>MCNG01000012.1_pt1 | contig 87047 bp, 86 predicted proteins | sample 778231 | NCBI WGS metagenome assembly MCNG01 (sample SAMN04296815, study PRJNA304217) | bioreactor metagenome | isolation source: sea sediment enriched with benzalkonium chloride | place: Turkey: polluted region of the Marmara Sea
GGCGCCCGCCTGCTGCAGGGCCATGCGCGTCCAGGCCAGCGATGACGGCGCCACCGGCAGGATGCAGCAGTCGTAGCGCCTGAGCGCCACCGCCAGCCTTGCCAGCGCCTGCACGTCCGCTTCCGGGACCTGCGCCTGCGTGTGGGCGTCGGTCTGCGCGGCGACGGCATCCGGGGCCGCAACGCCGGCGGCAGCAAAGCGCACCGGACTCAGTGACACCAGGTGCAACCGCACGCGCATCTGCCTGGCCGGGTGCTGCGCGACCAGGTCGCGCATCGCCCCGTCGTGGCCGGGCGCCACCAGAACCCCGCAATCCAGGATCTCTCGCACGCTTTCCCTCTACGCTTGATTAGGAAAGCTGAAGGCTACTGTTGCAATCGCCGGGCAGCTATTCGTAGTGATCGCATTGCGGCTCGCACAAGGGGAGGCGGGGCGGCCTTTTCCGCGGGGCGGCCATATCCGTGCATGAAAAAAGCGGCCCTGAGGCCGCCTTTTTCGATTCCGGGGCGAACCCCGGGGCACAGCTTCGCCGCTTAGTGCGAACGGCCGCCTTGGCGCAGCTTGCGCGCCGCGATGGCTTGCGCAGCCAGCATGGCGAGTTCCGCTTCGACCACGGCGATGTCCGCCTTGTCCTTGGCATTGGCCAGGGCCTGTTCGGCCTTCTGGCGCGCTTCCAGGGCGCGGGCTTCGTCCAGGTCGGCGGCACGGATAGCCGTGTCGGCCAGAACCGTCACGCTGCCCGGCTGCACTTCCAGAATGCCCCCGGCGACGAAGATGTTTTCCTCGCCTTGGTCGGCACGAACGATCTTGACCGTCCCGGGGCGTATGCGCGAAATCAGCGGGGTGTGGCCGGGCAGAATGCCCAGTTCACCCGCTTCGCCAGGCAGTACCACGAACTTCGCCTCACCGGAGAAGATCGCTTCCTCTGCGCTGACGACATCCACATGCAGGGTAGCCATATCGGTTCCTTATTGCAGTTTCTTGGCCTTCTCGAAGGCCTCGTCGATCGAGCCGACCATGTAGAAGGCCTGTTCCGGCAGCGCATCGCACTCGCCGTTCACGATCATCTTGAAACCACGGATGGTTTCGGCCAGCGGAACGTACTTGCCGGGCGAACCGGTGAACACTTCTGCAACGTGGAACGGCTGCGACAGGAAACGCTGGATCTTACGCGCGCGGGCCACGGCCTGCTTGTCTTCCGGCGACAGTTCGTCCATGCCCAGAATCGCGATGATGTCGCGCAGTTCCTTGTAGCGCTGCAGAGTTTGCTGCACGCCACGGGCCACGGCGTAGTGCTCTTCGCCCACGACTTGCGGGTCGAGCTGGCGGCTGGACGAATCCAGCGGGTCCACGGCCGGATAGATACCCAGGGCGGCGATGTCACGCGACAGCACGACGGTCGAGTCCAAGTGCTGGAAGGTCGTGGCAGGCGACGGGTCGGTCAAGTCGTCCGCAGGGACGTACACGGCCTGGATCGAGGTGATCGAGCCAGTCTTGGTCGACGTGATGCGCTCTTGCAGCTTGCCCATTTCTTCGGCCAGCGTGGGCTGGTAGCCCACTGCCGACGGCATACGGCCCAGCAGTGCGGACACTTCCGTACCGGCCAGGGTGTAGCGGTAGATGTTGTCCACGAAGAACAGGATGTCGCGGCCTTCGTCGCGGAACTTCTCGGCCATGGTCAGGCCGGTCAGCGCCACGCGCAGACGGTTGCCCGGGGGTTCGTTCATCTGACCGAACACCATCGCAACCTTGTCCAGAACGTTCGACTCTTCCATTTCGTGGTAGAAGTCGTTGCCTTCGCGGGTACGCTCACCCACGCCGGCGAACACCGACAAGCCGCTGTGCTGCTTGGCGATGTTGTTGATCAGTTCCATCATGTTGACGGTCTTGCCCACGCCGGCGCCGCCGAACAGGCCGACCTTGCCGCCCTTGGCGAACGGGCACACCAGGTCAATAACCTTGATGCCGGTTTCCAGCAGTTCCACCGACGGCGACAGTTCGTCGAAACGGGGAGCCGGCTGGTGAATGCCACGCTTTTCTTCGTGCTGGATCGGGCCGGCTTCGTCGATGGGACGACCGAGCACGTCCATGATGCGGCCCAGCGTGCCGGTGCCGACGGGCACCGAGATCGGGGCGCCCGTGCCGGTGACCTTCATGCCGCGGCGCAGGCCGTCGCTGGAGCCCAGCGCAATGGTACGCACCACGCCGTCGCCCAGCTGTTGCTGCACTTCCAGCGTCAGACCCTTTTCGGCGAACGAGGAACCCTCGTCGGCCAGGGTAAGCGCTTCATAGATCTTGGGCATTTGATCGCGGGGGAACTGAATATCCACCACGGCGCCGATGCACTGAACGATGGTTCCGTTGCTCATGTCGATTCCTTGCTTGATAGCTTTTGACGGGATGCTGCCTGCCTTAAACGGCGGCAGCGCCCCCTACGATTTCCGAAATTTCTTTGGTGATCGCGGCCTGACGGGTCTTGTTGTAGACCAGTTGCAGATCGCCGATGACCTTCTTGGCGTTGTCCGACGCCGCCTTCATGGCGACCATCCGGGCCGACTGCTCCGAAGCCATGTTCTCGGCCACGGCTTGGTACAGCAGGCCTTCAACGTAACGCTGCAGCAGGTCGTCGATCACGCTACGGGCGTCGGGTTCGTAGATGTAATCCCAGCTGTAGTCCGACTTCACTTCCGAGGTCTTGGCCAGGTTCTCGGCACCCATCTGGTACGGATCATCCAAACCGCTGGCCAGAGGCAGCAGACGCAGGAACAGCGGCTCCTGCTTCATCGTGTTGACGAAGCGGGTCGAAGCCACGTACAGCGCGTCGATGCGGCCTTCCAGGTAGGCGTCCAGCTGCACCTTGATCGCGCCCAGCAGGCGGTCGAGTTGCGGCTTGTCGCCCAGTTGCACTTCCTGGGAAACCAGTTTGGCGCCGATGCGCGTCAGCACGCCCACGCCCTTGTTGCCGAAAGCGGTCGCTTGCACGGCGATGCCGTTCTTCTCGAACTCTTTCAGCTTGCCCAACGTCACGCGGGTGATGTTGGTGTTCAAGCCGCCGCACAAACCCTTGTCGGTCGTCACCATGACCACGCCGACCGCCTTGATTTCGCGTTCGACCAGGTACGGGTGGCTGTACTCGGGGTTGGCCTGCATCAGGTGCGCAGCAATCTCGCGCACCTTGGTGGCGTACGGACGGCCAGCACGCATCCGTTCCTGCGCCTTGCGCATTTTGGATGCGGCGACCATTTCCATCGCCTTGGTGATCTTGCGCGTGTTTTGCACGCTCTTGATCTTGGTTCGGATTTCCTTAATTCCGGGCATTGCGCTTTCCTGTGAAGACTGGCCGATGGGTTCCGCTCGCGCCTCAACCATCCGGGAAGGATGGGTGAGGCGTCGCGGACGCCTAACCCATCACTTTCTTAAAAAGCACCGTGCTTCTTGAATTCCTGGATGGCGGCGGCCAATTCGGCTTCGTCATCCTTGGACAGTTCCTTGGTGTCTTCGATGCGCTGGATCAGGGCCGCATGCTTGGCCTTCAGTTGATCCTTCAGCGACTTCTCGAACGACAGCACTTGGGCCACGTCCACTTCATCCAGGTAGCCGTTGTTGACCGTGTACAGCGTGACGGCCAGTTCCCACACTTGCAGCGGCTGGTATTGCGGCTGCTTGAGCAGTTCCACCACGCGCTTGCCGCGTTCCAGCTGGCGACGGGTCGCGTCGTCCAGGTCGGAAGCGAACTGCGCGAAGGCGGCCAGTTCACGGTACTGCGCCAAGTCGGTACGGATACCGCCGGACAGCTTCTTGACGACCTTGGTCTGAGCAGCGCCACCCACACGCGACACCGAGATACCGGCGTTGATTGCGGGACGGACACCGGCGTTGAACAGGTCGGTTTCCAGGAAGATCTGGCCGTCGGTGATCGAGATCACGTTGGTCGGAACGAAGGCCGACACGTCGCCTGCCTGGGTTTCGATGATCGGCAGCGCGGTCAGCGAGCCGGTCTTGCCCTTGACGGCGCCGTTGGTGAACTTCTCGACGTACTCTTCGTTCACGCGGGCAGCGCGTTCCAGCAGGCGCGAGTGCAGGTAGAACACGTCGCCCGGGTAGGCTTCGCGGCCCGGCGGACGGCGCAGCAGCAGCGACACTTGGCGATAGGCCCAGGCTTGCTTGGTCAGGTCGTCATAGACGATCAGGGCGTCTTCGCCGCGATCGCGGAAGTATTCGCCCATCGTGCAGCCGGCGTAGGCGGCCAGGTACTGCATGGCGGCCGAGTCGGAGGCCGAAGCGGCCACGACGATGGTGTATTCCATCGCGCCGTGCTCTTCCAGCTTGCGGACCACGTTGTTGATCGTGGAAGCCTTCTGGCCGATGGCGACGTACACGCAGGTGACGCCCTTGCCCTTCTGGCTGATGATGGTGTCGACAGCGACGGCGGTCTTGCCGGTCTGGCGGTCGCCAATGATCAGTTCGCGCTGGCCGCGGCCGATCGGCACCATCGAGTCGATAGCCTTGATGCCGGTTTGCAGCGGCTGCGACACCGAGCGGCGGGCGATAACGCCAGGCGCCACTTTTTCGATGATGTCGGTGGCCTTGGCGTTGACCGGGCCCTTGCCGTCGATCGGCTCGCCCAGCGTGTTGACCACGCGGCCTTTCAGTTCGGGACCGACCGGAACTTCCAGAATGCGGCCGGTCGTCTTGACCTGGTCGCCTTCGGAAACGCCGGTGTAGTCGCCGAGAATAACGGCGCCGACGGAATCACGCTCGAGGTTGAGCGCCAGACCGAAAACGTTGTTGGGGAATTCGAGCATTTCGCCCTGCATCACGTCGGACAAGCCGTGGATGCGGGTAATACCGTCGGTCACGGACACGACGGTGCCCTGAGTACGGACATCAGCCGAAGCGCCCAGGCCCTCGATGCGGCTCTTGAGCAGTTCGCTGATCTCGGAGGGATTGAGTTGCATATTGACTCCTGGAATCCTGTTAGTTGCCTTAAGCGGCGAGCTGATCGCGCATGCGGGCCAATTGGGCTTGTACGGAAGTATCGAGCACCTGGTCACCGACGGCCACGCGCACGCCGCCGATCAGCGACGGATCAACGGTGACGCTGGGCTTGAGCTTGAGGCCAAATTTTTGTTCGAGCGCGGTGACCAGCTCTTTGACCTGGGCATCGCTCAGCTCGAACGCGCTGGTGATTTCCGCCTGCGCCGTGCCGTCGTGACGATTCCGCAGCACCGCGAATTGCGCGGCGATGTCGGGCAGCAGCAGCAGCCGGTCGTTTTCGACCAGCAGCTCGATGAAATTGCGGGCGGCTTGAGGCAGTTCGGCCTTTACCAGGCCGGAGAACAGCTCGACGCGCTGCTTGTCGCCCAGACGCGGGTCGGCCATGGCCTCGCGCACGTCGGGGTTGGAGGCGACCTGAGCCAGTTCGCTGACCAGGTCGGACCAGGCCGGCAAGCCGGCCTTGTCGTCGCGCGCCGCGCTGAAGAGCGCTTCAGCGTAGGGCCGGGCAACAGTGGAAAGTTCAGCCATGGCGGTCCCGGATTAAAGCTGCGCGCGGAGCTGGTTGAGCAGCTCGGCGTGTGCGCGGGCGTCAACCTCGCGCTTGAGGATCTGTTCAGCACCCTTGACGGCCAGCGCAGCGACGTCGTCGCGCAGCAGGTCGCGGGCGCGCTGGACTTCCTGCGCGGCATCCTGGGCAGCCTGCGCCACGATGCGGGCGCGTTCGGCTTCCGCTTCACGGCGGGCCTGCTCGATCAGGGAGGCGGCTTGCTTCTCGGCCTCGATGATGCGGGCGTGGTTTTCGGACTTGGCAGAAGCCTCGATCAGACTGACGCGCGCCTGGGCTTGAGCCAAATCGGCTTTGCCCTTCTCGGCGGCGGCCAGGCCGTCGGCGATTTTCTGGCGGCGCTCGTCCATCGCCTTCGTCAGGGGAGGCCACACGAATTTCATCGTGAACCAGCCAAGAACGAAGAACACGAGCATCTGGAAAATGATCGTCGCGTTCAGATTCACGGTCGTTCCTTTAACACCTTGCGGCTCCGACCGCACCCGGAAAGGGGCGTCACGGAGCACTCGATACTTTGCTAGGCGGCGACGGAGCTTGCACCCTCATCGCCGCCAGCGTCATGACCCGCCTTTTCGCCGGCGGGCGGTGCCTTATCCGACGAACGGATTGGCGAAGGCGAACAGCATGGCAATACCCACGCCGATCAGGAATGCCGCGTCGATCAGGCCAGCCAGCAGGAACATCTTCGTTTGCAGAGCGTTCATCAGTTCAGGCTGACGAGCCGAGGCTTCCAGATACTTGCCGCCCATCAGTGCGATGCCGATGCAAGCGCCGATAGCGCCCAGACCGATGATAAGACCGCATGCGAGGGCAACGAAAGCGACGTTGGTCATGACAACTCCTTGGTTAGAAATCTGAAGTCAAAAATTGAAAAATAAGGGGTACTGCTCAATGCAAGATAATCTTGCTATCCCGAGCTGGCCGGGTGGCCAGCTCGGGAAATTCGGGGGATCAGTGGCCTTCGTGAGCCTGGCCGAGGTACACCAGCGTCAGCATCATGAAGATGAAGGCCTGCAGCAGAACGATCAGGATGTGGAAGATCGCCCAGATGGAGCCGGCCAGGATGTGACCGATGCCCAAGCCGATGCTGGCGCCGTTGAAGCCGGTCCAGGCGCCGCCCAGCAGGGCGATCAGCATGAAAATCAGTTCGCCGGCGAACATGTTGCCGAACAACCGCATGCCCAGCGACACGGACTTGGCGGCATATTCGATCAGGTTCAGCAGCAGGTTGAACGGGGCCAGCACGATGGCGCCGATGCCGTGCGCGTGGAACGGCGCGGTGAACAGTTCCTTGACGAAGCCGCCCGGGTGCTTGATCTTGATGCCGTAGTAGAACATCAGCAGCAGCACGCCCAGCGACATGCCCATCGGCACGTTCAGGTCGGCGGTCGGCAGAATGCGGTGGTAGTAGAGCGGGTCGCCGTGCTCAGCACCCAGGCCGGTCAGGCGCCAGATGGAAGGCAGCAGGTCCACGGGCAGCAGGTCCAGCGCGTTCATCAGGATGATCCAGAGGAACACGGTGAGCGCCAGCGGGGCGATGAAAAGACGGCTCTTGGCGTTGTGGACGATGCCCTTGGCCTGATCGTCGACCATGTCGACGATCATTTCCACGAAGGCCTGGAAGCGGCCCGGCACGCCGTTGGTGGCGCGGCGCGCAGCGCGCCACAGGAAGAAAATGACGATCAGACCCATCAGGCCGGACCAGAACAACGAGTCGTAATTGATGATGTCGAACTGAGCAATAGCGCTCTGTTTCTCACCGGTATTGTTCAGATGCACCAGGTGGTGCTGAATATACGCGGACTGAGGCGACACGTCGCTGGCAGCAGCCATTTGAATCCTACCCTATTTGCTGTGCCCGGCCCTTGCGAGCCGGACGATTCCACGATTTCGTTTGCCGCAAACCTGCTCGGCGCTATGACAACTTGCGGAACATCAAGAGCAGGAGATAGCCCTTCAATGTGAGTATCAGACCGAACAGCGCGGCAGGCCATACGAGGCTGTCCTGCGCCACACGCGAAAGCAGCCACAACAGCAGCGCCGTTGCGAACAACTTGATCAACTCACCAGAGAGAAAGGTAAAGGGACTGGCTTTACCGGCCCGTACGCTGACAGCAAGGCGCAATGCGAACAACGCATTGGGAATGAAATACGCTCCCGCCCCCGCCAACGCCGACCAACCTGCCGTCGCCCCTCCGACAACCCCCGCAATTACTGCTGCTGCGAGCCCCATGGCACCTTGCGCAGCCAATGCCAACAGGAGCCCGCGGCTAGCTTGAGCATTCAGCGCCGCGCGATCCGCGTCACTGAGAACCAGAACTTTATCCGTCATGTCGTGGTCAAACACTGCTTGCTGCTGACCATGACCTTCAACCGGACCCTGCCGCACTTCCTGCTGCATGGAGTTCTGTTGCATCAAACTTCCTCGCTTTGCTTCTTTGCCCCTATCAGAACCGGCGCGTCCCGCTGCCCGTAGCTGCCCCCATAGCCAGCGCTAGTTCGTTGATTTCAAAAGCTTCATCAACGATCCGCCCGCTACTTGTCAGCCGCTACGTGTTCTTATCCCGCAAGCGTCAAACCCGCAGAGTATAGCGTGATTCTTTTTACCCTAGCAAATGAACTTTCGGCAGTTTGTAAGGCGCAAACAACGCTTCGATCGGACAAAATTAGGGACGCGAATCGACCTCGCAGCATGATGCGCAAACCCTGCCCAATGAAGCGCGGCCTCCACCATGGAGGCCGCGCTTTATACCATCAAAGCAGGATCAGTCTTCCTTGACCGGCGGCGGCGCCCACAGTCCGTCCAGCGCCGTATCCTGCGGCGAATACAGCCGCATGCTGAGCAGGAACGGCGCATCGGCCGCCGGCGAGGCGATCCAGTTCGAGCGCTTGCGTTCACCCGGGTCGCGGCGCTGGATGTAGATGTCCAGCGAACCGTCGGCGTTGTACTTCAGGCCGTCGGTACTGCGCAGCACGTAGCGGTTGGCCGGATTGTCGGCGAAGCCGTGCTTCTCGTCATACACGTGCAACGACCAGAAGGCGTTGACCGGAGGCAGCTGCCCCTTGTCGAAGTGCAGCACGTAGTCTTCGTTGGAATTCAGCGCGCGCCCCTTGGAGTCGGACACCGTGACCGGGTACAGCACGTCTTCCGGCGTCGGCGCGCCCAGGCCGGCATAGGCGATGGCAGCGCGGCGCGTGTAGTCGGTGCCATAGGTGCCGATGCCGGACAGCACGGTGCTCCAGCCGTTCATGGGCGTACCCAGGCGCGACACGCCATCAGCGATGCGCCGGCCCGCCAACGGCTGGGCCTGCGCCAGCGCCTGCTGCACGGCGGGACTCAGGCGGCCATACGAGAACGGCTGGCGACTGTCCAGGCCGATGCGGCGCATGCGGTCCAGAATGGGCGTGTCGTTGGCGTGCGGCGGGTTGTTGCGCATCACGTCGAAGAACAGCGTGAAGAACGACGCCGCGTCCATGCCGGCGGCTTGCTCGGCCGGCGTGCCGTCGGGCACCGTCACGGGCATGGGCGGCGGCAGGTCGCTGCCGATCGGCGCCGAGCCCACGCCGGGTCCGGTCTGCGGATAGGCACTGCGGGAGTTGCGGCTGGCGGCGGGGCGAACCATGGCCGGCGCGGCCATCGGGCTAGCGGTCATGCCGGCCTGGATCTGATTGACGGCGGCGTAGTCCTGCGGGCCGCCCGCCTGGGTCCAGCCGATCAGCCAGCCGGTGGCGGTGGGGCTGTGGATCACGTCCATGCCAGGCGGCACACTGCCCTGCCAGCCGGGGCCGACGATGGCGAAGGACTGGGCGCCGTTGCCGTTGGTGCGCGTGCCGCGCGAGGCGAACACGTCGCTCCACATGTCCAGGGCCGACAGCACCATATAGCGGTCGCCGGTCGCGGGCAGGTTCACGATCAGCGGCGTCCGCGACACGTCGAACCACAGGCTGGAGTACAGCGCATCGGCGCTGGGCCATGGCACGTCGCCCGCGCGCGGATCCGGGAAGGCGGCCTTGTGGCCGAACTGGTTCACCGGCGCCTTGCCGTCCAGCGGCGTCTGCACGGCCGTGGCCTTGCGGCGGGCCAACTCCATCAGGACCATCGGATACGCATAGACATAGGCGTCGATGGCGACGTCGCGCAGCTCTTGTTCGCTCATCTGCGACGCCGGCGCGGAGGCGGCGGGATACGGCGTTTCGGACACCAGGCGCAAAGTGGGACGCGGCGATTGCGCCTGAGTCGCGGTGAAGAAGCAGGCGCTGAGCGCGCCGGCAAGAACCGCGGCGGACCAGCGGCGGGTAGCGATGGATGTACGCATGCAAGGCTCCTTATTGGTTTTGTCTGCAAGCGAGCCGCCGCGCCGGGCTTGCCAGTTCGGGCAAGCCTCTCTGGCGCGGCACCTCACGGTGACGCCTTTTCAGGATAGGACCGAACTCTGCAACAAGGTGCTGCCGAACCGTTTCAAGGCGCAACGCCTCATGGCGTCCGGGCGCACGCGAAAAAAAGCGCGCCCTGGGAGGGCGCGCGGGGCAAATCTCAACGGGCCCGGGCTTGCCGCCCGGCCGTAACAAGGATTAACGGTGTTTGAAGTCCGGTTTGCGCTTCTCGGTGAACGCGGCCATGCCTTCCTTCTGGTCTTCGGTCGCGAACAGCGAATGGAATACGCGGCGCTCGAACAGCAGACCTTCGTTGAGCGAGCCTTCGAAGGCGCGGTTGACGCATTCCTTGGCCATCATGACCGACGGCAGGGACATGGAGGCGATCACGGTGGCCGCGTCCATGGCTTCTTCCATGAGCTTGTCGGCCGGCACCACGCGCGACACCAGGCCGGCGCGTTCCGCTTCCTCGGCGCCCATCATGCGGGCGGTCAGCGCCAGGTCCATGGCCTTGGCCTTGCCCACCGCGCGCGGCAGGCGCTGGGTGCCGCCGGCGCCCGGGATCACGCCCAGCTTGATTTCGGGCTGGCCGAACTTGGCGGTGTCGGCGGCGATGATGATGTCGCACATCATGGCCAGTTCGCAGCCGCCGCCCAGGGCGTAGCCGGCCACGGCGGCGATCACGGGCTTCTTGATGCGCTTGAGCGTTTCCCAGTTGCGCGTGATGTACTCGCCGCCATACACGTCCATGTAGGACCAGTCTTTCATGGCGCCGATGTCGGCGCCGGCGGCAAAGGCCTTTTCGCTGCCGGTGATGACCACGGCGCCGATATCGGCATCCGCTTCGAACGCAAGCAGGGCCGCGCCGAGCTCATCCATCAGTTGATCGTTCAAGGCGTTCAGGGCCTTGGGACGGTTCAACGTCAGCAGGCCGACGCGGCCCCGGGTTTCGACCAGCACAAACGACTCGCTCATTGATGTCTCCGAATAAGTATGAAAGTAAGATATGGCCATGGAAAAAGACAACGCTCTGCCGCTACTTTACCGCCTCGCGCCCCACGATCCGGCCGGACACCGCTACCGGATAACCCTAAGCATCGCAGCGCCCTCCCCCGACGGCCAGCGCCTGTCGCTGCCGGCCTGGATTCCGGGCAGCTATCTGATCCGCGATTTCTCGCGCCAGATCGAATCGCTGGCGGCCTATTCAGGCACGCGGCGCGTGCCTGTCGAGAAGATCGACAACCATACCTGGCAGGCCGCGCCCTGCGAGGGTCCGCTGCGGGTGGAGTATGAGGTCTATGCCTGGGACCTGTCGGTGCGCGGCGCGCATCTGGACGAGACCCACGGTTTTTTCAACGGCACCAGCGTGTTCCTCCGGGTGCATGGCCAGGACCACCTGCCCTGCCTGGTGGACCTGGCGCCGCCCCGCGCCATGCCGGACTGGAAGGTCTACACCAGCCTGCCGGAAGCGCGCGGCCACAAGGGCGCCGCGCGCCGCCACGGTTTCGGGCTGTATTTGGCGCCGGACTATGACGCGCTGATCGATCATCCGGTGGAAATGGGCACGCCGCAGGTGTCGAGCTTTGTGGCGCATGGCGCCGAACACGAGCTGGTGTTCACCGGCGTTGCGCCCAACCTGGACTTGGCGCGGATCACGGAAGACGTGCGCAAGATCTGCGAAACACAGATTGCGTTCTTCGAGCCGCGCAGCAAGCGCGCGCCTTTCCTGGACAGCTCCGACCGCTATGTGTTCATGACCATGGTCACGGGCGACGGCTATGGCGGGCTGGAGCATCGCGCCAGCACGGCGCTGATGACGGCGCGCAAGGATCTGCCGGTGATGGGCCAGCAAGGCCAGGGCGAAGGCTATCGCGGCTTTCTGGGCCTGGTGAGCCACGAGTATTTCCATACCTGGAACGTCAAGCGGATCAAGCCTGACGCCTTTGTTCCCTACGATCTTTCGCAGCCCGACCTGACGCGCCTGCTATGGGTGTTCGAAGGCTTCACGTCCTATTACGACGATCTGCTGCTGTTGCGTTCGGGCGCGATCACGCAGCCCGACTATCTGCGCCTGCTGGCCAAGACCATCACCAGCGTGGCGCGCACGCCGGGTCGGACGAAGCAGTCCGTGGCGGAGAGTTCTTTCGATGCCTGGACGCGCTATTACAAGCAGGATGAGAATTCGCCGAACGCGCTGGTCAGCTATTACACCAAGGGTGCGCTGGTGGCGCTGGGACTGGATCTGCTGATCCGCCGGGAAACGGGTGGCGCGCACTCGCTGGACGATGTGATGCGTCTGCTGTGGAGCCGCTATGGGCGCGACTTCTATCAAGGCAAGCCGCAAGGGTTGCCGGAGGACGGACTGCCGGCGCTGATTCGTGAAGCCACCGGTGTGGATACGCGGCGCTTCATCGCGCGCCATGCCTACGGGACGGCGGATGTGCCGCTGGCGGAGCTGCTGGAGCCGCAGGGCATCACGCTGCAATGGAAGACGGCGGCCAATATTCCTTCGCTGGATGCGCGTACGCGCAAGCAAGAGGAATCGCTGGTGCTGGCGACGGTGCTGGAGGGCGGCGCGGGGCATAAGGGCGGGTTGTCGGCGGGGGATGTGCTGGTTGCGGTGGACGGCTTGCGGGTGGATGCGCCGGCGGGGCTGGAACTGCTATTGGCGCAGTACCGGGCGGGGGATCGCGTGACTGTGCATGTGTTTCGGCGGGATGAGTTGAGGGCGTTCCGGGTGCGGCTGGGTGCGCCGGAGGCTTTGGATTGCGTGTTGACGGGCTGAGTTGTTTTGCTTTGCTTGGTTTTCTTGGGACCGTCTTTTTGTGAGACGGTCCCCTTGTTTTTGGGGCCGGTCTTTGTGTTCTTAAGACGCCTGGCGCGGCGGCCCGGCCGGTGGCGCGGGGCAACGATTGCGGTCCGGAGCGTTCGCTCCGGACTGCCCCTGCGTCATCCTCGTCCGCCTTCGGCTCCCTACGGATTCCCTTGGGCTTATCGACGCCCCGCGCCACCGGCCGGGCCGCCGCGCCAGGCTGTGCTGTTTGAATCTTCTCGGGCGCTGGGGCGAGTTGTTTGCTTGGGGTTCTCGCCTCGGTCTGGGCAAATGACGAAGATCTTGCGGGGTTCGCCCCAGGGCGGCCGCGCGGGCGGCCTTCTGGGGCTTATTCGGTGTCTTGCGATTGGTGATGGCGCTGCGCGTTGGTTGAGGCTGCTTCTGAATTTGGCGGGTCTCTCGGCGCGTCGAATGAACGCTTGCGGTTGTCACTCTTCCTTCATTTGCGCCGCTGTCTGCAAGAACGTATCCAGCGCGCGTCGCCTGCCTTGCCGGCGGCTAACGGCGTAGACCATGGCGCGCGCGATGTTGGCGGGCAACGTGCAGACGGCAATGCGGTCGGTTGCGTGGCGGCAGGTGGAACGCGGCACCAGGGCCACGCCCAGGCCTGCGGCAACCAGCGCCAGCTGGGCCGGGACTTCGGCGACGGTTTGCGCCGCGGACAGGGGCAGGCCGGCGCGGGCGCAGGTTTCGGCCAGGGTGCGGGCGAAGGCGGAGGTATCCTGGCGCAGCATGACGAACGCTTCGCCCGCGAGGTCGCTCAGTTCCAGCCGCTTGCGGGCCGACAAGGGGTGGCCCTTGGGAAGCACGGCCACGACGGGATCGGGCCATAGCGGCATGGACTGCAGTTCCTCGTCATCGACGGCGGTGCGGGAGATGCTGACGTCGATGCGGTGTCCGCGCAGCGCATCCAGTTGCGCGGCCGGGTTCATCTCGTTGAGCAGGACAGAGACCTGAGGATGGGACGCCTTGTAGCGGGCGATCAAGGCCGGCACCGGACCCATGAAGTGCGAACCGGACAGCCCTACCTCGATGCGGCCCGCCAGGCCCTGGTCCACGGCGCGGACGCGCACGGTGGCGTCCTTGAGGCTGGCGAGCAAGGCGCGGACGTCGTTCAGGAAGGCTTCGCCTGCCTCGGTCAGGGTGACGCGGCGGTTGTTGCGGTCGAACAGCTTGACCTCGAGTTCGCGCTCCAGCTGGGCGATCTGCAGGCTGAGCGGCGGCTGCGAGATATGCAGGCGCGCCGCGGCCCGGGTGAAGTTCAATTCTTCGGCCAGCACGGCGAAATAACGGAGTTGGCGGATTTCCATGGCGGCCAGTTATTTGGGAAAGATATCAAACCAGATAAAAACTATATTGGAAAATATCGTTCCCGGCGACCAGAATAAGTCCTGCCATAGAGCACACGACAACATCCGGGGACTCGCCAAGAGACCAGCGCCTGCCGCCGCAGGCAGCGCCACCGGCTGATATCCGCATTTCGCATTGCCGGCTTCGCGCGCTCCGCTGCGCGGCCGGCCCTCTTACGCCTTTCGAGGAGCATCGCCATGACCGCATCCCCCCGCGCCCTGCGCATCGGCCAGATCGTCCCCAGTTCCAACACCACCATGGAAACGGAGATCCCGGCCATGCTGCGCTTGCGCGAGACCATCGCGCCGGAGCGCTTCACTTTCCATTCCAGCCGCATGCGCATGAAGCAGGTGACGGCGGCGGAACTGGCGTCGATGGACCGGGAGTCGGACCGTTGCGCGCAGGAACTGTCCGATGCGCGCGTGGACGTGCTGGGCTATGCCTGCCTGGTGGCGATCATGAGCCAAGGACTGGGCTATCACCGCGTCTCGCAGGAACGCCTGCACCAGGCCACGGTGGACAACGGCGCGCCGGCGCCGGTGATCTCCAGCGCGGGCGCGCTGGTGGAAGGCCTGCACGCCATCGGCGCGCGCAAGGTCGCGATCCTGACGCCCTACATGAAGCCGCTGACCAAGCTGGTGGTGGACTACATCGAGAACGAAGGCATCGAGGTACAGGACAGCCTGTCGCTGGAGATCCCCGACAACCTGAAGGTCGGGGCTCAGGATCCGATGGCGCCGGCCAGCCATGTGGATCGCCTGAACACGCGCGGCGTGGACGCGGTGGTGCTGTCCGCCTGCGTGCAGATGCCGTCCCTGGCGTCGATCCAGCCGGTACAGGATCGCCTGGGGCTGCCGGTGGTGACGGCCGCCGCGGCCACCGTCTACCGCATGCTGAAGGTGCTGGACCTGGAAGCGCGCGTGCCCAACGCGGGCGAGCTGCTGACGGGCAAGTACTAGTCACGGCGGCCGCTAGCCCATGGGCTCACCCGCTGACATCACACCGGGTGAGCCAGGTTGCGGCGCTTGTCACTTACGACGCTTGATCCCGGCGGACGACAATGTCCGCCAAGTTGCGGCTCAATGCGCGCAATTGCTTGGGGTCATGATAGACCCGCTCCATCACCGCGAGCCCTCTGGTGAATGCGATGACGATTTGCGCCGCCTTGTCAGGATGCGTGGTCAACGATTCACGGATCCCCGGGCGTGACAGCGCGGCGGCGACCGCTGCCTGAAGCTGCTCCAGCAGCGACCTCACCTTCTCGCGCACCTCTGCTCCAAGCAACCCGACCTCGATCGCGGTCTTCGTCGTGAAGCAGCCCTTGGGCGGATCGTCTGCCGTCATGCTCGCAATGGAGACATCGAAAAAGCGCTGCAGCGCCTTTTTTGCAGAAGGCGCATCCAAGGCCGCGCGCGACTCGGCCAGGACGCGCTCCACATGCCGGTCAAGGGCCAGAAGAAACAACTGTTCCTTGTCTCCGTAGGCATGGTAGAGCGAACCCCGCTGGACGTTCGCGGCGCCAGCCAGATCCGCCATGGACGCGCCCTGCCAGCCCTTGGCCCAAAAAACCTCCAGCACCTTTTCAAGCACGGCGTCTTCATCGAACTGCCTGACCATGACCATATAACCAAAGTCCTCTGAAAACATCGTTGACATTGATGTCAACAATGACTAGCCTGTCAACATTGACACATTGATCAATTATAACGGCGGCAAACCCGGCAGTTTCGTCTCATCACGCCGTAGACGAAGCACCGCATCCGCCTTTTCTGCGGTGACGATGATCGAGCCCGCCGCCAAGAGTTTGTCCCTTCAGGGGGTGACGACAATGGAAGCACAGAGCTTGGTTGAGCGCCGCCCCCCCGACGGCGCCAGCGCTTCTGCCAGGGCGGGATGGGCGGCAGTGCTCGCCGCCGCCTCCCTGTGGGGAACGACCGGCCTGGTGTTCCAGGCCTTGGGCACGGGCGGTGGAGCCGACGCGGTGTCGATCGGTTTCTTGCGGCTCGCCCTCTCGGTTCCTTTCCTTATGCTGATGGCGCGCGCCCATGCGGGAGCCTGGCTGCCCTCCCTTGCGCCGAAGGGGCTATTTGCCCTAGTCGCACTCGGCATCAGCATGGCCTTCTATCAATTGACATACGTGCTTGCGATTGAACGGGTGGGCGTGGCTATCTCGGTGCTCATCAGCATTTGCGGAGCACCGATATTTGTGGCGTTGATCTCGGTGCTGTGGTTCCGAGAACCGTTTCATGTCAGAACGCTGGTGGCGCTGGCGGCCGCTCTCGTCGGCACGGCACTGCTGGTAGGCCTGCCGTCGGACCTGAATCCCGATGCCTACCGGTTTTGGACTGGCGTCGCGATCGCGGTCGCGTGCGCCCTTTTCCAAGCGTTTTACGTCCTTGCGGCGCGAGCGGCCGGGCAAGTGTGCAGCCCGATGCATGCCGGCGGAATTGGCTTTGCAATAGGAGCATTGGCACTGATCCCATTCTGGCCCGCGGAGGGGTTGCACCTTGCCTACCCAGTGAACGGCTGGCTGTTGCTGCTGTATGTCTCGGCCGTGCCCACGGCGCTCGCGCAAACGCTGTTCCTGCAAGGCATAAAAGGCACCGGAGCGATAGGCGGCGCAATCGCGAGCTTGATGGAACCCCTAGTGGCAACCATATTGGCCGTCGTTGTCTTGCATGAGCCTTTGACCGGATACAGCGTGCTGGGCGCGTTGATCCTGTTGAGCGGGATCGTCATCATCCAATGGACGCCGAGGAAGCCGCGATGAACATGCAGACCGGGCGCCAGTCAGCCGCTCCTGGTCTTTGAGGCGGCCAGGGCGCGGCGCAAGGCCGGTGCCGCATCCTGCAAGTATCGCCACAAGCGGTTGGAGACCGGGCCCTGCGCTCGATCCGTGCGCCGCGCGGCGACCAATTCTTCGACACTGCCCGGCAGATGGCGGTTGGCGATGGAAAGCAGGCTGCCGTCATGCAACTCGTCTTCGATGAGAAAGCGCGGCATGTGGCCCCAGCCCATGCCTTGCAGGATGATTTCCTTCTTCATCAGCTGGTCCGCCACCGTGCACTGGCGCGCGCCTGCTACCGTGAAGTAGTCCTGCGCTGGCGAGTGCCTGGCGGTATCCCGCATGACGCATTGGGTGTAGTCGCGCAGTTGCATGGGCTTGAGCGCGCGCGGCACGGGTTCGCGCAGAAAGCCTGGCGCCACCACGGGCACGAACGGCACCTTCGCCAGATCCACCCATTCGAGGCGGTCGTCGTTCTTGTCGACGCGATGCAGGATCAGGTCGGCATCGCCGTCGTAGAGGCGTTCCAGCGGCCCGGACACGGCCTCGAAATGCAGGTCCAGGCGCGTGGCCGGGCAATCCGAGAAAAAGCGGCTCAGGAGGCCCAGCACGTAGGGGCGCGGACAGAAATCGCCGATCACGATGCGCAGCTCGGTTTCCTCGCCCATGGCCAGTTGCTCGGCGTGCGCGCGCAAGGCGGTCAGCTCGCGCAGCAGCGATTGCGCGCGGGCGTGGAAGGACTGTCCCGCGGCCGTCAGGCTCACGCGGTAGCCGCCACGGTCCAGCAAGGCCAGGCCCAGTTGCCGCTCCAGCTTGGCCACGGCGGCGAATACGGCCGGATGCGAACGGTGCAGCGTCGCCGCGGCCGCCTGGAAGCCGCCGGCGCGCGCCACCGCATCGAAGCACTGGAGATCGTGTAGCGTGAATTCGCTCATGTCTGTTTTTCCGACAATGATTGTGCGAACTTTGTAATTTTTTCTTGAACGGCGCGCAACTACGATTTGCCTCACACCCGACCATCAAGAGGCAAACCATCATGCAAGACATTTCCTGGTTCACCGCCGGCGACGGCGCCCGCATCGCCTACCGTTTTGACGGCGCAGCCAACCTGCCCACGCTGGTGCTGGCAAACTCCATCGGCACCACGCTGCATATGTGGGATGCGCAGATTCCCGCGCTGATCCGCCACTTCCGCGTGCTGCGCTACGACTACCGCGGCCATGGCGCTTCCAGCGTGCCGCAAGGCCCGTATTCGCTGGACCGCCTGGGCCGGGACGTGCTGGAGCTGATGGACGGGCTGGGCATCGAGCGTGCGCATTTCCTGGGCTTGTCGCTGGGCGGCATCGTCGGCCAGTGGCTGGGCGTGCATGCGCCGCAGCGCGTCGGCCGGCTGATCCTGAGCAACACCTCGGCCTATCTGGGACCCACACCGCAATGGGACGAGCGCATCGCCGCCACGCTGCGGGCAGACGATATGTCGGAAACCGCTGAGACCTTCCTGAAGAACTGGTTTCCCGCGTCCTGGCTGCAGGATGGCAACTCCGCCATCGAGCCGTTCCGCGCCGTGCTGCTAAACACCGACAAGCATGGCCTGGCGAGCGCGTTCGCCGCCGTGCGGGACTTCGACCTGCGCCGGACCATCGTCCTGATTCCCAATCCGACTCTGGTCATCGCCGGTCAGCACGACACGGTCACGGCGGCCAGCCATGGCGAGCAGATCGCCGCCGCCATTCCGGGCTCCAAACTGTTGACGCTGCCCGCCGTGCATCTGACGAACGTCGAACTGCCGGACGCGTTCGAGGAGGCTGTCCTGTCGTTCCTGCTGGAAGCCTGAGCGCCCTACTCCGCGCCGCGCTCCCAGCGGCGCTGGATGGCCTTGGCCGCCACCACGCCGTCGGCCATGGAGGTGACCACGCAAGGATGCATGCGGTGCGCCACCTCGCCCACGGCGTAGATGTCGGGCACGCTGGTCTCGGCGGTGGCGAAGTCCGTGCGGATGTAGCCGCGTTCGTCGCGGGCCAGATGCAGGCTGTCGGCAAAGCCGGCCTGGGGCTCCCAGCCGTAGAAGACCAGGATCAGGTCGTACTGCTTGCCGTCCACGCTGCGGGTGGCGGGGTCCACCTTGTACGGTCCGATGTGCACGCCTTCGCGGCCGGCGCGCGTCACCCATTGCTGCTGGGCGCGGACGCTGCGGGCATGGAGATGCACGCTGCGGGCGCCGCGGTTGCGCACGTAGACGTAGTTTTCGAAGGCGTTGTCGCCGCCGCCCAGCACCGCCACCGACAGGCCCGAATAGTCCTGCGCCACGATGGGCGAGCCCGGGCCGATCAGCACGCCAGGCCAGGAGGCGCCGGGCGGATGGTCGGGCAGCCCCTTGGCGCGCACGCCGGAGGCGATTACCAGGGTGCGCCCGCGCACCAGGGATTCGGCGCCGTCGGCGCCCGCCAGCGTGGCCTCGATGCCGCCCTTGCAGGGACGCACCCCGGTTACGCGGGTTTCCAGCCGCAGCGGCACGCCGGCGGCGCGCACGCTGGCGTCGATGTTGGCGGCCACCTGCTGGCCGGTCACGCCGGGCAGCACGGCGATCCAGTCGTCGGCGAAGGGATTGTCATTGCCCAGCCCGCCCAGCCGGGGGCCAGCCTCGACCAATAGCGGGGACAGGCCCAGGCGCGCCAACCACAGGGCGCAGGAGGCGCCGGCCGGGCCGCCGCCTACAATGACCGAATCGTGCATCTGTTGCATTTCACCCCTTATTGACTGCGCCGGCGCCTCGCGGACGCCCGGACATGGCCGGATTGTAGCCAGCGCGCCGCCCCCGTTCCGCTGTCGCCTTACAATTCCGGGCTACCCCACCCAGGTTTTCATCATGCCTACACGCCGCATCATTCTTTCCGGGCTCGCGCTCGACGCCCGCATCGGCATCCTCGAGCACGAGCGCCGCGCCACCCAGCCCCTGCATGTCGACGCCGACTTCGACGTGGACATCCAGCGCTCGGTCGACGACCACGACATCCACAGCGTGCTCGACTACCGCCGCCTGCGCGAGGCCATCGTGGAAGAATGCACCCAGGCTCACGTGAACCTGATCGAAACCCTGTCGGAACAGGTCGCGGCGCGCCTGTTGGCCGACTTCCAGGAAATCCGCGCGCTGCGCCTGCGCATCAGCAAGCCCATGGCCTTTTCCGACTGCGCGGCGGTAGGCGTGGAAATCCAGATCACGCGTTGACCATGAACGATATCGCTACCCCCGAGGTGCGCTTTCGCACCGAGGCCGAAGAAAAGGCCCGCCACGAAGGCAACAAGCTGACCAAGCGCCTGGCCCGCGAGACCACGCGCGCCCTGTCCGACTACAACATGATTGGAGAAGGCGACCGCGTCATGGTCTGCCTGTCGGGCGGCAAGGACTCCTACGCGCTCCTGGACATCCTGCTGCAGTTGCAGAAGCGCGCGCCCTTCAAGTTCGAGCTGATCGCGGTCAACCTGGACCAGAAGCAGCCGGGATTTCCCGACCACATCCTGCCGCAGTACCTGACAGAGCTGGGCGTACCCTTCCACATCGAGACGCAGGACACGTATTCCATCGTCACGCGCGTGCTGGAAGAGGGCAAGACCATGTGCTCGCTCTGTTCGCGCTTGCGCCGCGGCATCCTGTACCGCGTCGCCTCCGAACTGGGCGCGACCAAGATCGCGCTGGGCCATCACCGCGACGACATCCTGGGCACGTTCTTCCTGAACCTGTTCTACGGCGGCAAGGCCAAGGGCATGCCGCCCAAGCTGGTGTCCGACGACGGCCGCCACACGGTGATCCGCCCGCTGGCCTATGTGCCGGAAACCGACCTGATCGCCTATGCGGAGCTCAAGCAGTTCCCCATCATTCCCTGCAATCTCTGCGGCTCGCAGGAGAACCTGAAGCGCAAGGAAGTGGGCCGCATGATCAAGGAATGGGACAAGCAGCATCCGGGCCGCTCGTGGAACGTGTTCAACGCGCTGTCGCGCGTGGTGCCTTCGCATCTGATGGACCGCGACCTGTTCGACTTCGTGGGCTTGAAGCCCACCGGCGTGGCGGACCCCAACGGCGACACGGCATTCGACGCCGAAGACCCGCAGGAGGATGCAGGCGAAGCCTGTGGCGATACGCCGCAAGCGCTTGAGCCCGGCGCCATCGTCGAGAAGAAAGTGACGTTCACGCGCAGCTGAAAACTGCGCGGAAACAAAAAAGGCTGCCCTGGGCAGCCTTTTTTCTTTTACAGCCGCTACGCCTACGCGTTCAGCACGCGGATGGGCTTGCCGGCCTTCCACGCCTTCACCGCTTCCAGCGCGTTCTGGTAGAAGGCCTCGAAGTTCTCGCGGCTGACGTAGCCCAGGTGCGGCGTCAGGATCACGTTGTCCAGGTCGCGCACGGAATCCGTGGGCGACAGCGGTTCCTCGGGATAGACGTCCAGGCCCGCGCCCGCGATGCGGAACTTGATCAGCGCATCCATCAGGGCTTCCTGGTCCACCAGGCCGGCGCGCGAGGTGTTGACCAGGTACGCGGTCGGCTTCATCGCGGCCAGGGTTGCCGCGTCGACCACATGGCGGCTGCGTTCGGACAGGATCAGGTGCAGGCTGACGACGTCGGACGTAGCGAAGAGTTCGTGCTTGTCCACCCGCTTCACGCCCGCCGCCTCGGCGCGCTCGTCGGTCAGGTTGGGGCTCCAGGCCACCACGTCCATGCCGAATGCCAGGCCCACCTTGGCCACCGCCGCCCCCAGTTTGCCCAGGCCCAGCACGCCCAGGCGCTTGCCCGCCAAAGGTTCGGGCATGGCCGTCTGCCACATGCCGCGGCGCATCGCCGCGTCTTCGGCTGGCAGGTGCTTGAACAGGCCCAGGATATGCGCCCAGGCCAGTTCGGCCGTGGCGGTGTTGGCGTCGGCGCTGCCGGGCGCGCCGCAAACGATGATGCCCTGCTCGGCGCAGGCCTGCATGTCGATGGCGTTGTTGCGCATGCCGGTGGTGACCAGCAGGCGCAGGTTCGGCAGGGCGCGGATCCGCTGCGCGGGGAACGGCGTGCGCTCGCGCATGGCGACGATCACGTCGTAGGGTTCGAGCGTGGGCTCGACCTGCTCTTCGGGGATGAAGTTGTTGAAGATCTGCACCTCGGCGTCACCGCCCAGCGAGGTCCAATCCGCATAGCGCTTGGCTACGTCGTGGTAATCGTCGAGTATTGCGATTTTCAAAAGCGGTCTCCGGGGGCTTGGCGCCTGTGGCGCCAGCCTCCCGGCCGGCGCCGCGCGCCGGTCAGTTCAAGCGGGCTTTGAATTGCTCCAGCGGCAAGGCGCCGCTGACGCGCGAGCCGTCTTCAAAGAACGTGGTCGGCGTGCCGCGGACCATCAGCTTCTGGCCCAAGGCCAGCAGCTTGTCCTCGGGCACGTCGCAATTCGCGGTGGCCGGCTTCTTGCCGCGCAGCATCCAGTCGTCCCAGGTCGCGCCCGGGTCCTTCGAGCACCACACGTCGCGCACCTTGTCCTTGGAATCGGGCGACAGGATGGGATAGAGGAAGGTGTAGACGGTGATGTTGTCGACGCTTTCCAGCGTCTTGCGCAATTGCTTGCAGTAGCCGCAGTTGGGATCTTCGAAGATCGCGACCTTGCGCGAGCCGTCGCCCTTGACCTGCTTGATGGCCAGGTCCAGCGGCAGCTGGTCGAAGGACACGGCGCTCAGGCGCTCCTGCGTTTCGCGGGTGACATCGCGGCGCGTCATGGCGTCGATCAACGGACCTTCCATGACCCAGGTCACCTTTTCATCCGTGTAGATCAGGTCCATGCCCAGCTGCACTTCGAACAGGCCATAGGGCGTGCGGCGCACGGCCGTGACGTCCATGCCGTCGAAACGCTGGCGGAAACGGTCCTTGACCGCGTCCGCCACGGGATCGGCCGGCGCCACCTGGGTGGTGGAGTAGCTCTTGTCGCCCTTGGCGGGCTGCCCCACGGACTGGGTGGAGACAGACTTGTCGCCCTGGGCCGCCGCGCCGGCGGACATGCCCAGGCCCGCGGCCAGGAAACAAGCCGCCAAGGTGGCGGATATGCGGAAATTCATCGGTACTCCTGTACTTGTCTATCGTGTTCTTGTGCGGAAAGGGTAACCGATCCGCGCCTGGGCGAATCCGGCCTGCGTGGGCAGGCGCCCCCCTTACGGTCAGACAATCCGCCCGCGGGCGAGGTTCCGCAAGGCGGATCCGGCCCTAGTTGGCCGAGGCCCCGGTAATCAGGCGGCGCTTGATCAAAGGCGCCCGTTCCACCCAGTGCATGCCGGCATTGCGCAGCCAGACCAGCGGCGTGGCCCGCGAGGCGAACAGCTTGTGCAGGCCGTCGGTGGCCAGGCGCATGGCCAGCACCGGCTCGGCGCGCGCGCGCTGGTAGCGGTGCAGCACGCGCAGGTCACCCGCCGCGCGGAAGGCTTCGCGGCCGGCGACGACGCGGGCCAGGGCTTCGACGTCGCCCAGGCCCAGGTTCAGTCCCTGGCCCGCCAGCGGATGCAGGCGGTGCGCCGCGTCGCCCGCCAGCGCGATGCCGGGCGCGACCATCTGGGCGCGCTCCAGCGTCAAGGGAAAGCCATGCAGCTTGCTGCGGACCTTCAGCGCGCCCAGCCGGCCTTCGGCGGCATCGGCCAGCAGGGCCTCGAGCCGCGCGGCCTGCTCCTCGGGCGGCAAGGCCAGCAGCGCCTGGGCCAGTTCGGTGCGCATGGACCAGACCATGGAAACCTGCGGACCGGCGGAGGTATCGGGCAGCGGCAGCAGGGCCAGCACGCCGTCGTCGCGGAACCACTGGAAGGCGGCGCCCTGATGCGGACGCTCCGCGTCCAGGTGCACCACCAGGCCCGTGTCCTCGTAGGACACGGATTCATGCTTCAGGCCGGCGGCCTCGCGCAGCGGCGACGCCGCGCCATCGGCGCCCACAAACAGCTCGGCCTCGATGCGCGCGCCGCTTTCGGTGTCGATGGCGCCATCGCGGTAACCCGTGCAGCGGTCCTCCAGCCAGGGAATGCCGAACATGCGGACCGCCTGGATCAGCACGCGCTCGATTTCGCCGGACTCGACGATCCAAGCCAGCTGCGGCAGCGCCGCCTGCCAGGCGCTCAGGTTCACCTGGCCGTCGGCGTCGCCGTGGATTTCCATGGCGTTGACCGGCGTCAGCCGGGACGCGGGCATGGCGTCCCACACGCCGAGTTCGGCCAGAAAACGCTGGCTGGCAGGCGAAATGGCGTAGACGCGCGGGTGGTAGCGGTCGGGATCGGCCGGCGGCACGCTGGCGCGCGGTGCCAGCACGGCCACGCGCTGGCCGCGGCGGGCCAGCGCCAGGGCGGTGGACAGGCCGACGATGCCGGCCCCGCAAACGACGATTTGATGGCTCATCTTGCGCTCGGCTCCCCGGCCTGTTTCGGCCACAGCACCCACATCTGGCCGCGCTGCTTCATGCGGCCGGCCTGCTGGCCGGCGTCGTCGCCGTAGCCCCAGTAGAAGTCGGCGCGCGCCGCGCCGCGAATAGCCGTGCCCGTGTCCTGGGCCAGCACCAGGCGTTGCAGCGGCCGGTCGGAGGCCGGATAGGTGGTGGCCAGGAACACCGGCGTGCCCAGCGGCACAAAGCCCGCGTCGACCGCGATCGAGCGCATGGGAGCCAGCGGCACGGCGTAGGCGCCCTTGGGCCCTTGTTCCGGATCGACCACCGCCTCTTCGCGGAAGAACACCACCGCCGGATTGGCGTTGAGCATTTCCGGCACGCGCTTGGGATTGCGCTGGGCCCAGGCGCGGATGTTCTGCATCGAGGCCTGGTCGGCCGACAGCTCGCCCCGGTCGATCAGCCAGCGGCCGATGGAGGCATAGGGTTGGCCGTTATGGTCGGCATAGGCCACGCGGATGGTCTTGCCGGAATCGGGGCCGTCGGTCAGCTGCACGCGGCCCGAGCCCTGCACCTGCAGGAAGAAGTTGTCGACGGGGTCGTCCACCCACACCAGCACGGGCGGGCGGCGGCCGGAGGACTCGATGGCGGCGCGCGAGTCATAGGGCACCACCCGCTTGCCGTCCAGCTTGCCGCGCACGCGCTTGCCTGCCAGTTCCGGATAGATCGAGCCCAGGTCGATGGTCAACAGGTCCGCGGGCACGGTGTACAGCGGCCATTGGTGGCTGCCGCCCTGGCGGCGCGAACCGCGCACCAGGGGTTCGTAATAGCCCGTCACGGTATTGGCGGCCGGCTTGCCGTCGGCCGCATTCAGGCGCCAGGGCTGCAGATAGGTCTGGAGGAAGCGACGCACGCCCTCGCCGTCGCCGGCGGCGGGCGCGCGGGCCGGATCCACGGCGGCGGCGCAGACCGGCTGCCAGGCCCGCGGCGTGGCGCGCGCGGGCGCGGCCAGGTTGCCGCTGGTCGGCCGCATCAGGCCGCGGCAATTGCGCAGGAACAGGGGCCAGAAGCGCGACAGGTCATCGTTGGTCCAGCCCGGCATTTCCGCCCAGTTGGCCGCCTTGAACTTGCCCGCCAGCGCGCGCGGCGGGGTGTCGGGCAGGGACGCCAGCGACGGCACCACCAGGGGACCGTCAGCCGCCGGCGTGGACGGGCCGGGGATGCCGGTCGAGCCGGAGTCGGGAGGGATATCGGAGGGAGTGGAACATGCCGCCAGCAAGACGGACAGCACGGACAGGCTGAGAATGCGCTTCATGAGCAAATGAAAAAACGTGCGACGGATGGCCGGGCCATTCAATGCAGGGTACGCGGCATGGCCAGGACGAATTCGGAGATCGGCACTTCGAACGGAATGCCGTTCTCGCCGACGCAGTGGTAGGTGCCGCGCATCGTGCCCACCGGCGTCGGCAGGGGACAGCCGCTGGTGTACTCGAAGGTTTCGCCGGGCGCGAGCAAGGGCTGCTGGCCCACGATGCCCAGCCCGCGCACTTCCTGCACGCGCTGGTTGCCATCGGTGATGATCCAGTGGCGGCTGATCACCTGGGCGGGATGCTCGCCGGTATTGGTGATGCGGACGGTATAGGCGAACACGAACTGCTGTTCGCCAGGATCGGACTGTTCGGGCACGAAGCGCGGAGAGACAGAGACGCTCAGGTCGTAAGGTTTCACAGTCCTTCCCTGTGTGATGCTGGCGGGCCGCCGTGGTACGGCGCCGGGCGCTTGAAAAGACGCGGTTCTCGGGCCAGCTGGACCGGGCCATTCCCGGTACAGGCCCTCAAACTGCAATAATGGCACATTATGCCCTCCCCGATCCCGAACATCATGTCTACCCAACAGGCTTCCACCCGCATCACCCCCAGCATCCTGTCGGCCGACTTCGCCCGCCTGGGCGAGGAAGTCCGCAACGTCGCCGCCGCCGGCGCCGACTGGATCCACGTGGACGTGATGGACAACCACTATGTCCCCAATCTGACCATCGGCCCGATGGTGTGCGCGGCCATCCGCCCCCACGTCCAGGTGCCGATCGACGTGCATTTGATGGTGGAACCGGTGGACGACCTGGTGCCGATGTTCGCCAAGGCCGGCGCCGACTACATCAGCTTCCACCCGGACGCCAGCCGCCACGTGGACCGCACGCTGTCGCTGATCCGCGAAAACGGCTGTAAGGCCGGCCTGGTGTTCAACCCCGCCACCCCGCTGTCCTACCTGGACTACGTGATGGACAAGATCGACCTGATCCTGATCATGTCGGTGAATCCGGGCTTCGGCGGCCAGAGCTTCATCCCCGGCGCGCTGACCAAGCTGCGCGAGGCGCGCGCCCGCATCGACGCCTGGACGCAGGCCGGCGGCCAGGAAATCGTGCTGCAGGTCGACGGCGGCGTGAAGATCGACAACATCGCTGAAATCCGCCGCGCCGGCGCCGACACTTTCGTGGCCGGCTCCGCCATCTTCGGCAAGCCGGACTATGCCGGCATCATCAAGTCCATGCGCGAACAGATCGCCATCGGCGAAACCACCGCCATCTAAGCCCCGGGAACCGACATGACCGCTTTTCGCGCCGCGCTGCTGGACCTGGACGGCACCCTGCTGGACTCCATCCCCGACCTGGCCTTCGCGGCCAACGCCATGCGCGTCGAGCTGGGCATGTCGCCGCTGCGCGAAGACGTGGTGGCCACCTTCGTCGGCAAGGGCGTGGACAACCTGGTGCGCCGCAGCCTGGCCGGCAGCCTGGACGCGGCCGACCCTACCGCCGCCGAGTTCGATGTCGCCCGCGCGGCGTTCTATCGCCATTACCACCTGTCCAATGGCGAAAAAGCGCAGATCTATCCCGGCGTCATCGAAGGCTTGAAGCTCATGCGCGAGCAGGGCCTGAAGCTGGCGGTGGTGACCAACAAGCCCACCGAATTCACCCTGCCGCTGCTGCAGCGCACGGGCCTGGCGGGCTTTTTCGACGCCGTGGTCTGCGGCGACACCTGCGAGCGCCGCAAGCCGGATCCGGACCAGGTATTGCATGCCTGCGAGCTGCTCGGCATCGCTCCGCACGAAGCCGTGACCATCGGCGATTCGGTCAATGACGCCCAGGCGGGCCGCAGCGCCGGCACTCAGGTGCTGGTCGTGCCTTACGGTTACAACGAAGGCCGGGACGTGCGCGAGCTGGATGTCGATGGTATAGTTGACACGCTAGTCGCCGCCGCCCAGTGGGTCGCGCTCTGGAATCAAAACCGGAACGCGGCAAAAACAGGCTCCTGAACACCTGGCGGCTCACCGCGAATTCAATACTGAACAAAGCTCAATGAACGTTTCCATCCAGAACCAAATGCTCGGCGCCTCGTGGCGCTGGTGGCGTTTGTCTTCCGGGTGGCGATGATCCCTCCCGGCCCTGGACGCGTATGCCGCCTAGTGCCGTAGCTGTGTAAACACAGAGCCAAGCCCGGAACCAGTAACCTGGACCGGGCTTTTTTGTTGCGCGCCTGGTCCGATAGCAGATAAATCGCTCACGAGACCCGACATGACCGAAATCGAATTCAAGGCCCTCGCCGCACAAGGCTACAACCGCATCCCGCTGGTCGCCGAAACCTACGCCGACCTGGACACCCCGCTGGGCATCTACCTGAAGCTGGCGCACGCCGGCCCCCAGGGCGGACGCATGACCTGCCTGATGGAATCGGTGGTGGGCGGCGAACGCTTCGGCCGCTATTCCTTCATCGGCCTGCCGGCCCGCACGGTGATCCGCGCCAGCGGCACCCGCACCGAGGTGCTGCACGACGGCAAGGTCGCCGAGACCCACGACGGCGATCCGCTGGCCTTCATCGAGCAATACCAGAGTCGCTTCAAGGTCGCCCTGCGCCCCGGCATGCCGCGCTTCTGCGGCGGCCTGGCCGGCTACTTCGGCTACGACACGGTGCGCCACATCGAGCCCTGCCTGGGCCCGGCGGTCAAGCCGTTCCCCGCCGGCATGGAGGGCGGCACGCCCGACCTGATGCTGATGCACGTGGACGAGCTGGTCATCGTCGACAACCTGGCCGGCCGCATCTACCTGATGGTCTACGCCGACCCGGGCCAGCCCGAATCCTACAGCCGCGCCCAGCAGCGCCTGCACGACCTGCGCGCCCGCCTGCGACGGCCCGTGGAAATCCCCTACAGCCACGCCAGCATGCAAACCGAAGAACGGCGCGACTTCAAGAAGGAAGACTATCTGGCGGCCGTGCACCGCGCCAAGGAACACATCGCCGCCGGCGACCTGATGCAGGTGCAGATCGGCCAGGTCATCGCCAAGCCCTTCCGCGATTCCCCGCTCTCCCTCTACCGCGCCCTGCGGTCGCTCAATCCCTCCCCCTACATGTACTTCTGGAACTTCGGCGACTTCCAGGTGGTCGGCGCGTCGCCGGAGATCCTGGTGCGCCAGGAACGCGTGGTGGAAAACGGCGAGCCCAAGTCGCAGATCACGATCCGCCCGCTGGCCGGCACCCGCAAGCGCGGCGGCACGCCCGAGGAAGACGCCGCCCTGGCCGCCGAACTGAAGGCCGACCCCAAGGAAGTGGCCGAGCACGTGATGCTGATCGACCTGGCGCGCAACGACGTGGGCCGCGTGGCCCAGGTGGGCTCGGTCAAGGTCAGCGACACCATGGTGATCGAACGCTATTCGCACGTGATGCACCTGGTGTCCAACGTCACCGGCACGCTGAACCCGGGCATGAGCAGCATGGACGTGCTGCGCGCCTCCTTCCCCGCCGGCACGCTGACCGGCGCGCCCAAGGTCGAGGCCATGAAGATCATCGACGAACTGGAGCCCGTGCGCCGCGGCATCTACGGCGGCGCGGCCGGCTACCTGAGCTACGGCGGCGAAATGGACGTGGCCATCGCCATCCGCACCGGCGTCATCAAGGACGGCACGCTGTACGTGCAGGCCGCCGCCGGCATCGTGGCCGACTCCAACCCCGAAGCCGAATGGGCCGAAACCGAAGCCAAGGCCCGCGCGGTGCTGCGCGCGGCGGAGCAGGTGCAGCACGGCCTGGACGAGCCCATCTGAGGCCCCGCCCCCCACCGGACATATCCGGGCCGCCGGGCGGCCCTAGAGGAGAATTAAATGCTGTTGATGATCGACAACTACGACTCTTTCACCTACAACCTGGTGCAGTACTTCGGTGAGCTGGGCGAGGACGTGCGCGTGGCGCGCAACGACCAGATCACGCTGGAAGAGATCGCCGCCATGAATCCGGACCGCATCTGCGTGTCGCCCGGCCCTTGCTCGCCGGCCGAGGCAGGCATCTCGGTGCCCGTGATCCAGGCCTTCGCGGGCAAGAAGCCCATCCTGGGCGTGTGCCTGGGCCATCAGGCCATCGGCGCGGCCTACGGCGGCGACATCGTGCGTGCGCAGCAGATCATGCACGGCAAGACCGTGCAGATCTCGCACACGGGCACGGACATCTTCACCGGCCTGCCCACCCCGTACACCGTGATCCGTTACAACTCGCTGACCATAGACCCCGCCACCCTGCCCGACTGCCTGGCCGTGACCGCGACCGCGCCAGACGGCGACATCATGGGCGTGCGCCACAAGACCCTGCCGCTATACGGAGTACAGTTCCATCCCGAGTCGGTGCTCAGCGAGCACGGCCATGCCCTGCTCCGCAATTTCCTGAACCTCGCCTAAGAAGGACGCATCGTGACCATTTCCCCCGCCGAAGCGCTAACGCGCTGCATTGAACACCGCGAAATCTTCCACGACGAAATGCTGCATCTCATGCGCATGCTGATGCGCGGCGAAATGTCGCCGCAGATCGCAAGCGCCTTGCTGATGGGCCTGCGCGTGAAGAAAGAGACCATAGGCGAGATCACCGCGGCCGCGCAGGTCATGCGCGAGTTCGCCACGCCCGTGGTCACGCCCAACCCCGCCGACCTGCTGGACATGTGCGGCACCGGCGGCGACGGCAGCCACACCTTCAACATTTCCACCACCGCCATGTTCGTGGCGGCGGCGGCCGGCGTGCCGATCGCCAAGCACGGCAACCGCAGCGCCTCGTCGTCCAGCGGCAGCGCCGACGTGCTGGAAGCCCTGGGCGCCAACCTGGTGCTGACGCCCGAACAAGTGGCCGAGTGCATCCAGGCCACCGGCATCGGCTTCATGTTCGCGCCCGCCCACCATGGCGCCATGAAGAACGTGGCCGCCGTGCGCAAGGAACTGGCCGTGCGCACGATCTTCAACATCCTGGGCCCGCTGACCAACCCGGCCGGCGCCGCCAACCAGCTGATGGGCGTTTTCCACCCCGACCTGGTCGGCATCCAGGTGCGCGTGCTGGAACGCCTGGGTTCGCGTCACGTGCTGGTGGTGCACGGCAAGGACGGCATGGACGAGGCCTCGCTGGGCGGCGCCACCCTGGTCGGGGAACTCAAGGACGGAAAAGTCCTCGAATATGAGATCCACCCCGAGGACTACGGGCTATCCATGATGTCCAACCGGAGCATCAAGGTGTCCAATCGCGAACAATCGCGCGAGCTTGTCATAGAGGCGCTCGAAAATGTCGAGGGCACCGCCCGCGACATCGTCGCGCTCAATGCGGGACTCGCCATCTATGCTGGCAATAAAGCCGATTCCATTCCCGAAGCCTTAGCACTAGCATTCGAATTGATCTCCACCGGCGCGGCGCGAGCCAAGCTGGAAGAATTCTGCGCATATACCCGGAAATTCCTGAAATGAACGATATTCTCGCGAAGATCCTCGCCGTCAAGGCCGAGGAAGTCGCCGCCGCTCGCCAGATGCGCAGCGAAGCCGAAGTCCTGCGCGAGGCGCAGGCGCGGCAGGACGTGCGGGGCTTTGCCCAAGCCATCGAAGACAAGATTGCGCAAGGCAAGCCCGGCGTCATCGCTGAAATCAAGAAGGCCTCGCCGTCCAAGGGCGTGCTGCGCGACCCCTTCAATCCCCCGGAAATCGCCGCCACCTATGCGGTGCACGGCGCGGCCTGCCTGTCGGTGCTGACCGACGTGCAGTTCTTCCAGGGTTCCCACGACCATCTGCGCCAGGCGCGCGCCGCCTGCTCGCTGCCGGTGCTGCGCAAGGACTTCGTGATCGACCCGTACCAGATCATCGCCGCGCGCGCCATGGGCGCGGACTGCGTGCTGCTGATCGTGGCCGCGCTCAGCCCGGCGCAACTGCGCGACTATGAAACGCTGGCAATGGACCTGGGCATGGACGTGCTGGTGGAAGTGCACGATGCCAAGGAACTGGACATCGCGCTGACCATGAAGACGCCGCTGCTCGGCATCAACAACCGCAACCTGCGCACCTTCGAGACCAGCCTGTCGAACACCCTGGACCTGCTGCCCCAGATCCCCGCGGGCAAGCGCGTCGTGACCGAAAGCGGCATCCTCAAGCCGGAAGACGTCCAACTGATGCGCCAGCACAAGGTCAACGCCTTCCTGGTGGGCGAAGCCTTCATGCGCGCCAAGGATCCGGGCGCGGAACTTGCGCGCCTGATGGGCTGACCGCCCGCCCGGGAGCCCATGGACACCACCTTCCTGCTCAACTTCATCCAGGTCATCGAGCAGGGTTCGATCGCCGAGGTCGCGCGCAAGAACGGCCTGACGCCGGCGGCGGTCAATCAGCGCATCAAGAAGGTCGAGGACGAACTGGGTTTCAAGCTGGTGGTGCGTTCCGGCCGCACCGTCAAACCCACGGTCGAAGGCGCGCAGATCCTGGCGCAGGCCAAGCACGTCATGGAAGAGGTGCGCAACCTGAAGGCCGCGTCCCAGGGGCCGGTGGTGTTCGGCCACCTCACCCTGGGCGCGTTCGATTCGGCCATGACCACGCTGATGCCCACGCTGCTGGCGCGCCTCATCGACCGGCATCCCAACCTGGAAATCAGCCTGGTCAAGGGCTATTCCGTCAACCTCTACAGCAAGATCTGCGACGGCGAGATGGACGCGGCGCTGATATTGCAGCCGCAGTTCCAGATGCCCAAGAACCTGGAATGGCGGCGGGTGCGCGACGAGCCGCTGGTGGTGCTGGCGCCCGCCTCGCTCACCGAGACCGACCCGCACCAGCTGCTGCGCGCCAATCCGCTGATCTGCTACGACCGCAAGCTGTGGGGCGGACAGCTCGCCGCCAACTACTTCCGCCAGCACAGCATACGGCCCAAGATACGCATCGAAACGGCGTCCATCGAGGTCATCGCGCTGCTGGTGGGCCAGGGACTGGGCGTGTCCCTGGTGCCGGACGGCGCCGGCGAACTGCGCCCGGACTCCGGGCTGCGCAAGATCCCCCTGCCGGGCGACGAGCATTTCCGCAGCGTCGGCCTGCTATGGAACCGGCAATCGGTCCGCGCCGCCCTGATCGAGGACATCTACGAGATCGCGCGGGCCGCCTGAAGCGAGTCCTCAGCAGGTCCCCTCGGCGCCCAGGATGACCGTGGACTGGCTGGACAGCGTGCCGCCGTTGCCGTGCGCCAGCGCCAGGCGCGCATCCCGGACCTGGCGCTCGCCCGCCTGGCCGCGCAGCTGGCGCACCGCTTCAATCACCAGGAACACCCCGTACATGCCCGGGTGCACGCAGGACAGCCCGCCCCCGTTCGTGTTCACCGGCAGCCTGCCGCCCGGCGCAATGCCGCCGCCACGCACGAAGGCCCCGCCCTCGCCCTTGGCGCAGAATCCCAGGTCTTCCAGGAACAGGATGGTGTTGATGGTGAAGGCGTCGTACAGCTGCGCCACGTCGATATCGGCCGGGCGATACCCGGCCATCTCGAACGCCAGCGCGCCCGACTGGCGCGCCGCGGTGGTGGTCAGATCCTCCATCGCGGATATCTGGCGGTTCCAGACGGCGGTGGCGCTGCCCAGGATATAGGCGAGCGGCTGCGGCAGATCCCGGGCGCGGTCGGCCCGCGTCATCACGAAGGCGCCCGCGCCATCCGTCACCAGGCAGCAATCGCGGACCGTCAGCGGATCCGATACCCTGCGGGCGCTCAGAACGTCGTCGATCGATAGCGGATCGCGCGAGTACGCCTCGGGATTGAGTTGCGCCCAGCGGCGCGCCGCCACCGCGACTTCGGCCAGGTCCTCGCGGCGCGTGCCGAACTCGTGCATGTGGCGCCTGGCGGCCAGCGCATAGGCACTGGGCGGGTTCAGGGGTTCATAAGGCATTTCGTAAGGCTGGGGGTCCAGCGCCTTGCGCGTGGCCGCAATCGCCGAGCGGCCGACGGACGCGGTCTTCTGCGCGCTGCCGTAGCAGACCAGCACGGCGTTGCACTGCCCCGAATCCAGTGCATGGGCCGCGGCCAGGATGTAGGACATGAAGCTGGAGCCGCCCAGGCAGGTTCCATCGATGTAGGTGGGGCGGATGCCCAGGGTCTCGATGACGGACATCGGCCACATGCTGGCCGCCACGCTGGAGGTCGCGATGCCGTCGATGTCGCGCATCTGCAGGCCCGCGTCCCGCACTGCCGCATGGGCGGCCCGCACCAGCAGCTCCATGTCCGTATAGCCCGACGCCTGGCCCAGGCCGAAGTGGCCGACGCCGGCGATGACCGTCTTGCCCCGCAGTTGCTGGTAACTCATTGCCGCGCCTCCTCGAACAGCACGGCGGCAGCGCCGTCGCGCTCGCCGATCACGGCCCTGACGGCCATGCCGATGCGCACCTGGTCGGGCGGCATGCCCACGACGTTGGACATCATCCGCACGCCCTCCTCCAGATCGACCAGCGAAACGTTGTAGTCGCCGCCGGCCTCGGGTTTGCGCGCGACAGTGGTGCAGCTGTAGACGATGGCCCGCCCCGCCGGCGCGACCCAGCCCAGCGCGTCGCTGCCGCAATGCGGACAGATCTCGCGCGGATGGAACACGTGGCGCGTGCAATCGGCGCAGCGCTGGATCATGAAGCGGCCCTGCGTCAGGTGGTCGAAGTACTGCTTCTGCGTGCCTGCATTGGCGGCTGCGCTGCTCATCGTGGTTCTCCCAGGCTCGCGGACTGCTGCAGCGCCGCGATGTCGGCTTCGGTACATCCGAGTCTGGCGCTCAGGACGCTCTGTGTGTCCGCACCCAGCAAGGGCGCGGCGTTGCGGTAGGTGACCGGACTGCCCGAGAAACGCATCGGACTGCGGACCTGCGGCACGCTGCCGCAAACCGGATGCGGCAGCGCGAATTTCAGGCCGCGCGCGCGCACCTGCGGATTCTCATGGACCTGGGCGATGTCGTTGATCACGCCCACCGGCACGCCTGCGGCATCCAGCAGACTGACCCATTCGTCGCGGCCTCGCGTGCGGAACAGGCGCTCCAGTTCGGGGATGAGCGCGCCCTTGGCGAGCACGCGCCCGGTATTGGTGAGGTAGCGTTCATCTTCGGCCAGGTCGGGGCGTCCCGCGGCGACGCAGAATTTCTGGAACTGGCCGTCGTTGCCCACGCCCAGCACCACATGCCCATCCGCCGCCTCGAACACCTGGTACGGCGCCAGGTTGACATGGGCGTTGCCTTCGCGCCGCGGCACCTCGCCCGACAGGAAGTAATTGAAGTTCTGCACGCCCAGCGCCGCCACCTGGCAGTCCAGCATGGAAATATCGATGTGCTGGCCCAGGCCGCTGCGGCTGCGCTCATGCAGCGCCGCGAGGATGGCGCTGGTGGCGTACATGCCCGCCATCAGGTCGGCGGCGGCATTGCCGGCCTTCTGCGGACCGCCGCCAGGCAGCGCGTCCTTTTCACCGGTGATGCTCATCAATCCGCCCAGCGCCTGGATCACGAAGTCATAGCCGGGCTTTTCCGCGTAAGGACCGTCCTGGCCGAAACCTGTGATGGAGCAATAGATGAGACGCGGGTTCAGCTCCCGCAGGCTGGCGTAGTCCAGGCCGTACTTGCGCAGGCCGCCCACCTTGAAATTCTCGACGAAGATGTCGCACCCGGCTGCCAGCCGGCGCACCGCGTCCGCGCCGCTCTGCATGGCGATGTCCAGGGCCAATGACTTCTTGTTGCGGTTGGCGGCCAGGTAATACGCGGACTCCTGCGTGCGTCGGCCGTCGGCGTCCATCAGGTTGGGCGGTCCCCAGCCCCGGGTGTCGTCGCCCGACAGCGGGCGTTCGATCTTCAGCACTTCGGCGCCCAGGTCGGCCAGGTTCTGCGTGCACCAGGGGCCCGCCATGATGCGGGTCATGTCCAGCACGCTGATGCCGCTAAGCGGAGGTTCTCTGTTAGACATAGGATGTGTATACGTGGATGACGAAAGGGAAAACCTCAGCGGGAGTAGAAGCCGCCGCCATCGCGCGCCTGGGCGAGCAGCAGCGGCGCGGGCGTCCAGTACTGCTCGCCCGCCAGGCTGGCGTAATGGCGGATGCGCTCGCAGAGGCGGACCGCGCCGATCTGGTCCGCATGGAACATGGGACCGCCGCGGAACCGCGGAAAGCCGTAGCCGTTGAGCCAGATGGTGTCGATGTCCTCCGGCCGGCTGGCGACGCCCTCCTCCAGGATCAGCGCCCCCTCGTTGATCATGGCGTAGAGGCAGCGCTCCAGGATCTCGTCGTCGGAAATCTCGCGTCGCCTGATGCCGCGCCGTTCCGCGTTGCGCACGATCAGTTCGGAAATGGCCGGGTCCACCGACCGTTTGCGCTGCGCGTCATAGGTATAGAACCCCGCGCCGGTCTTCTGCCCCAGCCGTCCCGCCGCGACGATTTCGTCGAGAATGTTGCAGGCCACCTCGCGTTCGCTCAACCGGTCCAGCCGGCTTTGGCGGTTGCGCCACGCAACGTCCAGGCCCGCCAGGTCGTTCAGCTGGAACTGCCCCATCGGGAAGCCGAACTCGCACAGCACGCGGTCGACCTGCTCGGGCAGCGCGCCTTCCTCCAGCATGAAGTAGCACTCGCGGGTGCGTCGCGCCAGCATGCGGTTGCCGACGAAGCCATCGGACACTCCCACCATCACCGCCACCTTGCCCAGGCGCTTGCCCAAGGCCTGGGCTGTGGCCAGCGCGCGCGGCGAACTGCGCGCGCCGCGCACGTTCTCCAGCAGTTTCATGATGTGGGCGGGACTGAAAAAATGCATGCCGACGACGTTCTCCGGACGGCGCAGGCCCGCGGCCAATGCATCGATGTCCAGGAACGAGGTATTGGTGGCGATCAGCGCATCCGGCCGCAGGTTCTCTTCGATGCTGGCCAGCACCTGCTGCTTGACGTCCATGTCTTCGAACACGGCCTCCACCACGAGGTCGCAGTCGCGCAGCGGGCCGTATTGCAGCGTCGGCGTCAGCGCGTCGCTGCGCGCGCGCTGCGTGGCTTCGGTGATGCGCCCCTTCGCCACGTCGTTGCGGTAGGTCTTTCCTATGGTCTCGATGCTGGACGCCAGCACCTTTTCGCTCTGCTCGACCAGCACCACAGGGATACCGGCATTCAGGAAGCACATGGCGATACCCGTGCCCATCGTGCCGGCGCCGACCACGCCGGCCTTGCGCACCGGCGCCGCTTCCTCGGCGGGCAGGCCGGCGGGCTTGGTCGCGACCCGCTCGGCGAAGAAGGCGTGGCGCAAGGCTTGCGCCTGGGGCGACGCCACCAGCTCCCGGAAACGCTCGCGGCCATAGGCCACGCTGTCTTCGAAACTCGAAGCGATGCTGCGCACGGCCACGTCGACGCAAGCCTGCGGCGCCAACTGGCCTCGATGGCTGGCCTGGAACCTGGCGCGCGCGGCCTCGAACCACTGCGGTTCGCAGGCCGGCGCCGGCAATTCCCGCGTGCGCCGCGCACCCTGGCCCGCAGCCAGCAAGCGCTGGGCGTACGCAATGGCGACGGCCCGGACATCCTCCTGCGCCAACGCGTCCGCCACGCCGGCTTCCAGCGCCTCGGAGGCGCCTATGGGTTTGCCGCCCGCGGCCATGTCCAGCGCCTTCTCGACGCCCGCCAGGCGCAGCAACCGGGGAATGCCGCCCGCCCCGGGGATGATGCCCAGGGTGGACTCGGGCAGGCCCAGGCGGGCTTGCGCATCCACCACCCGGTAGTGGCAGCCCAGGGCCAGTTCCAGCCCCCCGCCCAGCGCGGAACCGTGGATCGCCGCGACCACGGGCTTGGCGCTGGATTCGATGGCGTGGATCACCTGCGACAAGTGCGGGTCCAGCGGCGGCTTGCCGAACTCCTTGATGTCGGCGCCGGCCACGAAGGTGGCGCCGGCGCAGGCGATGACGATGGCATGGGTGTCGTCATCGCCCGCCGCCTGCTCCATGGCCTGCAGCAGGCCGGCGCGCACCGCCTGGGACGTGGCGTTGACCGGAGGATTGTCGATGACGATGACACGGATGTTTCCGCTAAGCGTGGAAGTTACGGCTTGCATGGTTGTCCTGGAGTGATGGCGGCCTTGCCGCCGGTGTTCAGCGCGATTCCTGCAGCGGCACCTTGGCCGTCTTGATGACCTGGGCCCACTTGTCCTTTTCCTGGCCGATGTAGCGGCCGAAGCCCTCGGGCGTATCGGTCTGCGGCTCCATGCCCTGTTGCCGCAGCCATTGCGTGAAGTCGGGCTTGTCCACCATCTCGCGCAGCGCCGCGTTGAGCTGAGCCACGATGGGCTGCGGCGTGCCGGCGGGCGCGAGCAGCCCATACCAGCCTGCCGCCTGGAATCCCGGATAGCCGGATTCAGCCACGGTGGGCACCTGCGGCAGCGACTGGATGCGCTGCGCGGTTTCCACCGCCAGGGGCACCAATTGCCCTGACTGGATCAGCGGCACCAGCGTGATCGCGTTGTCGCTGACGGCGGAGATCAAGCCCGACTGCACGTCGACCAGCGCCGCCGAACTGCCCTTGTAAGGCACGTGCAGCATGTCCACGTTCGCGGTCGACTTGAGCAGCTCCATGGACAGATGCTGCGTCGATCCGGTGCCGGCCGACCCGAAGGTCAGCTTGCCGGGATCCTTCTTCGCCAAGGCCAGGAATTCGCCCAGCGACTTCGGCCCGAGCTTGGGACTGACGGCAATGACCAGCGGCGAGACCGCCACGATGGTGATGGGCGCGAAGTCCTTCACCGGGTCGTAGGGCAGCTGCTGGTACAGCGAAGGATTGATGGACATCGCCCCCGAGAAGGTCATGCCCAGGGTGTAGCCGTCGGCGGGCGCCTTGGCGATGGCGGACATGCCCACGATGGCGGCCGCGCCGGGCTTGTTCTCGATGACCACGGGCTGGCCGAATTTCTCCGTCAGCCCACGGCCTATCATGCGCGCCAGCGTGTCGGCGGCGCCGCCCGCGGCGGCGGGCACGATCATGCGGATGGGTTTGTCGGGATATTGCGCGGCTAGCGCGGCCGTCGCGCTCAAGGCCGCGCAGGAAAGGACCAGGCTTTGCAGGATGCGTTTCAAGATTGTCTCCTTATGCTTGTTTTGTGTTGCGGCCGGCGTTCAGCCGCGGCGGCGGGTGATGGTTCCCACCTGCACCTTCTTTCCGTCAGGCAGCGCGCAGGCATACGCCAGCTCCAGCCATCCGGGTTCGCTGCGGGTCACTTCGAACTCCACGTCCACCGCGTCTCCCGGCCGCGTGAACGCCACGAACTTCGCCTCGATCTCGCAACCGTCGAACCGCGCGTCGCCGAGCAGGTCGGCCACCATGTCCAGCACCGGCGCCATGACCAGCGCCCCCTGCACGATGACGCCGCCGAAGACGCTGTTGCGCGCGTACTCCGGATCGGTGTGCGTGCGGCCGGTGGTGCCGTGCAAGGCGCCGAAGCGGTTGATGTCTTCCTGCGCCGCGCCGCGCGCGGAGCAACGGAATTTGTCGCCTACCTTGAATTCCATGCGGGCCTCCTCAGTTGGGCCAAACCAGGCTGCGTTCCGCCACCAGGGCGACGCGCGCGTTTTCCAGTTTGCGGACGGTGATCTCCAGCACCACGAAGCGCTTGTCGTTCTTCAGGTACTTGTCCTTCACCCGCACGCTGGCCTCCAGCTCCTCGCCCGGATACACGGGCGCCAGCAGGCGGACTTTCTCGCGGGCGTGCAGCACGCCCGTCGGCCAGGCAAAGGCCGCGTGCTGCGGCTGGAAACTGCCGACCAGGACCGGATGCACGCTGCGCACGGGTGCGCCGCCGCCTTGCCGCGAGACGGCGCGGCCGCTGCCGTCGAGGACCGGGGAATGTTCGAAGGTGCCGATGAACGCATCGCTGTCGGCGGCGCCGATGCTGTAGCGGGTGGGAGGAAAGAGACGGCCTATTTCGAAGTCGTCGTAGAACAGCTCGTTGCTTGCCATGTCATCACCTGGGTTGAAGGGGATGCGGGCATCGTAAGCAGTTCTTCCCGTGCGCTGGGATAGTTAACTTATCTTCAAAAGATAGTTTTTGTGCACGCCCTTGCGCGCATGCGGCAAGCGCCTGGGCGCCGCCCCAGCGGCGCCCGCGGGGAGCGGAAAATTCGCTAGGCCGGACGCGGCAGGCGGCGATAAAGCGTGCTGCGGTGCACACCCAGCGCGCGCGCCGCGCGGCTGACATTGCCGCCGTGGGCGGCCAGGGCGTTGTGGATCGCAGCGTCCGTCATGGCTTGCAGATTTGCCGGATCAGCCTCTGCGCCCGCGGGTTGCGGCGCAGCCGCCGCGCCGCGGATGTCGGCGGGCAGCATGTCGGCGTCGACCATGCCCGCCGGCCCCGCCAGCACGTGCAGCGTGCGCAGCACGGCCACCAATTGCCGGTAGTTGCCGGGCCAGGGATAGGCGATCAGGATGGCTTCGATATCGGGCGGCAGGACTGGCCCCGCGCCCTGCGCCGCCCACAGGCCGCGCAGCAATTCCAGGCGGTCGGCGCGCGCGCGCAGCGGCTCCAGCGTGACGGTGTATTCGGCGATGCGGAAATACAGGTCCGGGCGCACCGGCGCGTCGGGCCCTTCGTGGGCCAGCGGCCGATGCGTCGCGCACACCAGCGCGAAGTCCACGGACACCGGCCGCGCCGCGCCCAGCGGCGAGACTTCGCGCGTCTGCAGCACGCGCAACAGGCGCGATTGCAGCATCAGCGGCATGTCGCCGATCTCGTCCAGGAACAGCACGCCGCCATGCGCCTGGCGCAGCAGCCCCTTGCTGCCCTGGCGCCGCGCGCCGGTGAAGGCGCCGTCTTCGTAGCCGAACAGTTCGGATTCGATCAGGCTTTCAGGCAAGGCCGCGCAGTTCACCGCCACGAACGGCCCCGACGCGCGCTGGCTGCGCGCATGCAGCTGGCGCGCGAACACTTCCTTGCCCACGCCGGTTTCACCTTGCAGCAGGATGGACACGCCCGCATCCGACAGGTGCACGGCGCGCGCCAACGCACCCAAGGTTGCGGCATCGAAATTCGGCGCGGCGGGACGCGGGCCTGCCGCGGGCGGCAGCGCCGGCCGCGCTGGCGCCCGTGGCGCGCGCGAACGCGGCCAGCGCAGGCGCGCGTGGTACACGGCGCCCGAGCGCGCCTGCACCCTGCCGGCCGCGTCGGGGCAGCGCTCCATGTCGCCGTCGAATACGTCGGCATAGCGGTACACGCCCAGGGCGGTGGGCGCCAGGCCCAGCGCCTGCAAGGCGCGGCGATTGGCGCCGATCAGCAGGTCGCCCTGGAAGGCCAGCAAGCCTTCGCCGGGCGCGCCCAGTCCGGCATGGTCCACGTGCAGCCGCAGCACGGCGTGCTGCTCGTAGGCCTGTTCAAACAAACGGTGCTCGATCAGGTCCACGGCGGCGCGCACCAGTTCCAGCACGTCGGGCCGCAGGTCGCGCGCCGGGCTGGACAGGTCCAGCACGCCCAGCGTGCGGCCCTCGCTGTCGGTAATGGGGACGGCGGCGCAGGTCAGGATGCGGTTGGGTTCGAAATAGTGTTCCGCGCCATGCACGGCGATGGGCCGGCCTTCCACCAGCGCGGTGCCGATGGCGTTGGTGCCCGCGGCGGCCTCGTCCCAGGGCGCGCCTGGCATCAGCGCCACGCGCGAGGCGCGCTGGGCGAAACCGGTGTCGCCGTCGGAGTCGAGTACCAGGCCTTGCGCGTCGGACAGGATCACCAAGCCGCCGCTGCCGCCGGCCTGGCGGCGCAGCAGCGACATGGCGGGCTCGGACAGCCGGCGCAGCGCCTCGTTGCGCTGCTGGGCCTCGCGCAGCTCGCCCTGGGTCATGAGTTCGGCGCGGCGCACGCCGCGCATGTCGAAGCCCAGGTCGGCGCAGCGACGCCACGACCGCAGGATGGGCTCGGCGACCATGCCGCCGGGCACCGCGCCTTGCTGGTTGAACAGCAGGCGCGCTTGCGTCAGCGCATGCTGACGGGAATGAGTGGCCATGCATGTCTCCTGGGACAGGCATTCTGCGACACCTGTTCCGCGACGATGTCGCAAAAAGCGACAGGGAGCGAGCCCTCACGCCGCGCCCGCTACGCGGACTGCCTGCCCCCTGGGGAGCTGACCCGCCCAGGGGCGGCCCGGCGGCGGGCCGGCCCTCTGGGGCATTGCTGCACGTCGCCCCGTTTTGGAAACCTACTTTCGCATGCAACCCGCAGGCTGTCCAGCGGGGAAGCCCCGACTGGCACGCTCCTTGCTTGATACAGGACAGGCAGCCGACTGCCGCACCCCCACAATACCGGAGACAAGCATGGACATCGCGACCCGCATCACCCCCGACTCTTACGGCACGCGCCTGGACCTGAAGACCCAGTACGACAACTTCATCGACGGCAAATGGCAAAAGCCCGCCGACGGCGAATACTTCGACAACGTCACGCCGGTCACGGGCCAGGTGCTGACGCGCAATGCCCGCTCCAAGGAGCGCGACATCGAGCTGGCGCTGGACGCCGCGCACCGCGCCGCGCCCAAATGGGGAGCGACCCCGGCCGCGCAGCGCGCCCGCATGCTGATGCAGATCGCCGATGTCATGGAGGCGAACCTGGAACGCCTGGCGACTGCCGAAACCTGGGACAACGGCAAGCCCATCCGTGAAGCGCGCGCCGCCGACATCCCGCTGGCGATCGACCACTTCCGCTACTTCGCCTCTTGCATCCGCAGCCAGGAAGGCTCGCTGTCCGAAATCGACCACGACACGGTGGCCTATCACTTCAACGAACCGCTGGGCGTGGTGGGCCAGATCATCCCCTGGAACTTCCCCATCCTGATGGCGGCATGGAAGCTGGCGCCGGCCCTGGCCGCGGGCAACTGCGTGGTGCTCAAGCCCGCCGAGCAGACGCCGCTGGGCATCCTGCTGCTGATGGAACTGATCGGCGACATCCTGCCCCCGGGCGTGGTCAACGTGGTCACGGGCTTCGGCCTGGAAGCCGGCAAGCCGCTGGCCTCCAACAAGCGCATCGCCAAGATCGCCTTCACCGGCGAAACCACCACCGGCCGCCTCATCATGCAGTACGCCTCGCAGAACATCATCCCCGTCACGCTGGAGCTGGGCGGCAAATCGCCCAATATCTTCTTCGCCGACGTGGCCGCGCAGGACGATGATTTCCTCGACAAGGCGGTGGAGGGCTTCGTCATGTTCGCGCTGAACCAGGGCGAGGTCTGCACCTGCCCCAGCCGCGCGCTGATCCAGGAGTCCCTGTACGACAAGTTCATGGAGCGCGCCCTGAAGCGCGTGGCCGAGATCAAGCAGGGCAATCCGCTGGACGCGGACACCATGCTGGGCGCGCAGGCGTCCACCGAGCAGCTGGAGAAGATCCTGTCGTACCTGGACATCGGCAAGCAGGAAGGCGCCGACGTGCTGGCCGGCGGCTCGCGCGCGCAGATGCAGGGCGCGCTGGAAGGCGGCTATTACGTGCAGCCCACGGTGTTCAAGGGCCACAACAAGATGCGCGTGTTCCAGGAAGAGATCTTCGGGCCGGTGGTGGCCGTGACGACCTTCAAGGACGCCGACGACGCACTGGCCCTGGCCAACGACACGCTCTACGGCCTGGGCGCGGGCGTGTGGTCGCGCGACGCCAACACCTGCTATCGCATGGGACGCGCCATCAAGGCGGGCCGCGTGTGGACCAACTGCTATCACGCCTATCCGGCGCATGCGGCGTTTGGCGGCTACAAGCAATCGGGCATCGGGCGCGAGAACCACAAGATGATGCTCAACCACTATCAGCAGACCAAGAACCTGCTGGTGAGCTACTCGCCGAAGAAGCTGGGCTTCTTCTGACCCGGCCATGGTCCGGCGCCGGGCCGCGAGGCCCGGCGCGCCTCAAAGGAGCCTGACATGGCAGAGCAAACGCCGCGCGTGGTCGCCACCGACGAGGCGCGCAGCCTGATCGAGACCCTGCGGGCCAAGCACGGCCCGCTGATGTTCCACCAGTCCGGCGGCTGCTGCGACGGCAGTTCGCCCATGTGCTACGCCCAGGGCGAATTCATGGTGGGGGGTTCGGACGTGCTGCTGGGCGACCTGGAAGGCTGCCCGTTCTACATGGGCGAGGACCAGTTCGCCTATTGGGAGCACACCCAGCTCATCATCGACGCCGTGCCCGGCCGGGGCGGCGCGTTCTCACTGGACAGCGCGGAAGGCAAGCGCTTCCTGCTGCGCTCGCGGCTGTACTCGGACGAGGAATGGGCGCGGGTGGCGCCCGTCAGCAAGGCCTGACCTGTGCCCCTGCCGGTGTCTCGCGCGGGCCCTAGCGGCCCCGCGGGCCGCCTTGCGGGCTGCCCTTGTCGGGCGTGCCGGCATCAACAGCCTGTTTCCACTGGAATGACACGCGCCGGATGCGCGCGGCGCGGAATTGCGTGAACGAACGGCCGCCCGGCATGGGCGCGCCGCGATAGGCACTGCTGGCATTTTTCATTGCTGAAAGTGGCGTGAGGAAAAAACTTGCGCGGGCGGCGCCTCAGGGGCGCGCGGCGGACGAGGTCCAGGCGCTGGCGGGCGCCACGCGGCGGGTCCATTCCAGCGCATCTTCGAGGCGGTCGTTGCCCCAGAACATTTCGCCGTCCACAAAGAAAGTCGGCGCGCCGAACAGCCCGAGATTGCGCGCCTGGTCGACCTGACGGCGCAGCGCCTCCTTGGCGGCTTCGGACTTGCCGCGGGCGATCAGGACGGCGGCGTCCAGCCCCAGGTCCGTCAGCAGCCCATGCACGACGTCCTCGGACTGGATGTCCAGGTCGCGCTGGAAATTGGCGCGGAACACCGCCACGCAGAAATCGCGGCCCCAGGGTTCATCCTGCCCCAGCAGCGCGATGCGCGCGGGCAGCACGCTCATGCGCGGAAACAGGCGGGGACGGTTGTAGACCAGGCCGTACTTGTCGGCCAGGCGGGCGATGTCGCGCATCATGTATGCGCCCTTGCCCGGAAACAGCCGGAACGGCGTGTCGTTCCAGCCCTGGGCCTGGAAGATCGGGCCCAGCAGGAAGGGACGCAGATCGACCCGCACCCCGGCCTCTTGCGCCAGGGCGTCGATGCGTTCGATCGCCAGATAGCTGTACGGGCTGGCGAAATCGAACCACATCTCGATGCGGGGCGTGTCGGGCAGGGGCGCGGTCATGACTGGAGCTCCGGGGCAAGTTGCTACGAAGAAATTAGCGCGACCTGCGCATCCGGCAGGCCGCTGAGAACGACATCGCGATCGCTGCCGACGGTGATGGAATCACCGGCTTGAAGCACGCTGTCATCGAAGCGCCGGTACTCGGACAGCCACAAGGTGCCGGCGTGACACACGATGCGGACGCCCGAGGCGTGCTTGAGCAGCATAGTCGAGCCGCCGGCCAGACGGAATGACATTCCCGCAGTGCAACATACCTGGATCATGGCGTACCCCTGGGCCGCGGCGGCGGCGATCGCGGCGGATTGCGGGGCTGTGCGCCCGTACACCCGTCGTCTGAGTCCTATTGAACGCCCTGGAGGTACTATTGCTCAAGCAACATTTCCGTCCGATACGCATGAGTTTTACGAATGCCATATCCACTGGCCAAACTCCCGCCGCTTGATCTGGTCCGAGGCTTCGTGGCCGTGGGCCGCCGCATGAGCATCACGCTGGCCGCGCAGGATCTGCATGTGACCCAGTCGGCCGTGAGCCGCCAGATCCGGGCGCTGGAGGCCCACCTGGGCGTGCCCCTGCTGGTGCGCGGATTCCGCAGCGTGTCATTCACCTCCGAAGGCGCGCAGCTGTTCCGCATGGCCGACGTATGGCTGAGCCAGCTGGGCGACCTGACCGAGCAGCTGCGCGCGCCCGAACGCCGCACGCCCGTCACCGTGACCACCACCATAGGCGTGGCCTCGCTGTGGCTACTGCCGCGGCTGGGGGACTTCCAGGCGGCGCATCCGCATATCGACGTGCGCGTGGCGGCCGACAACCGGCTGATCGACATCGACCGCGAAAGCGTGGACATCGCCATCCGCTACAGCCTGCGCGACGGCGTGCCGGACAACGCGGCCTGGCTGTTCGGCGAGGCGGTGGTGCCGGTGGCCCACCCTTCGCTCAAGGCCCGCATGCTGGATGCCGAGGAACTGCAGCGCCACGTGCTGCTGGAGTTCGACGACCCGACGCGCCCCTGGCTCCAATGGTCGGAATGGCTGAACGCGCGCGGCCTGGGCCGGGTGCCCTCCCGGGGCATGCTGCGCTTCAACCAGTACGACCAGATCGTGCACGCGGCGCTGGCCGGCCACGGCATCGCGCTGGGACGGCTGGCGCTGATCGCGCCGATGCTGGCGGACAAGCGCCTGGAGGCCGTCGGCGGCCAGGCCGCCAGCGCCACCGAGCATGCCTACTGGCTGGTGCGCAATACGCGCCGCGCCACGCCCGACGCGGAAGTCGTCACGCGCTGGCTGATGGAACAGGCCGAGGCGACGGCGCGCGAGCTGACCACGTAGGCTTCTTCAGCCCCGCGCTACAAAATCCATACAGATCTTCATAACTTGGGACGGCCGCTCCAGTAGATTGCGGCGCTGGTCCGTAATCCCGCTCCCAAGATGTTGACAAGGCTTATCCGTCCAGCGACCGGATGGCAAGACTGGTTCGCCAGTTTTCAGCGATCCTTCCTGATCCTGCTGGCCCCTTGGCTGATCAGCGTGCTGGCGCAGAGCGCCGGGCGCGGCTACCTGCTGTGGCGCTATGCCGCGCCGGGCACCTACGACGCGCTGCCCCAGGACGTGCGGCGCAGCCTGGCAACCGGGCTGCTGTTCGACATCAAGGTCGCCAGCATCGCCTGTTCGGCGCTGCTCCTGTTGTCCATGGCCGCCGCCGCCCAGCCCGGCCTGCAACAACGCTGGCAGCGCTATCTGCCGGGGCTGGGCGCGGCCATGGCGACGCTGTTCGCCGCCATCACCATCGTCAGCGTCTTCTACTTCGCCACGTTCTCGCGATCGATCGACATCTTCGTGTTCGGCCTGGTCGACGACGATACCCACGCCATCCTGATGACCTTATGGCACGGCTACCCGCTGGCGCAGGCCGCCTTGCTGCTGGCGGCGGTGCTGGCAGGCACCTGGTGGCTCGGCCGCCGCTGGCGCGGCCGGGTGCAGCGCCTGCGGCTCAAGCGCCGCGCATTGATGCCCAGCCTGCTCCTGTTCACGCTGATCATCGGCATCACCGTGCTGGCCTGCAGGGGCTCGCTAGGCAGGTTTCCGCTCAACAAGGACGACACCAGCATCTCGTCGCTGCGGCTGCTCAACGACATCGCGCCCAATGGCGTTTCGGCATTTTCCTGGGCCCTGTCGGACCGCGGCAACGACAAGCGTTTCGAACCGGTCACCGCGCGCGAGGGACGCCAGCTCTATGAGCGCTTCCTGGGCTGGCCGGACGACGGCCTGCGGCCCTTCATGGCCGTCACCGGAGCCAATCCGGCGGCAGCGGCACGGCCGCCCCACGTGGTGCTGCAGGTCATGGAGAGCATGGGCGCGCATCTGAACTCATATGACCGTCCCGATCGCGACCTGCTCGGCGCGCTGCGTCCGCACTGGCGCGAGGACTGGGTATTCGAGCGCTTCGTGGCCGAAGGCAATGGCACCATCGAGTCATTGAGCCTGCTGCTGGTGCGCAGCCCAATCGCAGCCGTCGGCCAGTCCTCGGCGGCGGACACGCCCTTCGCCAGCAATGCCTTCACGCCCTTTCTGCAACGCGGCTACCGCGTCGTCTTCGTCACGTCCGGCGCCGCTACCTGGCGCAACCTCGGCGTCTTCGCCACCCAGCTGGGCGCGCACGAATTCGTGGACCAGCAGACCCTCAGGGCGCGCTACGCGCAGGCACGGACGGGAACCTGGGGCGTGCCCGACGAGTACATGTTCCGCTACATCGAGGAACGGCTGGCGCAAGGCACCCGGGACGGCCGGCCGCTATTCATCGTGGCCTTGTCCACCACCCACCATCCCCCGTTCATCGTGCCCGAGGGCGGGCGGCGCGGCGGCCTGCCTCTGGACGATGTGGCCGGCCTGCCCTACTTCAAGGCCTGGGATGCGCTGGCGGCGGCGTTCGACACGCTGCGCTACGCCAACGACCAGTTGGGCGGCTTCCTGACGCGCCTGAAAGCGTCGGACAGCGCGTCGCGGACCATCGTCGCCGTGACCGGCGACCACAACATCCTGGGCATCGACTATCAGGATCCGAAGGACGCGGCGCTGGCCCGCGCCGTGCCGTTCTACCTGTACGTACCGCCGGCCTACCGGGCGCAGGCGCTCTACGACCCGGCGCGCGTGGGCAGCCACAAGGACATCCTGCCCACGCTGTACCACCTGAGCCTGCCGGATACACCCTACTTCCGCAGCGGCTGCGACCTGCTGGCCGCGCGGCCCGATCCGGCCTGGTGCTTCGGTTTCAACAACACGCACGTGCTGTTGACCGATGAAGGGGTATTCCGGCCGGACAAGCCCGGCCGCATCCTGCCCTGGGCAGGTCCGTCGGGACTGGCGCTGGGAGCAGAACAGGACGCCAGCGCCGAACAATGGGAGGAACAAGTGCGGCTGAACGCCTACGCGCCGCTGCTGCACTGGCAAATCAACTACCAGGTGCAGACGCTCGGCCGCGCAGGCCGGGAGCGCTAGCGCGGCTGGCGCGTTTCAGGCTACGCGCACTTCGGGCTCGCCCGCGCGCATGTCGCCGATGACGGCCGCCTGTTCGAAGCCGTGCTGGCGGAACAGGTCCAGCACCGCCTGCGCGGCATCCGGCGAGCAGGCCACCAGCAGTCCGCCCGCGGTCTGGGGATCGGTCAGCAAGGCCCGCTCGGTGTCAGTCACACTCTCGCCCAGGCGCACCGATGCGCCATAGGAAGCCCAGTTGCGGCCGGACGCGCCGGTGATGACGCCGTCCGCGGCAAAGGCCTGCACGCCGGGCAGCCAGGGCAGCGCATCGCGCCGCACATGCGCTGTCAGTTGCGCGCCGCGCGCCATTTCCAGCGTATGCCCCAACAGGCCGAAGCCGGTCACGTCGGTGATGGCGTGCACGCCATCCATCGCGGCCAACGCCGGGCCCGGCCGGTTCAGGCGGGTGGTCTCGGTGATCATGGCGCGGTAGCCGGCGTCGTCCAGCCGGTTCTTCTTCAGCGCGGCCGACAGGATGCCCACGCCCAGCGCCTTGCCCAGGATCAGCACGTCGCCGGCGCGCGCATCAGCATTGCGCTTGATGCGGCCGGGATGCACCAGGCCCATCGCCGCCAGGCCGTAGATGGGTTCGACGGAGTCGATGCTATGGCCGCCCGCCACGGGAATGCCGGCGTCCTTGCAGACGGCTTCGCCGCCGCGCAGGATGTCGGCGATGACGCTGTGCGGCAGCACGTTGATCGGCATGCCCACGATGGCCAGCGCCATGATGGGCGTGCCGCCCATCGCGTACACGTCCGACAGCGCATTGGTCGCGGCGATGCGGCCGAAGTCGTAGGGGTCGTCGACGATGGGCATGAAGAAATCGGTGGTGGCGATGAGCGCCTGCTCGTCGTTCAGCCGGTAGACCGCCGCATCGTCGGCCGTCTCGGTGCCCACCAGCAGATCGGGGTAGCTGACCGCCGGGCCGAAGCGCTTGAGCAGCTCGGACAGCACGCCGGGCGCGATCTTGCAGCCGCAGCCGCCGCCGTGCGAAAGCGAAGTCAATCGCGGCACCGCCGCGCTGGCAACATCCTGGGTGGTCATCTGAATCTCCATAGGTCAGTGGAAAAGGATAGCACCGCCCCCGGGATTGGCCCTATGATGATCCGGCAGCACGCAGCAACGGACGGCCGCCCGGCCCCGGGCGCACCGACAGCCAATCTTCACCGTGAGTGAGGGCTATATGGATCGCCGACACTTTCTCCGTTTCTCGGGCGCCTTGTGCGCCGCCAGCGCGACACTGCCAGGCGTGGCGCGCGCGGCCCCCGCCCCAGTCAGCGCCGGATGGCGCGCCTTCGAACTGACCACCGACATCACCGTGCTGGATCCAGGCGCGCATGCGCGCATCTGGATCCCGGTTCCCTATGCCACCGACACCGCCTACCAGCGCGGCGCGCAGAGCGCCTGGCAGGTCAGCGGCGGCGGCGTGGCCCAACTGAGCCAGGCGCCCGGCTATGGCGTGCAGATGCTGGCCGTGCAATGGCCGGATGCGCAGGCGCCGCGCCGGGTCACGGTCACCAGCCGCTTCCAGACCCGCAATCGGCGCGTGGACCTGGGCCAGCCGCCCTCGGCTGGCGCCCCCCAGGAAAGCGCGGCCGCGCTGCGCGAGTTCCTCCAGCCCACCGCGCTGCTGCCCACCGACGGCATCGTCAAGAGCACCGCCGACCGTATCACGCGTGGCCATCGCGGCGATCTGGCCCAGGCCCGCGCCATTTACGAATGGGTGGTCGAGAACACCTGCAGGACGGCATCCACCCGTGGCTGCGGCGTGGGCGACGTGCGCTACATGCTCACGGCCAACGACCTCAACGGCAAGTGCGCCGACATCAACTCGCTGTTCGTCGCGCTGGCCCGCGCCGCCGGCATACCTGCCCGCGATGCCTACGGGCTGCGCGTGGCGGACTCCGAGTTCGGCTACAAAAGCCTGGGCAAGGCGGGCGACGTCACCAAGGCGCAGCACTGCCGCGCCGAGTTCTACGCCGCAGGCTACGGCTGGGTGCCGGTGGACCCCGCCGACGTGCGCAAGGTCATGCTGGAAGAGCCCCCGGGCGAACTGCCATTGACGGACGCCAAGGTGCGCGCCGCGCGCGTCATGCTGTTCGGCGCCTGGGAGATGAACTGGGTCGCCTACAACCATGGCCATGACGTGGTCCTGCCGGGCGCCGCCCATGGACCCGTGCCGTTCCTGATGTATCCCAACGGAGAAACCTCGGCCGGCCGGCTGGACAGCCTGGATCCCGCCAGCTTCAGCTACAAGCTCAGCGCCAAGCCGCTCTCCCTCTGAGCCCGCCCACTGTCCACCCCGGGGACCCGCCATGATCAGCCGCCGCCTACTCCTGCAGTCCGGCCTGTCGTTGGCGGCGCTGCCCTGGCATGCCCGGGCCGCCAGCGACGATGCGCTCAAGAAAGCCACCGGCCCGGACTGGGCGGCGTGGACCGCGTCCACCCCGCCCCTGGCCCTGCCCGACCTCTCCGGCCGCGAGAAAAAGCTCTCCGCCTGGCGCGGCAATGTGGTCATCGTCAGCTTCTGGGCCACCTCGTGCGAACCCTGCCGCGATGAAATCCCCATCATGTCCGCCATGGCCAAGCGCCATCGCGAGGAAGGCCTGCGCCTGGTGGCGGTGAACGTGGGCGATTCGCCGGCCAAGATCAGCACTTTTCTGGCGAAGTGGCCGGTCGCGGGCACCGTGCTGCACGACAGGAACAGCACGGCGTCCAAACAATGGGATGCGGTCGGCCTGCCCGCGAACTATCTGGTGGACCGCGGCGGATCCGTCCGATATTGGCACCTGGGACAGCTGGACTGGAAATCGGACCGGGTGGGCGGCGTGGTGACGGCCATGCTGCGGGCCTAGCGCTGCGCGGGAAATGGCGGAAGGCAGCAGGAGTCGAACCTACCTGGGAACGTCTGACGTCCCCAACTGGGTTTGAAGCCCAGCCGTGCCACCGGGCACGAATGCCTTCCAAGGTGGCCGCTCATGATACCGGTTACTGCGCCTGCCGCGCGCTTGCGTAGGCGCTTTCCTGGCGCAACACGTGCGTGTCGCGCAAACGCCGCGTATATCCCACGCGGTCGAAGAATTCCAGGATCTGGATCGCGCGCTTTCTGCCCAGGCCCGTGGCGTCGCGGAACGACGCGGCGTTCAAGCCCTCCGGCTGCGCCGCCAGGCCTTGCGCCAGCGCCGCCAGCGCCGCCACCTGATCGCGGTGATAGAACAGATCCTTTACCACCTGGGCCACTTCGCCGCGCCGCAGCAACTTGCGCAGCAGTTGCCGCATGCGGTCCTCGGGCTCGGCCAGCGTGCGGGCGAGGTCCCGCACCCAGGGCGGATCGAAGGCGCCGCCCGCCAGCAAGGGCAGCACCCGTGCGGCCAGCGCCGACTCATCGGGTGCCAGGGTCGCGCTATGGCCGGGCAGATGCAGCCAGGGGCCATTGCGCACGATGCGGCCGTCGCGCTGCAGGTCGTCCAGCACGGCGAACCATAACCCGTCCGGGCCGACGGGCATGGCCATGCGGCGCAAGCGCGGGCCGTCCGGGCCCGGTTCGTCCGGCGCGCCCTGGTGGAACGTCGCCAAAGCCTGTTCCACGCGCGCGCGCAAGGCATCCCAGTGGGCCGACAGGATCAGGGTGCGCGGCGCCTGAGCGGTGCGCGCCTCCAGCCACAGCGCCCCGTGCGGCGCGGGGATCTCGTGCACCGGCTTGCCTGTCAGGCGCTGCAAGGCAGCTTCGTCCAGCCCCAGCGCGGCATGCTCCAGCACCGGATGCAGGCCGGCGCCGTCCAGCATGGCCGCCAGCGCCTGCAGCCACTGCATGCGGGCGGCGGAACGGCGCTTGCGGTCCGGCGCGTTCGGGTCCAGCACCCGGCCGCCGCCGACCGTGCGCGTGGCCTGCGCATTGCGCACGATGTAGCGGTCGCCCGGCATGACGCAGACGGGTTCGTCGAACACCAGCTGCACCCAGCCGGACTGCCCGGGCGCCAGCGATTCCGCGCTCAGCGGCACCGCGTGGGCCACGTGGCGCGCGGCGCCGATGTGCACATGCAAGGGCGCCCAGGCGCGCACCGGCGCGTCCGCGGACGCCAGCAACGTCAGCGCCACGTCGACATGGCGCGACGGCAGGAAGCAGCGCGCGTCCGCGATCCAGTCGCCGCGCGCGATGGCGTTCTTGTCCATGCCCGCAAGGTTCAATGCGCAGCGCTGGCCGGCCGCGCCGGTTTCGCTGGGCTGGTTCTGGGCATGGATGCTGCGCACGCGCACGCGCGTGCCGGCGGGCATCAGCCGCAGGTCGGCAGTTTCGTCGCCGGCGCGCGCCCGCCCGGCATGAGCCGTGCCGGTCACCACCGTGCCGTGGCCGGCCAGAGTGAAGACCCGGTCTACGGCCAGCCTGAACAGGCCTGCGCTGTCGCGTTGGCGCAGGGCTTGGGCCTCGGCGTGCAAATAGGCTTGCAGTTGCGCCACGCCCGCATCGCCAACCTGTGACGCGCACACCGCGTACAGCGGCGCGTCCTGCAGAAAGGTGCCCGCGGCCAGTTGGGCGATCTCAGCACGCACCGCCTGCAGGCGGGCGGCGTCGGCGCGGTCGGTCTTGGACAATGCCACCGCGCCGCGCGCCACGCCCAGCAACGCCAGGATCGCCAGGTGTTCACGCGTCTGCGGCATGACGCCGTCGTCCGCCGCCACCACCAGCAGGCCGAAATCGATGCCGCTGGCGCCGGCCGCCATGGTGTGCACGAGCTTCTCGTGTCCCGGCACGTCGATGAAGCCCAGCACGTCGCCATTGGGCAGCGGGGTGTAGGCATAGCCCAGTTCGATGGAAATCCCGCGCGCCTTCTCTTCCTTGAGCCTGTCGGTGTCGACGCCGGTCAGCGCCCGCACCAGCGTGGTCTTGCCGTGGTCGATATGGCCGGCGGTGCCGATGATCATGCCTGCTCCGCCAACTGCGCCAGCTGCGCGGTGAAGGCCGCTTCGTCGCGCGCTTCCAGGCAGCGCAGGTCCAGCCACAGGGCGTCATCGGCGATGCGGCCGATGACGGGCACCGGCAGGCGGCGCAGTCGCGTCTCCAGCTTGTCCAGGTGCCGCCCGGCCCGGCCGCCGCCCGTGTAGCGCACGGCCAGGCCGTAACTGGGCAATTGATCCACCGGCAAGGCGCCGCTGCCGATCTGGCTGAACATGGGCACGGCTTCGACCGCATACGGCTCGCCCGCCGCGTGCGCCAGGACGCCGCGCAGGCGTTCGGCCTGCGGCTGGATGTCGCGCTGCGGACGGGTCAGCAGGCGCAGCGTGGTCAGCCGCTGGGCCAGGAATTCGGGCGCGCGGTACAGGCCCAGCACCGGCTCCAGCGCCGCCAGCGTCAGCTTGCTGACGCGCAGGGCGCGCTTGAGCGGATTCTTCTTGATCTTGCGGATCAGGTCCTTGCGGCCCACCAGCAGGCCGGCTTGCGGGCCGCCCAGCAGTTTGTCGCCGCTGAAGGTCACCAGGTCCGCGCCGGCCGCGATGGTTTCGCGCACGGTGTCTTCCCTGGGCAGGCCGAACTGCGTCAGGTCGACCAGCGTGCCGCTGCCCAGGTCGACGGTGGCCGGCAGGCCGCGCGCGTGCGCCAGCGCCGCCACCTCGGCCACGCTCACGCTTTTGGTGAAGCCGGTGACGGCATAGTTGCTGCAGTGCACCTTCATCAGCATGGCCGTGCGCGGGCCAATGGCGTTCTCGTAGTCGGCGGCGTGGGTGCGGTTGGTGGTGCCGACTTCCACCAGTTTGGCCCCGGCGCGCTTCATGATGTCGGGAATGCGGAACGCGCCGCCGATTTCGACCAGTTCGCCACGGGACACCACGGCTTCGCGCCGGTCGGCCAGGGCGTTGAGCATTAGCAGCACGGCGGCGGCGTTGTTGTTGACAACGGTGGCCGCCTCGGCGCCCGTCAGCTCGCACAGCAGTTCGTCGATCAGGTCGTCGCGGTCGCCGCGCCCGCCAGTGTCCAGGTCGAACTCCAGATTGGCGGGGGTGGTGAGCGCGCGCAGCACCGAGGCCACCGCCTCGTCGGGCAGCAGCGCCCGGCCCAGATTGGTGTGCAGCACCGTGCCGGTCAGGTTGTACACGGCCCGCAGCCTGGGCTCGGCGGCGCGTGCCAGGGCCGCGGCCACGCGCGCCGCCACGGCCTCGGCGCCCAATTCCTGGCGCGCCAGCCCGCCGGCCAGCGCGCGTTCGCGCAGCGCGTCCAGGTCGCCGCGCAGGGCCGCCACCACCTGGGTGCGGCCGTACTCGTCCAGCGCGGCGCACATGGCCGGCGCATTCAGCAACCGGTCCAGCGACGGGATTTCCGATACCGCGGCCACGCCGCCTTCGAGCGCGTGCGCGGCCATTACTGCTCCGCTCCCGGCTCCGATCCGTGCCACAGCAAGGGATTGCCGCTGGCCCGCGAATAGCCGGCCTCGCCGACCAGCACGTCCAGCATCAGGCTGGCCAGGTCGTCGGCCACGGGCTCCACCTGCAGGTCCTTGTCCTGGTAGAAAATCTTGCGGTAGGTGTGGCAGTGGTCGCAGGTTTCCGCCTTGATGGCGGGCGTGCGGCCCTCGATGGCCTGATACGCCACCGACTCCACGTCTTCGCAGTGCGAGCACTTCACCCGCACCATGTGCCACTGGGTCGCGCACAGGCTGCAGCACAGGTAGCGGTAGCCTTCGAACTGCCCGCCCACGCGCACCACGCTGGCCACCGGCAGGCTGGCGCACACCGGACAGACGCCGAAGGGACTGGCCACCGGCAGCTGTTTTTCGTCGAAGCGGCTGGCCAGGTCGGTCCAATAGACTTGCAGGGCCGCCATCACGAAGGGAGCTGCGGCGCCGTCCACGCCCTGGTCCTGTTCGGACAGCACGGCCTCGGCCAGATCCTCCAGCGACTCCGGGTCCTCGGCCAGCGCGCGGCGCAGGCCGGCGCAGACTTCGATGGCTTCGGCCGGCACGTCCTTGGCGCCGACAACATGCTCAAGCAGCTGGCCCAGGATGTCGCGCCACAGGGGATCGCGCGGCCAGCCCACCGCCTGCAAGGGCGGCATGCCATGCGCCTGCGCCAGCGAAATACGTTCGTCGGAGGCCTCGGGCGCCGTGCAATTCTGCAGGGCGCGGTGCTGGGCGTCGACCAGATGCGCCATCAGCAGCAGGTAGTCGGCCACCGGGCTATCCGCCGCCAGCTGCCGCAGGCGCGCCGCGCGCGTGGCGAAAATGGATCCACGCTCCGGCAAGCTGACTTGGGGAATGCGGTTGTGGTCTAGCGCTTCGATCTCGCCGCGCGGAAGAATTCGCTGCACTTGCGTCTCCAGATAAAAAAACACGGCTGCCAGCCTTCAATGAGAAGGATAGCAGCCGTTGGGCGGGTGCGTGAGGGCCGGGAGAGGCCCATTTGCCGCAGAGCAAGCGGGATGCGCCTAGCAGGCGCGTCCCGCCAGTTCTATTTCCGGATTTGTTCGCGGAACCAGGCGCGGTGATGTTTCCACGCCCAACCCGCCGTGACATACCCGCGCAGCATCGCGGTCAGCGAACCCTTGACCCAGATCGCCGCGTAGATGTGCACGATGATGGCGCAGATCAGCACCAGCGCGCTGACGGCATGCAGCACCGAGGCGGCGCGGATGACCCAGATCGGGAAGTAGAACGCGAAGTACTCGCGCCAGATCACGATGCCGCTGACGAACAGGCCTAGCATGCACAGGATCAGCACGTAGAACAGCAGCTTCTGGCCGGCGTTGTACTTGCCGACTTCAGGCAGCTTTTCCTCGCGGTTCTCGACCACGTCGTTCAATTGCCGCATCCACTGGCGGTCGGCCTTCGTCATGAGGTTGTGCCGCCACATGTGGCCGGCGAACACGACGAAGCAGGCGAACATCACCACCCCGATGAAGGGATGCAGGATGCGCGTCCAGGGGCCGCCCCCGAACAGGTTGCTCAGCCAGTACATGGACGGGTGGAACAGCGCCAGCCCGGACAGCGCCAACAGGATGAACGTGAAAGCGATGATCCAGTGGTTGGTGCGCTCGCCCGGCGTATAGCGCTTGATCCGGCGGTAATGGCGGTCTTCACTCATGGCGCACCTCCTCTTCGGCACGGCGTTCGTCTTCCTCGGACACCTCGTTGCGGCCTACGCGGGCGTAGTGGAAGAAGCCCGCCAGCGCGGTCAGGGCCATCACGGCCACGCTCACGGGCTTGGCCAGGCCCTTCCACAGCGAGACCATGGGACTGATCTGCGGGTCCTTGGGCAGCCCGTGATACAGCCCGGGTTGGTCGGCGTGATGCAGCACGTACATGACGTGGGTGCCGCCCACGCCCTGCGGGTCGTACAGGCCCGCCTTGTCGAAGCCGCGCGACTTGAGGTCGACGATCCGTTCCTCGGCGTGCTGCGTCATGTCTTCCTTGGTGCCGAAGACGATGGCGCCGGTGGGACAGGCCTTGACGCAGGCCGGCTCCTGGCCGACGGCCACGCGGTCGGAACACAGGGTGCACTTGTACGCCTTGTGGTCCTTCTTGGAGATGCGCGGCACGTTGAACGGACAGCCGGTGATGCAGTAGCCGCAACCGATGCAGTTCTCTTCGTGGAAATCCACGATGCCGTTGTTGTACTGGATGATGGCGCCCGGCGAGGGACAGGCCTTCAGGCAGCCCGGATCCTCGCAATGCATGCAGCCGTCCTTGCGGATCAGCCATTCCAGGTCGCCTTGCGGATTCTCGTATTCGGAGAAGCGCATGACCGTCCAGGAATGCTCGGTCAGGTCGGCCGGATTGTCGTAGACGCCCACGTTGGTGCCGATCTCGTCGCGCAGATCGTTCCATTCCATACAGGCGCTCTGGCAGGCCTTGCAGCCGATGCACTTGGAGACGTCGATCAGCTTGGCCACCGAGCCCGTGACGGGCTCGCGGATGCCCGGCGGCGGCGTGGTGGTGGCGGAGCGCCGCTTGATGTCTAGGGATTGCATGGACATGTCGGTCTCCTTAGGCCTTCTCGACCTGCACCAGGAACGACTTGAATTCCGGCGTCTGGGAATTTCCGTCGCCCACGAACGGCGTCAGGGTGTTGGTGAGGAAGCCGGGTTTGGCCAGGCCCACGAAGCCCCAGTGGATGGGAATGCCCACGTGGTGCACCGTCTTGCCCTCGATGGTCAGCGCGCGCAGGCGCTTGGTGACCAGCGCCACCGCCTTGATGTAGCCGCGGTTGGACGACACCTTCACGCGCGAACCGTTGGCGATGCCCAATTCCTTGGCCAGCGCCTCGCCGATCTCCACGAACTGCTCCGGCTGGAGGATCGCGTTGATGCGGACGTGCTTGGTCCAGTAGTGGAAGTGCTCCGTCAGGCGGTAGGTCGTGGCCACATAGGGGAACTTGTCCACCGTGCCCATCGCGGCCAGGTCGTCCTTGAAGACCCGCGCGGCCGGGTTGCTGGTGACCCCCTTGGCCTTCGGATACAGCGGGTTGTAGCCCAGCGGCGTCTCGAAGGGTTCGTAGTGCTCGGGGAACGGCCCTTCGGCCATGCCCGCCCGCGCGAAGAAGCGCGCCACGCCTTCGGGGTTCATGATGAACGGTCCCATGCCGCCGTCGGGATTTTCATCGCCCTTGAAATCGGGGATGTCGGCGCCGGTCCAGAACTTGCCGTTCCAGGAGATCAGGCTGCGGCGCGGATCGAACGGCTTGCCCGCCACGTCACAGGAGGCGCGGTTGTACAGGATGCGGCGGTTGGCCGGCCACGCCCAAGCCCAGTTCAGGGTCTGGCCGATGCCGGTCGGGTCGCTGTTGTCGCGCCGCGCCATCAGGTTGCCGCCGGGGCCCCAGGCGCCAGCGAAGATCCAACAGCCGCTGATGGTGGAGCCGTCGTCGCGCAGTTCCGCGAAGCCGGCCAGCTGCTCGCCGGCCTTGCGGGTGACCTTGGAAGGATCCTTGGGGTCGGTCAACTCCACCAACGCCTTGCCCGTGTACTCCTTGGCCAGCTCTTCCGCGGTGGGATTCTGCGGGTTGGAGTACGGCCAGGACAGGTTGACGATGGGATCGGGATACTTGCCGCCCTCGTCCTGGTACATCTTGCGCAGGCGCGTGAACAGCAGCGCCATGATCTCGATGTCGCTCTTGGCTTCGCCCGGAGGCTCGGCGCCCTTCCAGTGCCATTGCAGCCAGCGGCCGGAGTTCACCAGCGTGCCGTCTTCCTCGGCGAAGCAGGTGGTCGGCAGGCGGAAGACCTCGGTCTGGATCTTGGACGAGTCCACATCGTTGGCCTCGCCCGCGTTGCGCCAGAACTCGGAGGTCTCGGTGACCAGCGGATCCATGATGACCAGGAACTTCAGCTTGGCGAAGCCGGCGTTCAGCTTGGCCTTGTTGGGCGCGGCCGCCAGGGGGTTGAAGCCCTGGGCGAGGTAGCCGTTCATCTTGCCCTGGTTCATGAGCTCGTAGACCTGCAGCATGTCGTAGAGCTTGTCCAGCTTGGGCAGGTAGTCGAACGCCCAGTTGTTTTCGGCCGTGGCGGACTTGCCCCACCAGGCCTTCATCAGGCTCACGTGGAACTTGCTGTAGTTCTGCCAGTAGCTCAGCTGGTTGGGCCGCAGGGGTTTCTGCGTGCGCGACTCGATGTACTTGCCGTAGTCCTGCTCGGGCTCGTTGGGCAGGGTCATGTAGCCGGGCAGCAGGTTCGACATCAGGCCCAAGTCGGTCAGGCCCTGGATGTTCGAGTGCCCGCGCAGCGCGTTCATGCCGCCGCCGGCGATGCCGATGTTGCCCAGCAGCAGCTGCACCATCGCGCCCGTGCGGATGATCTGCGAACCGATCGAGTGCTGCGTCCAGCCCAGCGCGTAGAGGATGGTGGCGGCGCGGTTGGTGGTGGCGGTGGACGCCAGCATCTCGCACACCTTCAGGAACTTGTCCTTGGGCGTGCCGCAGACGCGCTCGACCATGTCCTCGGTGTAGCGCGAGTAGTGCTTCTTCAGCAGCTGGTAGACGGTGCGCGGATGTGCCAGCGTCGGATCGGTCTTGACGTAGCCGTCGTCGCCGCGCTCGTAGTCCCAGCTGGCCTTGTTGTAGGTGCGCTTCTCGGCGTCGTAGCCGGAATACAGCCCCTCGTCGAACGCGAAGTCCTCGCGCACAATGAAGGAAAAGTCCGTGTAATTGCGCACGTACTCGTGCTGGATCTTGTCGTTATCCAGCAGATACTTGATGACGCCGCCCAGGAAAATGATGTCGGTGCCGGTGCGTATGGGCGCGTAGAAGTCCGCCACGGATGCCGAGCGCGTAAAGCGCGGATCCACGACGATCAGCTTCGCCTTGTTATGGGCTTTTGCTTCCGTGACCCATTTGAACCCGCAAGGGTGGGCCTCGGCGGCATTGCCGCCCATGATCAGTACTACGTCCGCGTTCTTGATGTCGACCCAATGGTTCGTCATCGCTCCACGGCCAAACGTCGGGGCAAGACCTGCCACCGTCGGGCCATGTCAGACACGGGCTTGGTTATCGAATGCCAGTATCCCCATGCTGCGCACGGTCTTGTGCGTGATGTAGCCAACCTCGTTGCTGCTTGCCGAGGCCGCCAGCATGCCGGTGGTCAGCCACCGGTTGACGGTCTTGCCGTCGGCGGTCTTCTCGACGAAGTTCGCGTCGCGGTCCGCCTTCATGAGCTTGGTGATGCGGGTCAGGGCGTCGTCCCACGACATCCGTACCCACTTGTCCGACCCCGGCGCCCGGTATTCCGGGTACTTGAGGCGGTTGGGGCTGTGGATGAAGTCGATCAGGGCAGCGCCCTTCGGACAGAGCGTGCCGCGGTTGACGGGGTGGTCGGGGTCGCCTTCGATGTGCATGATGCTGGCACGGGCGTTCTTGGAGCCGTCGCCCAAGCCGTACATCAGCAGTCCACAGGCGACCGAACAGTAGGGACAGGTGTTGCGCGTTTCAGTCATGCGCGCAAGCTTGTACTGGCGGACTTCGGCCATGGCCGTGCCGGGGGCTGCCCCCAGCAAAGCCAGGCTGGAGCCTGCCAGCGTCGCACCGGTCACCTTGAAGAACTGGCGGCGATTCATGTTGACCATGAAACACTCCTCTCCTGGTGAAATGAAGGAAGCCGCTGGCCCGCCGAAGCAAAAAGCCCTACGGTTTCCAAGGATATTTTTCCAAGTATAGGCTTTGCGGGACGGGTACGCCATGGGACCTGTCTTAAGAGCGACCGTCCTTATGTCTGAGATTTGGCGGCCAAATCGGGGGTTTTCGCAGATTTTGGATGATGCGGCGGCTGCTACCATCTGCCGCTGCCTGGACTGGCCTGCCAGCTCCCATTTCGGGGACGCGCCGCCAGCCTTCCTCCCCCCGCATGACCGTAGGAGCGCCGATGCGCCGCCTTGTTGCCCTGGCCTTTTCCATCACCGCCACGCTTGCGCCCGCCACGCTCGTCCGCGCGGCCCCCGCCGCCCTGACCCCGGCGGCGGCCGCCACCGAGGCCGCCCACCAGGCGGGCATGGAAGGCTATCTCTATTTCTACCCGCTGGTCACGATGGACCTGACCCGCCGCCAGTTCACCCATCCGTCCCGCGGCGCCGAGGGCGCGCCAGCCAATACCTTTCTGCATGGGCGCGCGCTGCCGCAGCCGGGCGCGGCCACGCCCTGGGCCAATCCCGACATGCTGCGCAGCGTCGGCTGGCTGGACCTGACCTCCGGGCCGGTGGTGCTGTCGGTGCCGGATACCCAAGGCCGGCTCTACACGCTGACGCTGCTGGACATGTGGACCGACGTGTTCGCCACGCTGGGCAAGCGCAGCACCGGCACGGCCAAAGGCAATACCGTGATCGTGCCGCCGGGCTGGAACGGCGTGCTGCCCTCGGGCATGGCCCGCATCGACGCGCCCACCGCCTACGTTTGGGCCAGAAACCTGATCCAGGCGGACAACCAGGCCGACTATCCCGCGGTCCACGCCCTGCAGGATGGCTTTGTGCTGACGCCGCTGGCGCAATGGAACCTGCCCGCACAGGCCCAGCGGGTGAAATCCGACCCTGCCCTGAATCTGCGGATCCCGGTGCGCGAGCAGGTCGAATCCATGCCGACCGACGCCTACTTCGAATATGCGGCCGAGCTGCTGCGCAAGAATCCGCCGCATCCTACCGATCAGCCCATACTGGCCAAACTGCGCGGCGCCGGGCTGATTGCCGGCCGGCCGTTCGACTTCGCCCAGCTCGACCACCCCGCCAAACAGGGCCTGCGCCGCGGCCTGCGGGCGGCACGCGAGCGGATGACGGCGGTCGCAGGCGGCACGGTGCGCAACGTGAACGGCTGGCACCAGGAAACCGCCAGCATCGGCGTGTACGGCAATTCCTATCTGCGGCGCGCCCTGGCGGCGCAGGCGCAGCCCGGCGCGGGTCTGCCGGAAGACCTGAGCGTGCTGCTGCTGGCCGCCGACAGCCAGGGCGCGCCGCTGGACGGCGCGCACGGCTATACGCTGCATTTCGCCGGCGGCCAATTGCCGCCCGCCGCGGCGCTGTGGTCGCTGGCGGCCTACGACGCGCAAGGCATGCCGTCGGCCAATCCGCTGAACCGCCATGCGCTGGGCGACCGCGACCCGCTGCGCTACAACGCCGACGGTTCGCTTGACCTGCGCATCAGCCATGCGCCGCCCGCGCCCGAGGAACAGTCCAACTGGCTGCCGCTGCCCGCCGCCGGCGCAGTCAGCGTGCTGCTGCGCGTCTATGCGCCCGAGCCCGCGCTGCTGGACGGATTGTGGACGCCGCCCGCCCTGCTGCGCGACGCTCCGCCCGAAGAGGCGACGCAAGAAACCCCGGAAGCCGCTGAAAAGACGCAGCCATGACAGGCGCCTGCCGCTACCATAGGTGTTTTATCCGAGATTGAACGCCCGCCATGGACGAAGCCTTTAGCCACCAATTGTCGATGACCATCCTGATGACGCCGGACATGGCGAATTTCTCGGGGAATGTGCACGGCGGAACCATCCTCAAGTACCTGGACCAGGTGGCTTACGCCTGTGCCAGCCGGTACGCCGGCCAATATGTGGTGACCCTGTCCGTGGACCAGGTGGTGTTCCGCGAACCCATTCATGTGGGCGAGCTGGTGACCTTTCTGGCGGCCGTGAACTACACCGGCCGCACCTCGATGGAAATCGGCATCAAGGTCGTCACCGAGGACATCCGCAAGAAGCTCGTGCGCCACACCAACAGCTGCTACTTCACGATGGTGGCGGTGGACGAACAGGGCGCGCCGACCGCGGTGCCGCCGCTGGAGCCGCGCAACCTGGAGGAGAAGCAGCGCATGGAAGCCGCCCGGCTGCGCCGCGAACTGCGCCAGGAAATGGAACGCCGGCACGGCGAGATCAAGCGGGAAACCACGCACGACGGCCAGCCCTGAAACGGTAATCTCGCGCATCCAAAACAAAACGAGCCCAGAGGGCTCGTTTTTTCATGCGCGGGCTGCGGCCAGGCCGATTTCAGGCGCGTTCCACCGAGGCCGGAGGCGACGGCGGCGTCGCGGCGGGTTCGCGGTCGCGGCCCACCATGCGCTTCAAGCCCAGCCACTGCTGCGACCAGAAGCCGCGGCCGTAATCGCGCCCGCCCAGCTCCGCCTGCTGGTCATGGATGCCCGTGGGGCCATAGCCCACGCCGAAGCGGGCGGTGCGGAACAGCACGTCCCAGATGGGAAACAGCGCCGCAAAGTTGTAGCCACCCACCGGACCCGGCGTGGAAGCGTCATAGGCGATCGAATGGTGGTGGCGATGAAAGCGCGGGCTGACCAGCAGGCGCTCGCCCAGCGCGCCGAAATGCATGCGCAGGTTGGCGTGCGAGAAGCTCTGCGCCAGCTGGGTAATGGCCACCACCATGACGAACTGCGCGGGCGGCACGCCCACCAGCTGCGACACGAACACCACCAGCACGTCGCGCAGCATGTCATCCAGCAAGTGATTGCGGTCGTCGCTCCAGATGGTCATCTGGCGCTGGCTGTGGTGCACCGCATGCAACGCCCAGAGCCAGCCGAAACGATGCTGGGCGCGGTGGTAGAAGTAATCCACCGCATCGAACAGCAGCAGGTAGATGATCAGGCTGACCCAGGCCTTGTCCGTGACGCCGGGCCAGTACTGGTCCAGCTGGAACGGCGCGAAGCCCCAGACGTGCAGCTGGCCGAACACGCTGTCCCACAGCGGATCGATGGTGAAGAACAGCAGCAGCCGGAACGCGCCCAGCCTGTGGATCAGCGTGTACAGCACGTCGATGCCGATCTGGCGGCGGTCGGTGACCGCTTCCACGGGGCGCAGGCGCTGCAAGGGGCCGAACACCAGCACCAGCACCGCGATCTGCAGCAGGCCGACCAGCAGCCACATGGTGGCGTCGTAGCCGTCCTCGATGAAGTTGCTCATGCCCAGGTGGAACAGCGCGGGCTGAATCGCCGTTTCGAAGAGCCATTGCTGGCACTCTCCGAACAATTGACTAAGCGTATCCATGATCAGTGATGAGTAGCGATCCAATCGCGATAGGACGGGTGCGTGTCCAAGGTAGCAAAACAATAGCCCTTGCGCTGCAAACCTTCAATCAGCGGCTCCAGCACGGCCGGCGCCCAAGGATCCTGGCGCGACCAGATGCCCAGGTGGGCCAGCAGGATGTCGCCGGGCTTGATGTTGCGCAGGGCCTGGTCCAGCAGGCGGGCATTGGGGTATTTGTCGCTGGGCAGCTCGTCGCCCAGGAAGCCGGCGGGCGCCCAGCCCACGTGCTCGAAGCCGCAGGCCTTGGCCGCCTTCAGCAGCGCGGGCGAGGTCTTGCCGCCTGGCGCGCGGTAGATCGGCAGCATGTTCTTGCCCGTCATCTGATGGAAACGGGTGACGGACCGCTTGATCTCGGCGCAATACTGCTCGGGCGTCCATTCGGCGCGCTTGCCCGCGTCCGGACCGGCGCTGGGCTTGACGCGGAACTTGCCGCCGGGAAGGTCGGCCTGCCAATAGACGTGGTCGTAGGTGTGCGAGCCGAAGACATGGCCTTCGGCGGCGCGCGCCTTCCACCAAGGCGCCCACACGTCGTCCAGGCTGGAGCCGTCGGTCAGCGTGCGCTCGTTGGCCAGGAAGAAAGTGACCTTGACGTTGTGGCGGGCCAGCACCTCGGCGATCAGCGGGGCCACGCCCATGTGGCCAGTATCGAACGTCAGGTAGACCGGCTTGTCGCAGGTGGCGGGCGCGGCCATCCCCATGGCGGGAAAGGCCAGCGCAAGCATCAGCGCGGCGCGGAGGCGTTTTGCCGCCGGGCCGTCCCAAGGCAAAACAGCCCCCTTGGGGGGCAGCAAGCCCGCGCAAGCGGGCGCGGCGTGGGGGCTCCTACTACCGCGTAGGAGCATGGTTCAAGGTCCAGACGCCATGGGGCGACTTGCCCACCGGCACCTGATTGACCACTTTCTTCTGCTCCAGGTCCACCACGGTGAGCTTGCGGGCCCAGCGCGAGGTGACCAGCAGGGTCTTGCCATCGGCCAGGACGTCCATGCAATCGGGACCGCCCGGCACCGGGAAGGTGTCGGTGACGGCCAGCGTCTGCAGGTCGATGCGGCTGATGGAATTGGCGGTGCGGTTGCTGACGAACAGGTGGCGCTGGTCGCCTTGCGCGCGGAAGGCGTGGGCGCCGGCGGCGGTCTTGATGCGCGTCACCAGCTTGGCCGGGCCGTTGCTGACATCGTAGGCTTCGACGTAGGAGTCGCCGGTCAGCGCCACCAGCAGCGTCTTCTGGTCGGGCGTCAGGAACACGTCGGCGGGCGTCTTGCCCACCGACACCGTCCACTTCGGCGTCTGCGTGGCCAGGTCGATGGCGATGAGCTGATCGCTGTCCTGCAGCGTCACGTAGGCCGTGGTGCTGTTCTTGTCGATCATGATGTGGCTGGGCGTCTTGCCGGCCGGAATGCGCTTGACCAGCTTGAGGTCGAAGCCCTTTTCCAGCGGATGCCAGGAATAGATGTCGATGTGATCCAGGCGGTTGGCCGCGGTCACGAACCACTTCATGTCCGGCGAGAATTGCAGCTGATAGGGGTCGACGATGCCCGTCAACGTGCGCTGCACTTCACCGGTCTTGGGGTCCATCAGCGTGATGGAGTCGCTGGTGGCGTTGGCCACCATGAGCGACTTTTGGTCCGGGGTCAGGTACAGGTGATGCGGCTCCTTGCCCGTGGGCACTCGGCGCACTTCCTTGTAGGAGGTCGGATCAACGATGCTGACGTTGGCGTCCAGGGAGTTCAGGACGAAAATCGGGGTCGAGGCCGCCGCGGCGCTAAGCGCCATCCCTACGCCGAACAGGGCGTAGCGGACAAAATGCATGGGGTTCAATTTCTAGGTCCGGCAAAGGGGGTATCGGGCAGGGTCCCGGTGCTCGCCATTTTAGGCATAGCGGGCTGACAAAAGGGAGCCGCGCCGCGCCAGCCGGACAAACGGACACGCCTGTTGCGACCCAGCAACAGGCGTACGCCGATTACTCCCCGAAAACCGGAAAAATCATTTCTTGCCAACGGGTTGCGCGTCGGCGTCGGTCCAGGTTCCGGCACTGATATCGCGTTCCCGCAAGGCTGCGGCGCGCGTTGCGGACGCGGGCCCCAGGTCGGCCTCCAGCACGCGCCCGTCGGGGCCGACGACGAAGGTGTCGATGCCGGTCTGCCCATAACGGGCCGGCCAGGCGACGATGCGGTACGAGCCGCCGTCGGCGCCCGGTATCACCTTGTACCGGTAGCCGTAATAGGCGTCGTCCAGCGGCACCTCCGGCCCCATGCTCAGCGCGTCCAACCCGTAGGCCTGCTGCGGCGCGCCAGGCACCTCGGGCCAATACAGGCCGTCGCGTTGTCCGGGACGGCTGACCAGGCGGCTCGCGTAGCGGCCCTGGCCCACGCCGTCCTTGTAGCGGCCCTGGGCGGCCTGCAGCTCGCGCAGCGTTTCGATGGCGGTCAGTTCGTTGCGGCCGATCGCGCGGCGGCGGATTTCCGCCGTGCCGGCTGCCGGGTCGAAGCGCCAACCCTGCCCGGCGCGCACGATGGGCACGGGCAGGGTCCAGCCTGTATCCCCGACCGCCAGCCAGGAACGGCCACCATCGGCCACGATCTCGTGCTTGCGCGACCAGGCCGCCAGGAAACGGTAGATGTCGTCCTGCGCCACGCCGCCCGGCACGATCTTGCGGTGATTCGGCCCCAACACCTTGGCCAGTTTGTCGAGGTCGCTGGTGGCCATGGCGTCGACGAAGGCGTCGGCGGCGGCCTGCGGACTTGGATACAGGCTTTGTGCCGCGGCGGGGGCCGCAAGGCCCAGGGCCAGCAGCGACGCGGCGCCCAGCGCGCGCAAACGAGCAATGGTCATGACAGTTCCCTTGTCCATGGTGCTTATCTCCGGCCGCCGAAATGTCCACCGCCGCCTCCGCCGCCGCGACTCATCTCGCTGCGGCTGTGCTGCTGCCGCATCTGATCGCCGTTGCCCGCGCCGCTCAAGGCATTGGCGCTGTTGGAAGCGCGGCCCCGGTCGCGCGCGGCCGCTTCGTCGGCGCGCTGGCGCTGGGCCGCGGCCTGGCGGTCCAGCGTGGACGCGCTGGTGGACGGCCGGTTGTGCTGCGCTTGTCCGCCGCCTTGCGCCCGGTCGCGAGCGCCTTGTCCGCCTTGTCCGCCCTGCCCGCCTTGCGCGGCGCGCTGCCCTTGTCCCTGTCCGCGGCCCGCCGCGGCATCGCCCCTGCCCGCCCCCTGGCCGCGACCCGCGCCCGGTTCGGAATGGCCGGGGATGGATTGTCCGGTGCGGCCTTCGAACGACTGCGCCGCGCGTTCGCGGGCGGCATCGCGGGAGTTGGGCGCTGCCGCCGCGCCCGGCGCGCGGCCGCCCTGGCCCTGCGCCCGGTTCTGCACGCCGGCCTGGCGCTGGCTGTCGAAACGCTGGCGGCTGGCCTGGTCCGCATACGGCGTGTTGCCGCGGTTGGCGGGGTTGTGCTGCCAGGTGGTCCTGTTGTTGTTGATGTTGTTGCGGTCGATGCGCTGGTTGACGTTGATGTTGTTGTAGCGGTTGACGTCGATGTCGACGTCGTTATGCCCCCAGTCGAACCCGCCCCACATGGAGTTGACCGCGGCCACGCCCAGGCCGAAGCCGATGCCGGCCACCAGCGAGGTCGCGAACACCGATCCCGGCGGCGGCGGATAGTAGTACGGCGGATAGGAGGGATAGGCCCAGGTGCCGTAGACCACGGTGGGGTTGTAGCTGGGCACGTACACCACCTGCGGATCGGCCGGCTCGATCACCACGACCGTCTTGTCGTTGGTGGTGCTGGAGGTGACCTTCTGCTGCGGCGTGCTCTTGAGATTGCCGGCCTTCTGCGCCTGGGCGCGCAGCCGCTGGACGGAGTCCATGACGGCGTCGGGCTGCGCCAGGAAGGCGTCGCCCACGGATTTCACCCAGTCCGGCTGGCGGCCCATCATGTCCATGACCGAGGGGAACGCCACCAGGGATTTGACGCTGGGATCCCAGGATTCGCCTTCGACCGCCTTGACCGCCTTGTCGCCGGATTCCGAGGTGTGCGCGGCCGACCATTTGGCGGCCGCCGCGACGTCGTCGGGGTAGGTTGCCCCCATGAGGATCTGCGAGAGCAGCGAATCCGGATACAGCGCCACGGGCGCCATCAATTGATCCAGTTGCGCGTTGTCCAGCTTGGTCTGCGCCGTGGCGGGGAGGCAAACAGCCAGCCCCAGGCATAACCAGCCGATGAACCACCGTTGCAGTCGACGCATTTTCCGTTCTCCGTGAATCGCAAAGCCAGAAGCCACAAGCCAGGAGGGTACTGCCGGATATCGCGCTGACAATATATGCCTAACGCCGGCGCAGGGGAAGCGCCGGCAGAGATCTGTCCTGGTTCACAGTTTGGCGACGGAAACCTCGGTCGCCTTGACGAAGGCCAGCACCTCGGTGCCGACCTGCAAATCCAGTTCCTTGACCGATCGGGTGGTGATCACCGAGGTCACGATGCCGGCCGGCGTATCCACGTCCACCTCGGACACCACCGGGCCCAGGATGATCTCCTTGATCTTGCCGCGGAACTGGTTGCGGGCGTTGATGGATTGAATGCTCATGCTCTTGCTCCTGGAGTAAAGGACAGCGCCATGCCGCCCGTGCGTGAATCTTCAGCCGCGGTCTCAGACCGCCAGCCTCAGATGCCGGATCTGGATGACGGGCGCCAGGGGCCGGTCAGCGTCCGGCGTGTCCTGCTGGCGCAACGCGGCGCGCAGCACGCGGGCCTCCAGCGCGACGAACGCGGCCGAACCGCGCACGCGCGGACGCGCAAGCCCGACGCGCTCGTCCAGCGCCACCCCGCCTTCGTCCAGCACCAGGATCCGGTCCGCCACCGCCACGGCCTCGGCCACATCGTGGGTCGCCAGCACGGCGGTAAAGCCCTGCTGGCGCCAGAGGCCTTCCAGCAGCGGCTGCGCCTCGAGGCGGCTCAATGCGTCCAGCGCCTTGAATGGTTCGTCCAGCAACAACAAGCCGGGACGGCGCGCCAGGGCCCGCGCCAGGGCCACGCGCTGGCGTTGCGGCTCGGTCAGCTGCGCGGGCCAATCGCCGCCGTGGCCGTCCAGGCCTACCTGCCGCAAGGCTTGCGCCGCCTGCGCCGTGCCCGGCAGGCCCAGCGCCACGTTTTGCAGCACGGTCTTCCAGGGCAAGAGGCGCGCGTCCGGCTGCAACAGGCGCACGCGGCTGTCGGGCGCCCAGCTGGGAAAGCTGTCGAACAGCAGCGGCGAACGGCTGGGCGCGCCGCCCTGCTCGTCGCTGGGCGCCAACTGGCCGGCCAGCAGATGCAGCAGGGTGCTCTTGCCACTGCCGGCGCGTCCGACCACCGCCACGAATTCCCCGGCCGCAATCTCCAGGTCCAACGGCTGCAGCGCAATACGATCGCCATGCCGCTTAGCGAGCTTGCGCAAGGTCACGCGCAGCGCGGATTGAGGTTCAGCGTCGGGCGCGTCGTCGGGCTCGGTCCGCCCGCGCGCCTCCAGGTGCTGCAACAGTTCGAACTCGTTGGGATTGATGAACATCATCGCGGCCTCCAGCGCAGCAGCCAGCGCTCCAGCGCGCTTACCAGCGCCCCCGAGCCCAGGCTGAGGACCGCGTAGAGCGCAATCGCCAGCAACAGCGTCGCCGCGCCCGGCGGGCCGCTGTCCCGCAACTGCGGAATGCCCAGACCCGCTGGCGTCCCGAACAGTGCCAATGCAATCAAGGTCAGCCATAGAAGTCCCAGCCCCTGCCTCAGGCCCGTCAGGATGAACGGCAACGCGCCCGGCAGGAGCACGTGCCGATAAAGAGACCAGCCGTTCAGGTCATGGGACCGGCCAGTCTGGACCAATGCCGGATCCGCCGCGCGTATGCCGCGCACCGTCTGGTACAACAGCGGCGCAAGCAGGCTCAGCGCCGCCAGCGCCTGCCAGGCCGTCTCGCTGCTGCCCAGCCACAGCGCCGCGAGCAGCGCGCCTCCCAGCCAGCGCAAGGCCGGCGTGTCGGGAGCGGCGTAGGCGTGGGCGCGGCGCATCGCTCAGACGCTGAAGCCGCCCGCAAGCGCGAGGCGGCCCAGATCGTAGGATTCATTGAGAATGGCGGCGCGCGGCAGTACCTGCTCGGACAGGCGTTCCACCGAATCCTCCAACCGCTGGCGGACTTCCGGGTCGATTTCGCCCGCGCCGAACTCGTCCACGCGGACCTGCGCATCGGTGGCATAGACGCCCGCCAGGATATGGCGCGCGCCCAGCGAAGACAGCACGGGCTTCAAGCCGTACTCCAGCGCCAGCAGATGCGCCGGACTGCCGCCCGTGGCGATGGGCAGCACCACCTTGCCGGCCAGGGCCTTGGGATCCAGCAGGTCCAGCACCGCCTTCAAGCCGCCGGAAAACGAAGCCTGGTAGACGGGCGAGGAAATCAGCACCGCATCGGCCGCCGCCACCCGGGCGCGCAGCGCGTTGGCCGCGGCGCCGGCGTAGTTGCCTTCTATCAGGTCTTCGGCGGGGATGTCGCGCAAACCCAGTTCGCCGACGTTCAAACCCCGCAGCCGCAGGATCCCGGCGGCATGCCGCAGCAGCACCGCGGAACGGGAACGCTGCGACGGACTGCCCGCGATGGCAAGTACGCGGGCGTGAGCCCAGGGGCGTGGCGATGACATGGAAGTTCGTTTCCGGCTGTGGGTTCTAGGAGTCGAACCGATTCTGTCATTGCCGCGCGGCGCCGAAAAATACTTAGTCGATATGAGGTTATGTTGAATACCGGCTTGGACTTCTTTTGGAAATATGCGGTTTCGCGGCGCCCGGATCATCCTCCTTATGCAGGACTGGATTGCGTCCTACGGCGAGCCTATACTGGATTGGCGAGTTGCTCCCTATTCCTTTCCCTAAAGGAGAGGCAACATGTATAAGCACCTGCTCGTCGCCGTGGACGGCTCCCTGCTGTCCGAATCGGCTTTCAAGCGCGCTCTTGTTTTCGCCAAGGAAATGGGAGCCACCATCACGCTCATCCGCGCCATCCCGGAGGACCATCTGCTGGTCTACCAGGCCGAAATGCTGGGCACCACGCAGGCGCAGCACACCGACCAGGCGCGCAAGAACGCGCAGACCTATCTGGACAACCTGGAAATGGAAGCGCGCCATGCGCTGGTGCCGTGCAACGCCGTGGTCACGGTCAACGACCATCCCCACGAAGCCATCGTCGAGGCGGCGAAGAACCAGGGCTGCGACCTGATCATCATGGGTTCGCATGGCCGCCACGGCATGACGGGCTTCCTGCTGGGCAGCGAAACCCAGCGCGTGCTGGCGCGCACCAAGCTGCCGGTGCTGGTGTACCGCTAGGCGCGGCCGCTCAGGCGGCGGCCAGCGCGTGCTGGAAGGTGAAGCTGTCGGAATACATGTGGTCCAGGCTGGCGCCGCGCGCAGCCAGCAGGCTCTTGGCTTCGTGGATCATGTCCGGCGCGCCGCACAGGTAGAAGGCGTGCTCGGACAAATCCTGGTGGTCCTCAAGGACCGCCTGCTGCACGTGACCGCGGCGGCCCTGCCAATCGGCGCCCGCGCGCGACAGCACCGGCACGAAGTTGAACTCGTACAGCCGCCCGGCCCAGCTTTCGATCACGTCGCGCAGATACAGGTCAGCTTCGGTGCGCATGCCCCAATAAAGCGTGACGGGCGGGCAGTCTTCGTTGTCCAGCAGCGATTCCAGGATGGCCTTGATGGGCGCGATGCCCGTGCCGGTAGCCATCATGATGAGCGGCCGCCAGTCTTCCTCGTGATAGCTGAATACGCCCAGCGGCGCTTCGATCTCCACGCCGGCGCCGGCTTGCGCCTGGCCCAGCCACTGATCGGTGTAGCGGCCGCCCGGAATGCGGCGCACGTGGAAATCCACCAGGTTGCCGGCGGGCGCCGAAGCCATGGAAAAGCTGCGCGTCTCGCCATCGGGCAGCACCACGTTCATGTACTGGCCCGGCACGTACTCCAGGCCCGCTTCCGGCAGCGCCAGCGTCAGGTGGATGACGTCATCGCAGAAGCGCTCGATGCGGTGGATGATGGCGGGCAGGCGGCGCGGTTCGGGAAACGACTGCCGGCTGCTGGCCACGCTGATGCAAAGATCGCCCAGCGGCCGGGCCTGGCAGGCCAGCGCGTAGCCTTCGGCCGCTTCTTCGGGTGTCAGGGCCATGGGGAACTCTTCGTACTCCACGGCGCCGGATTCCAGCTTGATGCGGCAGGTGCCGCAGCCGCCGAAGGTGCACTCGTGCGGCAGCTTCACCGCCGAGCGTTCGGCGGCCTGCAGCACGGATTCGCCTTCTTCGACCTGGAACGACTCGTCGGTTTGCATGATATGCACGCGGTATGCCATGGCCGGCCTCGCTTATTTCTTGATGTCAGCCTCGACCAGCACTTTCATGCCGCGCGGCTCCAGCAGCGTCGCTAGTGCCGCAAGCGCGGCCAGACCAGCCTTGGTGTCCTGTTCGCCGTTGCCGCCGCTCAGGCCCACGCCGCCGATCACTTCGTTGTTGACCACAATGGGAAAGCCGCCGACGAACACGGCGAACTTGCCGTCAAAGCTCCACTGGATGCCGAACGCTTCGTTGCCGGGCAGCGCGGGACCGTTGGGCGGCGTGTTGAACAGATGCGTGGAACGCTTGTGCCCGGCCGCTGTGAATGCCTTGTTCCAGGCGATCTGCGGGCCGGTGATGCGGGCGCCGTCCATGCGTTCCAGCGCGATGGGATAGCCGCCGTCGTCGACGATGCAGATCGTCTCCAGCACGCCGATCTCTTCCGATTTGGCGATGGCCGCGCGCACCATCACGCGCGCTTCTTCAAGTTCCAGACGATAGACCTGCTTCATGGGGATGACCTCCTTTGCTTGCGTTTAGGGACCGCGGCCTCAGCCGGCGCGGTAGACCGTCTTGATCTGCGTGTAGAACTCCAGTCCCACGCGCCCCGATTCGCGGAACGTGGAGGTGCTGGAATGCTTGAGTCCGCCGAACGGCGCGTTGATCAGGTTGCCGGTGGTGGTCCGGTTGATCTTCACGGTGCCGGCCTGGATATCGCGCGCGAAGCGATGCGCATAACGCGCATCGCTGGTGGCGATGGCGGCCGACAGGCCGTATTCGGTGTCGTTGGCTTTGGAGATGGCGTCTTCGTAGCCGTCCACCTCGATCAGCGCAATCACCGGGCCGAAGATCTCTTCCCGTGCGATGCGCATCTGCTGCGTGACGTCGGTGAAAAGCGCGGGCGACACGTAGTAGCCGCGCTCGAAGCCGGCGCCCGTGAGGCGGTCGCCGCCATACAGGTGCGCGGCCTCCTGCTTGCCGACCGCCACGTAGCCCAGCACGTTGTCCAACTGCTTGGCGGTGGCCAGCGGACCCAGGTCGAAGTTGCCGTCCAGGCCGTTGCCTATGGTCAGCGTCTTGATGCGGGCCAGCAGCTTGTCGGTGTAGGCCTGGCGCACGCGCTTGTCCACCAGCACCCGGCTGGTGCCGGTGCAGGCCTGGCCGCTGAGCGAAAAGCCGCCCTTCACGGCCAGGTCCACGGCGCGGTCCAGGTCGGCGTCCGCCAGCACGATCAGGGGATTCTTGCCGCCCAGTTCCATCTGCGTGCGGGTGGTCAGGCCGGCGGTCCGGTGTATCTGTTCGCCTGCGGCGGTGGAGCCCGTGAAGGAAATCGCGCGCACCGCGCGTGCGCCTGTAATGGCCTCGCCCACGGCGCCGGCCGGGCCCGTCAGGAAATTCAGCACCCCAGCCGGCAGGCCGGCCTGCACGAAGGCTTCGGTCAGGCGGTAGCCCGACATGGGCGCATCGGACGAGGGCTTGAACACCACGGTATTGCCCGTGATGAGCGCCGGAGCGATCTTGCGCGCGGGGATGGAAATGGGAAAGTTCCAGGGGGAAATCACCGTCACCACGCCCAGCGGCTCGCGCTGGCTGTAGACCACCATGTCCGGGTCGTCGTTGGGATAGGTTTCGCCCGTGAAGGACTGCCCCTCCACGGCGTAGAAGCGGATCGTCTGCGCCGAACGCAGGACCTCGTCCTTGGCCAGGTTCAGGCTCTTGCCCTCTTCCCGCGTCAGTTCGCGGGCGATGTCGTTGGCATGGTCTTCCAGGTACTGGGCCGCGCGGAACAGGATGGCGGCGCGCTTGGAGATCGGCGTATCGCGCCAGCCGGCGAAGGCGGCTTCGGCGGACGCCACCGCCTGGCGGGCGTCTTCGGCGTCCGACACCTGGAAACGGCCCACGATGTCGCTGGTATCGGCCGGGTTGATGTTGGGCGCCGTCCTGCCGGTGCCGCTGGGCACCCAGCTGCCGCCGATGTGGTTCAGGAATGTTTGCTGCGAGAGGTCGTCCACGGAAGCTCTTCCTTAGTCTGCGCCCGGCTGGCCGCGAGTGCCTGGGCGGGTTGGCTTATGAACATTGTATACTTTAATCAATATGGATCGATACGTGTAAACCCCTGCTCCGGACCGGGCGCCGCCTGGAAAAAAGGGTCCCCGCAGGGACCCCAAAGCAGCGCCACAAACAGGTATCAGCTCCAGATCAGCACGGCGCAGATCGTCGAGACGAACAGCGCCAGCAGCACCGGCAACAGCAGGGCGCGCACCAGCGACAGCACGTTGACCCGCGCAAAGCCCGCCACCGCGATCAGCGAGGACCAGGCGATCAGCGTGCCGCCCCCAGTCCAGACCGCGCCCATCTGGCCGACTGCCGCCAGCGTCGCCGGGTCCACGCCCACCACCGGGCCCAGGGCGCCGGACAGGGTGCCGGTCAGGGGCAGGCCGGCGAAGCCGGATCCGTCGATGCCGGTGATCATGCCGACCAGCAGCACGCCGAAGGCCACCAGGAAATGGTTTTCGGGAATCAGGTGCTGGCCAGCGGAAATCACCTCGAACAGCAGGCCGGGCGCCTGCGCTTGCGGCACGCCCAGGATCTGCGCGGCGGTTTCGTTGGCGCCCACGAAGAAAAAGCCCGCGATCGGCAGCACCGAACCCATGGCCTTGAAGGCGAACACAAAGCCGTCGGTGACGTGCTCCGGACAGACGTCCAGCATCTTGCGCGGGCCTTCCGCGGCCAGGGTCACCAGCATCATCACGACAAAGGCCACGCCGCCCACCAGCGCCGCCGCATCGCCGCCGCGCAGCGCGGGCAGGGACGGGAACAGGCGCGGCAGCACCATGACCGCGATCACCGCCAGAAAGGCCAGCGGCGTCACGACGGCAAAGGTCTTGGACCAGCGCACGCGGCGGCGCTCTTCGTCGCTCAGAGCCGGGCCGCTAGGCAGGGCGGGGTCCGCCCCCATGGTGCCGCGGGCCAGCTCGGCCTTGTCGAAGGAGCCGGACTGCTCGATGCGCGCCAGGCTGCCATCCTGCGCCCGGGCCTGCCAGGCGGACAGGAGCCCCGCGTCGGCCGGCACGATGTGCTTGCGGATCAGCAGGTAGGCTGCCACCAGGGCCACCGCGCCGGTGATCAGCGACAGCACCAGGGCGCGGTCCGCGACCACGGCGGCGCTGACCGCCGCCCCCGCCGCCTTGGCGCTGATGCTGGGCGCCACCCCGATCACGTAGTCCGAGGACAGTGCCATGCCCTGGCCGGCGATGGCAATGGCCATGGCACCCGCCAAGGGCGGCAGGCCCGCCGCGATGGCCGCGGGCAGCAGGATGGCCGACACCAGCGGCACCGCCGGCGTCGGCCAGAAGAACAGCGAAATCACATAAGTACAGAGGGCGATGATCAGGAAGGACGAATGCCCGCCCCGCATGACGCGGCGAAACGGCTGCACCATGCGCACGTCCGCCTGCAGGGTTTTCAACGCATTGAGCAGCGCCGTCATGAAGGTGATCACCAGGAAGATGTTGAACAGCTCCTTCGCAGCCACGAAGCTGGCCGAGAAAATGCCGATCAGGGCGCTGATCGGATTGCCCGTGATGGCAAGCACCACCAGAAAGGTGCCGATCACCGACGGCACCACCACGTTGGCCCGCAGAATCATCGTCAGGATGATGGCGGCCACGCTGATCAGGTACATCCAATGAGCAGCGTTGAGCACTACGTCCGCTTGCATGTGCTATTCCCCTTGTATGCGTGGCTGTTATGGCGCCACATTCGGTATACTATATTTCGTTTGTAGCCATACCAATCAAAATATGCAGCGCCTAGGGAAAGCGATAATTCTGAAAATCCATGAATAGCGCCGAAAAATCAGGTGATTACCCTTATTTTTGAAGCAGTTCATGAAATTTTGGAAAATGCTGAATAGACTATCGTATACATAGTAGATAAGTCCCAGGCATGACATCCTCCCTGCCGTATCCCGACCTCCTGCAATACGCCACCATGGCGGCCGTGGTGTTCGGCGCCGCGATCGCGCAGGGCGTGGGCGGCGTCGGCTTCGCCATGTTCGCCGCGCCGGTGGCGGCCATGTTCTTTCCCCAACTGGCGCCGGGACCGCTGTTGACGCTGGGCGGCTTCATTTCGCTCTTGACCGCGCTGCGCGAACGCGCCGCCATCGACTGGCCTTCAGTGTCCTACGCGCTGGCGGGGCGCGCGGTCGGCACGCTGATCGCCATCTACGCCATGACGCGCTTCGCGCCGCAGGCGCTGGGGGTCTTGTTCGCCGCCCTGATCCTGGTGGCCGTGGCGCTGAGCGCGGCCGGCCTGCACTTTTCCGCCACGCCCGGACGCGTGTCCGGCGCGGGCGTGGCCTCGGGCATCATGGGCACCATGACCTCGGTGGGCGCCCCGCCCATCGCCATCGTCATGCAGCACGCGGCGCCGCCGCGCCTGCGCGCCACGCTCGGCATGGTGCTGTTCCTGGGATCGATCTTCTCGCTGGCCATGCTGGCATGGGCCAATCGGTACACCGGCTATCACGCCGGGCTGGCGCTTAGTCTGGCGCCATTCCTGCTGGCCGGTTTCGCGGTCTCCAACCGGCTGCGCCACCGCCTGCCGCCGCGCGCCGTGCGCGGCGTGCTGCTGGCGGTATGCGCCATGGGCGCGCTGGGCGTGCTGGCCAAGGCTTTTGGGGGACACTGATGCGCCGCGCCCCCAACGCCAAGCGGCTACACCCGGTAATACAATGGAGACTGTATCCATTAAGCCAAACCTGCTCGCCATGACAATCTCACCCGTCAGCCCGCAAGCCGCAGCAACGCAGCACTCCGCCTCGCTGAAAATCGGCGAGCAGCATCCGCAGTTGTTTGCCGTCATCCGCGACAAGCTGCGCGAGCGCATCCTGAGCGGTGAATTCACGCCCGGCGACCGCCTGGTCGAAGGCCGCCTGTCCGAAGAAATGGGCGTGTCGCGCATCCCCGTGCGCGAGGCGCTGCGCGCCCTGGCCGCCGAGGGCCTGGTGACCATCGAACCGCGCCGCGGCGCGTCCGTGTCGGTACTGTCCGACGCCGTCGCCTACGACATGGTGGAGGTGCGCGCCACGCTGGAAGGCCTGAACGCCAAGCTCGCGGCGCAGCGCCGCGACGACAAGACCGTGGAACGCCTGCAGGCCTTCCTGCGCGAAGGCACCGAAGCCGCCCGCAGCGAACAGCTGGACAAATTCCTGGCGCTGAATTCCCAGTTCCACGAAATGCTGGCCACCATCGGCGGCAACGTGGTGCTGACCGACCTGATGCGTTCGCTGCGCGATCGCACGGCGCTGCTGTTCGCGCCCAGCAACATGCTGCGCGCCAAGCAGAACTGGGATGAGCATTCCCAGATCCTCAACGCCGTCATCGCCGGCAACGGCGACCTGGCCGCGCTGCTGGCCAGCCAGCATGTGCACAACGCCGCCAAGGCTTATACGGAAGCGCAGCAGCAGCCGCACGCGTCGGTGGCCTGAGCCGGGGCCACGCAAGAAGCTGACGGCACCGAGACGGCCGCGCGGCCAAGGGCCTGGGGCCTGGGGCCTCGTCTGCCGGCCGCGGCCTTGCAGCCCGCGGGCAGCAGCTCTCAGGTCGCCGCTTCCACGGGATCGGACGCCGCGCCCACCACCACGCCCTTGCCGTTCTGGATCACCCACGAGACCTTCACGTCGCCGTTGACGAAGGTCTGGCAGGCCATGCGGTAGCCGGCCTCGAAATCCTCTGGGCGCAGGTGCTTGCGCTCCTTCGGCTTGATGGCGTCGGTGTTTTCCAGGCCTTCCTCGATACGGCACTTGCAGGTGCCGCACAGGCCGCCCCCGCACTTGAAGGGAATGCCGCCCTTTTCCTTGAGCGACACGCGCAGCAGATTGCTGTTCTCGGGCGCCGTGGCGACCAGGCCGCCGTTGGAGATGAATGTGATCTGGACCATGTCGTTCAGTGCTCCGCGGCGACCGCGCCCGGGCGCAGCGTCAAGGTCGATTCCATGCTGCCAAAGCGCGTCAGGTGCGCTAGCTCCTTGCGGGCCGCTTCCACCGACTCGAACTTCTCCAGGAACTTGGACGGCACCCGGTTCACCACGTAGGGCGGCGTTTCCTCGGTGACGATGAGCTTGGTGTCGCCGTGCAGGCGCGCGATGCGGTAGACCGCCAGCGCGCGGCCATAGAACGCGTAGTCGTAGGTTTCCAGGATGTCCACCGCGCCGTCGTCCGCGTCGGTGCGGAACACGCCGGGCTTGCTGGTCAAGATGACGTATACGGGGCCCATCGCCGCTATGCCTCCACGTCCTGGACCAGCTCGATATCGCTGGTTAGCCAGAGCTGGCACGCCAGCCGGTAGCCCTGGTCGATGCGTTCGCCCAGTTGCTTCTTTTCCTTCCAGTTGACCGGCGGCAGATGCTCGGCCCCGGCCAGCACGCGGCAGGCGCACTTGGCGCACTTGCCCATGCCGCATTCGTAGCGCAGATGCGGATACGGAAACTGCTTGATGCCGGCCCGCACCACCAGGTTGGTGTTGTCCTTCACCACGTCGGTGTAGGTCTGGCCGCCCTTATGAAACACGATGGTAGGCATGGGTTTTCTGCTCTGGGATCTGCGGGGCCGCGGCCGTCCGGCATGGAACGCCAGACGGCCTTGCGGTGTGCTCAGGCGGCAAGGCCCAGTTCGGGCAGCGTGATTTCCTGCTGCACGTAGTCGGTATAAAGCGCGGTCGTGTACAGCAGCCGCATCTGGGCGCCGATCTCGCAGATCTTCAGGCAGCGCTGCTGCAGGTCCACCGTGTTGGCGTGCTCCAGCACGATCTGGTAGCCGCGTTCGCCGTGGATTTCGTCGGACACGATGTGCAGATCGAAGAATTCCACTTCCTCGTCGGTGAAGCCGTACTTCTCGCGCAGGGTCGGGGTCTGCTTGCGGTAGATGGACGGCACTTGCGATTCCAGGCCCACCACCAGTCCGGCCACCGCCACGATGGGGTCCTCGCGCATGGCCACGGCGTAGCACCAGCTTTGCAGGGCGCGCGTGGTGGGCGACATGTTGTCGGGGTTGGTGACCCGTTCGCGGGTGGTGCCGCAGGCTTCGGCAAAGCGGATCAACAGATCGGTGTGGCGATCGCCGCCGATTTCCTCTTCATACATATTGGCCAGCAGGAAGTCCTTGGCCTCGGTATAGGAATCGGGCGTGCGGGCGTACAGGTAGCCCAGGTAATCGGCGAACGGGCCCACGTAGTGGTAGTGGTTCTCGGCCCAGCGTTGCAGGTGCTGGCGGCTGAGCTTGCCTTCTGCCCAGGCGATGGAAAAGGGCGACGCGTTGGCGCTCTTGCCCTTGATCGCGTTTTCCAACGCGGTACGGAATTCATCTCGGTTCATCAGTTCAGCCATGACGCGCTCCAGGTCCAGTGGTGAGGATTCCAGGCTGGTCTAAGCCCGGGCATGATGAACATTGTATACCGTCTACTCTTTTGAGCTGCTAGGGCAATCCCGGAGAGCGGCCAGATATTGCCCAATAAACAGGGACAGTCTTTATGGATCAATGACTTGGAGTGCATTTACCGGGGCTGGCCTGAATGGCGGGACGCTGGTACAATGAATACACTTTCAATGCAATACGGAAATACCATGAATACCCGCCACCCCCTGGGAGACGCCCCGATCGGCCAACAACTGCTGACGCATTACGCCCGCCGCGACGCCGTGCGCCATGCGACCCCGCTGTTTCCTTCGTCCTGGGCCGAGCTCTTCGCGCCGTTCCGCAACGCCCGCCTGCAGCCGCTGCGCGCGGCCAAGCCCGCCGCGCGCGCGCACGACGACGCGCCGGTCTGCCAGGCTGGCTGATTTCCGAGCTTGTTCCCCGGGGGGTATTCCCCAGATGCAAGCCTGGCCCCTTGCGGCCAGGCGAAAAGATGAAAAGCGCCTAGGCGCCGCGCAACGCGGCGTCCCGCCGCCGGTTCCAGGCGGCCAGCGCCAGCACCAGCAAGAATCCCAGCGTATAGGCCAGCATGTCCCACCAGTCGGGCACGCTGCCCAGGATCACGCGCAATACCGGCTGCTCCAGCCGCCAGCCGAAATGCCGGGCCAGGTACTGCCCCAGTTCCACCGCATAGCCGGTGAACAGCGCGGCCAGCGCCAGCGGCAGCACGTCCGCGCGGATGAAGCTGCGATACACCAGATAGGCCCAACCCACCGCCACCACGTCGCCCACGAAGCCCCGCAACAGGGGATAGGGCGCGCCAAGGGTGGCGATCAGCGCTTCCAGCGCGGTTACGGCCAGCAGCGCGGCAAAGGCGCGCTTGTTGAAGGTCAGGGTCATCGAAGCGGAAAACGCGGAAATTGAAACGGGCAGCGCGGACGTTAACGCATTTGTCAGGCCGCCGCGCGTAGGCTCGTCTGAACGCGCCGGGGCAGGGCGCTGACAAGAACGAGGAGACACCAAGATGAGCACGTTCGACCCGAATGGGCGCCGGCGCTTCCTGCGCCAAGCCTGTACGCTGGGCGCCACCGGCACGCTGGCCGGCCATGCGCTGACCAGCCTGGCGGCGCCGGCCACCGTCACGCTGCCGTTCGCCAACGGCGAACGCGACCTGATCGCCTATCCGCAAAAACGGCCCCTGATCCGTCAGACCTCGCGCCCGCCGCAGCTGGAAACGCCGTTCGCAGTCTTCAACGAAAACATCATCACGCCCAACGACGCGTTCTTCGTGCGCTACCACCTGGGCAACATCCCCACCGCCATCGACCTGAACACCTACCGCATCAAGGTCAGCGGGCTGGTGGACAAGCCGCTGGAGCTGTCGCTGGCCGACCTGAAGCAGCAATTCGGCAAGCCCGTGGAACTGGTGGCGGTCACCCAGTGCTCGGGCAACAGCCGCGGCTTCTTCGCGCCGCGCGTGGGCGGCGGGCAGTCGGGCAACGGCGCCATGGGCAATGCCCGCTGGCTGGGCATCCCGCTCAAGCGCGTGCTGGAAAAAGCCGGCATCCGCGCTGGCGCGCGGCAGGTGACGTTCGAGGGCATGGACCGCCCGGTGCTGCCCGGCACGCCGGAGTTCGTCAAGGCGCTGGACGCCGCCCATGCGCTGGACGGCGAGGTCATGCTGGCCTACGCCATGAACGGCGCCGACCTGCCCATGCTCAACGGCTATCCCGTGCGCCTGGTGGTGCCGGGGTACTACGGCACCTACTGGGTCAAGCACCTGGCCGACATCAAGGTGCTGGATAAAGAGTTCGATGGTTTCTGGATGCAGAAGGCCTACCGCATTCCCGACAACGATTGCGCCTGCACGCCGCCGGGCAAGGCGCCGGACAAGACGCGCCCCATCGGCCGCTACAACGTGCGCAGCTTCATCACCAGCCTTGCGGAAGGCGCGCGCGTCGCCCGCGGCAAGCCGGTGCAGGTGCGCGGCATCGCCTTCGATGGCGGCAAGGGCATACGCGAGGTCCAGTTCTCGTCGGACGGCGGCAAGACCTGGCAGGCCGCCAAGCTGGGCCGCGACCTGGGCCGCTACTCATTCCACGAATGGCACGCCGACTTCACGCCCAAGGCCGCCGGCGACTACACGCTGAAGGTCCGCGCCACCAACATGGCCGGCGAAACCCAGCCGCTGGACCCGCTATGGAACCCGGCTGGCTACATGCGCAACGTGGTCGAAGCCGTCCGCGTCACCGCCGCCTGAGGAGAGCGCCATGACCCGCCATTTCCGTCGCTGCCTGCCGGCGCTCGCGCTGGCCCTTGCTGGCCTGGCGCCGGCTGCCCAGGCCCTGGAGATCAAGCTGCCCCAGGAAACCGCCACGCTGCATCCCGGCACGGGGGCAGGGGCGCAGCATGCCGCCCTGTGCCTGATGTGCCATTCGGTGGACTACGTCTCGTCCCAGCCGCCCATGCCCCTGGGCTTCTGGGACGCCGAGGTCAAGAAGATGGTCGGCACCTATGGCGCCCCCATCCCGGCGGACCCGGTGCCGCTGATCGTCGAATACCTGAACCAAGCCTACCCGCCGGCCCCTGCGCCGGTTACCAAGCAGTAGAGGCGGTTCGCGGCAGCAGCGCCCAGGGCGGCACGCGGCCGCCCTGGGTGCTGCGCGCGCTCCCATCGGTCGCTGGCTTAGGCGTACCATTACCCGACCCAGACCACGTCCGACAGGAGCGCCTACCCGGCGCGCCGGAAGAACTCCATGCTGCAACCCGTTTCGGCCAACACCGATCTGCCCGCGGACGCGCCCGCCGCCCCCGCCCCCGTGCTGCAGGTCAGCACGCTGTCCCCCTTCGCGTTTCCGGCGTTCCGCATCATCTGGATCGCCAACCTGTTCGCCAACCTCGGGACCTGGGCGCAATCCGTCGCCGCCGCCTGGATCATCACCACCGAGCAAAGCAGCCCGCTGATGGTCGCCATGATCCAGGTGGCCGCCGCCTTCCCGCTGGTGGCGCTGTCCATCCTGACCGGCGTGCTGGCCGACAACTACGACCGCCGCAAGGTCATGCTGACCGGCATGCTGCTGGAGCTGGCGGGCGGCGTCTTCATCACCATCCTGGCCTTTGCCGGCCTGCTGCATCCGATCACGCTGATCGCGTCGGTGTTCTGCATCGCCATCGGCAGCGCCATCGTCACCCCGGCCTGGCAGGCCGCGGTGGGCGAACAGGTGCCGCGCGCGCATGTCGGCAGCGCGGTGCTGCTGAACAGCGTCAACTTCAACGTGGCGCGCGCCGTCGGCCCGGCCATCGGCGGCCTGCTGCTGGGCGCCATGGGCGCGCCCTGGGTGTTCCTGCTGAACTGCTTCTGCTACGGCGGCCTGATCTGGGCGATCTGGCGCTGGAAGCGCGACCTGCCGCTGCGCCGCCTGCCGCCCGAAGGCATCCTGGAAGGCGTGGTGGCGGCGCTGCGCTACACCCAGCACTCCACCGTCACCCGCATGGTGATGCTGCGGTCGTTCGCCTTTGGCCTGTCCGCCAGCGCGCTGTGGGCCTTGCTGCCGCTGTTGGCGCACGAACATGAAGGCGGCAGCGCCCTGCTGTACGGCTACATGCTGGGCGCGCTGGGCCTGGGCGCCATCCTCGGCAGCGTCGTCGTACGCCGGGTGCAGGCCGCATGGGGCGCGAGCGGCCTGATCAGCGCCGCCGCGGGCCTGCTGGCCGCATGCCTGCTGGCGCTGGGCCTGACCGGCACCCTGTGGGTGGCGTTTCCCGCGCTGCTGCTGTCCGGCAGCTGCTGGATCGGCGTGCTGGCCACCTACAACACCATCGTCCAGATGCTGGTGCCGGACTGGGTCAAGGCGCGCGCGCTGGCGCTGTATCAGACGGCCATCTTCGGCGGCCTGGCGGCGGGCTCCTTCATGTGGGGCCATTTCGCCGGCACCATGGGCGTTTCCGGCGCCCTGGCCACCGCCGGCATCATGCTGGGCATCACCGTCGCGCTGATGTACCGCTCGCGGCTGCCCGAACATCTGGACACCACGTCGCTGGCGCGGGCGGACGCCACCGAGCCGGCGATGGCCGCGGTCGGCTTCAACACGCAGCACGGCGCGGTGCTGGTCGCCGTGGAGTACCTGATCGAAAAGGAAAAGCTGTCCGCGCTGATCGGCGCGGCGCACCCGCTGCGCCTCATGCGGCTGCGCAACGGCGCGCAGCAATGGCAGCTGTTCCGCGACCTGGAGCGCGAGGGCGTCTGGCGCGAGGTCTTCCTGGTGGAAAGCTGGATGCAATACCTGCGCATGATCGACCGCATGACGCTGGAGGACAAAATGGTGCTGGACAAGGTGCGCGCGCTGCACGCCGGCGACAAGCCGCCGGTGGTGTCGCGCAATGTCAGCTATCTGGCGATGAACGAAGCGCAGGGCTTCTCGCTGCGCCGCGATCCGGAATCCCTGTAGTCCCCGGCGCCAGGGAAAGCCTGCGCCTCAGGCGGCCGTCTCGGGCGCCCAGCCCGCGGCCGTGCGGCGCATGCGCGGCGACTCGAACGCGCAGGCCACCGGTATCGGCATACCGTTCGCGTCCACCAGCCGCTCGCGCCAGCGCTCGCCCTGGCACATGGCCACGACGATGCCCGCCACTTCCGCGCCGCAGCGCGCCAGCAGTTCCAGCGCGGACAGCATCGTCTGCCCGGTGCTGACGGCGTCGTCCACCACCAGCACGCGCCGCCCCGCCAGGCTGCCCGCCAGATTCGGATCCACGTACAGCAGCTTGCCGGCGTCCGGCGTGGTCAACGACTGCACCGGCACGGCCAGGCGTTCGTCGTACCAGTACTTGCGCGAATAGCCGAAGGGCACGTAGCGCGTGAACCCCAAGCCGCGCGCCACCATGGGCGCGAATGCCAGCCCCAGCGTGGGCAGGCCCACGACCACTTCGGCGCCAAAGGCGCGCGCGCGTTCGGCCATGAAGCCGGCCAGGGCGTCGACCACCTCCAGGCTGGCGTGGTTGGCGATCAGCGAGGCCACGCAGCGGTCAGGGTCGCCCGGCACGCCGCGCAGCGGCAGCACCAGATAGCGGCCGTCCGGCAGCCGCGCGGGATAGGCGCGGGAATAAGGCGGGTGGACCGGCAGGGTCAACGCGTCGGCGCTGACGATTTCCTGCCAATAGTCGGTGGTGGCGTCGAAGGCCGGCGCGCCGGCGGCAGTCAGGTCGTGTGAGGCAGTCATGCGTCGCGGAAAGTAGCGGCGGCCGGTCAGCGCGCGCCGGCGGCCAGATAGGCTTCCGCCAGCGTCACCCAGTAGCTGGCCGTGACCGGCAGGATATCGTCGTTGAAATCGTAGTCGGGGTTGTGCACCATGCAGCCGCCTTCGCCCTCGCCATTGCCGACGATGAAGTAGCTGCCAGGCACTTCCTCCAGCATGAAGGCGAAATCGTCGCTGGCCTGCAGCGGCTCCAGGTCGGGGATCAACAGCTGTTCGCCCAGCCAGCCGCGCGCGACCTCGGCCGCGAACTGCGTGGCGCCGCGGTCATTGACCACCGGCGGATAACGCCAGCGGTAGTCCACATTGACGCTGGCGCGGTGCACCGCGGCCTGCGCGTTGGCGATCGCCGTGATGCGCTCGCGCAGCAGCGCCCGCGTCTCGGGCCGGCGCGCGCGCACCGTCAGGCGCAGCTCCACGGTCTTCGGAATCACGTTGGGCGCATCGCCGCCATGGATGGCGCCTATGGTCACCACCGCCATGTCGTTGGGATCGATCTCGCGCGAGACGATGGTCTGCAAGGCCAGCACGATGCTGGCCGCCGCCACGATGGGGTCCACCGCCACGTGCGGCATGGCGCCATGTCCGCCGACGCCGCTGACGGTCAGGATCACCGTGTCGGACGAGCTGTACATCACGCCCGAGCGGAAACCGAAATGCCCGGCCGGGTAGCCCGGCTCGTTGTGGAAGCTGTAGACCGCGTCGCACGGAAAGTGTTCGAACAGGCCGTCGGCAATCATCTTCTGCGCGCCGCCATGGCCTTCCTCGGCGGGCTGGAAGATCAGGTGCACGGTGCCGTCGAAGCGGCCGCGCTCGGCCAGCGCGCGGGCCGCCGCCAGCAGCGTGGCCGTATGGCCGTCGTGGCCGCAGGCGTGCATCTTGCCGGGATTCTGGCTGGCATAGGGCAGGCCGGTGGTCTCATGGATGGGCAGGGCGTCCATGTCGGCGCGCAGGCCCAGCCGGCGCGCGCCGCTGCCCCGGCGCAAGGTGCCCACCACGCCGGTCACGCCCAGGCCGCGATGCACCTCGTAGCCCCAGGCCGCCAGCCTTTCGGCCACCAGCTCGGCCGTGGCGACCTCTTGATACGCCAATTCGGGATTGGCGTGGATGCGGTGGCGCAGCGCCACCATCTCTTCCTGGATGGCCTGGATCTCGGGCAGCACGGGGCCGCGGGCGGGTATGTTCATGGCGTGGCTTCCTGCAAGGGGCAGGCTTATTCCTGCTGGATGTTGGCGCTCTTCACGATGTGCGCATACAAGGCCTTTTCCTTCTTCAGGAAAGCGGCGAAATCCTCGGGCGAGCCCTGTCCGGGGATGGCGCCGCCTTCGGCCAGGCGCTTTTTCACCTCGTCCATTTGCAGCACCGCGTTCAGCTCCTGGTTCAGCCGCCCGACCACGGCGGGGTCGGTGCCTGCCGGCACGAACACGCCGGTCCAGGTGTTGAGTTCAAAGCCCTTGAGCGCCGGCGTCTCGCCGAAGGCCTGCACCTGCGGCAGCGTATCGACGCGCGCGGCCGAGGTCACGCCCAGCGCGTGCAGCTTCTTCTGCTGCACCAGCGGCGTGGCGCTGGTGGTCACCAGCAGGCCCAGGTCCACCTGGCCGCCCATGACATCGTTGGTGATCTGTGCGCCGCCGCGGTAGGGCACGTGCACCAGTTTGACCTTTGCCTGGTCCTGCATCACCTCCATCGCCAGATGCAGCACGGTGCCCACGCCGGACGAGGCATAGGTCAGCGTGTCGGGTTTCTCGCGCGCCAGCGCGATCAGCTCGTTCATGTTCTGCGCCGGCAGGCCCGGACGCGCCAGCAGCACCACGGGCGCGGTGGTCACCAGGGCCACCGGCGTCAGGTCCGTTTCGGCGTCGTACTTCACGGCGGAGTTGATCAGCCGGGCCACGCTGATCGGGCCGTCAAAGCCCATCACCAGCGTGTAGCCGTCCGGCTTGGCGTGCACGGCCTTGGCCACGCCCAGCACGCCGCCCGCGCCCGCCACGTTGTCGACGATGACGGACTGCTTGAGGCGGTCCGACAGTTTCTGCGCCACCAGGCGCGCCGTGGTGTCGACGTTGCCGCCCGGACTGAACGGCACGATCAGGGTCAGGGGCCGGGCGTCGGGCCAGGTGTCGGCGCCGGCCGCGGGGGCAAGGCACAGCGCGGCCGCCAGCGTGGACACGGACAGGAACAGGCGTTTGAACATGGCAGGAGCGGGATCGAGGTGCGCGCGGAATTGGCGGCGCGGAGGAGGGCGACGGCGCCATCCTAACCAGATCCTGGTGATAACTGAAATGCTATATTTTTATAGATTCATCAGGCAAATCTATGACCAAGCGCCCCGCCCC
>MCNG01000013.1_pt1 | contig 86094 bp, 78 predicted proteins | sample 778231 | NCBI WGS metagenome assembly MCNG01 (sample SAMN04296815, study PRJNA304217) | bioreactor metagenome | isolation source: sea sediment enriched with benzalkonium chloride | place: Turkey: polluted region of the Marmara Sea
ACATCGACCTGCACGCCAGCCGCCTCATGACGCTGGACTGCGCGGCCCGCATGGACGCGGGCCTGTCGGTCAAGCAGCACAGCGCCATGACCAAGGTCTTCGTGTCCGACGCCGTGAACCGCGTGGCCGACCGCGCGGTGCAGATGATGGGCGCCCTGGGTCTGTCCGACGACACGCCGGTGTCGATGATCTGGCAGGAGATGCGCCCTTTCCGCATCTACGACGGCGCCAACGAACTGCACCGCGCCACGCTGGCGCGCCGGCTGCTGGCGCACGCCTGAACATCCATGGAGACGACGATGGAAAACCCCGAATTCCAGGCCTACCGCCTGCACGCGGGCGCGGCGGGCGAGCCGCCGCAAGGCCGCTTCGAGACGCTGAACGCCGACCAGTTGTCCGCCGGCGACACGCTCATCAAGGTGGCCTATGCCGGCCTGAACTACAAGGATGCGCTGGCGCAGGCGGGGCGCGGCGGCATCGTCCGCGACTATCCCCGCATCGGCGGCATCGACCTGTCCGGCACCGTGGTGCATTCGGCCGATCCGGCGCTCGCGCCGGGCCAGGAGGTCGTCGTGCACGGCTTCGGCATCGGCGTGGATTGCGACGGCGGCTATGCCGAGTTTGCGCGGGTGCGTCATGACTGGGTGCTGCCGCTGCCCGCCGGCATCGGCCTGCGCGACGCGGCCGTGCTGGGCGCGGCCGGCTACACCGCCGCGCTGTCGCTGCACTGGATGGAACACTGCGGACTGACGCCCGCGCACGGCGACGTGCTGGTCACCGGCGCGACCGGCGGCGTGGCCGGCGTCGCCATCGACATCCTGAGCCAGCGCGGCTACCGCGTCTGCGCCATGACCGGCAAGCCGGACGCCGCGGACTATTTGCGCTCGCTCGGCGCGCAGGAGGTGATCGCCCCGCCCGACCCGTCGGCCGGCATCAAGCCGCTGATGAGCGCGCGCTGGGCGGGCGTGATCGATTCCGTGGGCGGCGCGCTGCTGGCCCACGCGCTTTCCAGCGTGAAGCCGGACGGTGTCGCCGCGGCCTTTGGCAACGCGGGCGGCGCGGAACTGCCCACGTCGGTCATCCCCTTCATCCTTCGCGGCATCAAGCTGCTGGGCATCAATGCCAACAGCCCCATGCCATTGCGGCGCGAGGTCTGGAACAAGCTCGCCGGCGAATACCGCCCCGCGCACCTGGACCTGATCGCGCGCGTCATCGAACCCCAAGCGCTGCCGCAGGCGCTTGCCGCCCTGCTCGAACGCGGCAGCACCGGCCGCAGTGTCGTCCGCTACTCCTGAACGCCGATATCCATGAACCCGTCTGCTCTCCCCTCCCTGTCCCGCCTCTTCGATCCGCAAGGGATTGCCATCGTCGGCGCGTCGGCCACGCCCGGCAAGATCGGCGCGATGCCCGTCAGCCTGCTGCTGCAGCACGGCTATGGCGGCCGCATCGTCCCCGTGAATCCGCGCGCGGACACCATCGCTGGCCTGCCTGCCGTGCCCGGCCTGGACGCGCTCGACGCGGACATCGACCTGGCCATTCTGGCGGTGCCCGCCGCCCACGCCGCACAGGCGCTTGAACGCGCCCGCCCGGGCCAGGTAGGCGCGGCCGTGGTGTTTACCTCCGGCTTTTCCGAAACCGGCGCGCAAGGCGCGGCCGAACAGGACCGGCTATGCGTCATCGCGCGCGAGCGCGGCATCCGCCTGCTCGGGCCGAATTGCCTGGGCTTCATGAACGTGCGGCGCAACGTCTACGCGACGTTCTCGCCCGCCCCCGCCAACGGCATCGTTGCCGCGGGCGGCATCGGCATGGTGACGCAAAGCGGCGCTTTCGGCGCTTACGCCTACAGCATGGCGCGCGAGCGCGGCCTGGGTTTGTCGCATTGGATCAGCACCGGCAACGAGGCCGACATCGACGTGGCGGACTGCATCGAATGGCTGGCCGGCGATACGCATACCCGCGTCATCATGGCCTACATGGAAGGCTGCCGCGACGGCGCCAAGCTGCGCCGCGCCCTGTCCGCGGCGCGCGCTGCCGGCAAGCCCGTGGTCGTGACCAAGATCGGCCGCACCCAGGCCGGCGCGCAAGCCGCCGCCTCGCACACGGCGGCCCTGGCCGGCGACGACGCCGTCTACGACGCGTTGTTCCGCCAGTACGGCGCCCTGCGCGCGCGCACCATCGAGGAATTCTTCAACCTGGGCTATGCGCTGGACACCTGGAAGCAACCGCCGCAAGGCCGCCGCCTGGGCATCTTCACCATTTCCGGGGGCGTGGGCGCGCTAATGGCCGATGACGCCGCCGACAGCGGACTGACACTGCCCGAACCGGCGGCCGACGCGCAGGCCAGGCTGCTGGAACGCGTGCCCTTTGCCAGCGGCCGCAATCCCGTCGACGTCACCGGCCAGGCCGTCTCCGAGCCCGGGCTGCTGCTGGCCACCGCCGACGACATGCTGGCCGATGGCCGGTTCGATGCCTTGGCCGTCTTCCTGGCCGCCGCCGGTTCGTCCGAAGCCCTGTGGCCCACCTTCGAAGCATTCGCGCGGCAGATGCAGGCACGCCATCCCGACGTGCCGCTGGCGATCAGCGCGTTGTTCCCGCCCGCGCGACGGCGAGAACTGGAGCGTCTGGGCTGTCTGGTCTTCCCGGATCCCAGCGCCGCCGTCCGCACAATAGCGGCAGTTGCCGCGATGGCGACCCATGATGGCCGCGGGACGACGGAAGCGGATCCCTCCCCCGACACTGCGAACAGCGCGCCGCTACGGGATACCTATACCGAAATCCAGGCCATGCAGCTGCTGCGCGAGGCCGGAATGCCGGCCTCCCCGTGCACGCTGGCAGCCGACGCCGAGGCGGCAGTGCGCGCCGCCGCCGGCCTTTGCGCGGCGGGCCAGGACATTCCCGTTGTGCTCAAAGTCGTCTCGCCCGATATCACGCACAAGAGCGACGTGGGCGGCGTCAAGCTCAACCTCCGGGGCGATGACGCTGTGCGGCGCGGCTACGCCGACATCATGGCCTCGGTGACCCAGCATCGGCCGGGAGCCCGCATTGAGGGGGTGCTCGTCGCGCCCATGGCCCCAAAAGGTGTGGAATGCATTGCTGGGGTGCACTGCGACCCTGTGTTCGGACCCGTGGTCATGTTCGGACTGGGCGGCATTTTCGTCGAGGTGCTCAAGGACGTCAGCTTCCGGCTGGCGCCCTTTGGCCGCGATGAGGCGCTGGCCATGATTCGCGAGATCAAGGGCTACCCGCTGCTGCAGGGCGCGCGCGGCGCGCCCCCGTGCGATGTCGATGCACTGGCCGACGCGCTGGCCACCCTATCCCGGTTCGCGCATGCACGCGCTGGCGATTTTAGATCGGTAGAGATCAATCCTTTGCTGGCGCTTCCCGATGGTCAGGGAGCGATGGCGCTGGACGCGGTGGTGATTCGGGAAGGTACACCGGTATGACGCGGTGACCGGTTATAACGCCCGCTCTACTCAGGAGGGGTGCGGCGCCGGATGAACATCCCCAAAACAGCGGGGACAAATCCTTTGATCAAAGCATGGCAAATCCACAGATATGCACACAACTTAATGCGACGCTGCTCCGCCTGGTTGCCGACTCGCACCGCCTCTTGATAGGCGTACGAATACTCGGCAACTAGCGGTTCGAGAACTGTCTCATTGAACTTTGGGGTAACCCAGCGGCTCAAGAACTCTTTGAAAGCAAAGGCCGGGGCAAGTTCGATTGCCCCGGGGGCACCGTTGCGCTGCTCAGGAGATACCTCGTCAACGTTCCGCTTCTCCAGCGGCTCTGAATCGCCTTTCATTCTTGGTTTTGTGCGCCCCGCTGCCTCCTGCGCCCAACGCTCCATCGTCGCAGTTGCATTCGCCCCTGCCTCTTTCAGAATCAAGGAGCTGACCTCGACGACTGATACAACGCCGGTAACTCGACGCCCCAAAAATTCCCTGGAATTCAATAACGGGACCTTCTCCTCATCACCACGGATGGTCATGCAACTGCTCCTTGAAGATCGTGCTGTAGGGCCGCCTCTGCGGCCTGCATTGCACGAAAATACCGCTCGCCAGCTCCGGTGATTTTGTAGAGGCGTCGCGGAACAACTTGGAGCGCTTGCTCCTCTTTGCGCGAGTTCACAAAACCCTTGTCTTGCAGGCGGCTAAGCAGCACGTAGACGGATCCCATCTTCAGCTGCCCGGCAGACGCCTTCACCATCTGCAATCCGTACAGCTCGGAGCCGGCGGCGGCCATCAGCTGTTCCAGAATAAGTGCTTCGGTTTTGGTCAATTTCATTGTCTGTATGGTTCAGTTTCAGCGTTAGTAGAGTGTCTATGTGTATTTGCGATGTGTCGTAGTGTGCGTAGGTTCAGTGGGCTATGTTGGCGTAAGCGTAATCTGGGTCGGCGTAGGTCTTGAGCTTTAAGTCGCAGCGCGTTCTGGTTTAAGTGTGACGTTCGCAAAAGGACAGCTAGATGCGCCAGCGAACGTACGAAAGCAATTACATCATAAGTTTTGTAAGAATACCACCCCCTCCCCGGGCCGATGGGCCCCTTCAGCGCCGAGAGATAGGCAATTTGCGTGGAGAACAGGTGGCTCGAGGCCACGGTCCCATGGGCCGCCACCCCGTCACGCACGCCGATAACCCACCTTAGTAAATATCGCCTGAGGCGGTTCCCTGGGGTCCCGGGCCTTGAGTGGCCCGAGCTGCCCGTCACTCGAGTCCCGTGCGCCGGGCTGCAATACCAAAGATTCGGTATTAAGAGTTCGCAGACCAGCCATTACGATGGCCCGTCGCCCAGTTCCGAACGGCGGTGCTTCATCGCGCCGGGTAAGTTGTACGCAACTCTCATCAACACGTTGCTTCCACAAGCGATAGGAGATGCTCATGTCCACAATGTCGATCCGGTTGACTTGTTTTCTGGCTATGGCGATTCTTCTCTGGCCGTTCGCTTCGGTGGCGAGCAGTTGCGATGCGAAGAACGATAGCGGCGATACATGCAGCATAGACTGCGCGGAGGGCCAGCAAGCCAGTTGTGCAAATGGTTCGGGGGGGAGCGCGCCAACCTGCGAATGCCGAGACGCAAGTGGGTTCAGACCATGGCTTAAAAGTGGTCCGACCGTCATGAACAACCTATTGGGCTCGAGCCCACTCGCAGCCGGGTCATCCGCCATCCAAACTACCAACGCAGCAGATCATCTCAACGCGAAGTTGGGGCAACAGCGGGACGTTGCCCTCAGGCAAGAATGCCGGCAGGTCGAAACAGGGCGCGAGTGTCGGAAGGTGAGAGACAATTGTGGTGTGTTATCGACTCCGACCTTACTCCGCGAACCGCGAGAACCGCGAGAGCTCATCTGCACGCATGAAGAGTGCCGAGCCATCACTGTCCAGCAATGCTCCCTAGTATCGGGGAAGTTGCAGCTGGCTGGCGCTCTGATCATTGATAGCGAGCCCGATGTGTCGATTCGCGAGCCTGATTGGAAAGGCATTCCGACGGACATACTAGGACGCAAGCTTACCTACACGAATTGCAACACCGAAAAGCAAAGCAATACGGTGACCGTCGTTCAGGAAGTAACGCAAGGTAGTCGCGTTCAAATGACCAAGGCTATCAGCTCCACAAACACGGTATCAGCCAAGGTTGGGTTTGAATTTAAGATCAAGGCCGAAGTCGGCGCTACCTTCAGCCAGAGCATAAACACTTCAACGACCTCCGAGCAGAACTTCCAAACAAGAGAGACTTTGACCCATTCGGACCCCGTCGTGGTCCCCGCCATGTCACTTTTGACGTACACCGTAATGTGGCGGCGAATGGAGGTACCCGTGTTTTTTTCCGGTCATGCTGGCCTGGATGGCCCCGTTACGGCAAACCTCGAGAACATAAAGCTGGCGTCTCAGCTATTGCCAAACCCGGATGATCGTCGCCTTCCCTTCGAAGGGGTCGTGTACAACACCACGATTATGAACGCTGACATCGTCAACCACGCGCGGGCATTGACGTCCGAAGAATGTAAGGGCGTGGACCCATGGTCCGTGGTATCCGAACCGGTCTCTGGCTCATGAGAAGCAACACAGATAGGACTCGGGTCGCTTTTTTCAGCCACAGATCGATCAACTTCACTGGCTATAGTGCTATCAACGGCCAGCCGCCATCCCTGCGGCCGGATCTTGCGGTGAAGAACCTTTACGCTTTGTCGGCCCGTATGCGGCCTGGCTGCTCACGCTCAGCCGCACGTCCGAGGCCCTTCCCTGCTCATGCCGATTCTCGAATGGCCCAGGTACAGACATGGGCCGCTTGAGCGGGAGTCAGCCAGTATGCGGCGTGGCCACTCACGCTACGACTTCTGAGGCGAAGTGCGACCGCGGTAATCACCGATACACAAGCCTTATTGGCTGCCCATTCCCGTCGATCCTTCTGGCCTCATACCTTCGGCATGTGCTGTCCAGGTGCTGCAGATAGGCGGCAATCTGTTGATGCTGAAAGTCACCTTTGATGCCAGTGGGGGCGTAGGAAAATTCCTCGTTCGACGTGAGTGCTCCTTCGGTAATGTTGGCGGAGCCAATGATCGCTGAGTATCTGTCGCCGGACTCGAAGTAATAGAGCTTTGTATGGAGATACCGTTTTCTGCTCTTCACGACGATGTGCTCGGCGCCTAGTGCGGCCAGTTCGTCCGCGGCCTCCTGCTCTGTGTGGATGTCATTTGAATAGACAACGACTTTAGTTCCTCGCGCGATGGCCCCTGCCAACTCCTTTGCGATTGCCTTGACCCCGTTGAGCTTCAGGTGACCTGAGCATAGCGATACGAACTCGGCATCACCGAGATTCTTCCTCATCGCTGCAAGATGCCCATTCTTGCGGCTCTTTGATCGATTCCAAACAAATATTGACATAGCAGCCTTTTCATTGCCGTTATTTGAGTACGCTGGCTGTACCTGCATAGCCACGACAATGACAAAAGATGGACCAGCTTTTGCCCGTAGTCCGAGCCAAAGAATGCTCGTCCGCTCGATATCATGAAAGACCCGTATTTCAAGGATGAATCATGCGTTTCTTTGTTGAAGAGAACAATCTCAATGCGGTAGTAAAGTGGTATGAAACGTACCCATCAAAAAATCAAGACGACGGCTTTGACCTGCGGGGAACGATCCTTAAGCGCTTGAATGAGCTGTATCTGCCGCGCCTGGCCGACTTCGAGGCCGACCCGGCTGCAACGGCTAAGGAAATGGCATTCGCCTGCGTGTACGGCCCGATCTTTGCCTATCCAGACTTTGAAACGAGGGCCAATAGCGATCTGACAGACTTCATCATGGTCAACCTGTACGTCAGGCCGCGCCTGGACGAGGTGCGCGGAAAACTATTGGAAGTGTCGGTCGGGTGAAGATCGCGCCGTAGATGTACAAGCCGCGTGGCTTACACGCGGCCACTCAAGCGCTCTGTTCAGCGTCCGGCAAACCAAGCCGGCAGTTTCGGCAGCATCCCTTCCAGAGCGCCGTATTCATCTGCGGCATCCGCGTTATCGCGCAGATCTTCGAGCGCACGGAAAACGGCTGCGCTCCAGTCCGAGCCGCGGCAAAGCTGGTCCTGCGGCAGACTCGCCAGCCGCGCCTCAAGCGCGGCCATCGCTTCAGCCAGTGTTCTGCCAGTAACCATCGGAAGCCAGTCAACGCTGAACACGTAATTCATTGCGGGGATCATGTCGAGGTCGCCTGCGCTTGACAGCCCGCGCACAGTGTCAATCGCCCCCTCCCGGGGCCCAAGTGCGGCCCATACACCTTTACTGTAGCGGTCGTTCCAGGACTGAAATTCAAAATCGTGCTTGGTCACAAGCGCGTCGATTCGTTCAAACATCATCGTCTTCCCCTGTCTCCTGTCAGATACCCACTGAGCCCGACCACCCAAACATCCTATCAAAGCTCTCCGACCAGAAAGGACTTTGCCGAACGACAGGCTCTGTTCGGGATAGTTAACTTCCACTCGAGGTGGCGCGTCGATCCAACTCACGTACCACGTCTAAGAAGTCCAAGTTCGTGTAGCCCATGGTCGTCCGCGGATCGCTATGCCGCATCGCCTTGGCAACCATGCGAAGCTCATTGCCCTGCATTGAAAGAACCGTGCCTCTGGTGTGGCGCAGCCAGTGCGTCGAGGCACGTTTCAAAATAGCGGCCTCAGGTGTTTTGCCACCGACCCATTCCGCTGCTAAATCAAATTCCTCACGCACAATTGCCCAAATGCTCTGCCTCGTGCGCACGGATTTCCACATAGCCCGCCGGCGGCGAGAGCATGCAGACGCCAAGTGCGGCGCGCTGTCTTTTGAACCGGTGTGCGGCGAAAGAACCAGGCCGAACTCCTCGCCATGCTCAGGCAGTTCGGGCAGGCCGAAAGCCGCGCGATACCGAAAGAAGGCAGCCATGACTTCGGCATCCATTGGCACCACGCCAGTTCCACCACCCTTTTGGTGCATCACGGCCAGGGCCCAGTAGTGCCTGGCGGACTTTGGATCGGAGATGGTATGGACGTCAACCATGTTCGCCTGAGCAACCTCATTGGCGCGCAAACCCGTTCGCTCGAGCAGAATCAAGAGGAAGGCATTGCGCCAATACACCAGGTGATCACGGACAGTATTTTTCTCGCGCGCGTCCATGCACCGCCGCACCGTTTCTAACGCGTCTGGCGGAACCGCCCGTCGCGAGGCGCTGCCTGCGGCGGACCTCGGACCGGTTCGCGTCACCGCGGCAAACGGATTGTTGTTGCGATATCCAGCCTGTTGCCAAAAACTGAATAGGGTATTGAGAATGCGCACGGTGGCCGACACCGCCTGATCGGACATCCGCCCGTTGCGGAACGGCGTCCAACCCGGCTGGCCGGGCTTCGTCCCCGGTGGGCATTGGAAATCTGCCGAATTCGTTCTCAGAAAGGTCAAGTACGCGCTGACGTCTTGGTAGGTCCAGCTTCTGAGACGGGCACTACCCACATGGTCGCAATACCAGCGCAGCCGCCGCTGTTCACGCTGGTAGGTGGCCAGGGTTGCCGGCGAAACCGGGCGGGCAGCCAGGATCGAAAGCCAGATGTCGATCGCTTGCCAGTCGTCATCGACGGGCCCCAGCAAATGCGCCGGCTCCGCGTGCTGGATGACGATAGGGTTTCGTTGCGGTTCATTCATCTCGCACCTGCAGATTGCGGCGAAGTTCATTCAACTGTTGACGCAAACTATCCCCCAACGCGTTGGCATTACGAAGCGCCTGATCTCTCAGCGCAATGGTGCTTTGAGCGGCTTTTAGCCTCTCCTCCGCCTCACGAGTCTCACGGCGCACCTCGTCAACCCGAAGCAGGTTGGCCCGGTTGTCAGCCGCCGCGCGCTCTTGCGTAATCTGAATGGTCTCCGAAAGCTGCTTGATAAGCGTCTGGTAGTTCGCTACCGCCTCCTGCAGCCCTTCGGTTTGTGCTCGCGCGGCGATCGCGTCCGCTACGGCATCTTGTCGGGCCTTGTCAGCTGCTGCTGCGCGGGCCTCCATAATTTCGGCCCGCGCTCGCAGCCTTTCTACCTCCAGCTGGTGAAGCTTGCCCAACTCGACTGCCGCGAGTGCAGCTTCATCTTGCATCCCCGACGCCTTGTCATTGCGAACGTCGCGCATTCGCTTCGGCGGTGGCGCATCCGCGATCGGGGGCGAATCGTGAGAAGCGCCGCGCAGCGCATCGGCCCCGACTTCGCTGCGATACTCGTGGATCGCGTCCTGCACAGTCGTCGAAGAGGGGGTGCGATGCGGAGCCATTTGCCGCAGCAGCTTCTGAAACGTCTGGGCGCCAAACAGCTCTCCCGTGACTTTTACAACCAAAGGGACAAATTCGCGCAGAAACTCGCGGTTGCTCGAACCTGGTCGGGCAGCTTCAATGGCCTGCACGCCCCGCGCGATCGGCCGGGCCTGCTCGTCAGGCAGGGGGAGAATCCTGGGGCGTGCCATCAGCGGCCTGGAAAATTCACGTTGGCTGACGATGGCTGATCGTCGCTTTGAAGTTGCAACTGCAGGCCGTCCCCCGCGAGGGCTTGCCATAAGACATCAGCGCGACCTCGAGCCACCCCGGTGGTGAGGAGCAGATCCTGGTCGCGCAGCAGCGCCTGCAACAAAAGTTCGCCGACAGGCGTGTAGACGGCGCCCGAAGCTAAGCGTGCGGTGCCCTCGTCGCCTGCGCGGTCCAAGGCCTCCTCCAGTTCCCGAATGACGGCGGCCGTCGTCGGCACGCGCGGCAGGCGCTGCAGATAGTTGATGGCGGTTGTTACCGCATCGCGAAGGATGATGGTCTGGACGTCGGACATGGCCCTGGATCCCTTTCCTTCAGGCCGGCGAGGCGTCGTCGTTGACGCGGACGAACAGTCGCCGTGCCTCCACGACAAACTCGTTGGCACTGAGGTGCTGGGGGTTCGGCCAACTGTTCCACCATGCCACGACCTCGGCGGCCTGCGTGTCGGTCGGGGCTTCCGCGACAAGTCGCATCTCCTCAAGGATCGCCGGTCGACGCGGATCGTCCGCGTGCAGCACGTCATCCGGGCACAGCGCCTGATAAATGGCCTGCAGCCGCGCCGAGAGCGTACGCCGGCGACGGCTCTGCGCCCGTTTCACGGCCTGCTTGCCGTCGCCCGCCAGAAGACGCCACTTCTCGCAGCGCGCGTATGCGGGATCCTCCGGCTTGCCGCCGTAGCTCCAGCTACCGTCGGGAAAGCGGACGACCGTCCACAACTGTTCTTTCATCTGGTTGTTTCCTTTTGTTGACGGTGAGGGTCAGCGTTTGCGGTCAAGATGTCGATGAGCCTGCATCGAAATGGCTCCTCGCGACGACGAGTTCCGCGACTTCCCTTGCGAAGCCTTTGCGTGCTTCCTCGTCGGCCAGATGCGCGAACTCGCTGCCTCGCTGGTTTGCAACGTATGCGGCAGTGAGCGCCATGTCGTCCTCGCCAGCATGGAGCGACACCGACGCGCCATAGCCCGGAAGGTCATTAGGAAGCGCCATGCATTTGAGGCCCATGGATTCCAACTTCGCCATAGCCTCTTGGAGGACAGCCAGGACTGCGGCGTTCTTTGTAAGATCTTTCACTCGGTATCCTCTATTGTGACGAATCGCCTGAACAGTTGACGGCAGCGTCGAGCGCCGCCCACAGCGCGGGATCTTCCACGCGCCGCCTAACATCGGCCGGCATCGAATGGGTTGCCTTGTCGAGAGCCGCCAGTGCGGCGGTCTGGTCGGCGCCATCCAGCACCCGCGCCACCACCAGATGAAACACCGGAATCTGCACATTCCACAGGTCGGGCTCGCCGGAGAGCAAGGGCCGTAATTGGTCGGCCACCGCCTGGTACCCGGCCAGCACGCGGCGCAGCTGCGCCACGGCTTGGCGCACGGCGTCGGCCTGGCCAGGCTCCAGCGTCACCGTGAAACCTTCGCGGTAGTCCGTCACTCCCGGGGCGTACCTGGCCATAAACGGCGTTCGCGCGGCGCAGGTCAACACGTCGCCGTCGATGCAGATGTCCTGCGGCTCGAAGCTAAGACGCTCGTCTGCACTCAGGCGCACGCCGCGGTCCTCACCTATGGCCTCGGCCGTGGCCGATACTTCGACATCAATTTGGTCGCACCCGCCGGAAGGATGCACGTTGATGACCAAGCGATCCCCCACGATCAGAAAGCCGTCGTGGTGGCGGATGGGCCTTACCAAAGGCGCGGCTTCGGCCATAGCCTGGGCCGGAGCTTTGCGGTGTGCCGCCGCCGGCGCGAGCGCATCCAGTACTACGCCCGGGGCTGGCGCGAATGCCAGCGAGGCATATTGCGACGCGTGGTCGAGCTGGGCGGTGATCCACGCCGCGTACAGCGCGGCGGCCTCGGGCACGACGAACACCGGCGCGCTGACCCATGCGTCCACTTTGTTGCCCGACCAGGCGACCTCAAACAGCCGGTCGACGTGGCGCTCGGACACCCCTTCACGCACCAGCTCGGGCGCGGAACTGAGGTTCTCGTACGCCTCGTCCAGATCCTGGTAGGCGGCCGGGAACATCGCATGCAAGGCACGCTTGACGGCCAGGTGGGCGGCGTCGCGCCCGCCGGCGCGCACGAAGATCGTGAACTCGTCGCTGGCCACCGAGTCGGGCAACGTCGTGTGGGCGCGCCAGAGGGTGCGCCAGGCCTGGGGCAGCTGCTCGATATCGGAAGGGGTCGGCGAGTCGGTCATCGGGTTTCCAGGCAGGTGGAGAGAAGGAATAACGGCAAGTCTAGTGCAGGCCGGCGGGCCGCGGCAGCCCGCCGCTGGTCTGGCGCAGCTCGGCCACGACGGCGTCTTTGAGCGCCGGATCGTCCGGGACGAACACGCCGCGCCGGGCGGGGTCCGGCACGTGGCGTCCGCCGCGGCGCCGGTACTCGGTGTTGACCCGGGTCCAGAAGAGGCGCTGCGCATCCTCGTAGCGGGCGATCGCCGCCTTGACGGCCGGCGCCACGCCAAAGCCTTTGGCAGGCGCAGTCGCGCACGTGGTGCCGAAGTGCCGCACCGCCCCGCTCTCGCCGTCCTCGATCCAGACCACGCGTTTCAAGCCCTGGCGGCCGCAGCATTGGCAAAAATCCCGGTCATCGGTCACGCCCAGCACCGCAAAGCGCGAGGCGGCTGGGAGGCGCACGTCGGCGTCCGCGACGGCGGTGGCGCCTGTCACGGCGGCGTTCATGCGCGCGACCCCGCACCGGCTGCCACGCGCGCCTGGCAGAAGCTGGCCAGCGCCGCGGCATCCTGGCCCCAGGCGCTGCCGGCCGACTCGCGGGCGGCATTGCGCAGGAAGTGGGCGGCCTCTTGCCAGTCGCCGGCGCCGATGGCCGTGTGCGCCAGGCGGCATCGGGTGATTTGGTCATCGGGAGCGGTCATCAGCAGGTCGTAGGCGGTGCGCATGCAGCGTTTCCTGAGCGGTGGGCGGGCGGCGCTGTCGGTGCGACGGCGCGATATCGGTATATTAATCGGTATATTTATACCGGGTCAATAACTAAAATCTGACATATGGCGCAGTATGTCAGGTTTCAGTGCGCAGCCCTATCGCCCAGAAAAGCGGTCTCAAAAACGGGGAATTTGCGGCAGCTGCCAGGTCGGCCACAACCTTTTTTCAGCCAGATAAACTCGAAATCTAGACGCCGGACATCCCCCACACATGGAGTTGTCCGATGTCCAAGCCTGTCCCCCGCGCCACCCGTCTGAACGTCCTCGCCGCCCACCTGCTTGTCTTGGCTGTCCTGCTGGCGCCCCAACCTACCTCTGGTGTGGTGGTCCCGCGGCCGCCCGCAGTGGCGCCCATCGGCGCGCTGTCCAGCAAACTGGAGTGCCGCCTGGGCGCGGCACGGGCGGCCCGATAGCGCGTGCCGGCGACCGCGTGCCGCTGCTGCCCAAGAAAATGCCCCCTTGCGGGGGCATTGCGGGCGGCGCGGATGGCAGCTTGCCGCAGCGTTCAAACAGCGGACCTGGCGCGGGGGCTGTCCCCGTGTTGGGCGCGCCGCTTCTCCATTTCGTTGTTTGCCGCGTCGAAGGCGGCGAGCACTTTGCGCCGAGGTTTGCAGTCGTCGTATCCCCGCTCGACAAGGGCCCGAGCGCTCGTCAGTATCGCCAAAAGCTCGGCGTCTGAATTGCCGTACACCGTGTGCGGACCACCGTAGTAGATGTCGTACACGGCCCGGCCCTGTTGGCTGCCGTGCTCCTTAATGGACCATTCCTCGAGTTCAGAACGGGCAGAAGACAGCTTCTGGCGGACGCGCCACGGCCATGGGACGGAACATAGCCCTTGCATTAGAGGACCCAGTTGCTGGTGCATGGCGAAGGCCATTGGCTTTGTCGGCCGCCAGCGCGATGGAATGCCTGGCGCGCCGCCATAGGGCGTAGCGCCCTGATGCTCCCGCCAGGACGGGCCAGGCCGCGGCCGTCGCGGTTTTGCATCGGCTTGCCGCTGCGGACTGACGAAATCGTCGTTGCACATGCCCGTTTCATGCGGCCATATTTCAGGCTTCGTCACGGCTGGCACGCTGGCCAGCGCATCAGCGACCCGCGCCAACAGTGCGCCGTCCGGACTAATCAAGAACGGCACGCACTCGCCGGCATAGTAAATGCCTTCCCATCGGGGAGCGACCATCTTCAAGCCGTGGTGTTCGAGCCACTGCATGCGCATGCCGACGATGCTTTCGATCGCATCCGCATAGGGCTCGTCGAGGCACACGTAGCCGCCTGTCAGGGGATCGAACCAGTCCGAGTCATGGTCCGCGCCCGGCAATGTCTCCAGTATGTGCGAGAAGTGCCGATACTGCTTGGTGGTCACGGGTTGCAGGCCTGTCGCGTCCATGAAGCGCAAGCTGCGCGCAGCCGCAAGCAAACGGTTACGGGCCTCGTCCTGGCCTTCCACGTTAGTACGATGTTCCAAATGGTCATCGTATTCCATGCGAAAGCCATACAAACCGCGCCCTTGCCCGACGCGGTGCTTGGCCACAATGTCGGCCAGCGGCCGGGCGAGGTCCACGCGTAGGATTTCGCGCCCCGCTCTCAGGCCGCCAGGTGTGAGTTCGCCCTTGCGCGCGCGCGGGGCAAACCAATGCACAGACAGATAGACTGGAAAACGATGTGGGACGGCCAGGCCGGTGAGGCGGCGCTTCGCATGCACGAAGTTTTCGAAGCCTGCCTGGCGGCTGGCGTCGTCGAGCGCACGAGTGTGGGGAATGGCGTGCTCGCGGCACATTTTCTTGGCGAGCTGCTTGATGCCGTCCACGGTGGACGGCCGAATGCTGGCGATATCCATATGCTTCGATCCTCAAAGCCTAGATCACAGCGTCACCGTCGCCACTGCTACTGTAGGCCGGGGGGATAAAAGCATCGGCCAAATAACAGAATCAGCACTGCTCTAGGAGCTTTGGGAGACGGTGTCGTGCGCGTGCCAGCGCTATGCCAAATTTACTAGGCTCGGTACGCCCGAGTCAATCAGGCCGCCCGCCTCATGTTGCGCATCAGCTTCAGGGGCTGTGCTGCGCGCCACTGCGGGCGATATGCTTGTCGGGATTGGTCTTCCTGTCAAAAAAGGAAAGGTATGGGCTTTTCGAATGGTCAGATGCTCACCGAGTTGCGGCATGTGCGCCTGCGCCAAATTCCCTGGGTCAAGCACCCCATCCTCTTTTCAAAATTGCGCGCGCTGGATCTCGTCACTACCGCGTATCAACCGACGTCGGAGGCCTCCGGCCGGCCCGATGTGCAAATTGCGGCCTTGTCCGGACGTGGGAAATTAGAATTCGAGAGGTTAACTCGCCAGGAAGAACACGCCGACTGGGCCGAATATGCACGCTTGCCGTACATGGCTGTGGCGCACTTTGGCTAGACCGGCCCTGGCCGCCCGTATTGACCTCGGACCGGGCCACGGATAGGCTTTCCCTCCCGATATGCTCAGGAGAAACACCCGTGACCACTTGCCCGGCCAGTGAATCGCCATCGCCACGGTTTGCCCTCATGCAAACCGTTGTCGGGGGTGTGCACATATGTGCCTCTCATCCTGTTCTGGGACCCGTGTATTGGAGCGTCTACGACAACTCCGATGTCGGCCTGCCGAATGAGCACAGCTTGACGACCTCCCTTGAGCATGCGCTACGCCTGCCTACGGCCTGGCGCGAGCATTGGCTCTACGGAACGAAGTACAGGTATTTCACCGACACCCTCTGGGATGGGGTGGACAACAAGCGCGTCGAATTGTGCGGCCCGCCGCCACGCGACGAAGATTTTGAGTGCTTCGACAACGGGCTGCACTACTCTATCACCCGTCTTTCGGGCGGGCTTAGCGCCTTGGCGCGTCAAGCGAACCAAACCGCGGACGAGCTACTAAATTGGCTGGGTAGCGCCAAGTGGGCCGACGTCCCGGCCGCTACATCCGTACGCTACCTCAAGGATATGAACGGCTTCATCGGGTACGAACCGGTGTGGACCGACGATCCGCAAGAGGCGCTGGAGTTTTCTGGTGACGATGAGCTTGAGAGGGATCCGCTCCTTCCGGACGGCCAGCTGGTACCGCATCCGCACTCCCTTGCGCCGGCCTGATTTAGATGGATGCCCCCAAGAAGCCGCGCCGCGACAAGAAGCCGCCGGCAATATTGCACTGCTCCTTCTGCGACAAATCTCAGCACGATGTACGCTCATTGCCGGGCCGGCTGTACTGATTTGCGACGAATGTGTAGATCAGTGCAATACCATCATCGAGGAAGCGGAGCTTCAAGAGGCCAAAGCGAATCCGCCCTCCATCCCCGCATATCTCCAACGCCAGCACGAAGCGGTGCGTCAGAAGTTGGATAAGGCCCTGGAGGTTGCGTGCTCGCAGACGCCAAGGACAATCCCGTCTGTCATCGCGACCAAGCACTGAAGCCTGGCCGGGCGGTCCTCACATGCTGGGGCCACCGGATCTGTTGGCTGGGCGCGGCCCGGTGGCGCCTGCCGGCAGCGGCGCTGCCCGCCCAAGAAAAGGTCGCCTCCCTGCCTGCGCCGGCTGCTCCGCCTGCGGCGTCACGACCATCTCTGGGGGAAGCGCCAATTTGGCCTCACGACCAAGCGCGATCCTTTTGGGGTTTTCCGCGCCCGCCGCCGTCGCCCGGGGGGGCCGGATCTGTATCATGGCCGCTCAACCTTACCCATCACCGATCGAAGGAGCCCGGATGAGCGCTAAAACGGAAAGCAAAGAGAACATGGACCTCGCCGCAGCGGCAGCTAGCCTGCAAGCGCCGCTGGATGTGCTCGCGTTGTTCAAGCTTGCCGACGAGTTCTATTCAAAGGAAGAGCGGACCAAACTCTACGCGGAATACCGACAGCTGCAGGAGGCCGACGCGGCTGCGTATGCGCATATGCAGGAACAGTTTGGGGCGCTCTCCGGCATGACATATGAAGAACGCGTCGCCAAACATGGTGAAACCGTCGCGGCCGCGCAGCTCGACCCGTCCCGGAAGGCCCGTGAGGCGCGGATTGAGACCATGAACGCCGTCACCGCATTCGAGAAAGAGCACCGTCTGCTTATCCGGCTGCTAACCGCAAGGGCTTCTTACGGGAAGGGTCGCTACGAGTAGCGCTCGCCAACACGCCTTTCAGCGTCCATGGTTTCCGGGCGAATTCGTGTGGGCGTCGCCCGATCCGTGTGTGGGCCTACCGCCGGCAGCGGGTAGCCATGACTGGGTTTCCTTCAACCAGCCGGCTTCCCACGCCTGGACCCTTTCGCGCCATTCCCGGATCGGCTCGCCGGTGTGCGCAGGCATTTCTGCTGCCACGTAGTAGGGACACTGCCACAAGGCCATCCCGCCCCGGGCGGCTTGGGCGCCCAGCCTCTGGATTTCGTCGTGCGTGTGCATAACCCCTCCAAAGTCGCAAATGGAGGATCATTATTAATCCGACGCCCGCCCCGCGCAACATTGTTGCAATCTCTTGCTTGTCGACCCGGCCTCCGCCCATCGACCCGTGACGGGCGCGCCAGCCCGTCGAGTCAAGTTTTAGGGGAGAAGCCCAATGCCTTCATGGGCCGAGCCAGGCCCTGCGGGATGACGTCGCCCCAAGGTGTATTCGCCACGTCCAGCCGGTGATGGATGTTCGCGATCGTCCATTGCACGCCGCTGGCCAGCTTCGGCAGCTCGTCCCAGTCAACAGGCACGGATACGCCGAGGCCCGGGCGGGCCCGCGCTGACCAGGCGGCGGCCGTCGTCGCGCCGAACCCATTGCGCAGGTAGTCAACGAAGATCTTCCCAACCCGATTTTTTGGGCCGCTCTTGGCGACGAAGAGTTGAGGCAGCGTGCGGGCCAAATGGCGCACCATTGCTTCTGAGAAAGCCTTCACCGTATCCCAGTCATATTGCTTGCGCAGCGGCACCATGACATGCAGCCCCTTGCCGCCGCTGGTCTTGAGCCACCCTTCCAGGCCGATTTCGCGCAGCAGCACGCGCACCAGCTGCGCGCCTTGGCGCACCGTGGCCCACGGCACCCCTTCCCCCGGATCCAGATCGAGAATCAGCCGGTCCGGCTTGCCAATCGCGCTCTTGACTGCGTTCCACGTATGAAATTCCACGACGTTCATCTGTGCCGCCGACATGATGGCTTCTGGCGTAGGTACTTCCAGCAATGCGGGATGCCCGGGATACAGCCGCTCTGGCAGCGCCATCACGCCGGGAATCGCCGCATCCAAGTGCTTCTGGAAAAAGAGTTGGCCCTGAATGCCGCTGGGCGCGCGCACGAACGAAACGGGCCGGTTAGACAGGTGTTCCACCAGCAGCGGGGCGACCAGGCCGTAATAGCGCGCCAAATCGAGCTTCGTCAGGCCAGTAGAAGGGTCGATTACCCGGTCTGGATTCGAAAGCTTGCCGGGCCCCGCGCGCCGTGGGACCGCCGGCGAAGCGGGCGGTGGCGCGGCAGTGCCCGCGGCTTCCACCGCTGAAGCGGGGATCGGCGTTTCGCGAGTGATTGCGCGCGCCGGCTTATCTGTCCGCATTCCTCGAAAGGTCGCATGGCGCACGTGCCCTGCCTCTGTCCATTCGGCGAACGACACTTCGCAGATCAGGGCGGGCTTGACCCAATGCACATCGCGCCCCGCCTTCGGTTTCCCGACGGTCAGCGGACTACTCTGCTGCGCCAGGCGATCGAGCTGGCGCTTCAAGTCGGACAATGCGCGGTCATCGAATCCCGTGCCGACGCTGCCGGCGTAGCGCAGACCCTTGTCGGCTTCGTGAACCCCCAACAGCAGCGCGCCAAAGCCGAGCCGGCCGCCCTTTGGCGCCGTGAAGCCCACGATCACGAATTCCTGTCGCTGAGCGCATTTGATCTTGACCCAGTCTTCCGTGCGGCGGGACACATACCCGGCCGACTGCCGCTTGGCCATGATTCCCTCAAGACCCATGCGGCATGCGGACGCAATCAGGTCGGAAGGAGCAGCGCAGAATGCCTCGCTGAAGCGAATGTGATCGTCCTGACCCGTTGCGACCAGTTGGGAGAGCAGCTCGCGACGTAGATTCAACGGCTCGCCACGAATGTCCCGCCCGGCGACAAACGGCAAGTCGAACGCATAGAAAATGATGTTTGACGTGCGTTTGCCGTCAAAGGCGTTTTGCAGCGCTTGAAAACTTGGTACACCGTTGTCGGCCAGGACGACGATTTCGCCGTCGATCCAAGCGGACGGAATGTTCAGTTGCTGGATCGAGGTCACCAGGTGTGGGACCTTTGAGCTCCAGTCATGTCCATTGCGCGTGAACATTTGGACTCGAGATCCCTCCACCCTGGCCAGCATCCGGTAGCCGTCGAATTTAACCTCGTACAGCCAATCCTCGCCGTGCCGAGGCACGCCGTCGACCAAGGTCGCCAGCTGGGGCTTGAGGGACGCAGGGAGCTCTGCTTCGACACCGGGCAGAGCCAACACAGCAGAGCCCGAACCGCGGCCGGAGCGGCCAGTCGAACGAGCATTCCCATTTCGCAGCCCGTGTCCCATGGTTCCATTCCGCAGTCGGTTCAAAGCGAGGTGAGAATGAGTAGCCAAGGGGGCCGTTCAACTGCCCCGCTGCCAGACATCCGCACGAGGGCCCAACGGCCTTGCAACCGCTTCCCCCGTAATCTGAATCTCAGGTGGCCAGCGTCGTATCCGCCTGCGTCGCCAGCTGAATACCACTCTCCCGCGTCCCATACAGACACCGGTTCCCCGGTTCGCGGAAGAACCGCAGGACGTCCTCCGCGCTTTCGCTCGACTGCGGGAACTGCTGGCTGCTCTATTGCAATGCGTCTCGCCTTCGGGTCGATCGGAATTCCGTGGGTTACTGTCCACCGCCTCATGGAGTCATCCACTTCCAACAACAGATCGAACCGTTCCTGATGGGTCAGGGACCGATAGACGATGAATCTGCGGCCGTTGTCCACGGTCCTGCCCTTCCCGTCCGCTACGGACGCTTGCCGCCCTGGTTGGCCAGATGCGATCGCACCGCTGCTGCTGAGACGCCGACCGTCTGTACAGCCTCGCGCAACCGGTCTTCACTCACGTTCAACTCTTTCGTCCAGTATCGCAGCTCGTGAGCCTCATTCACGTTGATACGGGATCGATCCTGGACGCCGCGATTCCTCAGATCGTCTGACATGGAGACCTCCTTCTCGTGTTGGACCCAAGAGCGCAGCAATTGGCATGCCTAACTCGTTAGGTGGACCTCTCGCCGGTTACCCACGCAATGACAACGGCTGCGATGTTCTTCCCAAACGACAGCGCCCCAGTCTGGGGGGCGCTGGCTGCAGGTCTAACCGGGCACATGCTCTGAAAGCCGAATCGCCTTTCGGCGGTCGGCGGCGTCAAGCTGGTTCCCGTGGATGCTCACCTTGTCTGGGGTATGGGCCTCACCCTGTTGGACAACGGGGCAGAGTAGTTCTCGAGGCCGCCTTGAATAAAGCGGGGGTTGCCAGTAAGGCGCCTTACGCCTCCTGCGTCTCCAGGGTGTTCCCGCCCGCAATTTCCTTGAGACCGAAACCGTAGAGATCTTGTTCAGTAGGTTGCCCCCACAGTTCTTGGGCCACCCACATTCCAAAAGACGCCTTGACCATTGGAGAGGGTTCTCGCCCCGGCTCGAGAGTCCTTTTGGCCGAAGCATGCAGAGCGCGAAAGGAAGGACTCTCCTTAAAGCGCTCCAGCAACTCATTGCGCTGCTCTTCGTCGATTTCGCGGACATAGCCCATCGCCTCCTCCGCGCGCGCGGCCAAGAACCGATGTGTCAGCTCCTCTAATTGCAGCTTTGGAGCTGCTGGGCGCTCCGTCCGGCGCGTGGTTACCTTCGCGATGTCCTGGGCGGTGGCGTAGGAGCCTCTCAAGGCGCGCAAAAAGTATCCCGCGGGGGAACCGACGGGGGTGAGCTGCTTGTTCTCGAGGCGCTTTTCAACGATTTCAAGGGTTGCGATAAGCTTGCCCTGGTCAGTCGTACCTATGTACTCCAATGCTTCGGCCTGGGAGATCCCCAAAGCCATGAGTCGCGTCAGGTGTGCCGCTGAGTCGACCGCCGGAGTGGGAAGCTGCAGAGGCTCCTGGGCCTTTTGGCTCACCTTGAACTGCAGTTCGACAACTCGACGGCCCTCCTTAAACTCAAGGAGTTCTACCACCAGGTCCGTGACGTCATTTACTTCACGAATGGCCTTGAGGAGGGTGTCGCGCTTGAAGTACTTGTACTCGGGCACCTCCGCGCTCGAAGGGTTCCCCGTCAGAACCTGATACCACCACTGCACCGTTTGCCGATTCGTCACCCTGCTGGGATTCGTCAAATAGCGTCGGCAGTTCTCATAGAGTGCCATGCCGCCGTTTGTGCGCAGACTGGTGAGGTAGTAGAGCGAGAGCTTGGTGTACTGCATCGGCCGCAGCATCTCGGATGAGATTTCCGGCGGGAACGCATAGCCGAGCCACACAACTCCACCGCGTGAGTTCAACCCGGCCGGGTTGTAGAGCGTGGCCGAAGATAGCAGTCGCTCGGACGTGTACTGTTTCTGGCCTTCAATCTTCACCCGCACGTCTTGAAGCTGGTCGATCTGTTGCTTGAGCAGCTCGGTGTCATTGCTGTTGTACCGCGTGTCAGCGACGACATCCCGCAATGGAATCCAGAAATACTTGGCGTGATTTCGAACCTCCGTTGGTCCGGTCGTCCCAGGCTCACCCAACTGTTGGGCGTGATAGATGAGCACGTTGAACACCTTGCGGCCGAGAGACGAGAGACCTCCCTTCTCGATGCGAACGGCGATCGTGTCATTCGACTTTTTTAGGGTGCGGTCGTCATCTTCGCCTTCGAAGACTACAACTTGGCTCTGCATCGCCGGTGTAGGTTCAGCGGCCTTCGGGGCCTTCGAAGCACGGCGCGCTCGACTGTTCGAAGAAACCATGGGGTCTGGTGCTGGCGAAAGAGAGTACGGAATTGCGCATAGTTTCGTAGAAAGGTGAGCGCAATGCAACCGTGCCTTTCACCTTTAGCGCGGTGATTCGTCAACACTCTGAGCCAGCTGAAGCGGCCTTTCCCGTAACGGCTCACCTTATGAAGGCTAGGGGGTTCCCGCGGATTCTCACCTTTCGGCAGGTTCCTGGTTTGCCTCACCTTGCCCCGGTTCCTGCTGTCTCTCACCTTAGACAGAGCTGGTTCCTGTGAGGGCTCACCTTTGCGAGATGCTGGAGGCTGTCCGAAATGAAACCACGCGGCAATGCTCCATAAAATCAAACGCTTAGCACCGTTCGCCGGCTTCGGGTTCCCGTAGAGCCTCACCTTTGTCGGCTGCGAACTTTGGGGCCTAGAATCCCGTTGCGGCTCACCTATCGCGATCGCAACCCGCGTTCGCCGGCTCCCACTCGCATGGCTTTAGTACCGCGAATAGGCAAATTCTGTCGTTATATCAGTGGCTTACAGTGAGTGGAGGTCAATGTCATTCACTTCCTGTGGAAGCTCACCTTTGACGGTCAGGGGCATCAAACAGCCTTTCCCGAAACCTCTCACCTTTCAGTCCCTGACGCGTCTCACCTATGGCGTCCACGCGTCCCGTATCCACTCACCATGGTTCCCGCGGCGTCTCACTGACTGCTCTGAAGGCATCCCGAAAATCTTCACCTAAGATCCTGCAAGCTCTCACCTTGCTTCCCGTAAGCTCTCACCAGATGTGACGCAAATCATTGATCTAAAAGAGAAATCAGGAGCATTAACGGTTTTAATGTTTTAACATGGGTTTAAAATTTAATTCTCTCAACCAGCCCAGAGGGCTATTCGAACGGAACCCCACCACCCAAAACCCCGTTTGCAGCATCGGACAGACTCTCGCCGGCTCACCTTTGGCCTTCAGCCTGAAGAGGAGAGGTTCCCGATTCCCCTCACCCTTCCGCCATTTCTTCTGAGACTACGACTTTCCGTCCTGTTCGGCTTCCTGCAACAGCTCCCCCAGCCTCTTGCGGAGCTCGTCGACGAGCTTTCCAGCGTTCGCTTTGTTCGGCAGGGTGATGTCCATTTGGACTCTTCCCGCGTCCCACTCTTTGATAAAGCCAACTGACCGGGCCTGTTCGCCCTGCCCTACTTCGAGCTGATACTGGCGGGAATTGTGCCGCGGTTTCTTGGCCGCAGCGCCCCGTGCGGTGTACCGTTCCCGCAGATTGATGATGGCCTGGCGGCTGGTTTCATCGTTTAGAACCTTTTCGACCTGTTCCAGTACGACTTTTGCCGGCGCGACCTTCTGCAGCTGCACCAGTTCGTAGAGCACCGAAATCTTGAACGCAGCTGGATTAGTTCGAACAACGTCGAGACACGCCTCTTCAAGATCCAGGATGGCGAGCGTTTTGTTGATCTGGGAAGCGGTGTAGCCCTTGACTTGGCCATTCTCGGTCTTCGACAAGCGGGCCGCCAACGCCGCCTCACTAGGAAAGACGTTGGCATCCAAGAGCTGGCGCCAGGCCAGGGCGTTATCCAGCGCCGTTTGCCCATTGCGCCGATCATTGGACTTGAAGGACAGCAGGTACAGATCTTCATCGCTGACGTTTTCGAAGACCTGCATGCCGAGCGAAGCCAAGCCGGCACTGGGCGCGCCAAGCTTGCGAGTTTCCCCGTCGATCACGATGAACCGACCATCACGCTCAGTGCCAATCAGCAACGCTAGCTGCCCGTCCTCGCGCAGCCAATTGGCCATTGCTTCAATGATTTGCGTCGGGTACAGCTTCCGGGCACCGTACGGATTGCTGTCGAGCTCCGAAATCGGTACGTTCGCCAGCCTCGGCGTTCCGTACTTGTTCTGAAGCATCAGCGCAATCTCATCGGAAGAAGATTCCGATGAAAGTGCCGGCCGCGGCGCCTGCTCGGACGGGTCCGCTGACTCATGATAGCCAGTGGGCACAGCTTCGAGCACCTTCGCTGCGCGCGCGAATCGATCTTCAACGGAAGCCCGGGGTGCGGCCGTGGGTGCGACGGGGGTGGGCGTTGTAGCTTCAGCTGCTCGCTTGACTGCAGCTCCGAGATCTGGACGACGTGCCATTTACTTCTTCCTCCGCGTTGCGGCCTGACCCACGTAGTGAGGCAAATCGAGAAGATCCAGGATTTGAGAGGTCAGGTTTTCAACTTCAGTGATAGCAGGAGATTTGGAAGCCAAAGCGTGAACAGTGGCCCCGTATGCTTGCGACTCCGGAAAGGCATTGCGCCGGGAGAGAACGCTGTCGAACGCAGGGATTTCCTCGTCTTCGGCGATTACTCGCATGCAGTGATCGAACAACCTACCGCGGCTCACCAAAGTCGGGAGGTAGCGGATTTGGAGGTCTTCGTTGTACTCGCGTTGCGCGCGCAGCGCGATGTCTTTGGCCTCTTTCGCAGCCCAGACATTGTCGAGCACGGGAATGATAGGGATGATGCACAAATCAGCAATTTGCAGGGCTGCCCAGGGAATCGGTGATGCGATTGCTGGCGGACAATCCAAGAGAATTACGTCGAAATCACCAATGTTCTTTTGAATCTCGCTCGTAAATTTGGCGCCCATCGCGTGCAAATTGGTCACCCGGGCAGGGAACGGACGGTCTTCCGGTGCTTGACCATTCCAAGTCGTGGCAGTCTGCTGCGGGTCCAAGTCGACAATCAGTGTTTTGTAGCCGCGAAGCGCGATCGCTCCCCCCGTCTGCATTGTTGACGTCGTCTTCCCACAACCGCCCTTCTGGTTGATAAAGGCAGCGATGCGCGTTTGTGCGGGTGCAGGCTGGGCTTGCTGTTTAGTGGCCATATGAACTTTCACCGGTGAAAGACGCCGCACGGGGCGGCCTGAGGCGCTGCAGCCAATAAAGGTCTGAGCTCGAGATGAGATAGATGGTATGTACGGATGATATTGGCATCAACGAACAATCTCAAGAAATTGATGTGACTTCGCTCAAATTTCTCTAAACATTTGCGAGGTGCGGGCGATCCGTTGGGCAGATACCACGCTAAGTGCTCGCCGTCCTTTCACCGGTGAAAGATGGCGCGACCTTACCTTGCACCGGCTGAGTCAAAACAAAAGCCGCCGCGAAATCTTTCACCGGTGAAAGCCGTGCGCGTTTTGGATGTGTTGGCGACTTCATAGTGCCATGCAGTTTGATCTGCATTGACCTCGATCTTTCACCGGTGAAAGACGCCCTCCAACTCATTATGGTCATTCCCATTTGTACTCGGGTTCAAATTGAGACGCAGCGGGACACTTTAGCGACTCGAACTTTCACCGGTGAAAGCCCGCCGTGTGGCCTCCGCATCGAATTGACGTCCAGTTCCGACGTGGACCCCAGAAGGGTCTTTCACCGGTGAAAGACCCCTGACGCGTTCATGGCAGCGATCGCCAGACAATGGCGGCGAATGTCATTCAATGGTGTTGCGTGCAGCACGGGGAGGAACAGTGAATGACATTCAGTGGTATTGGGATAAATCCGTAAAAAAAACGCCGCTTTGCGGCGTTCTTCCTGATGATGCGGCCCCAATCCGTCTAGGAGCCTGGAGTCGGTGCAGGTTGCGGCCCGCCCGGGGCTCCACGGTATACATCGTCGCTATCGCTTTGACGTCGTTGCAGATCACCATCACGAAGGGCTTCGAAAAGGCGCTCGCTGACGCGCGCGTTCTGATCGCTGCTCCGCTCTCCGACAACTCGCCGGAACCACTGACCTAACGACTGGAATGCGCTTTCAATCTTGCGGAAGATTCGGCCAACCGTGCGATCCAGGCCTGTAGCGCCGGTGGGTTCGCCATCGCGTTCGTCAAAATGGAAGCGCTGCTCACGCCACAACGAGAAGGCATGTGCAGCAGCCTCTACTGGATCGGAGCACTGAGCGATCGCCTCCGGCGCCATCCTTGCAGCCACCATTGCGCGGCGAACCCGATCGTTCAATGGACTGCCGTCTACGAACGCTGCCCGCACAGTCTCCGCCTCATGAGGGGACATGAGCACGCTTTCGGCATAGTGGAATGCCTCGTGGTTGAAGGCCCTACCTGCACTGCGTGCCCGAACCGAAATTTCAATGAGATTGGCGAGCTGGCGCGCGGCCACTTCTTCTTCTGCGCCATTCGCAGTGCGAACCACTTTGTTGAGCAAGCGAACGGACATCGTGCTTCCGAGCATCTCTCTGGCTTCGCGCACCATGTCAGATTGGGACATGTCCTGGCTAAAGGAAAAGGCAGACCTCGGAACTAAATCCATGCTGTACACCGGCTGAACGGCGCGGAGTTTCGCGCGTACTTCAGGAGTCATTGGCACGTAGGGGAGGGAACGCGCAGTGCTGGCGTTCAACTGGACGTCCATAGCCTTCACCGTCACTCCGGTTCCTTTTAACGCCTTGTTGGCAAGTGACGGGAGCACACGAAGGTAAAACTCATTTAGGCCGTCATCTTGTACGAAACGTCCACCGTTGCGCAGTTCAGCGTTGATCCAGGCAACCCCCGTAATTGAGTTGTCCTCGGCGGCCCGCTGCATAACGCGGCGCAGAATTAGGCCAGCCCAGCTTTCAGTGTGGTTGATGAATGGGCCATCCGGCACGCCCCCGTGCTCGCCTGCACGTCTCCGTGTCTGTGCCCAATCAGACTGAATTTCGTCGATGAAGAAAAGTCCCCCCCGGCGTGTTGTTCGCGTATGAGCAAAGAGATTCTTGATCGCCGATCCCGTCGTCGGGTCCACCATGTCGCTGTAGTGGTGCCGGTTGAAATCCGGAAGAGTGTCGAGATCCGACATCAGCTTCCGGCGCTCTTCGTCTAGCTGATGAACCAGCATGGGTTCTCGCAGGAGACGTTCGGGATTGAAATCTAGATCTTCAAGCTCAAAGCGGATTTCTTCCAAGCGGTCCTCGACGTTGTTCCGAGGCGAGTTCACGCAGTACAGGGTTTCGATGTACCGATCGTGACCTGGCACAACATATCGCGCGTATTTCGGACTGCTGAGGTCGATCTCCTTAATGGTTGGTCGCAATGCCAACTGCCCGAGGATGCTCTCTTGGGTGACTGGGTGATTGCCTTGCGCTTCCAGCCACTCGACTACCCCGGCCTCTTCAATCTCCCTTTGCTTGACTCCTTTCTGCGTAAGGGCGCGGATCGCCTTGGCCCATTGGCTGGCAGGAGCCCGCTTTTGCATCTCGCGCACTTTCTCGGCCAGTTGGCTGGCCATGCGAGGATCAAGGCCGGTGTTGAGATAACGATAGTGGGGAGTTGACATTCCCGAAGGCTCCAAATGAGAAGAACGCATGACAGGGCAGGGCCACGCGCGGCGTCCTGGTCATCCTTGAAGCTCGCGTCAAGCCCGCATTTAAGGATGAACTATACTTGCAATTCATACTGATATTTGCCATGAAGCCCTCTGCTTCTCCTATGAGCGACCCAGCGAAAAAGGTCATGGAGGGGGCACACATAACGCGAGGGGTAGTGCCGAAATAGGCTTGCGCAGCTCCAGGAACGGGCCGGGATGGACTCCAACTAAACGGAGTCCGCCAGGTCGATTTTTACGTTCGCTGGTTGCGCTTCGGGTCGGCACTCTTGCTTGCAGGACGAGGACCGACATAGATGCGTACCGGCGCCAGCCCTGAACTGTTTTCCCGTGAGCAAGCGGAGAAATTGCACAAATTGCGCGAGCGCTTGGAACTGGCTCCCGTGACCGGCAGGCCATTCTCCACCTCGCGCATGTTCCAGGACTTGGCGATGAGTGGCGCGCTGGACAGGCTTCCTGCGCCTGACGCCTGCCCGCCACTCGCCAATCTGATCCGCGCAGAGAGCCCGTTTATGCGTGGAAGGCAGCACATTCTCATTGCAGTCCGAAGCGCGCAGGCGATGCATGAGCGTTTGCAGAACCATGAGGGAGCAACTGAAGCATCGCTCCTACGACTGCAAGAGCGCCCCCGCGGCTAATGCACCCGACGGCACGCCACATTGTGGACTGAACATACATGGCCAAGGCAATAGCAAGGACGAGCAGCCGATACCCGTTCGACTTCGCAAATCCCGATCCTCGACACGTGGACATCGTCGATATCGCTCTAGGTTTGTCTAAGGAATGCAGATGGAACGGCCAGTTGCCTCCTGATGAATTTCTGAGCGTCGCGCAGCATTGTGTGATGGCCAGTCAGATGTTGCCGCCGGATTTGCAGTTCGAAGGTTTGCTTCACGACGGCGAAGAGGCGTACGTCCGAGATCTGGCCTCGCCTATCAAAAGCCTCATTCCCCAATACGTCTCGCTGGCGGCCGGGATAACGCGCGCGGTACGCATTCGATTCGACCTGCCTCTGGAGCACCATTCAAGTGAAGTCAAGGACGTAGATCGCAACCTTCAAAGAATGGAAGAGGGCGCCATCTTCGGAAATGAACCCAAATTCGAACTCTGGTCTCCCAGGCAGGCCTTCGAACGGTTTATTGAGCGATTCAATGAACTCTATCCCGCGCATTTGGAGAGGCTGCGGGAACAAGGCGTAAGGAGTTATCACGATCGCCTGGTAGCGCACTCAGAAGCGCCTGCCGATCTGGTCGAGGTATCGAGCATCGAGCGCCCCCCCGCGAGTCCTTTACGGGCTGAAACTCCCCCAGAACGCACACACACACCGAACTACTGAGGCGAATATGGACTCCTCCTTGAGTCGACTCCCACCTGATTTCGAGCGCGCCATTGCGGACCTGCGTGCCGCACGCAGTGCGCCGGATGAAGGCCCGCTGCAAGTTCAGATTTGGCGGGCCGGCAGCGAAGTGGCAATCGCCATTGCATACCGAACAGGTCGTGGTCAACGCCTCACGGGCGGTTATGACGGGCGAGCCCTGTACTGGATCGCCGAAGACGGTCTGAAGGAATCGACCGTGGAAATCGACGCCGCCATTGCTGCACACCTTGGTGGTGGTCTTCTTGTGGTCTATCTAGATCCAGAGGCCAACGCCCCCGTGGGTGATGGCATGTTGACGCAACAGAATGCTGGAGGCTACTGATGGCCCTCAATGAACTGTCCAGTGGAATTGGCAGCCGCACCGCTGGCTTTCTTCAGCGGGCTGCCGAGAGAGGAATTGAGGTTCGAGTCGAAACTAAAGGGGCCGTCGTTCGAGACACCCACGCGCTCGGTCGACGTCTCATCATCCTCGGCTTTGCCGCGTCCATCGGCGCCGTGGGCGCGAACGCTTTGGGAAACGCGGACTCGGCTCTTGCGCCGCCAAAGGTGAGGGTAAACGGGGATCTGGTCCAACCTGACCCGATACTCGCGCGCTTGGTACATGTTGGAGGGTCTGAAAGCGAAGCCCGCATCGAAGTTCTCCAGCATCGCGACCTCATTCAGGGGCTGGCACATTGCTCCCCTGGGTTGGAGAAGATTGATCCCTCGCTGCTGCTGACCGCCTATCGCTATACCGCAGGTTGGCAGGATTTCTCATCACCCGAGAGAGCGGGGGACCTGGTTCAGCTCGCGCAGACGTATGCGGATCTGTCCACATGGGCCGCCAAAGCAGGACGAAGCCTTGAACTGGCCATCGCTGCTTACTGTCAGAAGGGCAAGGACTGGCATGGCCAGATCATGAAATGGGACTCGACCGCGGCACGCCAAGACGATCCCAGAGCGCTCTATCGCGACGTCGTCCTCGCACATCGTGCCCGGCTCTACGGCAACATCGTTCAAGCGAAATGGGAGTATGAGGCGAACGAGAAGCTGGCCGGCAGCCTTGCCGAGCAAGGCCTCCAGCTCAAGGTTCGGGGAGACTACAGCGGTTGGGTGTCGGCCGTTGGCTCGGTAGCCCGCGGAGTCGCGGAAGCGGCCGGCAGTCCCCAGTCTCAGGCAGTCGTAAGGGGCGCCGCCAGCCTGGCATCGTCTGGCGCTTATGCAGCGCGAGGGTTGGGACGCGTTGGCGATGCACAAGGGGCCCAGCGGCGGATTGACCTAGCTGGACGGTCCATCTCGGATATTGCAAGGCTCGCCAAAAGCGCTGATCGCTTGCTCGCGGGCGGCACGCGGGCGAGCGGATCTGAGAAAAAGGATGGGCCCTCCGCGCGAGCACCAAGGCCCGTTGAGCGTGCTGCTGGGGGGCTCTCCCCTGACGCGCGGGCTATCGGTGTTCTTTCTGATGCCGCACAGCGAATGGGCTTCCACGTCAGTCTTTCGCCACTTACTGGAGAGCCTGTCCCAAAGGACCACGCGACGGTGATTGCGACTCACAACTCGGATTTTGCGGCCGCCCGCCAAGCGGCGCAGCGGAACCTGGCAGAGGTCGCGACGCTTCACGAATACGCCCGGGCGAGCGGTATTCATCTCAATTTCGACCTCATGTATCGCGAGTACGCGCAACTGGCTGATGCGGCGCATGAGCGGGAGCGCCAGGCCAGCCGTCACACAAGCACCGGCGATCGCCCGCGGGGAGGATAGCCATGCACATTCCCATCAATAGCCCTTTCTTTACGCGGCTATACCTGGTTCAGAAGGGGAAGGGCGTTTTCTCACCCGGAGGGCCACTGCCAAGTCCGATGGATCTCGCGATCGATTGCATGATGGTCGCCGTGTCGGGTTCATCAGTGCGCCAGGTTCGGCAGCTCGCTGCCGCGGACGAATTGTTTGACCCAGCTCGGCACGCCATTACCGAGATCCAATGGGTCGGAGATGAGGCGGCGATTGTTGAACGAACCGTCGCTCTGTGCACGATGCCTTCGGGAGACCCGGCTGCCCCGCATGTCATGTACGGCCCCTTTCGGGACGGGAACCATGCTGAGAGATGGCTCGACGCTCACTTTCCGACTACGGCCCAACTGGGTCACGTTCTTTATCCAATCCCGAACGCGTTCTCTCTTGCATTGCATACGTGGAACGCCGAAATGCAGGGTGTATTGAGCAATCGTCTTGCCGAAACTCCGTGCCGCTTTGGAGACCCGAAGCAGAGGCTCATGCCTGGGCGCCGCGAATTCGCTCCGGCCGGTCACAGGCGCGCCGAACCCGCGTTCGAAGACATGCGGGAAATTGCGAGGCGTCGGGCACGGGAGCAACTCAATGCGCGTGAGCGCGACGCTCAGTTCGAGCGACTGTTGAGTCTCACGTCGCCGGCACATAGGGAAGAAGCTCGCAGGATCATTCTCGAGCTGCACCGTGGAATTGCACAGCAAGCTTAGACCATCGACTGGCAACTATTTGGAGCCCAGAATGTTGTTGAAACCCGATCTTGGAAATGAAGCGCCTGACGAAACGGATATCGTCTCGGATGAAGACCTGGCAGAACGTGCAGCTTCGCGTCCGGACAATGCCAGACAAGGTACTCCCGTCGAGGACACCAACCCCCGACAATTTCAGGCGAAACGAGTGCCGGCGCAGCCGGCGCGCCCGATTGCTGGCAACGCACGTCAATTCGCTGCAGGGCGCCTCGCCACTGATCTTGACGGTGATGTCGCTCGATCGGTTCCGTCTTCCGCTAGCCCCCATCCCGGTGCCTCACCGCGACCTGGCGCGGCCTCAGCTTCGAAACTGCCGCCTCGAGCAGATCGAATCAAACGCCCTGTTGACGCGATGGACGGCCGGCGCCTCGCCGAGTTCTGGGCCGCCAAACAGTCCGAAAAGGTCGCGCGGAAAGTGGAGAGCTCCATCGCAGCGACTCCGCAATTAGGTGCCGTGCATCCCAATGTGATCATGCGGCTCATGCAGGCGTTGATGCGGATCCTCCGATTGTTGTTCGAAAAGCTTGGCATGCATGAAAGACCCAAGGATGCGGAGAAAAAGGACGAACGCGGGCAAGAGGCTAAGGCGAACGTCCGCTTTCACGATGTTGAGCCGGCCCCCCCCAGCTCTCCTGAGCCAGTGCCGGCGGAGATGCCTGGCCGCGCGCAGCCCGTCCCGGCCTCCCAGGCCAGCCCTGAGCACGCCCAACCCGCGATTCACAAACACGAAGGGGGCGTGGCCGCCGATGCGGAGACCATGGATTCGACCCCAGAACTCACTCCCGTTACTAGCGCCGCAGACCTTGTCACTGCGGCCATTGTGCGGTTGAGCATCGATCCTGAGGTGCGTAGGCGAATGGATGAGGTGGGGCCGAACTCCAGTCTACAAACCGCTGTCTACATGGCAGCCGTGGTGAATGACCTGCGGGACATGGCTCGTCTTGTTGAGGATCGGCTGTCGGCTTATGGAGGTGCCATGAACTTGCGCTTGGCAAGCTATCAAGCTCAGTGCCAAACATATGGTGGGCACACGGCCGCGGCATTGCTTCTGCAAAACGGCGTGATCCAACCGCAAGACATCTCTGCCGCGTTCGCAGAAGATGTCAAAGGAATCACCGCCAGATATCAACCGCACCTGGACGAGTTGAACCTGCTTCGTCTCGCGGTGACGGAGGCAGCCAGGGAGGTGTATCAGTGCGCTGCGGATTCTCCCTTGCAGGAAGAGCTGCTCATGGAAATGGACAGCTCATTGACGGACCTCTTGGGCAAAGATTGGAGAAAATCTCTTGCCCTCGAGCGGTTGGGGGCAGCACCCGATGAAGCGGAAATCGCGCAGCTGGTTCAGCGGATGGACGACGGCCCTGTTGGCGACGGCGAGCATCCGGCCTCTGCAGAAGAGTATCCCGCCCAGGATAGCGCTCCGTCTGTGAGCGAAACGCCGCTGCAGGAAGAGCGCTCGCCAGAGCCTGAGATCGACGATCCAATTGACGTGTCGTCGACAAGCCCGGCGGCGGACCTCACACCGCAACCGTCTGTGGAAGTCGACAACGCGTCGAACGTGAATGTCGGTTCGGATACCTCGGCATTGTCGGATGACGGTGCACTGTCGCACCAGGCGGACCTGTATGAGAGCGGCCCCGAAACCATGTCGCGGGACGAAGCCATGGCGCAGTTCGCCCTCCTCGAAACCAGCAGCACCGCAGCGAGCAGTGCCGAGCGCGCGCCGGCGGACGAGCAAGAAGGCTACGCTCGTGAAAGAGGTTGATTAGCTGTTGGAGCGCTGAGTCGCGGGCGGCTTGTCAACGAGAAACTGCTCGCGCTCTTCTTTGGTGTAGCCGGCGATCCAGGCAGGGGCACGGCCCAATCCGCTCCAGGTTTGTCCCTCGGCGGAGGCATACTTAATGGCCACGGGGCGCTTGGAAAAGGCTTGCCGCATCACCTTGGTGATGCCAACTGGGCGACGACCACGCCGAGGCTTACCATCGGCCTGCAGCGCCTGTGTACGGGCCACGGCTGCAATCTCATCAGCAAGGACTTTTGAAGAGATGCCACAGTCCAAAGCCTTGGCGGCAAAAATCCGAAGCTGATGCAGGATCGCGTCCTGCTGCGTGCGAATCAGCTTCTCGCGCTGCGCGTTCAGCTGAGCCAGTTCTCTATCGACTTTATCAAGTGAGACAAGGGGGCGTGTCTTAGTGGCCATTCGGGGCTCTTGGTAAGCTCGCGCGCACGCTTCACTGGCTGGGTGCCGAGCGATCCCGTGGTCTGGTCTGGTCGACCTGAGAGGGACTTTCCGTAGGCGCGAGCAGCTCGGTTAGCAATTCAGGTGTGTGTGTAAGGGTAACACGTGCCCATTCGCGATCGGACTGTGTGCGTTGGGGTTGGTTCTTGCTGCGGCCTTCTTGCAAACCACGGTCGAAAAGCGTGATTACCTTGGAGCTTTCCGGGTGTTCCGGGGGGAGTAGGGCAAGGAGGGCAGGTCTCATGCGACCGGCCAGATCGGGCTGAAGCATCGCTGCAATTGCCAGGCGTTTCACCGGCGGCAAGCCGTCCAGTTGGTGAGCGGTTTGGCCTTCTGGAGAAGATGTTTCGCTCGGGATCAAAAGCCGCTTCACTTCACGTTCAAGGTATTGACGCAGGCTGGATCGTTCGGGGATCAACGCCAACATTCCCTTGAGTTCATGGGCGCGATCTTGTTGCCCGCCGTTCCGCTGCCTCGCGTCGCCCTGCACCGCAGAATCTGCCGCTTCCCGTACGACCATTTCGCGCACACGGCGCAGGAAGTAAGACGCGAGTGATTCCCCGTGTGTGATTGCCTTTTGCACCGCGGAGGAGCCGACTGACCGGACCCATTCATCGGGATCCTGACCATCCAGAGTGATAAACCGGAAGTTCACCCGATCCGCGTAGGGTAGTGATTCTTTGACTGCTCGCCACATTGCTCGTTCGCCGGCGGCATCGCCGTCGAACAGGTATACGACTTCCGATGTATGTCGGCACAGCTGATTCAGGTGGCTGCCGCGGAAAGCCGTTCCCATGGCGGCAACGGTATTTCGGAAACCGTACTGAGCCAACATCACGACGTCCATATAGCCCTCTACAACGAGAGCGTATCCCCGAGCGGCGATCTCCTGCTTGGCCAGATGAAGGCCGTAAAGCAAGTGCCCCTTGTGGAAGATGTCTGTCGTGCCGGTGTTCAAGTATTTAGGGGTCTGCTCACCCTTCTTGTTATCCTGCAGGCGACGGCCGCCGAATCCTACGAGCGCGCCGTCCGCGTCTCGCACGGGGAAAATTATGCGGTCCCGGAATGTGTCGAAACGGCGCTTCTGATCTTCCGTCTCGCGCACGAGGTCCGCGTCCAAAAGGAGCGGATCGTCGTATCGGTTGCCGAACGTCTCGCGAAGTCCGTGCCACCCCTGCGGCGAGATTCCAATCTCGAACAGGTCAATGGACTCGTCGGTCAGTCGCCGTCCTATCACCCATTCTTTCAGGGCGTCAGTCAGGGGATGATTGCCAAGAGCAGGGGAGCGATAGGCCGCCAACGCTTCTTCTAGGACTGCCGACAGCTCTTGGCACCGCTCAAACGAAACGGGGGGAGGGAGGTCGTCGGCCGGCGTGGGTTGGCGTCGCGCAATTGGTTGCGTTCGCGGTCCTGCCGACAAGGGTCCATTGTCACCGGGAAGCCGTACGCCGAAACGGCCGGCGAACTCCCGGATGACGTCGGGAAAGCTCATCCCGAAATACTTCTGCTGAAAATCCACCGCCCGGCCCTTCTCCCCGCATCCGTGGCAGAAGAAGAACCCTTTCGCCGGAACAACGTTGAACGAGGGCGTGCTCTCGGAGTGGAAAGGGCACAGCCCCACGAAGCTCTGGCCGGCTTTGCGCAGGTGCACAGCGGCGGCGACAATCTCCACGAGGTTCTCGTCGGCTCTCTGTTTGACCTGTTCCACGACATCGTCGGGAATCCGTGACGACCGCTTCCCCCCTTCATTCCTGATAATTGCCACGTTTCCCGCCTCCGAAAGAATGAATTAGTATAATCAAACATACTGATAATTTTAGAAAAGCGAGCCCGAGCCGGATGAAAGAACGCGTTGCTCCGACCCAGCCCAGCAAGGCACCGCTCAGGGGAAGCGGCATCTTTGACAGTCAGTTGGCCAAGATCCTCTTTGACACCCCCCCGCCGCTGGGGCGGGCGGGAATCGAGGCGCGAGCGGTTGAGAAATTTGTTTCTTGGTTCTCCTCTAAGGACTCCATGTCCGATGTTCGCCTTGCCGCTTATCTGAAGAAGGTGGACAGCCGTCTGCTACCCAAGCTAAGCGGCCGTGCTGTCCTTCAAATCCTGCAGACGGTCGAGCGCCGACGCCCTCGGCTGCTCCCGGCAATCGCTCTATCTGGCTCTTGGAAGCAATCGCTCTCCCAGGCCCGGGTGTATTCCGATCTGTTGAAGCCTTCCACGCTTTCACGCCTTGCTACCGCTCTGGAGAGGGAACGATATGACGACCACTAAGCAGACAGAACACGGAGACGATCAGATCGAGCAGGAACTACCCGCGACCGAGAAGCGACGCCGTGGCCTAGCGGTGCGCACCGTGGTACGCACCGCGAAGGTCGTTGGAAGGCCCTACATTGAGCTCGGAAAATCCGTGAAGAGACTGAGGGGTACCCTGCGGACACTCGGTCAATCCTTGGCATCGCCGGCGAGCGGGCCGGACTCGAACTTCGTCGACGCGCCAAATGCTGCAGATGCTTTCGAGAGGCTCTACGAAGCTAACGGTTGGACAGAACCCGCACTCATGAACCAGCGTAAGGCCGTGGTCCGGTCGAAGTTCGCATCGCTGGTGTTGGCCATCGTCTTCCTGGCTGTGAGTGTGTACGGAGTGCTCTCTTTGCGCTACGTCGCGTACTTTCCGGTCGCGATGATCTTCATCGGACTGGCTGTGACTGCCATGGGGCTTGCGCTATTTATCCAGTACGCCATCAATCAAGCGCAGATCGACGAGCGCCGCCTCTACTCGGCTCATGAGTTTTTCTCCCATCCGAATCGCTGGGTTTTTCTGTTCTCCTCATGAGCGCACTCGAGATGTTGAAAAAGCACACCGCTTCGGCGCTCGTTGCGCTGTTGTTGACCATTTCTGGCCCCGGCGCCGCTGCCTCTCCAGCACCGGACGCCGCTGCCTCTCCGGCACTGGACCAGAGCGCGAAAAAAGCGCCCACTCAAATAGTGCTGCCCGCCCGGATGCCGGCGGGATGCCTGAAAGAAGCCACCGAACGCTATCAGCTTCGACCCGACATTCTGTTGGCAATCTTCAAGGTCGAATCCGGAGGTAAGGCCGGCGTTGAAGGAGTCAACCGGAACCAAACGAAGGATCTTGGCGTGGGCCAGTTGAACACTGACTCGTGGGCGAAATACATGGTGAACAAGTACGGAATCCCCTTGGACACTCTGAAGAACAACATGTGCCAAGGAATTATGTCGTCGGCATACGCCCTGCGGAGCGAGATGAACCGCTGCATCAAAGGTGGTTTTCGGGGGGCGGATGCAGTGTGGTGCAGTGTTGCGGTCTATCACCACGGCGGTGCGCTGCCGGTACCAACCGCAAACGCGAAGATTCGTGAGATTCAAAAGGTCTATGTGAGCAAAGTCTGGGCGGCGTACCAGCGGATCGTTGCCAAAGGGCGGTTCGAATAATGGCGCGTTCTAACGGTGAGAGGCAACAGGATTCGATAGCCCTTTGGCTACTTATCGGTGTCGGATGCTTTGCGATACTGGGCGGCACTCTTTGGCTGGTCGCGAGCAATCGAATCGTCTTCTATTCGGCGCCGCTGTTCCATTGGCTCGCGAAGCCTTGGGGGTGGTTGCCATTTGACTACACGGAGCAGGTCGCTTTCGACATGGAAGCCATGTACCGGCTTGCTCGACGCTACCCGACGCGGATTGGCTTCCTCGACTGGTTGGGATATGCCCACACTGCGATGCGTCCCGTATCCCTATTCCTGGTCGGATGGGTGCTTTTGATCGGCGCCAGGTTATACGCGCGGCGGGCTGGGTCCCAAAATCTCCAGCGGAAGATGACTCCGGACCTGCTGGTGCAGGAACTCATGCACTTCACAACGGACATCGCGCCAATCGCCTGCATTCAAAAGCAACTCGTGCAGAACAAGTTGAAGCGGTGGCGCCGGCAGGTTACCCCAATGGAAGTCCTTCATCGTGCGAAGGTCAAGGGAGTTCCGGTAATTGAGCCAGGAATGCGGCTTAACGAAGCACGCCTAGCGGAGTATCTCAGCGCATACACGTTCATTGAGGTTTCTGGCCCAGGCGGGAAAACGGAGCGAATCCGGCACAACGAGTTCCTCGGTCGACAGGTTGTCGATCTGGCTGTGGACTCCCGGAACACTGAGCGCGCGTTCGTAGACCGTATGAGCAGCATCGGAAAGACGATGTTCGCTCTCCTAGCGCCCGGCGCTTTCAATGGTGCGGAGGGGCGTGCAGAAGCGGAAACGGTGATTCGGGCTCTGAACTGGTCGGCTTACGGGTCACGCGAAGGGATGGCTCGACTTGACCTGCCAATCGTTCAGGACATGTACGAGAAGTACAGAGAGCACAGCGCTGTCAAGCAGCTGCTTCAGATGCACCACTGGGAATATACGTTTCTTCTGGCACTGCAGCACATCGCGGGGCGCTCGTCCAAGATCGGATCATGGCGGTACATCTGGCTTCGCCCGATGGATCGCATCCTTTTCTTCACCCTCGATACCGACGGTCGCCATACACCTCATGCAGAGTCGGCTGTAGCCGCCATGGGACAGGCGCCCTATGAGCGACTGTGCGTGGAGGAGGGGATGCTGCCCCTGTGCGAAGTTCATGAAAAGGACCGGCAGCGCGGAGAAAGAGGAAAGACGATGCCGATCATCTTCGTCGACAAGGTGGTTGCCGGATTCAAAGCCGAGTTCGACGCTTGGGTGAGCGGCGTCGATGATGATCACTTAGATCAGATGTGGAAGTCTAAGGACATTTGGTCCATGGCACGCCAAACCCTAGCGCCAGAAGACATCCCTGACGTGCCTCCTTCAGAAGCTATTACGGAGGACAGCGCTTTTGATGAATACGCATCTGGGCAACTGCGCGAGATGAAGGCCGCGGAAGATGCGCGACTTCAAGACGCTCTGACCGCCTCCGCTCCTCCTGGCTCTGGCAACGCAAGCGCAAAACTTTAGGATCTCTATGAATGCACCACAAATGAACTGGAATGTGCACGTTGCTCAATGGCCCGGCTACTTCGTTCGGGAAAGGCAGTCGGCTACCTTGTATCGCGCGGAAATCGGCACTGTGGATCAACACACCCCGAAGATCGTCGCCGAGGTAGTTCAGGAGGGAGGGGAGTTCAGGTTCTACCTGACCCACACCGTCGCCTTGGGGCTTGAGAAGGCTCAGATTGGGCGCTCCTATCGCAGTGGGAGCATGGCGAATCGACGCGCGCGTGCCTGGGTTCGTCGAAACTTCAAGAGATCGGGGCGGGCCGGCTCATGGCTTCGGTTCGCGGGCACTTTCGTTGCGGCGTTGGTTGTCTACTCGCTGATCATGCCGTCGAGTCTGCCTTCAGGCTCTGTAAACCAGGGAACGACTCGGCCCGACAGCCCGAGCGCGTATCTGCAGCCCCTTGCCACAGCGCCGGCCCCAGCAGACGGCCGGGAACTCAGAGCGGAATCAGAAGTGAAGTTGTATCCCGACGAGTTGCTGGCGGTCCAAACCATCGGAAAGGCCCTTGGAGTCCAGCTGGGGGCACCGCAATCGGCGGAGTCGTGGTTCGTATTCGCTGACCCGCTTTGCCCCTATTGCCATGCAATGCAGCCGGCTATCGATGCTTTGCAAGAACCTCATCGGCCCGTTGTCATTCCGATCGGGTTGAGGGGAGAGCTATCTGCAGAAGTTGTTGCGAGTTTCTTCGAGGCTGCTGATCGAAGTGAGCAGCCGGCAGTTGAATTGTGGCGTTCTTTCATGGACCAGTCGTTCGATGAGGAAAGGGCTCGCAACTTCATTTCAAGGTATCCAGCATCGCCCGCGAACAAAAAGAAGGGGCTGGTGACGCAGGCATTGTTCTCGAAGTTGGGTCTGAAGAAAACTCCCACCATCGTGTCTGCCGATGGAAGGCTAACGGGCCCACTGAACTCGGCCGGTGATATTCGCGACTGGCTAGGTCTTCCCCAAGGGAATTGAAAATGCGAGAGATGCTCCGAGGGATAGAGCGGGGCTGGGTCGAGGCCAACATTGCCGCGCTGGCGCGGCGGGAGAAGCTCGACCGGGTCGCTTACACGCTCGCACGAGGTGACCTGCGTGCGATATCCGCGCTCCCGTCGACTGTCGGGTTGGGCGTCGAGGCGGTCGCTGAGCGGCTGTTGCAGGCGAGCATTAAGGCCAACGCCGTCAAAGACGTGGTGTTGTCCCATGTCGCCCTGGTCGGTCCCCTTCGAGCGATGGAAGCTGCTGTCGCTGACGTCATCTTGGAACTGCGCCCTCTGGCGCCTGCGCGAGCAGCGCGCGGCGGAGATCACACCGTGGCGGCCTGGTTGGCGCGTTACAGCAGCAAGTTGCTTGCGGATTGGACCGCAACTCCCCTTATCTCGACGGGCCGCGGGCAGCGCACAAGCGGTCGCGCCTGCTATGACCTTGAGAGGATCGGCCGGCTGGTGCGGTCGGAGGGCGAGCGGTGCGCGCTGGCGGTCGGGTGGTTGGGGGCGCTGGGGGTGTCATACCAAGCGCTCAGGGGAGAACTGAGACGGGCTGCAGCGGCTGAGGCCAGGGGTTCCGAATGAGCCATCAGGTCGAAACAAGGCATGAGATCCCCATCCATAAGCGGGTGGTGGACGTCCGCCCGACGATGGACAAGGTGCTTGAATGGCTCACGGTAAATCGCCACTTTGCGCTGCTTCTTATTGGTACGGCTTCCCTGATGCTGATGGCTCCAATTCTTGCGCCTGGCATTTTTGCGCTGTATCTCTTCGTTCACTTCCTCGTATCCACGTTGCGCAAGCGACTCCCCTACCGGTATCCCGCATTCGTGGGAGGCAAGCCCTTCTTTGACCCTGTAACGGGAAAACAGGGTGACGGAATTGGGCTGATTGGCTCAGTCCGGTCCACATCCCCATACGAGGACTTCGAACAGGCGTGGGTGGGGGATGATGGATTTCGACGGCATTGGGGCATCTTCGGATCCACTGGCAGCGGAAAAACTGAGACCCTCAAAGGCATCATGTTCAACGCATTGTGCTGGGGAAGCGGCTTCTTTGTGGCGGACGGGAAGGCAGATAACAAGCTGCCGACGGACGGGTACACGATGTGTCGCGCTTTCGGTCGGGACCACTCTATTCTCTATCTGAACTTCTTGCTCGGCGGCCGTAGTCCACAAGAGGTTGCACGGTCCCGCACCAAGATTGGCAACGGCCTCGCCCCGTTCTATGACGTTGATGCCGATACGGGCACACAGATGGGGATCAACCTTCTGCACAAGGCGGAGGGCGATGGCAAGTCGTGGCAAGAGAAGGCGATCAACGTTTGGCGCGTCCTGGTGGTCGCTCTTTTCTACAAGCGCGACACGCAGGGAATGACCATTTCGGTTTCGACGCTGATTGAGTATCTGGCGCTTCCCAAGTTTGAGGAACTCTACATTGAAGGCTACGACGAAGCACAGAAGAACCGCGGCCAATGGTCGTACGGCTTCGTCGGCGTCAAGACCTACCTAGACTCGGGTTGCCCCGGCTATCGAGTGGATCGGCTGCTCAAGAAGCACGGACGCGGTCAGGCGACCCCAGCGAACGGGGCGGAGCAAGCTGCGCCCCCAGGTCGCGGGCCCAGCAAGGGTGGGGCGCCCGCATCCGAAGCCTCACTGGAGCAGGAGAACATTGCCTTTGAACAGCACTCGTACCGCATCAACCAGTTGATGCCAGTGCTGAATCTGCTAGACAAGACCTACAGCCACATCTTCAGCAAGACGTACCCGGAAATCGACATGGTGGACGTCGCGCTTCACAACCGCGTCCTCTTCATGTTGATTCCCTCGTTGGAGAAGTCGTCGCAGGAGGCTGAGAATCTCGGAAAGCTGGCCATCGCATGCCTGCGGGTGATGATGGCCAAGAACCTGGGCGCCGGCGTCGAAGGATCGTACGAAAAGCTGCTCGGCTCGAAAGCCACCAATGCGCCGTATCCCTTCCCGGCAGCTTTGGACGAGCTTGGCTACTACTTCTCAGATGGTATTGCGGTGATGTTTGCGCAGGCACGGTCTCTGGGCATTTCTATGATTGCCATGGCGCAGGACACCGAAAAGCTGACGGAAGGCAACCGAGCAGCAGAGGCAGGCGCGATGCTCGGCAATACCGTGAACAAGCTGTTCCAGAAGATCGACGATGCGAAGAAGACATACGAGCTCGCTGCAGCTCTTATCGGCAAGGCGTGGGTGGCCACAGTTGGTGGATTTGAGCGCGGGGAACTTGGTTGGCGGCGCAATCGTGATTTGAGCGTGCAGCAGGTTGACCGCGTGTCATTCGAGGAGATGAATCGGATGAAGCAAGGCGAGGCCATCATGATTTCCGATGGTGTCTTGCGACGGATCCGCACCCTGTATGTCGGAGACTGGTTGAAGAAGCTGAATAACCAAGCGTTTCACGTAAACCGCTTTCTTCAGGTACACAAGCCGAGCCGCGATAACGTGCGGGCGATCTCCATGGCGGTGCCGTCTGCAAAGGTCGAAAGTGAGTTCGACGGCGGTGTTCGGTTGTTGAGAATATTGCGCGGAGAAGAGAGTCCGCGAGGTGAAGTGACCCGCGTAGCCATGATCGAGGCAGTCTCTCAGGCGGCCTCCAGAATTCCCAAGAGCGTGGTGGGGATCGAGCGCGGAGTTCTGCTCTATCAGGCAGCGTGTTCTGCTCTAGGTCTGTCGAGTGCCTTTCCCTCCGACTGGTCGTCGATCGCGCCGGAGACCGCGACCCCGCCGAAAGGGGAAGGGGCCGATTTGCGCGCCAACGAAGCCGGTTCCGGCTCGAGATCGGCCAGGTTCGCCGCGCGGCCTGAGCTCGCCGCTGAACTCGCGGGCCCGATCGAAGATGACCCCTATGCCCCGCCCGATCCGATGGCACTTATCCGGAAGGCCGGCCCGGCGGTGCTCGGTCCACTGGGAGGCTTTGCAGCGATTGCAGCCGCAGACGTGCCGGCTCCGCTGACGATAGCGCCAGATCTACCTACTAGCTCCAGCGCGCTCGACCAAGGCCTTCCGATGGGCGCCAGTGTGTGGGACATGGTGCCTCTCGACGATGTGGCCGTCGATATCGAGCCCGACTCCATGCCTGGTAGTGAGGATGCTGCATTTATAGCCGATTCGCTAATGCAGGCCCACAACATGCTGCTCACGCCGCGAAGCGACGACGGGACGGTCGTTGGTGTCGAGCAGGGCTCCTTGGATGGTTTGGCGCGTGTGGAGGGCGTCCTGGGCAATCCGGAGCCCGAGCTCGGAGCGCACACTATGCAGAAGGTCGTATCTGTGGCCACGACGCCGGACACCGTGGCGCGCGAACAGATCTCGCTGCAGGACGTCGATGATTTCTTCGACAATCTTGAAAGGCAGGCAACGCCGAACGGCCAACCGTCAGACGGCCAGGCCGATGCCTTGAACGCGGGGTCCTGATGCTGCGGGAGAATGTTCTGCAGGCAGCCGGAAAGGAAGAGGTTCAACGTGGAGGGCGGCGCGCGATCGATGTGTCATATGCACCGTACTTCCACGCCACAGCCAAGCTAATTCGGGATGTGGCGGCAGCGGCTTTAGCCACTGGAAGGCACAAATCCGCGCGCGCGCGGTTGGTGATGAAAGTGAAGGCCCTAACTCTGCACGCAGCGGGCTGGCAGCGAGGCGGGATAAGCCAAGCGCGTTACAAGGCCAGGTTTGCTGGCGACACAGCCACAACGGTCCCGGAGCTCCAGGAAGGCGTCGAGTGGGCGGTCAGTTTGCTTGATGGAAGGACTCTGCTGCCCAGCCACGTCACCGTGGACGACCGTATAGGGGGCCTCCTGAGACTTGAACGGTGTATTCGGGGAGCGGCAGTGCTAGAGGCCGCCCAGTCCGAGGCCGGCTCCGTCGAGCCGATGGTGTGGACAAAGTTCGAACGGGTGGACCGTTGGCTCTTCGAGGTTTCTTTCCGACGATCTCCCGATGACTGGTTGCCGGCCGCTCAGGGGCAGGACCTCTTGCAGACAGCCGCTGAAGCGACGGTCACAGCGATTTGCGGGCGTGCCTGGGCGACCTGGTCATTCTCACAGTTCTTGCGGACGGCCTTGTTGGTGCCGATCCTACGACCACATGGCCCGGATATCGTCGAAGGGACGCCCATGGCGGCGTGGGGACAAGTATCAGGTGAATCGCTGGAGGCGGAGATAGCTCGTCACCGGCGCGCCGGCGGGAGGATTCGTCTGAAGGAGTTTCATGCCCTCTTGCACGAGCACGTTGCGCGCGGTGGTTTTACCGATGTGGAGGTCGTCCTGATTCCGGGGATTCGTCCGATTGTCCTACACGCCAGAGCAATGAGCAGGGCAGAACTAAACGACGCATTGAGGTCCGTGGCGGAATCAGCCGGAATCAACTCCTAGCCGGCGGGGTGGTCACGTTCGTGCGCGGACACATCGACGTCGGTGCCTGCTCGCAAGCGGATGGCCGGGAGTTGTCCGCGGCAGGCATCGGCGATTCCGTGCAACAGGTGCTCCACAGGAGTTGGGGCTACATGAATGCCGTTGGAAGTCTCCCATCCAATGAGCAATGTTCCATTGGCTTCGTCCTGAGACAGGGTGAGTGCTCCACCAGGATCCGACAGACCTGTGTCGCGACGGGACTCTGCGTAGCGCAGACCGAGCGTCTCCATTCCAAAGGCGAGAGTCGCCCAGGCAGTGAGGCGCGCGCGGGTGACGTTGACGCGAACGGGACTCTCCGTGCCCCTGCGCCCCAGTCCGTCGAAGGTGATTTCCACCTGGGCGGGCGCGTCTCCGGCGCCCACCCAGGCACTCAGTTCTCTGAAGCTCTTCGGGATGTACCCGTCTGCAGTTGCTTTCATGCCGTGCTCCGGTTGGGCTGTTGGCTCGTCCAATCCGTGTCTTCGAGCACGCCCTCTGAATCGTCCTCGTGGGTGTTCGCGACCAACTCTACCTGATCATGTCTCTGGTTCGATGCCCGCTCGCGCGCCAGCTCATCGGTGAGCTTCCGAATCGTTCGCTTGTGATCTTGGAGGATGGCGATGTGGTCTCGTTTGGGCATCATTTCCGAAATCTGCTGAGGTGGCGCGTCGGCCGAGAGGCCGGCCCGCTCAATCGTCCTACGCAGACGCGATACCTCCGACTCCAAACTCGCAATCCTCGCCCGGAGAGAAGCTTCTTGCTGCAGAAGTGCTGCGGCGCTCATTTAAGTGCGTCCACGCCGTCCGCCGAGGACGTTGAAGTCGCAGACTCCGGTGAAACGGAGTCCGTCGCGGGAAGAAGAGCGCCGGCTACCTGCGTGCTCGTGTCTATGAACAAGTTGGGCTCCTTCGCCGAATGGGCCTCATATCAACCAATAACCGGGCCGGTAGTAATGATGAATTGGCACTAGAATTCATTACAAATATTAGCCTAACCGGCGGTTGTTCGGTTCCAACGGTACTACTCAACCCATGCCTACCAGTTTCGAAAGAATTGACGCCACCGCTGCACTGTCACGCGAGCTTTGGGCTCTTTGCGATTCATTGCCGCAACGCGCGGCGATCGATACTCGAGAGGCGGCGGAATGGATTGATTACATGGCCAATGTGCGCCCGAAAGAAGCCGTGTGGCACATGCGACGCGCATCCGGTATCGGTGGGAGCGAGATTGGCGGCCTAGTTCGGAACCGCTGGAACATCCGCGCGGACTTCGAGTTCTCGGCGCATGAATGGGCGCTCGGCAAGCTGCTCAAAAAGCTCCCCGACGAGGGCAACGAGAGCACCTATCGCGGCACCGTCATGGAGCCAGTCATACGGCAGATGTTCTACGCGCAGTGCAGCGCAGAACGACTTCCGTCCGAGTTCGACCGCTTGAAGAACGCAGTAGGCAGTATGAAATGGATGCGCTACTCCCCGGACGAGCTTTGTCGATTCCGCCATCCTTTCCCCCTGGTTGTCGATGGCCATCGACACCAACTGTTCGGAAGATACGTGGCCGACTATAAGGCGCCGACCTCCGTCGACGCTTCCGACGACATCTCGTTCCAATACGCCGCGCAGATGAACCAGGGGGCGATCCTTTGTGAAGAACAGGGCATCGAAGTCGACGGCCTGCTCTTGGTGCAGTTCGACTACCAGAACTGCAAATTGCATCTGAACGCATTGCCCGTGGATCGCGAACTTTGTGAGGCGATTCGTGAAACAGGGGAGCATTACTGGGGCGAGGTAATGCAAGGCCGCATTCCGCGCTATGTGGTCAAAGAGCAGCGCACGCTCACCGACGATCTGCGGGCCGCGGCACTTCCGCTCGTTCAGCGACTGGCCATGTTGAGCGGAGTGGCTAAGAAGGTCAACGACGAAGCGGAGGCGGTCAAAGACTCGTTGAACGGCTTGCTTGATCTGAACAACAAGCGCATGGGTGCTGAAAAGCTGAGCTTTCCGGAGGTAATGAGTTGCTCAGCCACTCCCGTGATTGACGAAGAGCGCCTGGCGGAACGCCTACCGGCCGAGGTCATCGAGGCCTGCCGCCACGGGGGCAACGCCAAAGCCAAGAACGAGTTTGATCCCGATGCGGTGGCACGTGCACTTGAGGCAGCCGGTGTAGATATCAACACGGTGCTTCGGCGCAAGCTCGACCCCGCCAAGGTCCATCAGGCTTTGGCCGATCGCGACATTGATCCCAGCCTCGTCATCACTGAGCGCCCCGTCTGGCGCAGCGCCACTGGTGTTGCAGACCGCGTCGGAGCCTGGGTGGGGAACATGGACTGGTTTCGCAACGAGAGTGCGGCCACTTTCAATGAAGCATCAACAGAGCCTTCAGAGGGCTCGGAACCTTCAGTGCCAATTTATCGCTCGACCGAGCGCGACGTCGGGTAACCAGCAACAGAAACTTCAGGAGAGAACAAATGGCAATTATCACCAGCACCGCCAGTAACCGGCCCACGGACTACGTTCAGTTGACCTTCGGTACGAACGGGAAGGCCCCGCTGGGTATGTCTCTTCCGAATCGCGACTACAGCGAGTTCTCGGAAGTACCTGGTATTGGCGGCCGCATCCGGCATGTGAGCGTCCGCACAAAAACCATCCCGAACGGCGAGATTGAGACTTGCACTCTGTATTTCGAGGATGAAGGCGAAGAACGCGGCACGGCCCTGCAGTTCGTGACGGGCGGCCCTGACGGCTATAGCTACGCAGCCGGACATCTCGTAGCGAAACTTCTCGCCTGCCGCCCGGATGACCAAATCCGCATCATGGCGTACGTTTTCAAAGAGGGCTCCACCGGCACGGACCGGGCCTCTGGCCAGAAGTACGTTCGTCAGAAGGCGGAGCTCGCTGTTCCAGTGTTCGCGAATGACTACAAGATTCAACAGCCGAACTGGGGCGTGGACAGTCAAGGGAACCCGATGGAGAAGGGGCCGGAAACCCCGTTCATCATCAATTCAACCACCGGAAGACCGACAAATCACCGCGATTTCTCAGCTGCGCGGGAGTGGATGTCCATGGCGCTGCGTGCGATGCAGTACTCATTCAACCGTCGAAGCCAAGCAGAGTCGCATCACGATGCCAACACGGCCCCGATCTCGGCCGATGATCTTCCTGACTACGTTGATGCCCCAGACCATGCGACGGAACCTGACCAACGAACCGTATCGCGCGGGCGTTCGAGCTATGAGGGTCAGCGAGGCTAGTTTTTGTTCGAAGGCGGTACCACGCATGTTGGGGGCGGACAGGTAGTCCCGCCCCAAATTTTTTGGTTGAGGCAGCAGTTGCGGAAGATGAGAGGGAGCGAGCGGAAATGCAATGGATTGACCTAAGGGACCCAGCAGGTGCACGGTTGCGACTTCTAGTGGATCATCAGGGGCGCCGTCACCTGGTTCTTGAGGGGGTCTCGCCGCAGAGTCGAGCTTTTCGCAGGGGCATCGACGAATTGGGGTTCACTTCCAGTCGTAGCGGCGCTTTGCTGATGATGCCGTTTCCGTCCGGCTCCACAACGTCGGCGGCGATCTTTCAACGGATTTGGCCCAACGCGATCGGTCGCGACATGCCGGTATCTGCGGTTGTGATCCAGCTGCGGCGTCCAACCGAGCAAGCTGCGGCGCCGGCGGTGGCCGCGGCGGAAGAGGAGCGCCTTCGGGAAATTCGGCAGACGCTCCAGGAGTCGGACTACCTCGGGCGTAACAGCGGCGGCCTGCGTGTTTTCGAAAGCCGGTCGGGACGCTTTCTCGCAACTGAGAACGAAAGCCTTCTGTTCGAAAGTGAGTCAGGCCGTGGCAATTCGCCGATGTTCCTGCGGGCCACCGACGAGGAAGCGCTCATTGACTGCGCCTACGGGTTTATCCGCAGCATCGAATTGGGTGAAGTTCAGCGCGAGGGCGATCTGGATCGCTTCATCGGCGCCGTGCTACCTCGGAACGGGCAGGGGGCCGCTCCTTCCGCCGCCATTGTCCGCCGAGCACTGGAGGAGGCGAAGTTCCGATACCTGCAGGAGCGCTACGCGACACCCGTCGAGGCATGGGGCGACGCCATTCGACTGACTGAGTTCATGGCCATTCAGCCTCGAGAGGGGGATGAGTCTTGGCTGCCATTGCCGCTTTCTCTAGCAATTAACCAAGCTCTGGGTCTGCACCAAGATGTCTCCGTCACTTCGCAGGAAGGCGACCGAAGTGAGCGCCGCATCCTCATCACCGGCGACTTCATCGGTGCCGGCGCCCTCATGCTTCCTTCTGACGTTTCTGTCATTGCTCCTGCCGGAGTGATCGAACGGGCTCTGCCGGCAACGCTGCATGACTTGCGGCTGGATGATGAGGATGACCAGCAACTCGACTTCATGGTCTTGCAATCATCTTGGGGCCCAAGCAGTAATGATCGGAACGTCGATCAGGAACTGCGTGAAATGCTCGACGGGCTTGCCCGAGTTCGACCTGGCGGGGGAGCCGCGCTCGTTATCCCGCACGCTGATGGAGCTCGTCTCGGTACATTGACTCCTGAGCAGCGCGAGGTCCTGGAAGGGTTACGCAGCAAGGCGCATGTGGAGGCCATACTGGATGTGCCTCCGGCATTGACTCGTTCATCCGGTGTCGAGTGTGGAGCGCGCTTAATTGTTGCTGCGCCGCTCGTGCCAGGCCAGCAGGCCGGTCCATTACCGGCGGCGAAGGCATGTCACAGCTGGGACGAGCTGAAGACCGTTGTGGACGAGCTGCTTGTTTCTCGCGGGCAACGCCCGTCGTCGGACGATGTGGTTCGGATCAGCGATCGCACACTCGAGAATGAGCTGCAGCGTCCGTATGTCGCATTCTCGCGCGTAGGGGAGGCACGCACGATGGTTCCAAAGAACCTGCAGGCGTCCCTGAACTACGCATTAGCGCGGGTGGAGGAAGAGCAGGGCTCGGTCGACGAGTATGTGGCCTTTGAACTCGGCATGGGAATGGAGACCCTCGCAGACCGCTTTTCCGCAGAGCAGGTCGACGGGGTCGGCATGATTATCAGCCGGCTGCAGAAGGGCCGGGGAATCATCGTCGGAGACGACACTGGAATTGGGAAAGGTCGGCAAATCGCAGCCTCAGCAGTGTGGGCGAACAAGCAGCAGCGGCCCGTCATCTTCGTGACTGATCGGGCGAATCTCTTCTCCGACTTGGCGCGCGATCTGATCGACATCGACGAGTGGGCTCGCTTTCGCGCGATGCCCCTCAATTCGGATGGCCATGTTCTGGACATCATGGCCGACAACGAAGTGCTTGTGAGCGCTACGCCGGCCGACAGAATGAGCGAGGTCTTGGAACAAGATCATTCCTTCGCGGAGCTGGACGTGAATCTCGTCATGCTCACGTATTCGCAGATCAGTAGAGAGGATAGTGCAAAGGCGGCATGGCTGCTCAAGCAATGCCCAAATGCGCTGGTCATTCTGGATGAGGCCCATATCGCGGCTGGGAGCGACAGCAACACGGCGGATTACGTCCGCATGCTGAGTGAACGAAGCTGGGGCGTGGTCTACGCTTCCGCCACCTGGGCGAAGACCGTGCGGAACCTCCATATTTACGTGCGGGCATTCCCTGAGTCGATCAACATTGGTCAGGTTACGGCCGCAATGAAGCGGGGAGGCGAGGAGTTCGCTGAAGTGTTCTCTTCAATGCTCGCGCGTGACGGCGCGTTCTACCGTCGTGAGCATGATCTTTCCAAGCTCGAGGCAAACGTCCTGGTCGATGATCCGCACTATGACCGCAATCGGGCGCTACTGACTCAAGTGTCAGAAGCACTGGGGATGATGTCGCTTCTGAGCGGTGAAGTCGATCAGCTATTGCACCGTGCTAACAGCGCGACCCGCGGCGCCTTGCGAGCCGCCCAAGAGGGACGAAACGCTTGGGTCGAACAAGCCAAGATGAACATGGAGCAGCTGGACCGGAGGATCGCTGAGCTGGAGAGCCTTGGCGACACAGATGGCGTTGCTTCAGCGAAAGCGGAGCGTCGCGAACTGGCTGAGCAGATTGGGCGCCCCATCTCCAAAGGGAGCTTTTTTCAGAACAGCTTCTCGACAGGCGGCATTCTCTATCAGGCGATGCGTCGTACTCTCGGAGCATTGCTTGCGGATGCAACTGTGGATCGCGCGATCGAGTCGATCCGCGCGGGACGCAGGCCGGTTATTGTTTTCGACGATACCGGCGAAGCGTTGGTACGCCGGTTTATCGATGAAGAGCGGGAGCGAATCGAAGCGTCGATCGCCGCCCGGGACGGTGATGACGACGTCCGTGATTTGGCGGACTTAGTGAGTGCGCAACGACGCGCCTCCGTCGTTCCGGATGTTCGCATGCCAATGCTGAAGGACCTGATGCATATGTTCCTGAGGAGGCTCGGGGGCGTAAAGGTGCAAGAGGGAAATGATCCCGAAGTTGGCGGAACAGGGGATAGCACGCTCGTTTCGATTGCGGCAGTACCTGGCGTGAGCGATGGTCAGATGGAAGCCTATCGCCGCGGCGTAGAAGCCATCTTGGCGCGGATTGAGGCTTTGCCTGACTTGCCAATCAGCCCGGCTGATTACATCCGCGTCCGATTGGAAGAGGCAGGGTTCCGGGTTGGCGAAATCTCAGGACGACAGTTTGCCCTCCAGCGCCCGCAGGGCATGGATGAGCAGGGAAATCCGTACCGTGGATTTGCCGGACCCTGGAGGGTGGTGAAGCGGGCGAAGAAGAAGACCGATGTTATGGCGACGGTGCGAGCGTTTAATGACGGTCGCATTGACGTGGCATTGCTCAACCGTGCTGGCGCCACAGGGCTATCAATGCACGCGTCTCCGCGCTTTGCGAATCAGGATCGCAGGGAGCTCATCGAGTATCAAATTCAAGAAGACCCTACGGTGCGCCTACAGCTCTACGGTCGGGTGAATCGCTTCGACCAGGTCGTCGGGCCGATGCTTAGCATCATGACCACCGGCCTGCGAGGTGAATTGCGAAACCTGATGATGCAGAACCGCAAGCTTGCAGGGCTATCTGTAAACGTGCGCTCCAGTCGCGAGAACGCTGCACTCATCGGTGAAGTCCCCGACATGCTGAATAGCGTCGGTGACGAAGTGTGCGAAGAGTACCTTCTTGAGAACCCGGGCGTGATGAGCCGCCTGAGCATCGAAGTCGCCAGAGTTAAGGATCGCACTGGCTTGGCCAATCTTGTCACCCAGCGGATTGCCTTGTTGCATCCCGACGACCAAGATAAGGTCTACGACGATCTCTTTGCTGCCTACGACGATGCTGTGATTCGCAGGGAACTCTCGGGAGAGGGAAGTGCCAGTTTGCGAAACCGCGATTGGCGCGCCCGCACGATCGAAGAAGAGCGTGCATGGGGGCCTTCAGGTGAGATTCCACAGGAACTCTTCTCGGCCTTCGATGGTCCTGTTTTCCTGAGGACGGTTGAGTATGTTAAGGATTATCAGCCGATAGGTTGGACGGCATTGAAGGAGATCATCGCCGATTCGAACGCCGCGCTGGTGGCGGAGCAAAAGGCAAAGTACGAACCGGTTTCCCCGACTGTGAATGGTCGCGTGTTGGCCGTCGCCGACTATAGCCGTGAGGACCTTGAAGCAATTGACGTTCGACGGGCCAGGCAGGCGCGCGACGTTCTCCAGCAACTCCAGCAGGCGGCCGCCGCCGCGGCGAACGAAGGTGATGTTGGCGGGGCTGACCCAGAGAATGTGCAGGCGGATGCCGATGACTGGCGCACAGTCCTAGCCGGCGCTTGGGTCCCGATTCGGATTCGTCGCGGTGGGCAAAATGTCTACGACCGGTTTGTGGCCTACGTCCCGCGCAGGGCGCCGTACATCCCCATGTGGCAGTCGAAAGGCGACAGTGGCGGAGAGCTACGGTTACGGTTCGACGGGAGTGGCGGCCCAACGCTGCATGTGATCGCGCGCCGCGATCCCACCACAGGCCCGACCTGGGCGGAGATGTTCAAGCGTGCCTACATGCCGTCGGATGATCGCCTCCAAAAGGTGTCCCTCTCGTCAATCGTGGAGAGCGCCGGACGGATTCTGGAGGGGAAGCGCATCATCGCGCTGCAGCGCATGGATTGTTCGTCAGTCGAGGAGGCCTTGGCCCTGCCAGATCATAACGGGGTGAAGGAAGCTCACTGGCGATTGCTGTTTCTACGATCGGTCATGGCTTCGCTGGTCCCTGGAGCGGAGCTTACCTTGCGAGAGATCGCCGGCTCCAACAGTCAAACCTTCTGGAGCGTGGGCAACACGATGACTGTCGCGAAGGTTGAAATCCCGGCGCCGGAGGACGCCGCTGTGTTTTCGAAATGGAAATACCATCTCGTCCAACCAGGGGATGAGAAGCCGACCGTGCTGACGGCGGCATCGCTGTTCAAACGGGCTGGCGTGGCACCTGATTTTCCTGAGGTAGAGGTGGGCAGGACTCACCTGTTCGACTTCGACGCGCGAGGAGATGCTGTTCGGTTGGAGCGCAGATTTGGCGATCACACACCTGGCCCCGTTACCTTACGCCGTAAGCTCTTAACTGGAAATCTCTTCCAGGCCGCAGAGTGGGCCGAAGCTACGAAGGCCGGCATGGCCATAACCTACACCGACGAAACGGGGCAGCGGCACCGCGCCATCCAAGTGCGCGCGACCGCCTTCGGGCGTCAGGACATCAACATGCACCGAATTCCCATCCGGCTGCATAACCCATTGATGATCACCGACTTCGTGCACCGGACACTTGACTGGGCCAATCAGCTGCCTGCCAACGATCGCCAGGCCGGCCGCACGTTGCAAGTGCCGATGTCCTTCAAGGCGGCGATGTTCGAAGGAGAGCGGCGCCAGAGCTTGATCGACCTATTCGGGATTGCACCATACGCCCACGACGGTAAGGGCGCAGTCGCGTTCGGAGTCGAAAAGCGAGAGAAGGCTCGGTTCGTTCGAATGGTGAAGTCGGCGATGGATGCGGATCGCCGCGATTGGGAGGCGGACAACCCGGACGAGCCGTATCCTCTTGCTCTGACCGCCCAGGCAGCCCGTACGCCGCGGGATCAGGAGGAGACGACGGTAATGTTCGCTTTGCCTGCAGACCGCGCAGCGAGTACTCGCTTCATCAGCTTGGTTATCCGCGCAGTCGGCCTGCAACTCTACGTCCGCCCTCAGGACCTCCTGTTGGCAAATCTGGCTCGGCAATCAGAAACGGTGTTCTTCCAGGAGGTGGCAGAACGCCTGGCACCGGAACGCCAGCGGCTGCTGGACGCCCAAGCCGCTCGCCGGGAGCGGAATAGGGCGTTGGTGGGCGACTCCTTTGACTCCGGCGAAGCGGAGTCCGATGACACGGTCGAACAAGCGGAAGTGGGCGAGGGTGTGCAGCGCGGTCTTGGGCTTGACACTCATCCCCCGCGGGCCGCGGAGGCGCCGGCCATGTAGCCCAGAGCGGCGGCGGTGACCGGGGAAAGGGCAAATTTCCGGTCATCGCGTCAGTCCCCCGGATTCGTCGCCACTACAATATGAAAGGTAATTACAGTTCATATTAAAAAGGCGGCGAGATGGCGACGGACCACACGAAGCTGGACGAGCTATGGATTGCAGAGAAGCCAAGCAACCAAGCGGTGATTGAGAAGGCGTTGCGGGCTTTGGGGGCGCAGTGCGTCAATTCTTCTTCCTGCAGAGCGGACGGTTTCGTCCTGCTGAACTGGAAGGGGAAGTCCATTGCAGTCACGAGCGTGTTCGGCCATATGCTCTCGTTGGTTCCGCCGCGGGGCTACGACAGCTACCAGAGCTATGTCGAGCAGAGCAAGGAGCTTGGTCGGTGGGACTTCTTCGGCTTTCTTCCGTTTTTCCCTCCCGAGCTTCTGTACGAGGCGAAGCCAGAGCTAGGGCGTGACAAGAAACCCGTCACGCGCGGCGGCCAACCGGTCGAATCTGTCCGCCTGAAGGTCGTTGAGCAGTTGTTGCGCAAGGCTAAGCAGGTAATCAATGCCTGCGACACTGACCGCGAAGGGCAACTTATCTTTGACGAAATCGTTATGCGCCGGTTGAAACAGGATCCCGCCGATCCGAAGTTCAAGCGCGTCCGGATCGTCAATCCCGATGACAAGGCCATGCTGGAAACCGTTCAGACGCTCGAGGCGAATGGATCGGACCTCTGGGTGAATCTTCGCGCCGCGGCTGTTGCACGGGAGGAGTGCGACTACCTCTTGGGCATGAATGTCTCCATGGCGGTTCAATCCCTCATCCGTCGTGAGCGCGGCGCGCCGCCCATCGGTCTGGGCCGCGTCAAGATCGCCATTGCTGTGCTTGTGGACCAGCAAGACCGTCGAATCGCGGCTTTCGTTCCGTATGACGCCTATGTGCCTATAGCGCAATTGGCGGATCGCACGCAATTGCGGTGGTTCAAACGTCTTGGTTCGGAGGGGACGCCTGGTTTCAATGCCAAAGGGCAGCTGGTCGACAAGGTGTTGGCAGACCGCATCGTGGCGGACGTGGCCCGGGGGCAGCCGGGGGTAATCACAAATGCTTCCGTTGAGGAAAAGGCCGAGCCCGCACCCCTTCCTTACTCAATGGGAACGCTCCTGGTCGATGCTTCGAAAAAGCTTGGCCTGTCGGTGAGTGAGGTTCAAGAACTTGCCCAAAGGCTCTACGAGAAACATAAGCTCATCACTTACGTCGGCACAGATTGCCAATATTTGCCGGAAAACATGCATGAGCGTGCACCGGAGATTCTCCACGCACTGCGCTTTGCCACCGGCGCTGTGCCCGGCTTGGAAAAGGCGCTCGAGCTCGTGAACCCAGCTTTTAAGTCTCGTGCCTTCAATGACGGCAAAGTGGACGAACATTTCGCGATTACCCCCTCTGGCGCCGAACCTGTTGGGCTGAACGACTCGGAAGCTGCTTTGTACGGGATGATCGTCAACCGGTACGTGGCTCAGTTTTTGGGACCCTACACGTATCTGTCAACGGTGCTGACGGTGCAGTTTGGCCAGGACGTCTTTCGGGCGCTCGCGCGCAGACCAACCAGAGCGGGATGGCGTGCGATTTCCGATCAGTCCGTCGACGATGCAGAGGGAAATGGCGACGCTGTGGATCTGGCCCGATTCCGCGAAGGGGGGCAGGTCCAAGCGGTTGGCGCGCGAATTGACGTCAAAAGAGTCGACCCTCCGAGCGCATTCGACCAGTCCACCCTCGCCGAGGCAATGCTGCATGCGCATCGGTATGTGCGGGATGAGGATTACCCGTCACGCGAGCAGGCCGAAGAAGTCCGCAAGGTTCTTACTCAGACGGAGGGAATTGGCACGTCCCGAACTCGGGCGAGCGCCATCACTGAAGTTTTGACCATGGGGCTGCTTATCGAGGCCGGGTCGGGAAAAAAGCGCACCGTCCATATCTCCGATGTTGGCCGTCAGACGCTGGGCCTGCTGCCGCCGCATCTCACCAGCATCGCGGTCACCGCGCAATGGGAGCTGTTGTTCTCATTGGTTGCCAAGGGGCAGATCCCCGCGAGCGCGGTGATCGATCAGCAAAAGCAACTCATCAAACACGTCGTGAAGTTTCTCGCTGACAACCGGCGTAGCGCCGCCTAGCCGTCGGCTACCGAAATCATCTTTCTAAATCTTGGAATCGATATGTCCGTTTCCCACATGCCCGGATCTTCCTCGCCCACCACATCCGCCAGCCTCCTTGCGCGCGTCGTCAAGGGCTCGGTGAATTGGACGCCAGAGGAGCGCCAGGACTTTCGGGACTTCTTCTGCACTGATGAGACCGACATCGAACTGATTGCCAGGTTGGGCATCACCTCGGAAGCGCTTCGGATGCGCCGTCAGAACATCGCGAAGTTGGTGCAGGTGACCGCATGAATCGGAAAAAAGCGATGCCACTCGATCCGCGGCAGCTTGACCTGTTTGCAGTTGCCGAGGAGATATTCGGGACTCATTTCAGCCTAGAGGCTTCACCGGCGGCCGAGCTGCAGGCACCCTCGGAGGCGCGCGCGAAGATCTACAACATGGACGGCCCGATCCTCGAGCTCACCGCGGCAGAGGAAGATCGGTTCGGCAAGGGAGGCTTCCGAAAGCTTGCCGCTTCGATGCTCATGGGGGCGATTGACGACGTTCTCCGTGCAGCGACGCCGGAAGCGAAGACAGCTGCTATCGCCTACTTCACAGAGCCCGTTGGACCCTTGCCCTTTGAAACCGTCTTGGATTGGCTCGGGCCTCCGCTAGACCAATTTTCTCCGAAACAATGGGCTACGCGGATCTCCCAGGACGCTTCTTCTGCCAGCGCCGGCATACACCGCTATTGGCGAGCCGTGGAGCAGCAAGAGGCCGACCTCGCCGCCCGGGCGGCGGTGGTTGAAGGCGAGGACGAACCGGTCGCGTACATCGCGGAAGCCCAGTACCACTTACCCCGAGAGCGGTTGGGGAGCATGTAGAGGATGGACAATCGATTCGTCTGTGGTGGACGTCTGCTGAGGCGCCTTGCGTCTGATGCTGGCCTGACGTTCACGATCCAAGAGGATGGTCAGGATCGACGTAGCGTGGTCGCGTGCGACGACGCGTTGGAAAGCAATGTGTTGGGCCCTCTTATCGCCCTACAGGCAGAACGCGTCTGGCAGGCGCTTTTCCCCGAATATCGAGGCCTCGTGTCTGGCGCCACTTTTACTGTGCAGCCTGAGAGCCTGGTTGGATTGGCGGTGAACTGGCCGTTGCTGGGGCGCGACGTCGCTTCCTTGCATCGGATGCTGGCCATAGCGCGCGCCGCTGACTCCGTCCTGGATTGGGACCGACGCCAGGTGATCGAGGTCGAGGAAATGGTCGACTGGTATCAGAGACTTCAAGTGCAGCTGCAGGACGATGTTCTGTACCTTCCCGCCACGCCTGAGTGGCCTGCCACGCGCGTGCCGTTGATCTTTGTAGAGGGTGAGCGGCAATTGCCCCAGGAGAAAATCCATGCCTAGCGCCGGTCTTCTTGAACAAGCACGTCGCGGACGATACCGTGCGAAGCCACCAGTCGTTCCGGTGCCGGAAGGCGTGGATCAGTTGCAGAGTCAGTTGACGTTGGCGCAGCTGGATCCGGCCGACTTCCAGTCGGACGAAAGAATCCCTGATCCGCCGGCGGCGCTCGATCGACGAACCGCTGCGGCGCGCGTTGATGCGGCCCACAGGGAGGCTACGGCAGACCAGAATAGCGTCCGCCCGCGCATTACCGCGGCAGCGGCGGCAGGCCAGCATTCTTTGGACCCACGTCAAGTAACACAATCGGCTACGCAAGGCTCCGACGCCGCCATCGATCATGCCCCGATTGCTAACTCAGCCGCAACGCCTCGATTCGGCGGCTTCCGAATTCCGGGAATGGAAGGCATCATGCGTGACGGAGGCTCCACACGTCAGCCCATTGGCCAGGAACGGTCTCAATCGCTCCGCCGAGCGCACCAGACAGCGCCCGCGGAGAGGGAGGCAGGACAAGCAACGAATCTGTCGCCGGCAATGGCACAAGCGGTCGTAGCAGCGCCCGTCGGCGCACGTCATGCTTCGGAGAACAGCCAGGTCATCGCCGATCGCCACGCAGCTGGGGTGCTGGTGCGCCTTGTTTCGGCGGTGGTCGAGGGAGGCGGGGGCCGGCAAGCTCGGGTTGGCGAACCAAGCCGCCAGACTCTGGCAACCCTTATCGCAGAAGCTCACCGCGTCTCGCGTGATCTGACCGCTGCAGCGGCGGGAGGGACGCAGGTACGTCGCTCGCTTCAGGCAACCATGCTGAAGGAAACCGCATATGCGCTAGCCCGGCACTACAGCAACACAGGTGAAGTGGCTGCAGATTCCTTCCGGGCCATCGCGCAAAGCGTGCTGGACGCCGGGGCAGACCTAGTCCCTCAAGAGATCCTGGATCTCCTCGGGCAGGCAAGTCCGGATTACGGCAGCGTTGAAAGCGAGCGGCAGTACGCCGAGGACAGACTGCGCGCGGCCTCCTTCGATATCGCGTGGGAAGTGCAGCGGAGCCTGCAAGACTCGAAGCTGCACTACGGACGCTTCTTCGACCTGAGAGACGGCGACCCTGATGCGGATCGCCCGTTTACCTACGGTCAACCCTTGGATGCGGTGCGCGGCAGCCTGCTGCAAGCGGTCCGGAGGATCGTCGATGCGGCACATCCGGACATCAAGTCGCCGCTAATTTTGGCGAAGTGGCGTGAGGGAGCTCTGTCGCGCGCCTCAAAGCTGCTTTGTGCCATCTATAGAACCGAGACCGTGCGGCTGCTGCGCGCAGAGGCGACCCCTGATTTGCTTGGTCGCGCTCGCGCAAACGCTCTAGGAGGCACCTTCGCGTCTGTGATGGCGGGCGTTGAACGAAAGGCAAGGGAGCAATTCAACGAAATTGAGCGGAGTGCCCCAGAGCTGATGCGATTGGGTGAGCCTTTGCAGGAATCTATGCCGGAAGCGTCGCGCCAGCAGGCACATCCGGCGGAACGGGAGCGGAGTTGAGAATTTTGAAGAAAGTGAATCGATTCATCGGGGTTCGGCGTGCCACAGCGTTGGCCTTACTCTTAGCGCAGTTCGGCGCATATGCGGCAACCCAGGCCTGCGATCCGGCGTTGGACGAGGCGATCGAGAAGCGACGCCAGCAAAGCGACCGACAGATTGACACGGTGGACCAGGACATCTCGAACTCTGGAAAGCGAATGCTTGAATGCATGGTCGACTTTGCGGAGGTCGTGGGCAACTCCATCAACATCGGAGGGCAAAATATCGACCTGAGTGGAGTCGTCAAAAGTCTAAATCAGGAAGCCTGCCGCATGACGCGCGAGGCTAAGCAAGGGCGATTGCCAAGCTTTCCCTCATGGGAAAGTGTTGCTGGAAATGCCGGCGGCCAGCTGCCTGGACGAACACCCCCGGTCTATACCCCGCCTACGAGCCCGCCCGTGGGCACGAACCCCACCTTCCCCAACAGCAGAATGCAGTCCTCGCTCGGGTCGGTGAGTCAGCAGTCGAACAGCAGCGCTTCTTCGGCATCGCAATCGAGTGGTTCGATGGATGGCATCTACGACGCACTGTCGAACGCTATGGGGGGGCGCCGTTGAAAGGCCATCCAAACAACTCGCATGCGGACCCGCGAAGCTGGCATCGGATCGCGACGTCGCCGGTCTTCAATGACCGCTTGCATACTTCGATGAAGGGCTGATGATGATGAGACTTAAGCAGGGGCCACTCGCCTCAAAGTGGCGGCGCAACACCATTGTTGCTGCGCTCGCATTGACGTTCAGCACTGCCGCTGCCTCGGGGGGCGGATACGTCGCGGATAGCTATTCGCCGATGATCTACCAAGGGGTACAGCAAATTCAGCAGCAGCTTCAGTCTGTAGTTCAGGCAATTCAGAACGCAAGAGACGCGATTGTCGACGCGATCTACAAATCCACCGGCTCGCAAACGGAGGCCCTCACGAACGCGATTTCTAAAGGGTCGGAGCTGGACTCACAGACCAATCGGCAAACGCAGGTGGAGCTTGAACGTGCCCGCCGGGATGCCGCGTTGGAACAGGCCAACGGATGTTCGGTCACAGCAAGGTCGAAGTCTGGCGGCGCAGGGTCTAGCGCGGCCGGTTCGGGGGCGCAGTACGGCGGTGGTGGCGCACCTGTTCGGATGACAGGCAATTCGACGGTCAGCACGGCAATGGCCAAAGCAATCGACCGCGGAAACGGTCTGGAAGCGGCGCCTTCGACGAACAGACAAATTGAAGACACTGCGCAGGGTGCGTGTGAGACATACGGCGCGGGGAACCCGCTTCGCGAGCTGTGGTGCAAAGCCGCCGGCTGGGCCGCAGGCAACCTGACCGGGTTCATTCAGGCGGATGTTCGCGCGGAAACACTTTTCGATGGGCCGCAAGCCGCGCGAGACGCACAGGGATTCAGGCACCAACGGACATTGGGGACATCGAAGAAGGAAGTCGACGCCCTCAATTCTTTCGTGTACCACCTGGAGAAGCCCCAGCAGATCGAGGATCCGCAAAAGCTCGATTTGAAGACCCGGGCGGGAAAAGGTTATCTGGCGCTCAAAACCACTTTTGACGCGCGGATTTCGATGGGCAGCAAACCGACCCGCGACTACATCGGCGCGCGCTCGCCCGACAAGGAGACCATACCGATGTTGAAGCAGCTCACCGCTGACCCCGTGACGGGCGCGTGGGTAGCCGCGTATCTCCAATCGAGTGTCCCGAAATGGGCCAGCACAGGTATCTCCGTTGAGGAACTCGAACACTTGGAAGTCGAGCGCCGCTACCTCAACCCCGCCTGGCAGTTGGACTTCGCGAGTCAGTTTGATGCCGCAGTGATAGCGCGTGAGGCGACCTTGATAAGTCTGGCTAGGGCCGATGTGGAAGTGAAGACGCTCCAGGAGGCGCGTAAGACAAATATGTTGCTTGGTCAGATCTACAACTCCTTGGCTCGAGTTGAGATGCGCGAAATCATGGATGGTATGCGGGAGCAGTCCAAGGACGCCGCCACCGCAGTGGAGTGACGGAAATGCAAGCAACGGGACACTCCACATGGATGCGGGAAGCGATTCCAGAGCGCCTGGCCGCCGTGATATCGGCTAGACCGGATCGGCTCCTTCGCCAAGTCGAGCTCAGCTACGCAGCCTTGCGTGGGGACGCTGAGGGGCCTGCGCGTACCGATTTGGTACGAAGGCTCCTATCTCGAACCGCGGAGCTCGACACGGCTCATCGAAATCTGGCGGATTGGATGCGTGATCGCAATGAAGACCATCCTGAGGAGCGCGCGCGCCAGCAGAAGCTGAAGCAAAACGTCGATGAGGATTTGTCGAGGTTGAGAGACGTATTGTCTGTCGCCACCGCGTTACCTGTCGGCCAGGTTAAGGCAAAGGCGTTACAGGCGCTAGTGGACGTCCATGTAAGCGTCAAACAACTGCGCGACCTGAGCAGAAGGCAAATTCAAGGCCTTCGGAACCATTCAGCCGCGGAGCAGGCCGTCGCGCCAAGCGAAGTTTTGCTCGCGCCTGGGCAAGAGGCATCCAGGATGCGTCAGAGAGAAGGGGAGAATTGATGGGTATGAGAATTTTTAAGACGCGCCATTGGCGTAGGGCACTCGTCGCTCTGCTGTTGGTGGTGTGCTCCCTCTTGACGCAGGCCGCGCTCGCCCAGCAGAGGCCGCCCACCTCCGACGAACTGGAGCAGGCGATCGGGCGAGAAACCGATAAGAGCTACGAAGTTTTGCGAATGGTCTTCGGCCAATTTGCGGAGAATCCATTCCTTGAGGTGGGAACGCCGGATTCCCTACTCGGCCACGTCTTCTTGATCTCGAACTTGGTGATCATGGGCCTCGGCATTGTCTGGTTCACATACAACATATTGGCCGGCATTCTTACCTCAGCCCATGAGGGACGAGTGCTTGGCCAGAAAATGTCTTCGGCGTGGCTTCCTGTTCGAACAACTGTGGGCGTAGCCGGAATGCTGCCGGTCTTCGGCGGGTTTTCGGCCGCCCAGGCGTTGTTCATGTGGTTCACCTTGCTCGGGATCGGAGCAGCGAACATGTCGTTGCATGCTTCTATAGATGCCGCCGCAAATTATGCTCCCCTTGTTCAGTCGGAAGGGATGGTGAATCCGTTGGGATCCGGCGTGCTCTCAGCGGACGTGGCCGATGCTCTGTTCGTCTCTAAGGTTTGCGTTCTGGCGAATCGCGCGTATGACAATCCAAAGGGTTACAACACCACCAATCTGCTGATTGACAAGCTTGACTCGAAGGAAGGCGCGCGGACGAATCAAATTTATGGAGAGCACCTCTGCGGAGGCGTAAATTTGGCGGGCTTCCTGGGCGACAACGCTAGGTCCGGATCAGGCCTGCAGGGTGCTCTCTCGTATCGAGTCGCCTCAGTTGACTATGATGCGATCGCAAAGGCCGGCCGACAGGCGATGGTCGGCCAGCTTCGAGGTCTTAATGCGCTGGTCGACCCGATTGCCATCGGTTGGTTTCGTGGCTATCAAATGGCATTGGAAAATGGCACGCCCATGCCGGAATGGCCGACGGCGCAGTTGTCTAAGGCGCGCGCTGGAGTCCGCCTGGTCTACGAGATTATTGAGCCGCTAATCCCTAAGCAGAGCGCAATTCGCAAGGAGGCATCCGACAAGATAAAGCGCGATGGATGGGCGGTTCTTGGTGCATGGAACTCAACTATTGCGGAGGCAAATGCAGCGATCGTTGACGCTGCGAACGTCTATAGCGTCAGCGTGGTCGCCCCTGGGAGTCGAGTAGGGTTTGGGCTTGGGGAAATTGGAGACCAGTTACGGGGAATCGGGCAGCGGATGTTGAGCTCCGTTGGCCTTGCGGATGTGCCGCAAACTGACCAGGTCCGTGATGCTCTTGTCGCCCTTTCCACGCGGCGCGAGACCGCGGCGCCGGCGTCAGAGTGCTTTTTCGATTCATGGCAGACGGAAACTGGAAACTGCTCGATGGGTCAAGCGATAGCGCTGAGAATGATCGACGGGATCGCCGCGAACACCGGTGGCAACGGTCTCGTAAATCCAATTATTGCTTCCAAGAACGTAGGTGATTGGTTGATGATGCTTCCGCAGGTCGCGTATGTGGCCTCTAAGGCGAAGGATCTCCCCGGACCCGGAAAGGCGGCTAGCGCTGCGGTGGCGGCCGCATCGAAGGCAAGCAGCGGCTTTGGACCTACAGCTCTAAAAATGTTCGGGTCGGACACTTTGAGGATTCTGGAGAAGCTTGCAATCGCGATGTTTATCGTGGGGGCCATTCTTGCCATATACATCCCATTTGTGCCGTTCTTGACGTGGATGACCGGCCTGGTGGGCTACTTCTGCATCGTGGTGGAGGGACTAGTGGCAGGCCAACTCATGGCGTTTGCTCACCTCTCAGGGGAGGGTGATGGCATGGGTGCTCGGACGGAACGCGGGTATACGCACCTGCCCAATGTGCTGTTGCGGCCCACCCTGATGGTGGTCAGCTTTTATATAGCGAATGCAATGTCCATCATGATTGCGACATTGTTTCTCCAGCTCTTCGCCGCTGCGCTGGCCAACGTGCAAGGCAACTCCGTGACCGGTATTGCGACGATCATTGGAGTAGTTGTGTTGTTCATGATCGGCATGATGGTCATGATTCAGGGGATCTACAACATGGTCTATGAAATTCCTGACCGCTCTCTGGGCTGGATTGGGTCAGCGATGGAAGCTCGTTTCGGCCGAGAAATGGACAATAAGATTGAGATGCTTGCGCAGACCACGGTCCGATGGTCCGGAGTTCCTGGCATCGGAGTCGGACGGGCATAGCTACCGGCAAAAAAACAACCCGCCAAATTTGGCGGGTTGTTAATTTGGGTCTAGATGATTGGCGTTGGTCAAGGGCGGTCTCCTCGCCACGTATCGGCAATAGTCTGCATCACGCGGCGGCGGTAGTTGGGATTAATCACGAACCCCATCAGGCGGGTGGCTATGACTATTATTATGTCCAGCAACGCTATGGCCACGCAGATGCCGACCGGCACGAGAATGAGCTGCACGAAAGCCTTGCTTTGGAAGAGGTATCCACCGCCGAACGCCAGGATGACGGCAAAGATAACTACCTTCGGTCGTGCGATGAAGTAAACCAGGTCATGAAACCCGGTGGTCCGCTTTGCGTGCATAGTGCTTTCCTTAAGCTTAGCTGCTCGAATGTAACAGAAGTTGTTGAAGATTGTTTTGATCATCAGGCGAATCAGGTCGGTAGTTGTGGCGGGGAGCGCAGCCGTTGTTGCTCTTATGCCAAGAGAAATTTCTCTCTTGCTAACTTCCATCCTACAGGTCGCGGTGCTCGTCCTAAAGCTTCTATCTGGGCTTAGCTAACCGGCTTTTCTTTCACTTGGCCGGGCGGTGTGTTATGCCGCGCTAGGCCGCCACCCCGATTACCTGGGGCGCTCCTGTGGCGCCGGCAAAGGTGCGGGCAGTTCACTGGCCACGACAGAATGCCGCGTAAACGCACGTTCCAGCTTGTGCACATCCTGCCCATCGATGCCCGATTCCTTGAGCGTGTCCTGCCAATGGTCGGCGACTACCTGGCTGATCTCCTCGACGATGTCCCATGCTTGGTTCGATCTCAGTCGGAACAGCGCTGCTGAGCTGACGGCATTGTTGAAAGTGGAAAGTGCACCTTCGTCGCCAACGAGCATGCCCTGATACATCCGTTCAGTGGTAATCACCGACGGCACCAGGTCAAATGCTGGAGCGAGGCGTAGGGTGTCAATGTTGGACACATCCGGACCATCCACAAAGCCATGATTCAGCTCATGGTCGTCCGTGTTTGAGGTGGCGATATTGAATACCAGGCGTCGGAACAGTTGACGGATGTCTGCCGCGGGATCTTCGCTCCATACGGTCATACGGCGGGCGAGGCTCGGATAGCTTCCGTGAGGCGACGGGGGAAGATCGCGCACTTCAAGTGCGCTGCGCGCGGACGCGTAGCGCAGTCTGCCGAATTCGCCACTAGGCAGGACATCGACGTCGAATCGCTCCGTGAGAAATACCGCACGTCCGCCAATCTCGATCAGTTGGCAATTGGGTACTTCAATGCCGGCTCGACGAGCCAGCAGGTACATCGCGTGTTCTTGGCGTGCGATCTCCGGTAGCTCTGGCGAGTCTTTCGTGGAGGGGAACTTGGCAATCCAGATTCGACCATCGGAGAGGACTGAACATTTGGGCCGTGCGCCTCCCAGGGAGAGCCCAGGGCGGAGCAGTTGCTCGGCGTCACGCGGAAGCTCTTTGCCCAGCTCCACGGCCCTTGCGGCCTGCTGAATGTCCTCCAGATCGCTGATTGAAGCTAGCCAGGCGGTGGAATTGACACTCGTCGGGGAGTCGCTAAATAGGAGCGCTCCAGTCCTAACGCCACCTTGAGATAGCCGGAGATAGCCCAATTGATCCTGGGCGCCATACAGACGGTCAATGAGCGCGCGTCCCCACGAGTCCGGGCCCGCATCAAGCAAAAAACCAAAGTAGCCGCGATTCGCTGTGGTCGAGAACACTGTCCGTCCCAGGGGCACGGAGGGGCAAAGGGCCACGGCGTTTGGCCGTGCCAAATACGAATCGCCATAGACAAAATCGCCCCGGCCGTTCGTCGACGTGAGTTCGGTATGTTTGAACGCGCCGGCTACCACTGGATCAGAGAGGCCAGGAAGATAAGTCCAAACATAAATTTGGCGAGGCATTACGCGAGTCCTTAGAAGGCAGTGTCGATCGGCGGAGAGCCAACGCTTGCGGCGACATCTGCAGGCACGAGCTGGTCGATGCCGCTGTCCAGATCTAGCGCCCAAAGGACTGCGAGGTAGCTTCCGATGGAAGTGGTGGCCTCTCCGTGTTCGATGGCCCGTATCGTGGAGATACCAACGCTTGCTGCGGTGGCCAAGCGTTCCTGAGTCCATCCGCGCACTTTGCGCGCCGCGCGGAGCCGTCCGGCGAATAGCTCAAGCCGCTTCTTCGTCTCAACGGGCAATCCGGGGGACGTATTCATTGTTTTGGCACCGAATATTAGGGAGATTCAGTGGTTTAGCACTGATCTTGGCAGAAGTCCATATGCTTCTTCGCTGCGCGCACGAAGTCGACCGAAAGGCCGCTCGGAACCCTCAGAAAGTCAATTTCGTCGCACCCACCGAAAGTGCCAGTATTAGTTCGCACGAGCGCGCCGCGGCGCTCGAAGGCCGAACCCTGGCCAATCCTAGTGATCTTCTGTTCTTGTTCTGCTGCAGTTGAAATTTCGGTTCGAGCGTCGCGTTGAGCGATTGGATTTAACGCGGGACCAGTGGGACGGAGTGTGACGGAGTCGCGCTATCCAGCAGCACGCGCGCGGAACGTTGTGTCTCGATGCGCTCTTCCCAACTGTGGCGCTGGTCGGCCGCCTGCTCTGCAGCCGCTGCCAAAACGCATGCTGTGTCCAATTCCTCGAGCATGTCGACAAGTTCAAGTGGGGCGTATGCCCAGCCGATGCTTCCGTGAGCGGTGTCTGAGAAGGAGCCGCTAATCCCGTTGCTGTACCTCGCTTCTAAGCAGTGACACACCTGCCGGAACGCCAGCAGTCGTTCCTGCCAGTACTGACGGTCGACCAGAAGGAGAGTGGCCGTTGCCGCCTGGTAGCAGGCTGTGTCCCAATGGTCCACCATTTGCAGTAAGACGGCGGGGACGCGCACCCAACCATTCATAGAGGCGCCGGCGCTGATCAAGGTGTTGGCAGGCAGACCGCCGCGACGAAATCCGGCGAAAGTGCCTCCCCGTCCCGGCGGGGGCCGCGTGTTTACCAGCTGGGACTGAGGGGCCGAAGGGGAGGACGCATTATTGGAAAGAGAAGTCATGGGACCTGATTGTTCGGTGAGTTCCGGGCTGCAAAGTACAATAAAAGGACGCAAACCGTAAACATTTGAAATGAACACTATAGTTTGTAGCTCAATAGAGCGCAATGCGTTGCTATGCGGTTTTCTAAAGGAACCTTGCAGTGGCAGCAAAGCACTCTCTTGCGGCAGCATTGAGAACGGTCAGGAAAGCCCGCGGCTTAAGCCAGGAAGCCTTTTCGGACGTCTCGAGCAGGACCTATCTGAGCGTGCTGGAACGGGATCTCAAAAGTCCCACTCTTAGCAAATTGGGAGATATTTGCGAGGTTTTGAACGTTCATCCCGTCACTTTGCTGGTTCTTGCCTATAGCGATGGCTCTCGAGAGGGAGAGCAAACGGTGCTAACCCAGGTCCTCGAAGAGCTCCGCGAGCTTCGCGGATCCCCTGACGCTTAATCCATATCGCCCGTTAGATCGCACAGGTAATTTGTGGCCCGGGGGCCACAATAACTTTTACTCTCCACGAATTTTGTAGCCCACGGCATCAGAACCGGTCATCAGCCTGCTGCGAAGTGACGCGTAGTTTGTCCCTTGGCCAACTATGTCGTGCGCAATGCCGACTGCCATGCGAAGAATCGCCATCTACCGCTCGTCTCTCGAGGCCGTGCGCTTCGCGCCGATCTACGACGCGGTATCGACGCGGGCTAGCCTCAGTTCAAGTGGCGCGCCAGACCTGTCCGTGCACGTGCGCAAAGCGTGGGCGCCAGGTAAAGCGCTTGCGCGTTTCTTCCCTTGTTGAGTCGGGGCTGCCCCCCCGGACTGCCAGGATGGTCGAGCAACCTGCGAGTCAGCAGTGGGGGCGGGTCAGAAGGTCATTGCTGCGAAGAATGAGCCGCGGTGGGCTTGGATAACGACGCAGATGGAGCATGGTGCGGGAATCAAAAAAAGGAACGTGTTCGCTTCGCTGCGCTCGGCTCGAGACACCGAAGCGCGGAACCCTGCTTCTTTGGGTGAGTGATTACGGGGACCTCTGATTCGCCCTCGAAGGTGAGAGCTTACAGGGACCGCCTTCTTGTCGGCAGTGTTTCGCGGGAGCCTTTTCCTATGGCGAGATCGCACTATTGCCTCCCAATGACATTCACCCGCATTTAGATCTGGGCGCCCGGGGGCAGCTCCAGTTTGGTGACAGTCAATGCCATTCACTTTCAATCGCGAAATTTCCTCCGATAACTAACATTTCGGCTTCTGCGCGCGCTGCCGCCTCTCCTGCGATTGTTCGGACAAAAATTCATCCGGCAAATCATTGCGTTAGGGGAAATCCAGTGAATTTCCATCGCAGGCGGCGAAATTCACCTCTATTGGAGCGCAACACTTACGTTCGAAAATTGTGTGCCATTTACGCCAGGCGGTCGGCGCAAAACGCAGATAATGGCCAGAAATCGCGATCTTGCAGCCGGGCTGTGTTGGTTCGAATGGCTGTTTCCGAGGTGAATTCTTGCCCCACGTCTCATTACTCCGAAAAAATCACATCCCACTAATGGGGAAGAATCCGCTCCCGCTCGAAAGCACGCACATTTCTGCCCGCTCCCGTTCGCATTCACCCCACGTGCGCGCTCCCAGCGTGGCATCCTCCCCTTTGGCAGCGGCTCTCGCCCGCGTCCCTCCCGTGCGATTCCGTACGCAGGCCCCGGTGCGTCCTGGCGCGCATTCGCCGGCCACGGGCTCACCCGCAGGTTTACGCCCCCCCGTGCCCTTGGCCGCGTTGGCATCTCCGCACCGGACGAATGCGCCCTCAGTGCACCCGCTGTGTCGCGGATGCGCCCCCTACGCATCCGTTCCGGAAGGGTTTGGTATGGGTCGGATTCAGCATCGTGTAGAACCGCCGTTCGACGCGTTTATAGCCAGTACGAGCGCGCTGGGCGGCGGACTCACCTGCGGCGACGCCACGCAGGCCGTGCATACGGCTAGCGCTGCTTGGTCTCTTATGGTCGGGTCCGTGCTCGGCGCGACCGGTGCTGTCGCGTTCCTCCTCTGGATCAACCGCGCGATCGGGGGTCTTTGCTCTGGTGCGTCCCCGCGCGCGAAGAGCCCGCACAAGGTCGCGTTCGCCCCAGGGATTGGATTCGCCCCGGCGCACCCCTGGTGCAGTGCCGACGTGATCTCTGCCTTTCTGCGGGGCGTCTGATGGAAAAAGGTAAGCCAGGGGTTTTTGACGTCAGCAGCTCCGGCCCCCAACCGCCCACGGCCCCGTATGAGTCCGAAGGTGGCGTACACGCCCGTGAAAGCGCCGCGCGTAAGCCGCCAGCGCTTGCGGGCGATCGCGCCCTTGGGTCGTCAGCGCTCCCGGCCGGCCACATCCTTCGGGCGCCTGCGCCCCCGGTCGACCGCACCTTTGAGGCGTCTTGCCCCCAGGACGAGCACACCATCGGGGCGCCGGTGCTCGCGGGTGACCACGTTCCTGGGGCGCCGGCGCCCCTGGCCGGCGGCGCCCTGGAAGGATCTGCACTTTCGGCCGCACGCACGCTTATGCCGTCTACGACCGAGGCGTATGCGCGCGCCTTGACTCGCATTCAACGTGGTGTAGCCCACACGGGGGCGGCCCCGTCCAGGCCGGGATATTTCCACGCGCTTGTTGACTGGCTCGTGCACCACGCTCCCGGGATTCGACCCGGAACATGGATGATTCGGCGTGCCGCCCTGCGGGACTACTTCGCCAGAGACGGGTCGCCCGAGGCTCTTGCGGCGGATTCGCGCCTAGAAGCGTTGTCGCCCAGGGACGGATTCAAGGGAGTGCGTCCGGGCACAACCCAGCGCCTCTATGCTGCCGCGTCTACCAGGCGGCGCCACGTTCTGCCATCACAGTTGCGGCTGTTGACGCAGCGACTGGCTCTGCAGGCGCGGCCCCGCAAGGGAGATCGACTTGATCCCGCTTCCGTAGTGACGGTGGCGATTCGTGCATTTCAGGCTGCGGGCCTGCGTCCAAGTGAATGGCCTAGAGCCGAATGGACTGCGCCAGGCTCCCTAGAGTTGAAGGTGACAAGAGCAAAGCGGCGCCAAGCGCCGCAAACCCTCCCGTCTATGGCTGGAGCAGCTCCTCCCGCGAACGTGCCACGTGAGCGCGTTGTGCATATCGATCCAGAGGAGCGCTTGTGGGTTGACCTGTTCCTCGGGTACGTGGCGCGCGGCTGCGCGCAAGCTGGCGGCTACCATGCCTTCTATGAGGCAATGGATCGCAAGAGGTATGAGGTATGCCGGGATCTCGGCATCACGATAACCTTCTATGCGGGAAGAGGGCAGTTCGGGGCGGACAGGAAGAAGCGCAATGGGCTGAAGGCCGCGGCGGTGGAGATGGGCAATTCCCCGAGGAAGGCGTCCTCCTACTACGGGCCTATTGGGAAGGCACGCCCGGGCGTCGTTCGCCCCAACGAGCGTTCGGCCGATGTCGAGCGCGTGCAGGAAGCACCGCCTTCGCCCGAATTCACCCAGGGTGAGCCCACAGACAACGGGTTCTTCTAAACGTCGGACATGTCCCTGAACGAGAACGCTTTTGGGGGCGGTTCCGTGCTCACAAAACGGCGCAGGTATGTCCTTGAAGTTGGCGAGCCTATGTTGACAGGGCACGTGGCGCTTTCGGCGTCGGGGGCTCGATAGTATCCAAGCCTATGGCCGCTCCAGCGCTGCGAGTGCCTCTGCCCACGGCAGACCGCTATCGGCATATTCGAAGTCTGGAGATCGCGCACCACCTCGCATTGGCCCGCGGGAAGGCGAGTGGAGCGCGCGAGGATCATGCCAGCGCAAGCCGACTCTCGGAGCATGTGTCCGAGCTTGAGTCGGGGGCGCGGGACCAGGGCGTGCGCTGAGCGCTGTCCGAGGAATGGCGCCAGGATGCGGCGGGGAAGTTGGACCGGAGCCATGCAGTGGCGGCGAAGGCGGTATTGGAATGGCCGCCCAGCCGGCGGACGCCAGCGAGCCCGACGGGTTAGCCGGCGCCCCCGCGGTACGCACACTGCAGCTGTTTCACCAGTTCTAACCCGTCATGGCATCCGTGAAGCGGCGCAAACAAGTGAGCAGGCGCGCCTAGCTGGCATTAGAAAGACGCAGATTTGACTAATGGTGGACTACCCATTCTCCCGGCGCCGTCGCTCCAACAAGGGCGGGTAGCGCGGCGGGCGACGGTGCCAGCCGCCTTCGTCTTCATACCGAGGACTGGGGGGCGTGTTCGTCCAGGCCTTTCGGAGAGGATGGTTTCACGAGGGCAGGTCGGCAGGCCGGGGGTGTCCGAGTTGTGGTGCCAGTTGGAACTTTCTGGACCTCTGAGGGGTGCCGCCCGGTGCAGTACTTTCGGGGCGAGGGTGTTGGGCGTCCCACTCAAAAGGAGGGGGGCATGGCATTTAAGCGTCCTCGGCTGATTTCAACGGCAGTTGGCAGACGTCCCCACCTTTGTCGATGTCGAGGACAGAGCGAGCGGGGCAGAGCGAGCCCGCAGTTCGCCCGAAGCGTGCAGCCCAGGGGTCTACCAAACCTTCGGGCCTGCGCGTAATCTGCGATGGACACAGGGCGCTGATATGGGTGCGAGTGAATCGGTAGCGTCGGATCGTTCGTCGGCTGCAGTATTACCTGCGGGCCCGGGCTCATCGAGACAGGCCAGCCTCATGACAGGCGCTGCCGCGCAAGAAATCCCTCAGCCCGTTCGACCAGCTGCCGGCGTGCCACCGCATCCCCAGGTGGCATCGCATCCCCTTGGTGAAGCAGGACGTTGTCCAGGGCGGCGGACAGATCCGAGATGATGTCTCGAGCCTCTTCTTGTGGCTGGAGAGGGGTTACCGCAGCAAGATTGTGTCGCGCATCCCCGAGCGCCGCGATGATCTCCGGAAACGAGTCCGCCACATCCAGCAAGGCTTCGAGCACCTGCCCATTAGTGGAGGCCTCAGGGTCTTCCTGCAGCGTTCTGATCCTCCTTAGTTGGTTGATGGTGGCTTGCATAACTGCTCCTTTTTAGGGTGATCTGAACGAGCCCCCGCCCTACGGCGCATAGCCAGTTGATGCGGCCCGTGGGGCAAGGGGGTTAGGTATCAGCCTACTGGGCTGTGGTATCGACCCAAAGCTTTCGGCGTTGCTCGGACTCAGGCGAAGCGGAGTCCTTTAGTGCGCGCGAAACCACACACGCTGGTCGCCACTGGGGGCGCGAGCCGCCCTGCAGTCGCTACGCAGCTACACCTAGCAGGTTTGCGGCTTCAAAGAATGAAATAGACTTACCGCTCATACAAATATGTGAACGGAATTCGATCCATGGCCATTCTGCGGACTGATGAGATGCCCCGAGAACTCGACGCGGCAGAACTGATGCCGGCGGAGCAGGAGACGCCCGCTGCGGGCCGGCCTCGCTTCCAATTTGTGGTGCCTGGGGTAGGGCCTGTCAACGCTGATTTCGCTCCACGACAGGGCAATCAGCGGGCGCAGACGGCGCACCGACCGCGCGCGCTGCCGCCCGCCGGGCCAGCTGTACACCAAGCGCCAGCGCGCCCCCGGACGGAGCGCGTGGCGGCGCCGGCAGGCTCGCGGCCGACCGGCCCCGCAGCACCGCGTCGTCCTGTGAACACCCGTCCTATCCCCACCGCTTCTCAGAAAGGTGTGATCGACGACGACGCTGAAGTCGTGGCTGCGATGGCGCTGTCGGGCAGCGGGAAGACGACCACTTCGATCGGCTTTGCGGAGGCCAGACCGAACGACAAAATGCTTTACGTCTGCTTTGCGCGACCCAACGCCGATGAAGCCAAGCTGCGCTTTCCGCGGAACGTAGATTGCCGAACGGGTCACTCTATCGCCTACCTCGGGCTGGATCCCCGCACGCGGGCCCGTGTGCCGAAGTACTGGAATGCGCGGACGATAACCGATGACCTGCAGTCGCTGACCGGGAAAAGGCCGAGCTGGAATGAGGTGGCGGTGATTGGGCGCCTGTTTCAAGAGTTCTTTGCCGACACCGCCCCCATGATTGACGTGGACCTGCATAGCGCTCGCGCCGTGGCGGCTGATCCTAAGGTAAGCATTGCTCGGTTGCGGGAATGCGCCCAGAAGGCGAATGCGCTTTGGGATGAGATGAAAAACCCGCAGGGCAGCTGCCGCATTCCCCACGACGGTTACCTGAAGCGCTTCATTCTGGGCCGCCCGAACCTCGGGTTCGACCGCATCATCTTTGAAGAGGCGCAAGACGCCAACCCGCTGATGGCCGCGCTGGTCCTGCAGCAGCGCGAGTACGGTTCAAAGCTGCTGATCATCGGCGACGAGCACCAATCCATCTACAAGTTCCGCGGCGCCTACAACATCTTCAACCATCTGCCGGCGGATGCATCGGTACATACGTTGTCGGAAACGTGGCGCTTTGGGCCCGAGACGGCTGAAAAGGTCAATCTGATCTTGGCAGCGTTCAAGCCTCATGAAACCGCACGTGTGGTGGGTTGTGGCCAAGATCGGCCCTGGAGTGACAAGGAGTCCACCACCTACCTGGCGCGCACGAATGCCAAGCTCTTCGAGATGGCCGTGGCCCATGTGGAGTCCAAGAACACCCCGATCTACTGGGTCGGCGGCATCGGCAAGTACCGCGTGCACATGCTGTTGGACGCCTACGCGCTTTGGGAAGGTCGAGTGCGAGAGGTCAACGACGAGTTTTTCCGTGGCTATCTCAACTGGGATGAGCTGCGGCAGTACGCAGAAAGCACAGGTGATCCTGACGCCAAAATTTTGCACGCGCTGGTGGAGAAGTATCGGCATCGCATCCCTGACCTCGTGGAGCGCATTGACTCCCAGGTCTCCGAGACCTTGGAGCGCGCCGCCATCGGGCTCGGCACTGGACACGGTTCTAAGGGCCTGGAGTTTCCTCAAGTCGAGCTGTGCGACGACTTTGACAAGTCGTTCGAGCGGGCGCTGACGGCCTACCAGGCAAACGAGGTGACTCCCGACGACGAGCAGGAGATCAACCTACTGTACGTGGCGCTGTCCCGCGCAAAGTTCTGCGTCCGTCCGAACCCGGCCCTCGGGGCGTGGATGGACGAGGAACGGATCTACCAGCAAGAAACCCAGGCGCAGTCCCACTCAAACGCCGAGACGATCAGCGATCGACCTTAAAGGCCGGCATCGCCGGCGTCGCGCGTCCGTGAACAACGAATCCATCCTGGCCCGCATTGCGGGTCGCCTTTCCAAGTAGGAGCCCTAAGTGCCTGAAATCGCAGACAACCAACCCGCCGCCCCCGGCGCCGTCGCCGAGAGCCCCATGGTTGCGCTGGCAGTCCTTCGCTCGGCCCCCGGCAGCAGTGATAGTCAGCTCAACAACATCCTGGCCGGGGTATACGGCACCTACCAGGACGGCAAGTTCGAAGTTGACTCAGCGATTCGCCGTGCTGACGAGCAGTTCTTCGAATACACGCGGGACGCGTCCGAGGCGGCAAACGTCTCAATCTTGCAGGTGCCTGAAGCCTTGTTGCCGGTCGTCAAGGCCAACATTGGGGCGATGGTGCGGGCGCGCTGGGCGGACATGTACGCGAGCATGCGAGCGGCTCACGCAGACGGCAGCGATATGGCGATCGCGCTGGACAGCGACCGAGACCGCGCGCTGCTGGCCATCGACGACATTTTGCGGGATACCGGAGCGCAAGAGGTGTTCGTAAGTCCCATGGAAGTCCAGGGGCTACTCGTCAACTTCCGGATGTCGATTCCTGCCGTGAGCGCCGATGGCGAGGTGCAGGATGCGCCCGTCACTGAGCGGCCGTACGGGCGCTTGCATGCCGCTGCCACGCTCACCAGCGCGGGAGCGGTCCTCCCGTGCCCGGCAGACGCCGCTTTCGGCGCCTTGGAGGCTGAGGCCGCATCGTTCCCGGCGCACAACTCCGAAGACCGCGCGGACGGTGTGCTTCGTATGCGGCTCGTGGCGCCCTCGGCGGAGCTTGCTCAAGGGTACGCCAATCTGGTCGCGCAAGATCCGACCCTGCGGGAATTGATCTTTGCCCTTGGCCATCCGTCTGCCTTCCAGCTGGAAAGCGTCGGCCAGCCCTACGCACCGCAGCAAGTCGACGTTGAGCAGCTGGCAGACGCTCCCCAATCCGCTGACCAGACACAGCAGCAGGACGGCCTCGACGCCGGCGCGGCCGCACCCCAACTCGTCCCGCCTGTTCCGGCTCCTGTGGCGCCACCGACGATCGATGGGGGCTTCTTCGACGACGAACCGCCGGCGCCGCCCGCGCAAATCGAGCGCCCGCGCGAGCGCGGGTAATCCTGGGCACCGGCCTCTTCATTCTTGGGTGAGCGACTATGGGGATAAGCTTCAACATTCCGGGCACCGGCCTGGTGGGTCCTGACACTCCAGCGAGAGTGACGCGAGGGATTGCGCCGCGGCCGGCGCCTCGGCCGAGTTCCCCGTCGCCGGCGACACCCTTTGCGGAGCGCCGGCGTGGCCCGGAGGCGGCCGGGGGCGTGTCCGCAGTGGAGGCTCAGGCCCGGTCGCAACCCTCGGTTGGGGATGAAGCCGTCCCTATCGACGCACTGGAGCCGCCCGCCTGGCTGGACGAGGTGCCGCTTGTTGAGTCAGACGCCGAGGAAAGCGTTGGACACTGGCATGGGGACTTTGGCGAGCCCGAGCCTATTGCACGGCGACGGCGCGCTCTGCCGCGGGCGAATCCAGCAGATTTCGAGCCTGAAGCGAGCTTGCGCTTCCACGAAGGCGCCCCCGAATCTATTCCACTGGGTTCGTCATATTCGGAGCGGGAATGGGCTTCGGTGCGGGCCGGTGCTGACGTGCGTGCCACAGCTGTTGAGATCGATCTTGGAGGCGGCCGGGTGCTGGTTTCTGCCTCCTGGGACGAGCCCGGCAACGCGGTCCTTGCAGTCCTCGCGGCGGAGCGTGTTCGCTTGGTCGCGCCCGAGGCGTCTAAGCATTCCGAGCGTGCGTCCCTGGGGCGTGTTGTGCTGGCCGCGGATCCGGATCGGGTGGGGCGCTCTATCCACAATTTCGGGTTGCCGGCTGGAACGACGAAGGTCGGAGGCGTCCTCGTTGATGAGGCCTCCGGCGAAGTCCTCGGGGATGCGCCCGCCCCCGAGCAGAGCCGCCTTGACCTGGCGCGCGTGGCGCGTGACGCCGGCGCCGAGCTGCTGCTGTTCACGACCCCGAAAGAGTGGATGTCGCTCCGAAGCCTATTCCATCAAGAGCGCGAACAGGCTTGGTATGACGATCGCCAGTCCTGGCCTCGCCAGACGCCCGTAGCCATCATTCATAGGCCCCTTGTCATACTTGGGGACGACACGCTGGGCGCTGCCCAGATGGACTGGCTGGCTGCCGCCGAACGCGATCTCGGCGTGGTCGGGCCTGCCAGGCCGGGAAAGAGATGGACCGAAGGGGAGGCTCAGGCGGTCATGCGGTGGTTGGACATCGAGCGAAGCCGGCCGGAGAACCAGGAGTTAGACGAGGTCGGGCGAATCCGCCAGGAAGACATTGCGATCATGAAACTGGTCGATGAGCGGGCCCGGCCCGCGCCGGCAGCGACCGCCCTGATCGAGTGTTTGGGGGCGCTACCAGCCATGGAACTGCAGAAGGATGCTGAGCGTGCCTCTGCGAAGGTTGCTGCAACATATGAGCGCCCCCGAGGATAGCGGAAGCACCGGCTTTCGGCGCCCACTGCTGGACGAGAGCGGAGAAGATAGGGATCTGGCGCATCCATGGGTTGCGGTAGGGGTGGGCGCCGACGGTTCAGGCAAAGGCATGGATAACGACTGCTCCCGCGCACGCTCGGGCGGTCGCTGCCTTCACAGATCCGATGGATGGCCGCCCAGTGTCATTACAGCGCGTCCCACGACGCTTGCTGGAACGCCCCCGGTTGCAGTCCCATGTCGATCAGAAGCTTTTCCTTGTCGGCCCGCTCTTCCGCACTGCGGCAAGCGACTGTCCACCGCGCCGCGGCCACGCTGGCCTCACTGAGGAGCCTCCGGAAATAGATCGCATCGACCGAAGACAGAGAGTGGCCCAACACAACCACGTGCTCAATGGAACTGAGAGCCTCGAAGAATGGCCTGTGCCGTGCAATCAGTTCGTCGGAACGCTTGAAGGTAGCCGAGAAGTAGGCATCGATTGTGTCGTTGGCCTCGATCAGGCGGATATCAATTTCCTCGATGTCGGCGCGCTCGTTCAATGAGCGGCGGGTACGGGGGTTCCAAGCATGACCCAGGACCAGTTCCTCGTCTGTCTCATCGGCGCGGCCATGGATGTGCAGGACTCGCGCCGGATCGACGCCGTAGAGGCTACTGAGTGTGTTCGTGTAGTTGAAACTCAGGAACAGCGCCCCAGTGTCTAGCTTGGACAGCCGCCGCGGGGCGGTATCTGGCGTGGGGATAGGCAGCATTCGGATCCACTCGGCGAAGCGCGTCCTCAGGCCGGTGGATAGGCGCCCAACCACGTTGCCGACCTCGTACTGGAAGTCGTGGTGTCCCGAATCACTCCAATCCTCGGCTCCGTAGGATCCAAGGAAGTGGCCCAGGTTGTCCACCAACATGGCGGCGTCCAGCTCGGCCAAGGCCAGCTCCAAGTCGCACCAGTCATTCCCGGCCGGCAGATAGTCCTCAACCTCTCGATGGATATCCCGATCGGTGCTCAAGACGTACTGCTTGAAGGCCCCGAGGCTGGAAGGAATGCTGTGCCAAAGGTCGAATCCGTTACCAATGACGTAGAGCGTGACAGGGCGCATGGCGTGCTCCGCAGTATGTTCAGGTTGCCCAGAACCCAGATAGTAGAAAGTTATGCGAGCTATGGTACTATGAAATAGACCGAATAACCCAAAGCGGAGCCTGCCATGAACATTGTTGCAGACCATCCCGGCGTGTCGACCTTGGTGGGCACACCCAAAGAAATCCAGGCACGGCTCGGTCGATCCCAGGCTGACCAAGTGCTAGTAGTGGCGTTCGACCACATCAAGCCCAATGTATTCGCTGCACTGGCGGAGAATTTCACCAACGTCGCATCGTCCATGTTGGAGGTGCTCATCGAGCGCCAGGACCGCGAATCGCTCGAGCGGCTCGCCGAGGTGCTGGTGCCGCGTAGTCCGCCATCGCCCCGTCTGCTGAAGGAAGCGAGCATGCTGGTGCAGGCACGCAAGGCGGTGCTGGAGAGCGGCGATTGGCTGACAGCCGCGCAGATCGCACAGCTGGCGGGATTAAGCACCCGCAACCCGAGCGCACAGCCCAACAAGTGGAAGAAGCAAGGACAGATCTTCGCCATTAGCCACGGGGGCGTCGATTACTTTCCGGGCTACGGTCTGGACGCCGACGCCGGCTTTCGTCCGCTGAAGTCGCTCGCAAAGGTCATCGAGGCCTTCGCCGGCCACAAGGACGGCTGGGGCATGGCCTACTGGTTCCGCTCCGACAACGGTTTTCTCGGTGGCAAACGCCCGCAGGACCTTCTGTCCACTGCCCCGCAGCGCGTAATCGAGGCCGCCGAAGACGAGATTCAGGAAGTTGCACATGCCTAAGCGGCGCCCGAAGCCCGCCGCGGATGAGCCGGCCAACGCGGCGTCCTCGGCCACGCCGGAGCCGGTTGGCGACCTACACGTCTCTTACACCCTACTGGCCTTAGGGACAGTCCTTCATCGTGTGCATCAGAGTCGGTTCCAGGCGGACCAGTTCAACCCGGGCGTGCGTGGCAACGCTCGCTTTAGTCCGATCCAAGACGACCAGGGGCAGGCTATCCCGACGCTGTATGCGGGCACCACGCTACCATGCGCGCTGATGGAGACCGTCTTTCACGACGTCCCACATACCGCTGGATTTAAGAGCTTCGACAAGGCCAAGCTCGCTGGCCAGGTCCATTCCACCCTCAGGGTCGAAGCGGATCTGCAGCTCGTCGACCTGTCCAGCGTCGCGCTGCGCAAGCTCGGCGTGACGCGCAAACAGCTCATCGACACGGAGAAGGACCAGTATCCTGCGACCCGCAAATGGGCCATGGCGCTGCACCGTCAGTGCCCGCAGGCGCAGGGATTGTCTTGGGTGTCGCGGCAGGACGACTCGGCGCGCGCCGTCGTGCTCTTCGGGGAGCGCATCGCTGGGGGCGCGCTCCAGGCCGGGCACGGATCGCACAGCCTGACTGATGACCCCAGCACCTACGAGGCCGTGCTCGACCTGGCGGACCGGATCGGGGTCTCTATAATTTCTGGGAAGTGTTGAATGGAATGCTTCCGGATCGACGAGAGCGGCTACACCGGCTTCGACCTGCTGAATCCGGAGCAACAGTTCCAGGGCGCGACGGCCATCGCCATCCACGACGATGAGGCCAGGCGCCTGATCCGGGAGCACTTCCCGAAACTGCAGGCGGACGAACTCAAATACCGGGCACTGGCGCGACGGCCGGCGAACCGTCCCCGCCTGATGGCGCTGCAACGCGACTTGCTAAGCCACCATAAGTGCGTGACCTACGTGTGCGACAAGCGTTACCTGTTGATGCTGATGTTCCTGGACTATTCAGTCGAGCCGTTCTATTACGAGCGCAAGATGGACTTCTACGAGGACGGGCAGAACTACTCACTGGCATCCCTCCTGTACACGGTGGGGCCAACGCTGCTCGGGCCAGGCGCGCTCGACCGCCTGCTGTCGAGCTTCCAACGCGCCGTGAAGGAGAAGAGCCCGGTGGCGCTCGCCGACCTGCTCCGTGCTGCCCGTGCCTCGCGATGGCAGGAATTGCCTGAAGCGCTGGCGCCCTTGGCGCACTTTGCCGCCCCCGAGTGCCTGCGAGCAATCGCCACACCCGGCGTCAGCACGGATGCCGCCCTGGTGGTGCTGCAGTCTCTGATCAGCCGGATGGAGGCTATTGCCGACGGTCCCTATCGGGTCGAGCACGACCAGTCGAAAAACCTGCTGACCTATCACGACTTGCTGCAGCGCTACATCCGCCACCAGGACGTCGTCACGTTCCGCCAGTCGGAGATCGCCAGCATCAGCTTCCCGCTCAAGCTCCAGTCAGTCGCGCAGGTCGACTCCCGGAACAGTCCTGCCGTGCAGCTGGCGGACGTGATGATCGGTGCGGCCATAGAGGCGATGAACACGCTCACGGCGCAACGTTCCGGGGCGCTCGACGCTGAAGAGGTCGTGGCGCTGTATGCCGATCACCAACTGATCCATATGCTGCCGTCGATCGATTTCGACGAGCAGAAGCGCTTCCGCCAAGGAACGCAGGCGGCCCAGGTCATCGACTATTTCACGCATAACTTCCACACGCCCTAATCGCGAGGGGAAGCACGACCCATCCGCCTAGGGCGCGGGTGGCCAATTAATCTCGCCAAGGGCGCCATTCAAAGCGTCCTTCCGTCTAGAGGGGGCTGCATGGCAAGCATTCGCTCGGAGTACAACCGCTTTCTCGCGCATCTGGCGCAACAACAAGTGCACGACGATGTGCGTCGGTTTGCTCACCTGGTGCTCGAACACCTGCATCCACTGGCCGAGGTCGGTGCTGCGCGCCGCGGGCGATCGGCGCGCTTAGCGCCGCTGGCCATTGCGCATCTGGCGCAGATGCCTGTCGCCTACGAAGGGGACGCCCCCGGCCCAGAGAACGGGGCCGCGCTGGGCAGACTGCACCAACTCGAAGTCGGGCCGTTCCGGGGATTCATGCGCCCGGAGACGTTCGACCTGAGCCATGACATCACCCTGGTCTACGGTGCTAACGGCACGGGCAAGAGCAGCTTTTGCGAAGCCTTGGAAGTGGCGATGCTCGGTTCGATAAGCGAAGCGCAGGCCAAGCGGGTCGACCAGCGAGTCTATTGCAACAATGCTCGGCTGCGTCGCCACGTCGCGCCGGTCCTGTCGTCCAGGGCGGCGGACGAAGCGCAAGCCGTCCAGCCCGACGAAGCCGAGTACCGTTTCTGCTTCATCGAGAAGAACCGCCTCGACGACTTCGCCCGCATCGCCGCGCGGACCCCGGGCGATCAGCGCCAGCTCATCGCCACTTTGTTCGGCGTGGACCAGTTCAGCGAGTTCGTGCGCGGCTTTAACCCCTCGCTCGACCAGGACCTGATGCTTGTCGGCCTGCAGGCGGCGCAACTGGCACAACGTCGCCTGCAACTGGTGAACTCCGAGCAGACGATCGCCGCCTACCCGCAGAAGATCGCAGGGGTCGAGGGTCAGGAACAAGCCTTGGCGCAGCGCATGTCGCCTGGCTCGACCTACCAGGCCTGCGTCGACTGGCTGCTTGGTACACCGCAGCAACAGGGGCGACTGCCGTACGTCCGGGCACAACTGGACGCCAACCCGTCTGCGATCCATGAGGTGACACAGGCCCGTCTGCAGGACTTGTTGGCAGAGGCCTACCGCGTCCAGGGGCTGTGGCAGGCGTCTTCCGCACAACTCGCGGCCCGCGCCGGCGAGGTGTCGTACGCGAAGCTCTACGAGGCCGTGCTCGCCCTGGCCGACGGGGCGGCCGCGTGTCCCGCATGTGGAACCGGACTGGCCGCCGTGGCGCAGGATCCGTTCGCCAGGGCGCGAACGGGCCTGGAGCAACTCGCGCAGTTGGCCGCCCTGCAGCAGCAGGAGGCCGGGCTTCGGACGCAGCTGAGCGAGGCGGTCCGAGCGCTGTGGGACGAGATGCGGCGCGTGGTAGCGGCGGCTGCAGTCGCCTGTCCTGCCGAGTCGCAGGGCGCGGGCCTGCCGCTGCTGCCTCCCACTTCGGCGGGCAACTGGCTCGGCGCCTGGGTGGATGGCGAACAGCACGCCTGGCAAGCCCTGCTGCGAATCGCCGCGATCATCGAAGGCCTCGACGCGCGGGCGCGTGACGCGCAAGCACAGCGTGGCGCGTGGGCCCAGGAGCGGGACCGCCTGCAGGAGCATCAGCTGGAGATCGAACAGTTGCGGGCCTTCCGCGCTGCGGCCGATCAGGACCTGGCCGCCGCCCGCCAGACCGTGGCACAGTTCGACGAGGCGAACCGCGACCTCATCCAGGCGGCCGCGGCAGAAGTCCCGGTGGTGGCGCATCATCAACGGGTGAAGGCGGCCTACGACGGTTTCCTGCCCGAGCTCCAGGCCTATCTGGCCGCTTTGCCGGGCGTGCTGCTGCAGGGGCTGGGCGAGCAGGCCCGCGATCTATACAACGCGTTCAACCGGGGAGATCCGCCCGGCGATCTGCTGCACGCGCTATGGTTGCCGGTGGCCGAGAACGGCAAGATTGAGGTCGAGTTCGCCGGCGAACCAGGTGTGCGCTACGACGCGCTGATCGTATTCAGCGAAGGACACATCAAGTGTGTAGGACTGGCGATCTTGCTCGCCAAGAACATAGCACAGGGCTGCCCGGTGGTCATCTTCGATGACGTCGTCAACGCGATTGACGACGACCATCGCGATGGCATATGGCGCACATTCTTCGAAGACGGTTGGCTCGACGGCAAGCAGGTCATCCTCACCTCGCACGCCGAGGAGTTTCTGCACCGTATTCAGCAGGAGTTGGGCGTGCAGCGCGCCGCGGCCATCAAGCGCTACAAGTTCCTACCGCATCAGGGAGAGCATGAGCTGCGCGTTGACAGCGACCCGCCGACGAAGAATTACGTTCTGTTAGCCCAGCAGGCTTTGGAAGCCGATGAAAAGCGGGAGGCACTACGTCAGGCCCGGCCTGCATTGGAGAGCCTGACGGACCGCCTTTGGACGTGGCTGGGCCGGCGGGCGGATGGGCGCATTGAGCTCAAGCTCGCGGGGCCGCGCTCTCCGTGGGAGTTGAACAATAAGTGCACCAAGCTGCGTTCGGCCGTTGGTCGCATCGCGGGGCAGCATGCCGGTGCGACGGAAGTGGTTGCCGCCTTGAATGCCTTGCTCGGCGTTGCCGCGGGAAGCATCGAATGGGGCTATCTCAATAGCGGAGTGCATGACGCGCAGCGCGATCACGAATTTGAGCGGGCCACCGTGAGCGCCATCGTTGGGGCGGTCAGCGCGCTGGACTCTGCGATAGCTGTGCTCCTGAATCGCTAAACGAACCTATACAGACTGGCGGGTTGCTGGCTGGGGGCCTGGCGAGGCCCCTCGGCTACTTCGGTTGTCTGGTATGACGCTCGGCCTTCACTGAACGCCTGAAAGTCCGGTCGTCGGATGAAGGTGTTCTCCCTCTCTGAGTGCCAGGTCGCCATTCAGATCGAGGGAGATTTCGCTTGCTCGCGATTCGCCAAGACGTCCGCCGATTGGCCGGCCAGCCCACTCCATGGCGTGGCGATAATCAAAAGGGCGACAAACGTCCATAGCTTAGGGGCATCTTGAATTCGATCAGGAGTGATTCCGGGGAGGAACACGACGTTCATGATGCCGACGCTCAAGAACCCAACCGCGTAGAAGATAAGTCGCACAACCATGTGGCTCGTCGGCTTGACCGTGGCTACAACAGATAAAGCCAACAGCATCCATCCGCTGATATAGAGCACCGCGCCCGCCGGGTAAAACCAGGAGCCCGCAACGGCCTCTAAGAATTCGACCTGGAAGTGCCACAGCATGCGGACAAACGATGCAAACGCGCCAAAGGCGATGAGCGCGAAGATGGTGTGGATGGACGTTCGGACCAAGTTCACTTTTTCCGTTCCGGTTTAGTTTACACAGCCCGACTGCGGCGCATATCCCTCGGTGCTTCGCGAAGAATGGGTACACCGAACGGCCGCGCATGACCCGCAAAGGCCTTCAGCATATCGGAGAAGAAGGGGTCCGACTTGGTGGGCGCCAACAGCCCCTCGGGATGGTGACCGCTCTCTCTGAGCACCAGGTCCATAGCCGCCTCGAGTGGGGCGAGGCTGTTTTCCATGTACTGCCTGGCACGCGCCAGCGCGGATTCCAATGGCTGCTGTGCCTCGTCCAGACACGCCGCGCTACGTTTTGCCCACAGGGACGCGCTGCTCACGCCAAACCAGAGCCACCAAGTGGAAGCCTGCCGCTCGGCACGCGCCGGTTCGCTAGGTTCTGCCCAGTGATCCACATCGCCCTTCGAATCGCTTCGTGCCAGGGCGTCGATCAACTGATCGGAGAATTCGCCGCTCACTCCCCAGTTCGATTTCAAGATCTCGATGTCTACCTGCAGGTTGACGTACTCGAGCACGTGGCGGGGCTCGCTGAAAACCTTCTGCGGCAGGGATTCCAGCATGGCGCGGAGAGTTGTCAGTGCATGGGGGGCGTGAATCAGCCAGCGCCAGCGTTGTGCCATGGCCGTGGTGGAGTCGAAACCTTCCTGAGGGTATTGGGCAAAGGCAGACAGCCCGCCGGCGAAGCTCTCCTGACGTCGCTGGCGCAGCAGTGTGGTGCGCTGGACATGGAGATTTGCGAGGAGGCCCGGTTGATCGAATTGGGAGACGGTGGTAGGTGCGCGCTTGCGGAGACGAGTCCGATGGACCACCGCCCGATGCTCTCCGTCGTACATTGAGAAGGACACGCTCATGTACTCGGGAAGGGCGTGGCTGGCGTTCGAGCCGAACCGGAGCTCCTCGAGCTCGTAGGCAAGATTCGAAAGCAGCCTACCCAGTTCTGCCACACCGCCCGGCTGCGCCCCCAGCCAGTCTCTCAACGCCTGGAACTTGTCATCTACCAGAGCCGCGACGCGATTAGTGGCGGCCATGTTGGAGACGAGGGTTGCGGTCGCCCCGGCCGACGAGGCATGGACTAGGCCATAACGGCTGTTGTGGTGGACGACCGATCCAACCTCAGGCAAGTCGATCGCGAAATCCATCTGAATCAGCTCTGGATCCATGGAGCAACCGAGTGTCAGGTGCTCCAGCCACTTCATGATCTGCTCGATCATGGCTTTCGACTGATGCACGCTGCAACGGTCTCCCAGACGTTGCCAGATCTTCGCGCGGAGCAAATTGAGGCAGCGGTTCGCGTCGGGAATGAGGTCGGCGTCCAACGTGGGCTGCTGACGCTGATTGCTGGCGCGCTGGTGGAGAACGAAGCGATACGGCGTGCCCAGCAGCATGGGGATCAGCGCGTCGCGCAAAAGGCGCCACTGCGGATGCGATTCCCAGGTGCGGTCGAGGAGAGGGAGGTTGTGGCGCGCCAGTTCGATCAGGAACGGTGCGAATTCGCGCCAGGAGCTGCGTATGTCGTCGCCGATCAGGGAACGAGTGGGGGGCATTTCACGATTCCTTGCAGGGCCAGCAGATCCGCCGGCAGTGACTGGTGCGGCGGATCCGCCGACGTCGAATGACATCTCGAATGTCATTGAGTGGAAGAAAATGCCGCTCTTTGCTTGGTGTTTTCATTATGAATCAATATAATGATTCATACAAACGCGAATTTGAAACTGTCACGATTCCGGGATCGCCCGACCGCCTCTCGGCGAAAGGATGTCCCGGCCCTTTCTGGTGGTACGCCACCCCAACTGGATTGATGCATCTCCGATATGAGCAAAGAGAAGAACCTGACCGCCGTGGGCGGTGACGATGGCCACTATGCGATCAAGATCGCCGTGATGCGGCCCGGCTCGCCGATCAGCACCTTTGCCATGCCCGCACGTGCTTGGCCCGGCAAGCTCACCTCCGCCGGCCTCACCGAGAGCGCTTCCGCTGAGGGCTTGGACAAAATCTATATGACGGCCGATAACCAGTACGTCACGATCACGGCGGACGATTTGCTGGGCAAGTTCGCTGACACGCGGTCCAACGACTACCCGACCTCGGCAGTGAACCGCGCGCTGGTGCATTACGCGCTGCGCCAAGCCGGAGTCTCGGGCCCGACCAGCCTGGTGTCTGGTTTGCCGGTGGACCGCTTTTACCTGGGTGAGGTGCCCAACAAGGATCTGATCAACGCAAAGCGAGAGAATCTGCTCAAGCCGATCTCGTGCTTGGCGGACATCGACGTGCCCGTGATCGAGATGCACCAGGTGCTTTCGGAGGCCGTGGCTGCATTCTTCGATCAACGCTATGACGAAGACGGGAAGGTCAATGAGGAATTCCACGAGCTTTCGAGCTCGGCGCCCGTGGCAGTCGTTGACGGCGGCGGCAAGACGCTGGACATCGCGGTGGTGCGCGAAGGCGGGATGGGTCTGTACAAGGATCTGTCCGGCACTGCCGATGTGGGGGCACTGACACTCTACGATCGCTTGAACCAGGAGCTGCGCAAACAGTTCAGCCTGGGTCAGGACATCGCGATCAAGTATCTCGAGCATGCAGTGAAGACCGGGCAGTATCGCCTCTACGGCAAGCCGCAGGATGTGCAGAAGCTCGTTGACGGCATGCTGGAGGAGTTCTCGGATCAGATCCGCTTCGAGGTAAACAAGCGGCTCAAGGACGCCTCGCAATTCGGGCGCACGATCTTCGTGGGTGGCGTTGCAGAACTCCTGGGCAAGTTTCGAGCCCGCGTGTTTCCCGGTCTGCCGGAAGAGGCGATCATGATTCCGGCCAACCCTGGCTTCGCAAATGCCCGCGGCATGGCGAAGGCGGCCTACCTGGCTGCGCAGCGCGCACGGGCATAAGTATGGCCAAGCAGCAACCTAGCACGGACATGGTCCGCTTCCAGCTCAGCCAGTTCCCAGATCTGATGCCGCTGGCTGAGCGTGTGGGGGCGGATGGGGAAGGGCGCGGAGGCTTGGTCCGGGAAGTCCGTCGCTTGGTGCGCTTGGGCATGGCGCTGGAGTCAGTCGGTATCGGGTCCCGCGAGATCCAGGCGCTGATGGATGGTGCCCTGCAGCTCGTACCTACCGGCGTGCGCGGCGGGCTCCTCGCCCCCCAGCCGGTAGCTCCGCTGATCCCTGACGCAGCTCCGCCCGCGGCGCGCGCGGCTTACGCCATTGGCGCCGTGCGGCGGGATGACAGGACGACTCTGGAACAGGCGGCAGAGGAGTTGCCGGCGGCGTTTCGACATCCTGTGCCGGCACGGGTTGCGTCGCCGGGCGCATTACCTGCCGCGGCGGCGCTGGTGGATGATCCCGTCTTGGACGCATTCATCGTATGAAGGAAAACCTCCTAGATTGTTTTCTTTCACCGGTGAAAGAAGAGTAGGGGGCGCGCAAGCGCCCCCTTTTTACATGAGTACGGCGGTT
>MCNG01000016.1_pt1 | contig 76693 bp, 71 predicted proteins | sample 778231 | NCBI WGS metagenome assembly MCNG01 (sample SAMN04296815, study PRJNA304217) | bioreactor metagenome | isolation source: sea sediment enriched with benzalkonium chloride | place: Turkey: polluted region of the Marmara Sea
AGTTGTTCCTGATCGAGATGGATCGGGTGGTGCCGTGGAAGGGTTTGATTGCCTTGATCGAGCCGCATTATCCCAAGGGTGAAGGCGGTCGTCCGGCCTATCCGCTGATGGCGATGCTGCGCGTGCACCTGATGCAAAACTGGTTCGGTTACAGCGATCCAGCGATGGAAGAGGCGCTGTACGAGACCACCATCCTGCGCCAGTTCGCGGGGCTGAGCTTGGAGCGTATCCCCGATGAAACCACCATCCTCAACTTCCGTCGTTTGCTGGAGAAGCACGAACTAGCCGCCGGCATCTTGGCTGTCATCAATGGCTATCTGGGCGACCGAGGGCTGTCGCTGCGCCAAGGCACGATCGTCGATGCCACGCTGATCAATGCGCCGAGTTCGACCAAGAACAAGGACGGTAAGCGCGACCCGGAAATGCATCAGACCAAGAAGGGTAACCAGTACTGTGTGTCACGAACACAGGTCAGATGACCTGTGCTGCTGTGCCGAAGATGGAAGTAGGCCTTCTGAAGTCGGCTTGCAGGAGCGGACTTCAAACCACCCGGTGCTGCTGCATCCAAAAGGTGTGGTGGTGAGCGACCGAGGAAAAGTCATCCCTGAGGATGGCAGGTGAGTATGGAGAAGATGAGCGAAAGCAAACCGTCCGATGACGCATCGTTATGCCCAAGGTGCTGCCGAAACTGAGGTGGAGTACTGGCTTCAGGACAAGTCGGGGCGTTACCTGCTTACGGACCCGATGGCAGCCGGTGTATAGGCGGCATGATCTTCATACAGGCTTTGGTACGGAACGTGAGAACCTTGTTCCAGATGCGAAGGAAAATGACAAATGGCCAACACCATGAGGAAGAATACCGATGCTGGAACGAGGGGCGGAGCCTCCCGTAGTAGCGATGAAGCCTCTGTAATGGAGGTGGAGCGAAGGGGCGGCGTTATCCGGCCGACGAGCGTTGCCAACCTCCGGGGATGAGTGGCGTGAGCTCGGCGAAACCTTATGACATAGCGAAACGCACGGTATGGGACGCCTACCAGCAGGTCAGGGCCAACCGCGGTGCTGCCGGCATCGACGATGAAACCATCGCCGATTTCGAGCGGGATCTGTCTAAGAATCTCTACAAGCTGTGGAATCGGATGTCGTCGGGGTCGTACTTCCCGCCTCCGGTCAAGCAAGTAGAAATTCCCAAGGCATCGGGAGGCACGCGCAAGCTGGGAGTGCCCACGGTTGGTGATCGTGTCGCGCAAACCGTGGTCAAGCTTCTCATCGAGCCGGAGCTGGACTCGATCTTCCACTCGGACTCCTATGGGTACCGGCCGGGACGATCAGCGAAGCAGGCGGTGGCGATCACGCGTGAGCGCTGCTGGCGATACGACTGGGTGGTGGAGTTTGATATCAAGGCAGCCTTCGATCAGATCAATCATGGGTTGCTGATGAAGGCGGTGCGCCTGCACATCAAGGAGGACTGGATACTTCTGTACATCGAGCGGTGGCTGGTTGCGCCGTTCGAAACGGATCACGGTATGCGCGTCCGACGCGAACGCGGCACCCCGCAAGGTGGAGTGATCAGTCCCCTCCTGATGAATCTGTTCATGCACTATGCCTTCGACACCTGGATGCAACGTACCAGCCCCAACTGCCCGTTTGCCCGCTACGCCGATGATGCGGTGGTGCACTGCCGCAGTCGAAAGCAAGCGGAGTACGTGATGCGCTCCATTGCTTCACGGCTGGCTGCCTGTGGCTTGACGATGCACCCCGAGAAATCGAAGGTCGTGTACTGCAAGGACAGTAACCGTCGCGCAGGTTATCCGCATGTGAGCTTTACCTTCCTCGGCTTCACCTTTAGGCCGAGGAAGGCGCTCAGCAAACAAGACCAGCTCTTCACGAGCTTCCTTCCGGGAGCGAGTGCGGATGCCTTAAAGCGGATGCGGCAAGCGGTACGCAGGTGGCGACTCAATCGCCAAACCCACGTGACGCTGGTCGACGTGGCTCGGCTCTACAATCCAGTGATACAGGGGTGGTCGCAATACTATGGCTCGTTCTATCGGACAGCCATGCTTGGCATCTTCCAGCACATTGACCGCGCGCTTGAACGCTGGGCCCGACGAAAATACAAGGCTCTTCATAGGCGCAAGCGGCGCATTAGCCAATGGCTGGACAAGATGCGGACTGTGGTACCCCGGCTGTTTCATCACTGGCGAGTGACCGGGCAGCAAGGTTGGATAACGGGAGCCGTATGACGCGAGAGTGTCACGTACGGTTCTGCGAGCGGCTGCGGGGGCAGTTCCCGCGGCCGACTCACCACTTCGGCATGAAGGCGCACATCGGTGTCGATGATGAGTCGGGCTTGGTGCACAGCGTGGTGGGCACGGCGGCCAACGTGGCCGATGTCACCCAGGTCGATAAGCTGCTGCACGGCGATGAGAACATGGTCGGTGCCGACGCGGGTTACACCGGCGTCGAGAAACGCCCTGAACATGAAGGCCGGGGGGTCATCTGGCAGATCGCCGCCCGCCGTAGTACTTACAAGAAGCTTGATAAGCGCAGTGCTTTGTACAAAGCCAAGCGCAAGATTGAGAAGGCCAAGGCTCAGGTACGAGCCAAGGTCGAGCATCCGTTCCGGGTGATCAAGCGCCAGTTCGGTTATGTGAAGGTGCGCTTCCGTGGTCTGGCGAAGAACACGGCGCAACTGATGACGCTGTTCGCGCTGTCGAACCTGTGGATGGCGCGCCGACATTTACTGGCGAATGCAGGAGAGGTGCGCCTGTAATGTGGAAAATGGCTGCCGCGAGGTGCTCGCGGCGGCTAAAAACACAGAAATAAGCGGGTGATCTGAGCGTTTTTGATCGATTTGCCGCTTTTAAAATCGGCAGGGGCTGAAGTCAGCCAGAAATACACAACTACTTCAGACCATCCCTAAAGCCATAGAATATTTTCCTACTCAATGCCGAGGCCTGAAATTGGTCCTCTCCTATGGGCTTAGCCCGCGAGGCGGGCTGATAAGCGGTGGCGTATCCTGACAGTTCTCACTCATCGCCGGGGGGTAGATTGACCATCACACCAATTTTCAATTTAGTGCCGTACCCACCTACCAATTTGGCTCTGAGCTGGAAACATGAAACACCGTGAATTCCTTGGTCCCCAATCTGTGCGACAAAACTGGCTGCCGCCTCTCTCGGCAGATAGCCCACTTTGAACCCATCTATGAAAACTGCACATGCGTTGGCGTCATGGGGGTTGTTAGGTTCGGTCACAATGAACGCTTCAAAGTCATTATCCTCGGCCAAGCATCTGGAGTTCCTGAGTGTTCTCAAAGCCGCCTGATAATGCGACTCTCCAACGATGTCGAACCCAATATCCCTAGTGCCTTTGATTCTGCCCGTAAGCGGTGGAATCTCAACTCTTTCTGGGCAAGGGAGTGCCTTACTGCGAGTCGGCTTTTGTTCGAGCTCAGCGTTTGGACTGCCTGGCTTTTGTCCGGTGCGACCAAGAAGGTGGGCACTGCGTTCTTCGGTCGATAGCAAACGACGCTCACCTGCAGCGTTAAGTGGCGATACGAACCCATCAAACTCCATGGCTTCAATAAATCTAGCTGCCCGGTTGTACCCGATTTTCAGATGCCGCTGGACCCCACTGATGGAAGCTCGCCTGGCATCTAGTACGAAGCTGATTGCCTGGATGTATAGCGGGTCGCCAATATCGCTGTAAGAGCCAATGACCGCTGGCTTGGGTGGCTCGTTGCGAGGTGGTCTAGGGCGCGATGTAGGTTGAGGTATGTCATTGGTGCGTGAGAAATGAAACAACCTATCAAACCAAGACATATCGATTTCCTTGAAGGCCCGGCGAACCGGGCGGGATTTCTGTTCAACCAATGTAGCCTGTAGGATCTACACGGTGGATGCCATTTCTTCCAGTGCTGCCGCACAGCGTTTGTCGGAGCTGCTTACCGTGACCGGCCCATTCATCGTCATGCCCATCGAGCTGACGCTTGCCAGCCAGAACGCCGCACACGCTGGAATCTGGGTGGTTAAGTCCGTGCAATTACCCACCGAACCTTGGCTGAACTCGTGCGAGCTCCCGCTCCAACTCCCTTACCCGCTCATACAGTTGCAGATTCTGTGTAAGTACAACATCTCGCTGGTGACAGGCAACTTTTAACTCATCCTCCAGCACAGCTAGCTTGTCCTGTACCCGCTTAATTGCTTGCGCCTTGGGCGAACGAGTTGTTTTACTGGACGCGGCCTCTACCCGATAAGCCTCAATCCGTGCAATTAGGGGTTGATGGATTCTTCGTGACTTTTTCAGATAGCCACGATCGAATCCTGCTTCCACACTGACAATGCCAGCCGTAATTTTCGATGAGTCAATACCAACATGCTCTGAAACAACCGGCGCACCATCTACAAGGCGGTTAAAAGCTTCCTCGCAGACAATCACCCCCCTACTAACCCCATCTTTAGCCTTCATCGCTCAACCCTTCTAGTCTCAATCACACGAGCCTGAAAGCTCACGAGTTTGTCCAGATCGATTTTTGTTATTTGATACTCAACAGAATTTTTTTCATAGGACGCAATTTCGGAATTCATTGTTACAATAGCATCAGCTATTTTTTCCGACTTTATTATTGCTCCTTCACACGACAAGCACTCAACAAAGTCGCCGAGCAGGAAAGAATCGCATCTACCTACTTTCGTGCAACCGCCTAAAAGAGTTGAACGGTAGTAAAGCTCTCCGTTCTTAACCCTGCTAAGGGTTTCAGCGCGGACATCTTCCACGCACAACTCCCCGCTCTCTACTCGAGCTTTTTGCTTCTCCATATAGGACCCGGTGCCACCAAAGAGTGATGTCTCCTTACCAAGCAAATCTGCTAGAAGCTGATTTGCCACAGCCATGGGCATTCCCACCTGAAATTCCAAGGCAACATGCGACGCGGGCAGAACAAACTCGTTCTTTTTTACGTCGAAATAGCCAAAAATAGTTTTCAGGTTTTCGAAATTGTTCGCGTAATACCGAGTCATCTGAATCGTCATATGTTTGTACTGCGACTTCAAGCTCGGCAACGACACAAAGCCACTACTACTTGCATAAAATGCCAATGAGCGTCGTAATTGATGAGAACTTATTGGCCATGGCTTGCCTAAAGCGTATCTATTATCACTAGAGTAGTCACGTTCCGGATCACTTAGCGTGAGCTCTCGCAGATCAGCTGACTGGATCAAAATACCTCTAGACCAATTCATTTCCCGTGCACGCTTATCCAACCTACCAACCCCAACCTCCGTGTCTTCATGAAGCAAAATTGCAGAGTTTAGAAACAAGGGGCATTTCTCGGGATTATCAATTCTGTATAATACACAAAGGCCTCGACAAATAGCTTGCGCTACCTTTATGGCTTTGATCACTTCTTCGGTGGCCAGCCAGGACTCCTCCTTTCTATAACCCTCGAACTTGGTAGTAGTAGAAATGATACTGATCATCCTAGCGCTATCTCGCACTGAGCCATGATCATCCACAGTCTCGGATACAGCTACCTCTTGACTTAGACAGTTATAGGATAATCGGAGTACTTCCTGATCCCGCATGCCGGTGTAGAGATGAATAATAGTTTTTACTACACATTGCATTGCCATTAACGACCTAGATAATTGTCTTCGGTCTGAGCAGGCGAACTCGTCACTCATGATCTTGCTCAGACCATGGCTTTTGAGTGCTTGCTCAAACGTAGGCCTACGATGCTTTTCCCCGCCAGCACCACGCGTCCTTTGTTGGTTTTTTGAACGCCCGTAAAAAAAGTCAGCAAAGCAAGCAATAAAATTCTCAATCCCGTCGAGCCCTAGGTACAGTTGATCAAGAAAATTTCCCAGTTGATTAATAATACCAAGATATATATGGGTTGGTATAACTGGATGCTGCATACTTTTCGTTCGACCAAACTCCAGATCGTTTGAACTTATAACCTTGTATCCTAACCGCTGCTCACCAATGGTGAGCAAGTGATTTAAAAGCCCTCTAAACGTTCTATTGAAATTTGTTCTTTTGTTATTCTGAGAAACAAAAACTGCGAAATACACTGGTGTTATCAGCAACTGCCGCATCGACAAAACACCTACCAACGGCTTATTTTTTTGATCAAAGCAAAACCGAGCAGCAATACGAAACTCTACAAAATATTGCAAAAGTGTTGATGGTGATAGCCTACCGACACGTCCGGACCCGGCACTGTAAATCAGACAAAACAGGATATACTTAACTTCCGCGATCAACGCTTCTTGCTCAGGACCGCCCTCAGCAAAGATAGAATTAAAATTCAGTGCCATTATTTTTTTTGCGCTCAACCTGTATGGGTTGAAGTCCCAGGCATCATCTCCATAAGTAGCAGTCGGCTTGCCGTTCTTATCTCGACAAAGGACGAAATCAGCAGAAGGTGCGACAGTAGAATTGCCCAGAGCATCTGGAGCAACTGAGTCTGACTTGTCAGAGCTTATAAATAGCCCACTCACATATCCAGCACTCAAAATACGACTCCCATTTTTTCATAGCGCTGTAATCGATTTTCCCAAAACGGAGTTAACTCACCCAATACGTTAACTTTACGCCTTATCAGGACAGTCAATTCGGCGCTTGTAGCCGAACGACCTCCAATTACTCCAATAATGAACTCAATACGAATCATCAAGTCTTTAAATAACGTGTCGGCATGATGTAAGTCGGGCGCCGCGCTGCGAACCGCATTAATTACGAATTGCAAACTGAAAAGCTTATGTAAATCTTCTTCATCTGAGTGACAGACATAGTGCTTGCAGTACAGGCATCCGTATTGCGTTTTGCAACTGGGCTGAATCACTACCACCGGATCTATCGGTGAGGGGTTGTTAAAGTCATCACAGTGCCCAGTAGCCGTAGCGAAGGAGTCGGCACCTCTCCGCTCGCGTATGACCGATGCGGCCTTGCGAACAGACTGCCAATAACTACCAAACTCGCTCTCCTGCTGCTCGATAGACGTTTGTACGTAATCAGACACATTGGTGGAAACCGTATGATTCATGACATCTGCAACCGTTGTCGGTGAAAGCCCTAGCCCATGCAGTACAACACTCTTGAATTTCCTTACGGCTCTGGAGCTAATATTCGGACAGTCCGGATCAAGATAGATGCCACTGATCGTTTTATAAAAAACGCTAGAAAACGCCTGCGGCAGTTGCGTACACCCTCCTGTATACCCACCACATTTATTCATATTGAAAAACATTTTGCCGAAGGTTTCTCCATTCAAAATCCATGCTCTAAGCTTGAGATATCCCCTCAAGAGGCTTAGTCCGTTTTGCTTTCCGATGGCGTATCGAGTTTTCTTACCGCCCGCCCTAAATTTAATAGCAGAGAATTCTTTTTTAACCAGAGACTTCTCAAGAGCTGTATCTTCTTCATAATCAAACTGCACGAACTCTGCTGGTGAAGCACCAGTAATTACAAGAAAAATGCAAGCGTACGCCTTGGCAGCTAGAGCCGCCAATCGAAGTCGCTGTTCGTGCCTAGGATCACAGTTGGCTGACTTGAAATTATCTAAGGCGCCATCCACTGCTCGGCGAACTGCGGAACGCCTTACATAAGCACCGTCACCCACAAGGGAATCTATATACTCTTCAATTGTAGAAATTCGGCGAGCAGAATAATTATAAACATGAAGCTTTCTTTCTATGTAAGGACTGAACACTCCTTTATTAGATGGAAAAATAACGACTTGGCAATTATCGTACTCGACAACACATGGAAACGGATTTTCACCTATTACAAACTCGCTCAGGTTGCGGGCGAGTGCGACACATGCTTTCAAGTAAATCTCAACATGCTGCTCCCTCGGTGGTTTAACCCCACCTCTATTAAACCTAATCCGGATAGCATTGCCGATTATATATCTGGACTCTTCGGGAAAGCGCAGAACAATGAGCCTGATGAAAGCTCGTTGAAAATTACAAGCACTAACCGGAACAATTTTGCCTACAGCAATTAAATGATTAAGATGCTGCGTATAACTCTGATACGCAGTTATTGTTGAACTCGCCGTCGAAAATACATCAGTGTGGTTATTGGTATCACACCAAGTCAGCAATTGCGCAAAATACCTACACTCACTATGGATGGTTCTGTGATTACCCATAACGGCGAACGATGCTATTATTCTCCTAATCAATTCGAGCCGATCTTTGAAAAGTGACATTTCTACAACCGGATTACATCGACTATCAATATGGCTCTTATTTCTCCCGCGCTCCACATAAGCAAAGCAGCCTATATCAATAGGCAACGCCTTTACGTCCTTATTGAGTTGTATACGAATTCGCTCAGGCCGCAAAAACTCCTGACTGAGTTGCGCTACCGTAAAAATATCGGTTTCACGATGAGTCATTTTTGCTTGCGCATCACTCATCGAGCGTCTCCAATTTCAAATCTTCATAACTTCCAAAGCGAAACAGCACCTCTTCATACAGTTCTTGCGCTGCAAACTTTTCAGAGTGCATCTTGAAGAGCTTAAGGTAATGTTCAGTCATTTCTCTATTTTTATGATGCAATCGGTGCTGAATAAAAGAAATCTCTTCCCCTGGGCGAATCTGACCGGACGCCAAAAGTGGTAACAGATGCTGATAGAGCTGAAAAGCATAAGTCGCCCGAAGCCAGTGGTAAGAAAAACTTTTTGGAAACTTATCAGATGCTTTGACCAACAGCTTGCGCGTGATGGTATCTGTAACCTGACCAGTCGGCCGGGATTTAATCATTGGATAGCGAGGATCGTCTTTTGCCATGTAATAGCATCCCCCTTGGTCAGACAGGAATACGTACATATCACCTTCATCCAAAGCGGGGAGTTCAGGATACTCTTTTTCAAAATGGCTCCGCAGCTTTGAGCGTCGCTTGGCCGCCGCTGGACTATTAGCCATAACCTTTAATTCTTCAACTAGCTGGCTAGGCAAATATAGTTGCTGGCTTCTATCTCGCTTCGTATCCATACCCGTGCCCGGACCTGCACGCATTAGATAAGTACCGTCGTTCAGCAAATTTCCTTCTGTAAATGAATTCAAATGCTTCAGTCGCATTGTCAGAACTGTTTGTTTTCGTGCACCTGTCATCAATGCAGTCAGTAGAATAAGTCGTTGTTGGACCGTCCATCCTTTGCCCTTCAACATACCCAACAATTCGCCAAGCTCAACATTGGCCAATGGCCGGAGGTCTTCACCGTCCTCCCGAACAAACCCAATTGGCACAGGGCTAGAAGCCGGCGTCGATTTAGTTTGACTGCGTTTTTCGGCAGTTATTAATTTGCTACCGAATGAGCCTTTAAATAGGAACTGAACCTTCTTAACTGAATCAACACGTTCGATGTCGATGTCATGCCAATTAGCCGCCACATATTTATAAAAATCGAATACCACTCCAGTGAATTGATTGATGACTGCCGCGCTACGTTTTCCTTCGTTAACCAAATGAGCGAAATATTTGTATGTAGGGCGCAAAGCAGGACGACGGCCAGAGAAATCCAGCCAATCAAGCGCTTCATCTTCACAAAAGGTCAGATAATCAAGCAATTTGCTGGCCCGACGACGAACATCATCTATGGGTCTGCCAACAAGAGGTTTATGCCTCACATGATTCAGCAAGTACGAATTCGCTTCGAACCAGGGTCTGCCATCCCTATGGAAAAGGAACGGGAAATTGAAAAGGTCTCCCTCGCCCTCCTGCGCCCCGAACTCATTGAGTTGATAAAGCGTTCTCGATGGCTCAGACGCCGCAAGCAAATTCTCGATAGCACCACGTGGCTTTTGAGAGACGTAAATCTCTGCAAAGGCATTCCGAACGCGCGGAACAAGCACCAAACGGCCGTGGTATCGCGGATTCACATAGGACATATCCACTCCCTAGAGAAATCGTCAATCCTATGAGGCATGGACTCAATACTCAATCCTTTCTGTCAATGTTCTTTTTGTTAAGCGATTCAACCCAGGGGTCTAACTTATGGAATAGCTTGGGGTAGCGCCCCTTGAGGTCCTTCTTGACCTCGGCGTAGGTGCTGCGCCAGAAGTTCGCCAGGTCCTGGGTCACCTGCACCGGGCGGCGGGCGGGGGACAGCAAGTGCAACTTGACCGCCTGGCGGCCGTCGGCGATGCGTGGGGTTTCGGCCAGGCCGAACAACTCTTGCAGGCGCACCGCGAGAATCGGCGGCTGCTCGCTGTAGTCCAGGCGGATCGAAGAGCCGGATGGCACCTTCAAGTGCTGCGGGGCCAGCTCGTCCAGGCGCTGGGGCAAGGGCCAGGGCAGCAAGCCGAGCAGGATGCCGGCCAGGTCCAGGTTGGCGAAGTGGGCCAGGCGCGAGACCTTGCCCAGGTACGGCGCCAACCAGTGTTCCAGCCCCTCAAGCAAGGCCGCATCGCTGACATCCGGCCACTGGCTTTCAGCCTTGGCGGCCAGTTCCAGCTGGCGCAACAGGGCCACCCGGGCCTGCCACTGGCGCAGCTCGGCGGTCCAGGGCAACAGCTCCAGGCCCTTGCGCCGCACCAGCTGGACCAGGGCCAGGCAGCGGGCGCTTTCATCCAGGCCCGGCAGCGGCTCGCGGCTGAGCACCAGTTCGCCCACCTTGCGTTGCCTTTCTGCCCGCAACAGGCCTTCACGCTCGTCCCAGTCCAACTGGTCGACGTTACGCACCTGCTCGGCCAGCACCGTTTCGAACAGCGCTGGATCGAAATCCGCAGCCAGGTAGATCCGCTCCTCACGCTGGCCCTGGCGGCTGCCCAGGTCGGCGATCACCAGCCAGGGTTGTTTCATCAGGTTGTCGGGCTCGCTGAACAGGGCCGCACGGCCATTGGCCAGGCGGTACTCGGCGCCACCCGGGCGCCGTTGCTGGGCCACCCGGTCGGGATAGGCCAGGGCCAGCAAGGCACCGAGCCAGCGTGGATGCTCGGGATCGGCTACCGCCGCATCGGCTTGGCCGCGCAGGTAGCCGCGGTATTGGCGCGCCAGTTGCCGGGCCCGCTGCACGCCACCCTGGGCGCCACGGGCAGCCCGCGCCTCACCCGAGAGCAGCACCAGGCGGCTGTGCAGGTCGGCGTCGGCTCCCCGCAGGATGTCCCGCTCGCCAAGCAAGGCCGCAACATCGCAAGCCATCGGCGCCAGCCCCAAGGACTGGCCGCGCAGCAACAGATGGGCGATCCGCGGGTGGGTCGGCAACTCGGCCATGGCCTGGCCGTGACGGGTCAGGTTGCCTTCCCCGTCGAGCGCGCCCAGACGCATCAACAGGTCCTGGGCCTGGGCGTAGGCGGCGCTGGGCGGCGCATCCAGCCAGGCCAACTGGTCTGGCGCCACGCCCCAACGCGCCAGTTGCAACGCCAGGCCGGCCAGATCGGCCTGGAGTATCTCCGGGCTGGCGTGGGCGGCCAGTTGTTCTTGCTGGTCCGCCGACCACAGCCGGTAGCACACCCCTGGCTCCAGCCGCCCGGCGCGACCAGCACGCTGGGTGGCGCTGGCCCGGGAGATGCGTTGGGTATCGAGGCGGGTCATGCCGCTGCCGGGATCGAAGCGCGGCACCCGCGCCAGCCCGGCATCCACCACCACCCGCACCCCATCGATGGTCAGGCTGGTTTCGGCGATGTTGGTGGCCAGCACCACCTTGCGTTTGCCTGGCGGCGCCGGATCGATGGCGGCACGCTGGGCGGCAAGCTCCAGTTCGCCGTGCAACGGGCACAGCAGGATCTCGTCACGCTCGCCCAAGGCCTCGCTCAATTGCTGGTGCACCCGGCGAATCTCCGCCTGGCCCGGGAGGAACACCAGCAGGCTGCCGCTCTCGTCATGGATCGCCTCCAGGACCGCCTGCACCACCCGCGGCTCGATGAACTCACCAGGCTGGAACGGCCGGCCCCAGCGCTGGGCCACCGGAAACATGCGCCCCTCGCTGCGCAGGATCGGCGCAGCGTCCAGCAACGCCGACAGGCGCTCGCCCTCCAGAGTCGCCGACATCAGCAGGATCTTCAGCGGTTGCTCGTCACGGAACAGTTCGCGGCCATTGAGGCTCAGGGCCAGGGCCAGGTCGGCATCCAGGCTGCGCTCGTGGAACTCGTCGAAGATCAGCAGGCCGACACCCTCCAGGGCCGGGTCGTCCTGCAGGCGCCGGGTGAGAATGCCTTCGGTGACCACTTCGATACGGGTACGCGGACCGACCTTGCTGTCCAGGCGGATGCGATAGCCCACGGTTTCCCCGACCTTTTCCCCCAGTTCGCTGGCCAGGCGCTCAGCGGCGGCACGGGCGGCCAGGCGCCGGGGTTCGAGCATGAGGATGGTTTGCCCGGCCAGCCAATCCTGGTCCAGCAACGCCAGGGGCACGCGGGTGGTCTTGCCGGCGCCGGGCGGGGCTTCGAGCACCGCTTCGTGGCGTGTCGCCAAGGCGTCACGCAGTGCAGGCAAAACTTCATCGATCGGCAAGGATTTCATGCTGGCTCCAAAACAGAGGCGCGAGTATAACGGCGAACTGCCCGGGGCTGATCATGGTCTGAGTGCTGATCGACAAGACTCGCCCCACCGCACCATTTGTCCGGGCCTTCATGCCTGTTAGGAGATATCCATGCGTATTCCCCACCGTGTCATCGGCGGCATCCTGGTGACCACCCTGCTGACCCAGCTCAACGCCTGTGGCTCGATCTTCTTTCCTGATCGGCGCGGCCAGATCGACGGCAAGATCGATCCGGTGATCGTGGCGCTGGATGCCGTGGGCCTGCTGTTCTACGTGATCCCGGGGCTGATCGCCTTCGGCGTCGACTTCGCCACTGGCGCCATCTACCTGGAGCCGGGCAAGACCGCACAGGTCGCACCGGAGAAACTCCAGCAGGCCATCGGCGCCGACGGTACAGTCGACAAGCGCAAGTTGCAGGCCATCCTCGAACAGGAACTGGGGGGCCACTTCCCACTGGACGATCCACGCCTGATCCAGCACAAGGGCAGCGTGCAACAACTGGCCCTGTACGGACTGCAACCGGCCGCTTGAACGCGCCACACAAGGAAACCCCATGATCGGTAGCCCGGAACACGCTCGCCTCCTGCGCCTCGCCACCCGCGCCTCGGTCACCGTGGCCGGTATCCTGATCCTGACCAAGGCCGTGGCCTGGTGGCTCAGCGGCTCGGTGAGCATGCTCGCCGGCCTGACCGACTCGGTGCTCGACGGCTTCACCTCGCTGCTCAACCTGCTGGCCGTGCACTACGCCCTGCGCCCGGCCGACGATGACCATCGCTATGGCCATGGCAAGGCCGAATCCCTGGCGGGCATGGCCCAGGCCCTGTTCATCGCGGGCAGCGCGGTACTGATCGCCTTCCAGGCGGTCGAGCGCCTGCACCACCCGGAACCGGTCGGGGCGCCCTGGCTGAGCATCGGGGTGATCGTCCTGTCGCTGGTGCTGACCAGCGCCTTGCTGGTGTTGCAGCATCGGGTGATCCGGGCCACCGGCTCCAACGCGGTACGGGCCGACTCACTGCACTATCGCTCCGACCTGATGCTCAACGGCAGCATCCTCCTGGCCCTGGCCCTGGCGGCCTTCGGCTGGCAGCAGGTGGACGCCTGGTTCGGCTTGGGGATCGCCGTGTACATCCTCTGGAGCGCGATCCAGATCGCCCGGGAAAGCTTCTCGGTGCTGATGGACGAAGAACTCCCTCCCGAGGTCAGCCAGCGCATGCTGGAACTGGCCTGCGCAGTACCTGGAGTGTTGGGCGCGCATGATTTGCGGACGCGGATTTCCGGCAGCCGCTGGTTCGTCCAACTGCACCTGGAGCTACCCGGCGACCTGACCCTGAGGGTGGCCCACGGCATCAGCGACCAGGCCGCCGATGCGATCCACGCCGCCTATCCACGGGCCGAAGTGCTGGTGCACGCCGACCCGCAGGAAGTGGTCAAGGCCGCCAGGGCTCAGTAGGTCACCTGGTAGCCCCGTGAGCTCAGGCAATTGCCCTGGGCCTGGCGATAGGCCTGGACCACTTCGGGCGCCGGCTGGTAGGTCACACTGGCCGGATCGAAACCACTCTGCTGCACCGCCCAGCGATAACAGTCATAGCGGTCCTGATCGACCTGCTGCGGCGGCTGGCCGTTGACCGGATAGGCCATGACGTCATAGCCATTGCCAACCGGTTGCGGCGCAGGTGGCGCGACGCCTGCCGGCGGCTCCACCACCACGTACTCCTGGGTGTTGGCCTCATAGGTGTAGTAGGCACCGGCGGCAAGGAAGAACAGCGCGCTGCCGATCCACACTTCACGCGCGTAATCGGGCAGGTAGCCCACGCGGATGCCATAGGGCGGGGTCACCACCACATAGCGCGTGCCCTGGGGGCGATACCAGTAGCCACCCGAGAAGAAGTAGTCGTGGCCACGATACGGCACGCGAAAATTGCGCTCGGGAAAACGGTCGATCACATAACCCGGGCGGTATTGCGGCCCCGGGCCCCAACCGTTGCCACGACCGTCAGGACGACCCGGCCAGCGATTGTCATTGGGGTGGCGATTGTCTGGGCGCCAACCCGGATTGCCGGCCTGCCAATGCGGGTTGTAATCGTTGCGCCGGGGGATGTCCTGGTAATAGCCACGTTGTGGCTCCTGGGTCTGGCGCACAGTATCCGGGCGCGGCTGGATCGGCAGGTTCGGGGCCGGTTGTGGCGCTGGCCGCCCCTGCTGCTCGGCCTCATGGCGGGGGCGTTCCTGCCACTGCCCTTCCTGATGTTGAGGGCTGCGCTCGAACTGACGGCTGTTGTCGCCACGGATGATTTCGTTCTGCACACGGGGTTGCTGCGGGGGCTGCTGGTACGCCGGATGGCCCTGGTTGTTCTCCCTGCGGCCTTCAGGAGCATGTTCGCGCTGGCCCCCGGCCTGCTCTCCCTGCTGGGGAGGGCGCCTCTCGTCTCGCTCATCGGCGAACACTTGCGCGCTGACGCTCACGCACAACACACCAACACCTGCCATACGCCAGATGCGCGACTTCATGCTATTCCTCACTGCGAATTGGGGGGACCTGAACATAAGACTGGCAAAAGCCCAGGGCGGTTCTGCTAGAGATTATCAGTCACGAAACTTATTTCGCAGGCAATAAAAAAGGGCGGCCCGTCGGCCACCCCTTGAGATTTTGTCCGTGCTCGGCGCTTGTGGCACCGGCTCACCTCACTCCGTCTTCTGGACAGGGTGCAGCCCGGGGGCCTGCCCAACCCTGTGGGGTTGGCGGCCGCGGCAGGCCTGATTCGGCGGGCCGCAGTGGACTCTATGTCCGGGCAGTGATTCTGGTGATAAGCATAGGCTTGGGCCTGCGACAGGGGATTGCGAAGATTGCTTTCAAAAACAACTCTTGCGCAATTTTTAACCCAAGACAGATAATTCGACGCAATAGTTAAGACAAAGGCCTGAACAATGAGCAAACTCGACCGCTACGACCTGAGCATTTTGGCGGAATTGCAACGCGACGCCCGCATCTCCAACCAGGAACTGGCCGAACGCATCGGCCTGTCGCCTTCGCCTTGCTCGCGCCGGGTCAAGCAGCTGGAAGACGACGGCTACATCTCGCGCCAGGTCGCGCTCCTGGACCGCAAGATGCTCGGCCTGAGCCTGACGGCCTATGTGCTGATCGGCATGGACCGGCACACCCCGGAACGCTTCGAGAATTTCGAAGCGGCGATCCGCAACCTGCCCCAGGTGCTCGAGTGCAGCCTGGTCACCGGGATCGACGCCGACTACCAGCTCAAGGTCGTGGTACCGGACATGGATCACTACCAGAAGCTGCTGCTGGGCCACCTCACCCGCATCGAAGGGGTCACCAGCGTCCGCTCCAGCTTCGTGCTCAACCAGGTGCTCAATAGCACCGAATTGCCCCTGACCCACCTGCGCAACTGACGACCACCGGCGGATTCGGCCAGGCTCTGCGCCCGATTGTCGCTGTGGCGACGTAACGCACGCAGATCAATGCCTGGCCCAGGTCGCTTGGCGTATACTCGCCCGGCTTTTTTATCCTGCCTGCACTGGAGATGATCGATGGATCCAGCAGTATTCGAAGAATGGATGATGACTGGCCTGGTCAGCATCCTGATCATTTTCATGGGTTTCATCGTCTGGGACCTGGCCAAGAAATCCAAGGCCGGACGTTTCGGCTCGTTCATCCTGTTCTTCGTCCTGGGTCTTGGCGTGGCCGCGTTCATCATCAAGAGCGTGGTGATCGGCCTGATCGAAACCGGCGCCCTATAGCCGCGCCGGCACTTCCTTCCACTGGCCTTGATCGAGGCCATCCAGGGTCCAGTCACCGATCCGCACCCGTACCAGGCGCAAGGTCGGCAAGCCCACCGCCGCCGTCATGCGCCGTACCTGGCGATTGCGCCCTTCGCGGATCACCAGCTCCAGCCAGCTGGTCGGTACGCTCTTGCGAAAACGCACCGGCGGATTGCGCGGCCACAGCTGCGGCTCCTCCAACTGCCGGGCCTGGGCTGGCAAGGTCATGCCGTCGTTAAGCTCCACGCCGTCGCGCAAGCGCTGCAACTGCTCGGCGCTGGGCTCGCCTTCCACCTGCACCCAATAGGTCTTGGCCAGCTTGTGCTTGGGATCGGCGATGCGCGCCTGCAACTGGCCGTCGTTGGTCAGCAGCAACAGGCCCTCGCTGTCGCGGTCCAGGCGCCCGGCGGGATAGACCCCGGGGATGGCGATGAAATCCTTGAGCGTCGCCCGGCCTTCGCCGTCGCTGAACTGGGTCAGCACATCGAACGGCTTGTTGAACAGGATCAACCGTGGCTCGGCGGGCGGCGCCTTGGCCACGCGCTTGGCGGGGGATGCAGAAAACGGCTTCGCGCCGGGGCGGCGGGAAGCAGGACGAGGCGGACGAGACATAGAGACGGGAACATTCAGCGATCAGGACCGACCATGCTAGTGGCCTGATCGCCAAATGACCATGGGCGAGGTGTCAGCGGAACGGCGGCTCGTCGAAGCTGCGCAGTTTGCGCGAGTGCAGGGAATTGAGCTCGCTGCGCAGCAGGTCCACGGCCTCGATGCCGATCTTCAGGTGCTGGCTGACTGCGCGCTCATAGAAAGCGTTGGCCGATCCCGGCAGCTTGATCTCGCTGTGCAGGGGCTTGTCCGAAACACACAACAAGGTGCCGTAAGGCACCCGCAGGCGATAGCCCTGGGCAGCGATGGTGCCGCTTTCCATGTCCACCGCCACGGCCCGGGACAGGTTGATCAGCGGCCGCTCCTCGGCCCAGCGCAATTCCCAGTTGCGGTCGTCGTAGGTCAGCACGGTGCCGGTGCGCAGGCGCTTCTTGAGTTGCTCGCCCTTCTCCCCCGTGACATTGGCCGCCGCTTGTTGCAGTGCCAGCTGGACCTCGGCCAGGGCTGGAATCGGGATATTCGGCGGCACCACGCGATCGAGAATGCCGTCGCGGCGCATGTAGGCGTGGGCGAGCACGTAGTCGCCAATGGTCTGGGACTGCCGCAGGCCGCCGCAGTGGCCAATCATCAGCCAGCAATGAGGACGCAGTACTGCCAGGTGGTCGGTGATGTTCTTGGCATTGGACGGACCGACCCCGATGTTCACCAGGGTCACGCCGTGGCCATCGCTGGCCTGCAGGTGGTAGGCCGGCATCTGGTAGCGGTGCCAGACCACGCCGGCGGCAATGGCCGAAGCCTCGCCGTGGTCCATGCCCTTCTCGATGATCACGTTGCCCGGCAAGACCATGCGCACGAAACGCGGGTCGGTACGCAGCTGCTCCAGGCCATGGACGATGAACTGGTCGACATAGCGGTGGTAGTTGGTCAGCAGGATCCACGGCTGCACATGGCGCCAGTCGCTGCCGGTGTAGTGCACCAGGCGACGCAGGGAAAAATCCACCCGCGCGGCATCGAACAGTGCCAGGGGCAGTGGATCGGTGTTTTCCCAGTCGTAGAGGCCATCGGCGATGCCATCGGTGGCGGCCGACAGGTCGGTGCTCGGGAAGACCCGGGCCAGGGCCGCGGCAGTTACACCGGAGCCAGCCAGCTCATCGCCCTGCTCGACGACATAGGGATAGGGAATGTTCTGCTCGCTGACACCCACTTCCACCGTCACGGTGAAATCGTGCATCAACGGCACCAGCTGCTCGAGCAGGTAATTGCGAAAGGCCGCAGGGTGAGTGACGGTGACACTGTAGGTACCCGGCAGCTGGACCTTGGCATAGGCCCGGGTGGTCTGGGGTACTTCGCCCTGGCAGTGGTAGGTCAGGCGCAGCTCGGGGTAGCGGAACAACGCTCGTTGTTCGGCATCCGGTTCGACGCGGTCCTTGAGGTAACGCTTGAGCGCCTGGCTCAACGCCGTGGTGGCCCGCTCGTGCAGAGCAGCCAGCCGGTCCACGGCTTGTTCGGCGGATTGAACGACAATAAAAGCTTCGGTCACGATGAGCACCCTGTGTTCTGATCTTGCAGGCATCCATCTTGCCTGCAACCTCGTCCCACGGGAACAGTGGCATCACAGTCGGGGCCGGCGAACCGACCCCGGCCACGCCTCAGAAGCCCTGTGGAGTGGAGCGGGCAACGATGGCGGCTACGTCCAGCCCACGCGGCAGGGTGCCGTAGACCCGCCCGGACTGGCCACCCAGGCGACTGGCGATGAAGGCATCGGCGACCACCTGGTTGCCGGCCTCCAGCAGTAGCTTGGCTTGCAGGCCCAGGGCAATGTCCTCGGTCAGCTGGCGAGCGCGATACTGGATGTCATCGGTGTCCTTGAAACCCGCCTTCAGCCCGGCGATATGGGCGGCCAGATGCTTGTCGCCATGGCCATCGCCCAACTCGGCGAACAACGCATCGAGCACGCCTGGCTCCTTCGACAGGGCCCGCAGCACATCCAGGCACTGGACGTTGCCGGAACCTTCCCAGGTGGAATTCACCGGCGCCTCGCGGTACAGCCGCGGCAGGATGCTGTCCTCGACATAACCGGCGCCGCCCATGCATTCGGCGGCTTCGTTGATCATGGCCGGGGCCCGCTTGCAGATCCAGTACTTGCCCACCGCCGTCACCAGGCGCGAGAACTTCGCTTCCTGGGCATCGTCCTGGTGATCCAGGGCCCGGCCCATGCGCATGCTCAGGGCCAGGGCGGCCTCGCTCTCCAGGGCCAGGTCGGCCAGCACGTTCTGCATCAGCGGCTGCTCGCCGAGCACCCGGCCACCGACGCTGCGATGGGCACAATGATGGCTGGCCTGGGTCAGGGCCTGGCGCATCAGCGAGCTGGAACCGACCATGCAGTCGAAGCGGGTCATGGCCACCATCTCGATGATGGTCGGCACCCCTCGACCCTCCTCTCCCACCATCCAGGCCAGGGCGCCGCGAAACTCCACTTCGCTGGAAGCGTTGGATTGGTTGCCCAGCTTGTTCTTCAGGCGCTGGATATAGAACTGGTTGCGACTGTCATCCGGGCGATGGCGCGGCAGCAGGAAACAGGTCAGGCCCTTATCGGTCTGGGCCAGGGTCAGGAAGGCATCGCACATCGGCGCCGAGCAGAACCACTTGTGCCCGACCAGCTCATAGGCCTGCCCCGGCCCCGTGGCCCCTACCGGGTAGGCCCGGGTGGTGTTGGCGCGCACATCGGTACCGCCCTGTTTCTCGGTCATGGCCATGCCGATGGTCAACCCGGCCTTGTGCTGCATGCCGACGTTGCGCGGGTCGTACTCGGTGGCGAGGATCTTCGGCAACCACTGCTCGGCGATATCCGGCTGTAGCTTCAAGGCCGGTACACAGGCGAAGGTCATGGTCAGCGGGCAGCCGCTGCCGGCCTCGGCCTGGCTGTGCAGGTAGGTCATGGCGGCCCGTGCCACGTGGGCGCCAGGCTGGGGATGGGTCCAGGGCAAGGACGTGAGGCCACCCTCGATCGCCGCCTGCATCAGCTGATGGTAGGCCGGGTGAAACTCCACCAGGTCGACCCGGTGGCCGAAGCGGTCATGGCTGTTGAACACCGGCTTGTTCTGGTTGGCCAGGAACCCCGCTTCCATCAACGGACCACCCGCCAGGGCCCCGTAGGCCTCGACCCGGGACTCGGCCCAGCCGGCATCGAACCGGCGCATCCATTGCTGCAACGGCAGGTCGATCCGATAGAGGTTGGCGCCATCCAGGGCAGGCGGCTGGTTGGTCACTTCGTGGGTTTCAGCGAACTGGTGGAGGTTCATCACAGGGCTCCTTCAGGGTGTGCCAAGCCCCCAGTTAAGCACCCACCCCAGCCCGAACAAAGTGGCATATACGCCTAAATGTCGGCGCTTTCGCCCTGTTCCACGCGCAATACGCATGTGGCCAGCACAGCCTGCAACTCCTCGAACTTCACCGGTTTGCCCAGGTAATCGATGGCGGGGCCCGCGGCACATCCCTCGGAGCCTGGCGTACAGGCCAAGAGAATCGGCAGGTGTGCATAACCCGGTAACGCCTGGACCTGAAGACGAAATGCGCCCAGCTGGGCAGTGCTGATATCGCCATCCACCAGCACCCCGCTGATAGCCTCGCGCCCCAGGGCCTGCAAGGCATCCGTGGGCCCGGCAACGGTACGCACCCGGTACCCCAACTTGAGCAGCATGCCTCGCAGTACCAATTGATTGACGTCGTTGTCATCCACCAGCAGCACGGTGCAATCCTGGGGGCGGCGTCGCTGGGCAATCTCAGGAGCGCGAGCCAGTGGCTCCTGGGAGTCCAGCTCCACATGCAGGCGGAAACAACTGCCCTGGCCAGGGCTGGACTCATGGGTCAACTGCCCGCCCAGCAGTTCCACCAATTGCCGGCAGATCGCCAGGCCGATGCCCAGGCCACCGTACTCACGGGTCATGGTGCCATCGAGCTGGAAGAAGCGTTGGTACAAGGTGGCCTCGTCCAGATTGACGAAACCTATCCCGCTGTCGACCACCTCGAAGATCAGGCTCACTCGACCTGCCCGTGCAGGCCTGCTGATCACTCGCAAGGTCACGCCACCGCTAGGGGTGAACTTGACCGCGTTTTCCAGCAGGCACTCCAGGCAATGGCTGAGCTTGCAGCGGTCTCCCAGGAGGCGGTCAGGCATGTTCGCACCCAGGTCGACCTGGAAAGACAGGGACTTGTTGGCGGCACTGGCCCCGAACTGGGTCTGCAGGGTGCTCAACAGCGAGCGCAGGCTGAATGGCTGGAGTTGGGCCGTGAGCTTGCCGGCCTGCAGCTCGGTCAGGGTCAGAATGCCATTGACCATGCGCATCATGTCCCGTGCAGAGCCGGCGGCGGTCTGCTGGTATTGCTCAAGCTCCGGGTCCAACTCCAGGGTCTGCATCAACTCCAGGGAGCCGATGACCCCGTTCATCGGGGTCCGCAGTTCATGGGTCAAGGTGGCCAGGAACTCATCCTTGAGCCGGTTGCTGTGGGCCAGTTGCTGGTTCAGCACTTCCAGTTTCTGTCCGGTCTCCAACAGGGTCTGGGCCTGTTGCTCGCGCATCGAGTTGATGCGGTCGGCCAGGGCCAGGGAGAGCAGTGCCACCTCGATCGCCGAGCCGATCTGGCTGGCATACATGGTCAGGAACACGTTGGGCAGGTAGCCCAGCACCATCAGCGTGTTGATCACGCCTCCGAACAGGAAGGCCGACCAGGCGATGATGAAGTAGCGCGCCACCCGCAAGCCACGGCACCAGGCGACGATTCCCGCCACATAGATCACCACGGTGAAGACCAGGGCCAGGGTCGTGGCCAGGCGCAGCGCCAGGGCATAGCTGGTCATCAGCGACAGGGCCATGACCACGGCCCCAAAGGCCATCAGCGCCAGCAAGACACGATCGACCCAGGGGCTATGCCGGGCCGTTTGCAGGAAACTACGGGCGAACTGGCTGCCGAACAGGCCGGCAGAACCGATGAAGAAAGGTGTCGCGGCGTTGGCCCACCAGGGGTTGTCGGGCCAGAAGTACTCCACCGCAGCACCATTGACCGATAACTGGTAGAGACCGAAAGAAGCGATATAGACGATGTAGTAGAGGTAGCTGGTGTCGCGGACGCTGAGGTAGATGAACAGGTTGTATACCAGCATGCCCAGCAACACCCCGTAGATCAGCCCGAGCACGTACAACCGCATGGGCTGTGCCTCGAGATAAGCGGTGCTGGACCAGAGGCTCACCGGCGCCTGGATCGACCCCTCACTGGCCAGGCGCAGGTAGACGGTCTTGTGTTCGTGGGGCGAGAAATTCAGATGGAACAGGTAGTTGTTCTGGCGAATCTGCCGACTGTCGAAGGGCAAGGCATCGCCGGTGTGCCCGGCCAGGCGATAACCGCCAGCTTCGTCGGGAAGATACAGGTCCAGACGATCCAGCGGCGGATAGGCCAGCTCCAGCAACCAGCTACGTTGCGCTGCGGGGTTCGCGGGGCGATAGTCCAGATCGATCTTCAGCCAGAACGCCGAACGCGAATAGCCGGCATTGAGGGTGTCTTTTTCGTGGGGCTTGAATAGTGCGGCCAGGGGGCCTGAGCTGACATCGGCGATCGTGGCTTCGCCACCGGCATCCTCCAGGACTTGCATCACTCGGCCCAGGGGCAGGTGCGAAGTGAACTCGTCGAACTCGACGGCACCAGCCAGCATCGGCAAGCTCAACAGCAACATCAGCAAATAGCGCATTAAAGCCCCGGCGTGGCTTGTCCGGTTGTGTCAGGAAGTCCCCCCATATCCCTTTGAGTAGACGTCAACCAGCATGACCTGTTATTGGTTTGAATCCACTCTAGCATAGCCGCTGATGGCCATTGAGCACCATTGAAAATTTTAGGCTAAAGGCTCTAGGACGGGCATTTCAGCGCAATCACGCGAGCTAGAGCTGTTGCATCGGTCAGGATCGTGATCCATATCGCCAGCGCCACGCCAAGCACCGCGCTCCAAAGCGTTTGGTGGTAAGCTCGCCGCCCATGAATATCTACAGCTCCCGCCCCGTTGTCCTCTGTCTCTCCGGCCACGACCCCAGTGGCGGCGCCGGCTTGCAGGCAGATATCGAAGCCCTGCTGGCCCAGGGTTGTCACGCAGCTCCGGCTGTCACCGCCCTGACCGTGCAGGACACGGTCAACGTCAGCGATTTCCGCGTCCTGGATCGCGAGTGGGTATTGGCCCAGGCCAATGCCGTGCTCAACGACTCCACCGTCGCCGCGGTCAAGCTGGGCATGCTCGGTTCCCTGGAGATGGTCGACACCGTGGTCGAACTGCTCCAGGCGCACCCGCACCTGCCACTGGTCTGCGATCCGGTGTTGCGCGCCGGCGGCGGTGGCCGCCTGGGCAAGGATGAAGTGGGCTACGCCATGCGCGAGCGCTTGTTGCCCCTGGCGACCATTGCCACCCCCAACCTCCCTGAAGCCCGGATCCTGGCGGAACTGCCCGAAGGCACCGCCGACCAATGCGCCGAAAAACTCCTGCCCTACATCAAGTACCTGCTGATCACCGGCGGCCACGGCGACGAACACGAAGTGCACAACCGCCTGTACGGCCGCGACGGCCTGCGCGCAACCTATACCTGCCAGCGCCTGCCCGGCAGCTACCACGGCTCCGGTTGTACCCTGGCCAGCGCCCTCGCCGGTCGCCTGGCCCAGGGCGAGCATCTGGCCAGCGCAGTACAGACAGCCCTGGACTACACCTGGCGTACCTTGCGCGACGCCGAACAACTGGGCCGCGGTCAATTCGTCCCGCGCCGCTTGCCATTGGATTTCTGCTCGTAATGCCCTGAGGCCCGCCCAATGAAGCTACGTGGTCTATACGCCATCACCGACAGCCAGCTGATGGCTGGCAAGCTCCTGGAATACGTGGAGGCCGCGCTCGATGGTGGCGTCACCCTGTTGCAGTATCGCGACAAAAGTACCGATCAAGCCCGACGCCTGCGGGAGGCCGAGGCCCTGCTCGGCCTCTGCGAGCGCTACAAGACCCGCCTGATCATCAACGACGACGCCGAGCTGGCCGCGCGCATCGGTGCCGGCGTGCACCTGGGCCAGACCGACGGCCCGCTGACCCCGGCGCGGTCCCTGCTGGGACGCCAGGCGATCATCGGCGCCACCTGCCACAGCCAGTTGGAGCTGGCCGAGCAAGCGGCCAGCGAAGGTGCCAGTTACGTCGCCTTCGGCCGCTTCTTCAATTCCACCACCAAACCGGGCGCACCTGCTGCCAGCCTCGAGCTGTTGGACCAGGCCCGGGCCAGCCTGCAACTGCCGATCTGCGCGATCGGCGGCATCACCCTGGATAACGCCGCACCGCTGGTCAGCCATGGCGCCGACCTGCTGGCCGTGGTCCACGGGCTGTTCGGCGCCGACAGCGCCGAGCAGGTGACCCGTCGTGCCCGCGCCTTCAATGCCTTGTTCGATCTTTGAAACTTTTTGAGAGCCCTGCCATGTCTCGTTCCGAAACATTGTTCGCCAACGCCCAGAAACACATCCCCGGTGGCGTCAACTCGCCGGTCCGCGCTTTTCGCAGCGTGGGTGGCACCCCGCTGTTCTTCAAGCACGCCGAAGGTGCCTACGTCACCGACGAAGATGACAAGCGCTATGTCGACTACGTCGGCTCCTGGGGCCCGATGATCCTCGGCCACAGCCACCCGCAAGTGCTGGACGCCGTTCGCGAGCAGCTGGTGCACGGCCTGTCCTACGGCGCGCCGACCGCCATGGAGACCGAGATGGCCGACCTGGTGTGCTCCATCGTGCCGTCCATGGAGATGGTGCGCATGGTCAGCTCGGGCACCGAGGCCACCATGAGCGCCATTCGCCTGGCCCGTGGCTACACCGGCCGCGACGCCATCATCAAGTTCGAAGGCTGCTACCACGGTCACTCCGACAGCCTGCTGGTCAAGGCTGGCTCCGGCCTGCTGACCCAGGGCGTGCCAAGCTCGGCCGGGGTACCAGCCGACTTCGCCAAGCACACCCTGACCCTGCCGTTCAACGACATCGCCGCCGTCGAGAAGACCCTCGCCGAAGTCGGCCAGACCGTGGCCTGCATCATCGTCGAGCCAGTGGCTGGCAACATGAACTGCGTACCACCCGCGCCAGGCTTCCTCGAAGGCCTGCGCGAGCAGTGCGACAAACACGGCGTGGTGCTGATCTTCGACGAAGTGATGACCGGTTTTCGCGTCGCGCTCGGTGGCGCCCAGGGCCACTACGGCATCACCCCCGACCTGTCGACCTTCGGCAAGATCGTCGGCGGTGGCATGCCGGTAGGCTGCTTCGGTGGCAAGCGCGAGATCATGGGTTGCATCGCCCCACTGGGCCCGGTCTACCAGGCCGGCACCCTGTCGGGTAACCCACTGGCCATGGCCGCCGGCCTGACCACGCTGAAACTGATCAGCCGCCCGGGCTTCCACGCCGAGCTGAGCGACTACACCAGCCGCCTGCTCGAAGGCCTGCAACAACGCGCCGATGCCGCCGGCATCCCGTTCGTCACCACCCAGGCAGGCGGCATGTTCGGCCTGTACTTCAGCGGCGCTGACGACATCGTCACCTTCGACGATGTGATGGCCAGCGACGCCGATCTGTTCAAGCGTTTCTTCCACCTGATGCTCGAAGGTGGCGTGTACCTGGCGCCAAGCGCCTTCGAAGCCGGCTTCACCTCGATTGCCCACGGCGAGACCGAGCTGAAGCTGACCCTGGATGCCGCGGAACGCGCATTTGCCGCGCTCAAGTAAGCGCTAGCCGGCGGGCGCAGCCATCGACTGTGCCCGTCGCTGCCTTTACACAGGCATTGCCCCGGTCAATCCGGGATATGCTGGACAAACCAGCAGATATCACGCCCATGCAGCAGAAAAACGAGTAAAGACTTTGTAAGGTGGGCCCTGCTTATTTCATAATGCGCGCTTATTGGGCCCCACGCTGGGCCGCGCGCCCCTCAGAGGTAAGTCGATTCCCATGAACCGCACCGGCCGCGCCCTGACACTGGGCTGCCTGTTGCTCCTTCAACCCCTGCTCGCGCATGCACAAGCAGGCGGCAACTCGTTGTTGATCCCTGCGCTGGGGCGCTGCACTCTCGATCCCCAGGCCCAGGAACAAGCCGAGGCGCTCGCTGCGTGCCAGAAAGCCGCCGATGAAGGGGATGCACAGGCGCAATACGAGCTGGGCGAGTTCTACTACGAAGGCAAAGCCACGCCGCGCGACCTCAACCAGGCCCTGAGCTACTTCGAGAAAGCCTCGCTGCAAGGCCACGCCCAGGCACAGTTCAAGCTGGGCACCATGTTCTTCCATGGCGAAGGCGTACCGGCCAACAACGTCCAGGCCTACATCGTCTTGAAGATGGCGGCGGTCAATGGCGCCGAGGATGCCCTGGATACTGCCGATGAAGTCGCCGAGCACATGCAGCGCGACGAGCTGGAAGTCGCCACCCAGGTATTGGGTCAGATCTTTCGCAAATACCTGCTCGAACTGCAGAGCGCCGATGGGCGTTCGCCCTTCTCCCCCCTGCCCTGACAACCCTTGCCAGCCATTGGCCGGCAAAGAAAGGCAGGCGCTTGCGCAAGCGCTATCGAACGACGTTACTTCTCGGGCATCGGCATCGGGAATGGCATGACGTTGCTCACGCCCCGGGCTTCACTGATCTTTGGCGTACCCAGGCGCTCCACTTCGTCGATACGCACGATCGAATGCATCGGCACGAAACTGCGCACCACGCCTTCGAACTGCGCCTTGAGCTTCTCTTCGCTGGGATCGACCACCACCTGCGTACGCTCGCCAAAGACGAACTCCTCAACCTCCAGGAAGCCCCACAGATCGCTCTGATAGATCTGCTTGGCGTACATCTCGAACACCTGGCCCTGGTTGAGGAAAATCACCTTGTAGATTGGAGCTTCGCGTTTGGTCATGGTTGGCCGGTAGTACATCGGGGGATAAAAAAGGGGCGCGAACTATAGCATAGCTACCCGATGCACAACCCTAGGAACCTGTAGGCATGGCCCCTATAATGCGCGGTTCTTTGAATCACGTGATGACCCGTCCATGGCCAAGAAGCTTTACATCGAAACCCACGGTTGCCAGATGAACGAGTACGACAGCTCGCGCATGGTGGATCTGCTGGGTGAACACCAGGCCCTGGAAGTCACGGCTCGCGCCGAAGACGCGGACGTCATCCTGCTCAACACCTGCTCCATCCGCGAACGCGCCCAGGACCGGGTCTACTCCCAACTGGGGCGTTGGCGCGAGCTGAAACTGGCCAACCCGGAAATGGTGATCGCCGTGGGCGGGTGCGTAGCCAGCCAGGAAGGCGCGGCCATTCGCGATCGGGCGCCGTACGTTGACGTGGTCTTCGGCCCACAGACCCTGCACCGCCTGCCGGAAATGATCGATATCGCCCGCGTCACCAAGCTACCGCAGGTGGATGTCTCGTTCCCTGAGATCGAGAAGTTCGACCACTTGCCCGAGCCGCGGATCGACGGCCCCAGTGCCTATGTCTCGGTGATGGAAGGTTGCAGCAAATACTGCACCTTCTGCGTGGTGCCCTACACCCGTGGCGAGGAAGTCAGCCGGCCCTTCGACGACGTGATCGCCGAGATCATCCACCTGGCGGAAAACGGCGTCCGCGAGGTCACCCTGCTGGGCCAGAACGTCAATGGCTACCGCGGCCAGACCCATGAAGGGCGTACAGCGGACCTGGCCGAACTGATCCGCGTGGTGGCCGCCGTCGATGGCATCGAGCGGATCCGCTACACCACCTCGCATCCCCTGGAGTTCTCCGACAGCCTGATCCAGGCCCACGCCGAAGTGCCGGAACTGGTGAAACACCTGCACCTGCCGGTCCAGTCGGGCTCCGACCGTATCCTGGCGGCGATGAAACGCAACCATACCGCCCTGGAGTACAAGTCCAAGTTGCGCAAGCTGCGCGCTGCGGTACCGGGGATCTGCATCAGCTCGGACTTCATCGTCGGCTTCCCCGGCGAGACCGAGAAGGACTTCCAGCAGACCATGAAGCTCATCGAAGATGTGGGCTTCGATTTTTCCTACTCCTTCGTCTACAGCCAGCGCCCGGGGACTCCGGCCGCCGACCTGGCGGACGATACTCCCGAGGCACTGAAGAAAGAGCGCCTCAATGCCTTGCAGCACCGACTGAACCAGCAGGGGTTTGAAATCAGCCGACAGATGGTCGGCTCCACCCAGCGCATCCTGGTAACCGACTACTCGAAGAAGGACCCGGGTGAACTGCAGGGGCGGACCGAGAACAATCGAATCGTCAACTTCCGCTGCGATGATCCCAAGCTGATCGGCCAGTTCGCCGATGTCCACATCGACTCGGCGCAGCCTCACTCACTGCGTGGCTCGCTGCTATCGTAAAACCATGACCCCGACCCTGGACGGAGCTGGCTCTCCAGTGCACGCACTCTTCGAGCCGCCAGGCTCCATCGGTCGAACACAGGAGAAAGACGCCAGCAACCACCCCGGCGCATAAGAGCTTTCGCACCCAGGCTGCTGGCGTTATCCTTGAATTCATCTTAATTGCCGTTGGGCGGCTAAAAACGACCTTGAACGCACCCATAGAACCTCATCGTTTCATCCTCGAGCCTTTCGAGGCTCGCCGCTTCGCCAATCTGTGCGGGCAGTTCGACGAGCATTTGCGCTTGATCGAGCAGCGCCTGACGATCGAGATCCGCAATCGCGGCAACCAGTTCGAACTGATCGGCGAACCCAAGCACACCACCTCCGCGGAAAACCTCCTGCGCCGCCTGTACCGGGAAACCAAGGGTACCGAGCTGTCGCCGGACCTGGTGCACCTGTTCCTCCAGGAGTCGGCCGTGGAACAGCTGGACAATCCTTCGGTGGCCGATGCCGCGGTGGCCCTGCGCACTCGCAAGGGCATGATCCGTCCCCGTGGCCTGAACCAGCAGCGCTACGTCAAGGAAATCCTGGCCAACGACATCAACTTCGGCATCGGCCCAGCTGGCACCGGCAAGACCTACCTGGCGGTAGCCTGTGCAGTGGATGCCCTGGAGCGCGAGCAGGTGCGCCGCATCCTGCTGGTCCGCCCGGCGGTGGAAGCTGGCGAGAAACTGGGCTTTCTGCCGGGCGACCTGGCACAGAAGATCGACCCGTATCTGCGCCCCCTGTACGACGCGCTGTATGAAATGCTCGGTTTCGAGCATGTGGCCAAGCTGATCGAGCGCCAGGTCATCGAGATCGCGCCCTTGGCCTACATGCGCGGCCGTACCCTGAACAACAGCTTCATCATCCTCGACGAAAGCCAGAACACCACCGTGGAACAAATGAAGATGTTCCTCACCCGGATCGGCTTCGGCTCCACCGCGGTGATCACCGGCGACATCACCCAGGTCGACCTGCCCAAGGGCACCAAGTCTGGCCTGGCCCATGTGATCAAGGTGCTTGGCGACGTACCGGGAATCAGCTTCACTCATTTCATGCCCAAGGACGTGGTGCGCCATCCACTGGTGCAACGCATCGTCGAAGCCTACGAGCGCTTTGAACTGCTCAGTGCCGACGAAGCCGCCAAGACCGCTGCCGACAGGGGCAACCGCCACGATGCTTGAGCTCGACCTGCAGCGCGCCAGCCAACAGCCGGCCCCCAGCGATGAACAGTTTCGCCAGTGGTGCGAGCTGGCCCTGCGCCAACGCACCGCTGATTCGGAACTGACCATCCGCCTGGTGGACGAAGCCGAAGGCCGCGAGCTGAACCACACCTGGCGTCATAAAGATTACGCCACCAATGTGCTGTCATTTCCCGCGGAAGTGCCGGATGAACTGCTGGATATCCCACTGCTGGGAGACCTGGTGATCTGCATCCCGGTGGTCGAGCGCGAAGCGGCCGAGCAAGGCAAGGCACTCGAGGCCCATTGGGCCCACCTGGTGATCCACGGCTGCTTGCATCTGCTGGGCTACGACCACATAGATGACGAAGAAGCCGAGGAAATGGAAGCACTGGAACGAACGTTGCTTGCAGAATTGGGTCATCCCGACCCTTATGCCGATGACGAAGACTGATCAACATCCACTTGTAACAACCTAAGGATTCAGAGCAATCGCTATGAGCGAAGATCGATCGAGCAACGGGCAAAAGTCATGGCTGGGCAAACTGACCCAGGCTTTTGCCCATGAGCCGAAAAACCGCCAGGAGCTGCTGGAGCTGCTGCGCGAAGCCCATCAGAACAAATTGCTGGACAGCGAAGCGCTGGCCATCGTCGAAGGCGCCATCCAGGTGGCTGACCTGCAAGTCCGGGACATCATGGTCCCGCGCTCGCAGATGATCAGCATCAAGGCGACCCAGACCCCCCGGGAATTCCTGCCCGCGGTCATCGACTCTGCGCACTCGCGCTACCCGGTGATCGGCGAAAGCCATGACGACGTGATGGGCGTCCTCCTGGCCAAGGACCTGCTGCCGCTGATCCTCAAGGAGAACGGCGACAGCTTCAACATCAAGGACCTGCTGCGCCCCGCCACCTTCGTGCCGGAGTCCAAGCGCCTGAACGTGCTGCTGCGCGAGTTCCGCGCCAACCATAACCACATGGCCATCGTCATCGACGAATACGGCGGCGTGGCGGGCCTGGTGACCATCGAGGACGTGCTGGAGCAGATCGTCGGCGACATCGAGGACGAGCATGACGTCGAGGAAGACAGCTACATCAAGCCCCTGCCCAGCGGCGACTTCCTGATCAAGGCGCTGACACCGATCGAGAACTTCAACGAGTTTTTCGACAGTGACTTCTCCGATGACGAGTTCGATACCGTGGGCGGCCTGGTAATGAGTGCCTTCGGCCACTTGCCAAAACGCAACGAAATCACTGAAATCGGCGCCTATCGCTTCCGCGTACTCAATGCCGATAGCCGACGGATCCATCTGCTGCGCCTGACCCCCGTTTCCCGCTGAGGAACAGAGGTCACCGACCTGCCCCGCATGGACCAGCGCCCCAAGCCCGAAAAACCGGTCTTGGGGTGCTGATCTTGCGGGGCAGGTCGGTCGTGGAGTGCTGCGTGTCTCGACGCTCATCCGAATCAACCCGAACCCACTCCTCGCGCCATGCCCGACGCGACACAGGAAAGAGCTGATGAAACGCCTCTTGCAGCGCTCGACACGCCCCGGCTGGCCCGGCAACCTACTGGCCATGGTAGCTGGCGCGATTACCACCCTGGCCCTGGCCCCCTACGATATCTGGCCGCTGGCACTGCTGGCGGTCGGCTTGTTCTACGCCGGCCTGCGGGAACTGACTCCGCGCCAGGCGCTGGGTCGAGGCTGGTGCTTCGGCTTCGGCCTGTTCGGCGCCGGCACCAGCTGGATCTACGTCAGTATTCATACCTACGGTGGCGCTTCAGCCTTGCTTGCCGGCCTGCTGATGCTGGCGTTCATCGCCGCCATTGCCTGGTTCTTCGCTCTGCCCGCCTGGCTCTGGGCCCGCTGGCTACGGCGCAACGAAGCGCCTCTGGCCGACGCCCTGGCATTCGCCGCCCTATGGGTGGGCCAGGAAGCCTTCCGCGGTTGGTTCCTCACCGGTTTCCCCTGGCTCTACTCCGGCTACAGCCAGCTCGACGGCCCGCTGGCTGGATTGGCGCCCCTGGGCGGTATCTGGCTGATTTCCTTTGCCCTGGCCCTGACTGCCGCGCTGCTCTACAACCTGCCACGCCTGGCCAGGAATGGGCGTAAAGGGTTCATCGCCGCCGGCCTGGTGCTGCTGGCAGCACCCTGGGCAATCGGCCTGGCGCTCAAGGGCCATGCCTGGACCAGCCCATCGGGAGACCCGCTGTCGGTAGCGGCCATCCAGGGCAATATCGAGCAAAGCATGAAGTGGGACCCGGCGCAGCTCAACGCCCAGCTGGCGCTGTACCGCGACATGAGCATGAGCAGCAAGCGCGTGGATCTGCTGGTCTGGCCGGAAACCGCCGTGCCCGTGCTCAAGGAGTCCGCCGAAGGCTACCTGGCGATGATGGGCAACTTTGCCGCCGATCGTCACTCCGCGCTGATTACCGGGGTTCCGGTACGCCAACTGGTGCACCATGAGAAACGCTTTTTCAATGGCATCACCGTCACCGGCGAAGGTGATGGCACCTACCTCAAGCAAAAACTGGTGCCCTTCGGCGAGTACGTACCGCTACAAGAGGTGCTGCGTGGGCTGATCGACTTCTTCGACCTGCCAATGTCCGACTTCGCCCGCGGTCCAGCCGACCAGCCATTGCTGCAGGCCAAGGGCTATCAGATTGCGCCATTCATCTGCTACGAAGTGGTCTATCCCGAGTTCGCCGCTGGCCTGTCGGCTCGCAGCGACCTGTTGCTGACCATCAGCAACGACACTTGGTTCGGCACCTCCATCGGCCCCTTGCAACATCTGCAAATGGCCCAGATGCGGGCCCTGGAGGCTGGTCGCTGGATGATCCGCGCTACCAATAACGGCGTTACCGGCCTGATCGATCCATTCGGCAAGATCACCGCGCAGATCCCCCAGTTCGAACGCGGCATCCTCTACGGCGAAGTCGTGCCCATGCACAACCTGACGCCCTACCTGCATTGGCGTTCGTGGCCACTGATCGTGCTGTGCGCCCTGCTGTTTGGCTGGGCGCTGCTGACCAGCCGCATCGCCAAGACCGTCTGATACCTTTGATCCAGCCGGCTCCTGGGGAGCCGGCCCTCAACGGTAGAAAAGCCGGTAACCCAATTGGCCCGCCGCTTCATTGAGCAACTGGCCACTTTGCCAGATGGACTTGAACTCCGGCATCCAGCCGCCCAGTGGCCGGGCATTGTCCACTCCCAGGAAACCCACCGGCGCCGGCACCACCACGAACCCCGCACGCTCGAAACTCCAGGCCGAGCGCGGCATATGCCAGGCCTGGGTCACCACCACCACGCGCTTGATCCCCAGGGGCTGCAAGACTTCGGCAGTGAACTGGGCATTCTCCCAGGTCGTGCGGCTACGCCCCTCTTGCCAGCGCACTGTCACCCCAAAATCATTGAGCAATGACTCTGCCATGAGTGCCGCTTCGGTAGGTGGCGTGCCGTAGTGCAGGCCGCCACTGGTCAGCACCGGCAGGCCTGAGGCCTTGGCCAGGCGCGCAGCATAACGCTCACGCTCCAGGCCCACGCCGGTAGGCTGGTCGCTACCCCAGGCCGGGTCACCGCGCTCGCGACCGGAGCCCAGGACCACGATTGCATCTGCCTGCCCGGCCAGGCTGGCCCACTGGCTCTGTGGCAACGCAGGCAATTGCTCCAGGGCACGAGCCCCCCACTCCACCATCACTGGCAGGCTCATCAGCCAGAAACCACCCAGCCCCAGGACAAAGCAGCAGCGCGCCAGCCGCGGCCTGGAGCGGCGCAATAGCCAGGCGAGCAGAAGCAGAAGCAGGAGAATACCGGGGGGCAGCAGTAACTGTTTGATGAAATAGCGAAAAGGCATCGAGCATCTCCAAAAGATGCCCGAAGCCTATAGGGGATGCCTGTCCGGCAACAACCAATACCAACCACTTTCGCTTGCAAGGTCCTCGACAACGACCTTTATCGCCCAATGAAGGGCCCATGGGGCCTACTTGAACTGCCGGGACCGGACTTTCAGCTGATCCCGTACCGGCGCCTGGTCCTTCAGCCAGATGATCTCGGCCGAACGGGGCGCGCCCTGTTGCTGCAGACTGCCCAAAGCATTGATCTGCATGTCACGTTGACTGCGAGCCAGATAGGCCTTGATCAGTTCGAGCTCCGCAGGGCTCAAGCCCCGCAATTCCAACTCGACGGCGCGCTCGTCGCGCAACCGATCCGCGGTTCTTGCCGCGTCCAGGGCCAGAGCCAATCGATTCAGCAGCCGTTCGTACACCTCCGTATCTGTTGCTTTGCGCTGCGACTCAAGCATCCGTTCACCTCATTGAAGATAAGACTCACTCCCCTTTTTGAGCTTAGTCGGGCAGCCGCAGGCAACGCGCTGCCGCGACCAACGGCCCGCCTGCGTAATCAGGGTTTCCCTCGGTAGAGCACGGTCATGTATGCTACGACGCTTCCTGTAACTCCACTTCCAGCTCAATCGGGCAGTGAAAAACGCCTTATCCCGGCGCCTTCATCACCCGACGTTGCGTTGAAGAGGATTAGGCCACCCTTATCCAATACATAAAGTAGCCATGCACGAACATTACCAACCCCGTGAAATCGAAGCCGCCGCCCAGTCGTTCTGGGACGCGCAAAAGTCGTTTGAAGTCAGCGAACAGCCAGGCCAGGAGACTTACTACTGCCTATCGATGTTCCCGTACCCGAGCGGCAAGCTACACATGGGGCACGTGCGCAACTACACCATCGGCGACGTGATCGCCCGCTACCAGCGCATGCTCGGCAAGAACGTCCTGCAACCCATGGGTTGGGATGCTTTCGGCATGCCGGCGGAAAACGCCGCGATGAAGAACAACGTCGCTCCGGCCAAATGGACCTACGAAAACATCGCCTACATGAAGAGCCAGCTGCGTAGCCTGGGTCTGGCGGTGGACTGGTCCCGGGAAGTCACTACCTGCAAGCCGGACTACTACCGCTGGGAGCAGTGGTTGTTCACGCGCCTGTTCGAAAAGGGCGTGATCTACCGCAAGAACGGGACCGTGAACTGGGACCCGGCCGACCAGACCGTACTGGCCAACGAGCAAGTCATCGACGGCCGCGGCTGGCGTTCCGGCGCGCTGATCGAGAAGCGCGAAATCCCGATGTACTACTTCCGCATCACCGACTATGCCGAAGAACTGCTGCAAAGCCTCGACGACCTGCCCGGCTGGCCCGAGCAGGTCAAGACCATGCAGCGCAACTGGATCGGCAAGTCCCGCGGCATGGAAGTGCAGTTCCCCTATGACCAGGCCAGCATCGGTCACGAAGGCACACTGAAAGTCTTCACCACCCGCCCTGACACCCTGATGGGTGCAACCTACGTTGCCGTGGCCGCGGAGCACCCGCTGGCCACCCAGGCAGCCCAGGGCAACCCTGCATTGCAGGCGTTCATCGAAGAATGCAAGAACGGCAGCGTTGCCGAAGCCGACATGGCCACCCAGGAAAAGAAAGGCATGGCCACTTCCCTGCTGGTCGAGCACCCGCTGACCGGTGAAAAACTGCCGGTCTGGGTCGCCAACTACGTGTTGATGCACTACGGCGACGGCGCGGTGATGGCTGTTCCGGCGCACGACGAGCGTGATTTCGAGTTTGCCCAGAAGTACCAGCTGCCGATCAAGGCCGTGGTGCGCACCAGCGCTGGTGATGAAGTCGGCAGCGAGTGGCAGGCCGCCTATGGCGAGCACGGCCAGTTGATCAACTCCGGCGAGTTCGATGGCCTGGATTTCGCCGGCGCATTCGACGCCATCGAGGCCGCGCTGATCCGCAAGGAGCTGGGCAAGTCTCGCACCCAGTTCCGCCTGCGCGACTGGGGCATCAGCCGCCAGCGCTACTGGGGCTGCCCGATCCCGATCATCCATTGCCCATCCTGTGGCGACGTCCCGGTGCCGGAAGATCAACTGCCGGTCAAGCTGCCGGAAGACGTGGTGCCGGACGGCGCTGGCTCGCCGCTGGCGCGCATGCCCGAGTTCTACGAATGCAGCTGCCCGAAATGCGGTACTGCGGCCAAGCGCGAAACCGACACCATGGACACCTTCGTCGAGTCGTCCTGGTACTTCGCCCGCTACGCCTCGCCGAACTACGAAGGTGGCATGGTCGATCCGAAGGCCGCCAACCATTGGCTGCCGGTCGACCAGTACATCGGCGGCATCGAACACGCGATCCTGCACCTGTTGTACGCACGCTTCTTCCACAAGCTGATGCGCGATGAGGGCCTGGTCACCTCCAACGAGCCCTTCAAGAACCTGTTGACCCAGGGCATGGTGGTCGCCGAGACCTACTACCGCGTGGCCAGCAATGGCGGCAAGGACTGGTTCAATCCGGCCGACGTCGAAATCGAGCGCGATGCCAAGGCCAAGATCATCGGCGCACGCCTGAAGACCGACGGCTTGCCGGTGGAGATCGGCGGCACCGAGAAGATGTCCAAGTCCAAGAACAATGGCGTTGATCCTCAGGCGATGATCGACCAGTACGGCGCCGACACCTGCCGCCTGTTCATGATGTTCGCCTCGCCGCCCGACATGAGCCTGGAGTGGTCCGATTCCGGCGTCGAGGGGGCAAGCCGCTTCCTGCGTCGCGTCTGGCGCCTGGCACAAAACCATGTTGGCCAGGGCCTGCCGGGCAAGCTGGATATCGCCGCACTGGACGACGCACAGAAGGTCATCCGTCGTGCGATCCACGCTGCGATCAAGCAAGCCAGCACCGATGTAGGCCAGTTCCACAAGTTCAACACCGCCATCGCCCAGGTGATGACTTTGATGAACGTGCTGGAGAAAGCCCCACAAGCCACTGAACAGGACCGCGCCCTGCTGCAGGAAGGCCTGGAAGCCGTCACCCTGCTGCTGGCTCCGATCACGCCACACATCAGCCACGAACTGTGGACCGAGCTGGGTCAGGCCGGCGCAGTCATCGACGCCGGTTGGCCAGCCGTGGACGAAAGCGCCCTGGTCCAGGACAGCCTGCAACTGGTGATCCAAGTCAACGGCAAGCTGCGCGGTCAGATCGAGATGCCGGCCAGCGCCAGTCGTGAAGAGGTCGAGGCCGCTGCACGCGCCAACGAGAACGTGCTGCGCTTCACCGATGGACTGACCATCCGCAAGGTCATCGTGGTGCCAGGCAAACTGGTCAATATCGTCGCCAGCTAATTGGATCAGGCACCCGGTCCGGGACCGGGTGCCGAACAAGACCTTCCGGGCCGCCAGGCGGGCCCATATGGTTTCAAGGGGAGCAAGACATGATCAAACGTAACCTTCTGGTGATGGGCATGGCCCTGGTGCTGAGCGCCTGTGGCTTCCATCTGCGTGGTACAGGAACCCAGGAGCTGACCATCAAGGAGCTCGACCTGAGCGCTCGGGACGCCTACGGCCCGACTGTTAAATTGCTGCAACAGCAACTGGAAAACAGTGGCGTACAGGTCCATGCCGGCGCACCTTACAAATTGGTACTGGTGAACGAACAGAACTCCCAACGCACCCTGAGCTATAGCGGCGGTGGCAACTCTGCCGAGTATGAAATCAGTACCAAGCTGAGCTACGAAATCCTGACTCACGACAACCTGTCCATGCTGAGCGACAAGCTGGAAGTACAGAAAGTCTTCGTTCATGACGGCAACAACATCACCGGTTCAGGCCAGGAGTCGTCCCAGACCTACCAGGAAATGCGCCGCGACCTGGTCCAGCGCATGCTGATCCGCCTGCAGTTGCTGACGCCTGATCAGTTGGCCAAGCTCCAGGCCACCGCCGAAGCCAAAGCCAAGGCAGAAGCCCAGGCCCTGGAAGCAGCACGCAAGGCTGAAGCGGAAACCCCGCGACAGTCGCCAATGGAACTGCCCAACCAGTAAGCCTTGTGGGGCGCTTCGGCGCCCCACCGACCCACGCCTATGAAACTCGCTCCCGCCCAACTCGGCAAACACCTGCAAGGCACCCTCGCTCCGGTCTATGTGATCAGTGGCGACGACCCGCTGCTGTGCCAGGAAGCTGCCGACGCCATTCGCTCTGCCGTACGCCAGCAGGGCTTCGATGAGCGCCAGGTATTCAGTGCCGACGCCAACTTCGACTGGGGTAGCCTGCTGCAAGCCGGTGCCAGCATGTCGCTGTTTGCGCAAAAACGCCTGCTTGAACTGCGCCTGCCTTCGGGCAAGCCCGGGGATAAGGGCGCCGCTGCGCTGATCGAGTACTGCTCGCGCCCCGCCGAAGACACGGTGCTGTTGATCAGCCTGCCCAAGCTCGACGGTAGCGCACAGAAAACCAAGTGGGGCAAAGCCCTGGTCGAAGGAAACCAGACCCAGTTCATCCAGATCTGGCCCGTGGATGCCAACCAGCTACCACAGTGGATCCGCCAACGCCTGTCGCAAGCAGGGTTATCGGCCAGCCAGGATGCAGTGGAACTGATTGCCGCCCGGGTCGAAGGCAACCTGTTGGCTGCGGCCCAGGAAATAGAAAAGCTCAAGCTGATGGCCGAAGGCGGGCAGATCACCGTTGAAACGGTCCAGGCTGCCGTGGCCGATAGCGCACGCTTCGATGTGTTCGGCCTGGTCGATGCGATCCTCAATGGTGAAGCCGCTCATGCCTTGCGCATGCTCGAAGGACTCAAGGGCGAAGGCGTGGAACCTCCAGTGATTCTCTGGGCCTTGTCCCGGGAGTTGCGACTGCTGGCCAACCTGGCGCTGCAATTCAGCCAGGGAGTGCCGTTGGACAAGGTTTTCAGCCAAGCCCGGCCTCCTGTCTGGGACAAGCGCAAGCCGCTGATGAGCAAAGCCCTGCAACGCTACTCTGCGCAGCGCTGGGGCCAGTTGCTACTCGATGCACAGCGCATCGATGCCCAGATCAAGGGCCAGGCCAGTGGTTCCGCCTGGAGCAGCCTGAGCCGCCTGTCGCTCCTGATGGCCGGCCAGCGCCTGGCCTTGCCTGCCGAGTAAACAGGCCTGTTGACCTCGCCCGAACTAAAGAGCACTGGACAGCGGCAGCGCTCTGGCCGATGATCTGCGCCGCACAACCCACCCAGCCAGCGAGGCTCTCCATGAGCAAGCCATCCAAGCATGGTCCCAACAAGGCCAAATCCATCATTGCCCAACCACTGTTCCGCAGCCGCCAGGAACGCCCGGCCAAGGGCAAAGGCAGCTACCGCCGCGAAGCCTTCCAGTCTAAAAGCTGGGAGGCTTCTTACTTTCTGGCTGCTTGAAGCCCAGGACCCCATTGGCATGATAAGGTCTGCACCTGATTGTTATTCACTCTGGACCTGTGCATGCCCTCTTGTATTCCCCGTCGTTGGCACTTACGCCAACTGATCGCTGCCTCCAGCCTGATTCTGTTGGTCGCCTGCGCGGAAAAACCCACCGCCGCCGACGCCCAGCCGCTGCCCAACCTCCAGGCAGCTCCCATTGCGGCACCTGCCACTGTCGCGCCACTGAGCGTCGACAACCTGGATATCCAGCCCCCCCAGACGTTCGATGAATGGCTCAGAGCCTTTCGCATCGAGGCCTTGAACGCCGGGATCCGTGCCGAGGTATTCGACCGCGCCTTTACTGGCATCACCCCGGACATGAGCGTGATCAAGGCCGATCGCAGCCAACCCGAGTTCACTCGCCCGGTATGGGAGTACCTGGATGGAGCCCTCTCCGCAGTACGAGTACGCAAGGGCCAGGCACTGCTGGTCCAGTACAGTGACATCCTGCAACGGATCGAACAGCGCTATGGAGTGGACCGCCAGGCCCTCGTGGCCGTCTGGGGCATGGAAAGCAACTTCGGTGACTTCCAGGGCAACAAATCGGTGATCCGCTCGTTGGCCACCCTGGCCTATGAAGGCCGGCGCCCAGCCTTTGCCAATAGCCAACTGATCGCCGCCCTGCAGATCATCCAGCACGGCGACATCCAGCCCGAGAAAATGCTGGGCTCCTGGGCCGGCGCCATGGGCCAGACGCAGTTCATCCCCACCACCTATAACACCCATGCCGTGGATTTCGACGGCGATGGCCGCCGGGATATCTGGAACAGCCCCGCCGACGCCCTGGCTTCGACCGCCCATTACCTGCAAAGCTCAGGCTGGCAGAAGGGACAACCCTGGGGGCTGGAGGTCAAGCTCAACAGTGGATTCGACTATGCCCTGGCCGATGCCTCCACACGCAAGAGCGTTGCCGAGTGGATGCGCCTGGGGATGCGGCCAGTCAATGGCCAGGCATTGCCCTACGGCTCAGAACAGCTATCGGCTTCACTGCTGCTGCCTGCGGGCTATCGGGGCCCTGCCTTCCTGATCCTGGATAACTTCCGTGCCGTGCTCAAGTACAACAACTCATCGTCCTATGCCTTGGCGGTGAACCTGTTGTCCGAACGCTTCAACGGTACCGGGCTGATCAGTGGCAGCTGGCCCAAAGACGAATTGCCATTGAGTCGCTCCGAGCGTATCGACCTGCAAACCCTGCTCAGCGCCAGGAACTATGATGCTGGCAATCCTGACGGCATCATCGGCGCCAACACCCGCAAGGCCATTCGCAGTGCCCAGCAAGCCTTGGGCTGGCCCGCAGATGGCTATCCGACCCGCAAGCTGCTGGACAGCCTGCGCAACCCTTGAGCAGCAACCTGGCGCCAGGGACAGCCCCTGCGCCAGGCCTTGGCTACTTGAAGACCACGTCCTGGGCCAGGGTCAACGTCCTGGCCCCTGCGTCGAGCTTGACCAGGGCGCCCATGGGCAAGGTCAAGTTAGGATCGCAATGACCACTGCGCCACCCAGCCAGCACGGGAATCCGAAATGGCTCGAAGGTCTGCTTGAGCAGCCCGCAGAGCGCGCTGAAATCCACTCCGGCCACATCTCCCACCAACACCCCTCGTAGCTTGTCGAGCTTGCCCGCCAGGCGCAGGTGATTGAGCAAGCGGTCAATGCGGTACAACGGTTCGTTGACATCCTCGATGAACAGAATGGTGCCATCGGTAACGATTTCGTAAGGGGTACCCAGGGTGCTGGCGATCATCGATAGGTTGCCTCCCAGCAGCGGGCCCTGCGCGATGCCCGGCTCGATGGTCGTCAGCGCAAAGGCCACCGGATGAGGCAGCGGACTGCCCGCCCTGACCTGTCCCCTGAGCAGATTGAAGAGGGACGCCTCGGTCGGTGGCTGCTTGCCGCCCAGCAGATCGGCATTGAGCATCGGCCCGTGGAAACTGACAAAACCCGCATAACGATTTATCGCCAGATGCAGCGCCGTGATATCGCTGTAGCCGATGAAAGGCTTGGGATGTCGGCGCAGCAGGTCGAAATCGATCTTGTCCAGCAGTCGCGGGCTGCCATACCCCCCACGCAAACACAGGATCGCGTCGACTTCGGTATCGGCGAAGGCTGCATGCAGGTCGTGCAGGCGCACCTCATCACTACCGGCCAAATAGCCATCCTGCTGCCCTACCCCGGGAAAGATTCGCAGCCCATACCCTCTGGAGCGCATCCATTGAAGGGCTTTTTCAGTATCCAGCGCCGCCGGGCCAGCCGGCGCGATAAGGCCGATGACGCCTTCGGCTGCCAATGCCGGAACTGGCAGATGGGCATGAAGAGCAGCAGTCGGTTGAGTGGGCATGCAGAGTCTCCCTGTGTGAGTTCACTCAAGCACAGTAGCCATGAATGCCAGGAAACAGAAGGGGAAATCGCCCGCCAGAGACACAAAGGAGGGGGATCGGTAGACCGCCCGCAAGAATCAGCTCTTGCGGGCGGAACGAATCAGGAAACCAGGCCTTCTTTGGCCAGCTTCGCTTGTTCGTCGGCGTGGTACGAGGAACGCACCAGCGGGCCGGATGCCACGTTCTTGAAGCCCATCCGATAGCCTTCCTCGGCGAACCAGGCGAAGGTGTCCGGGTGCACGAAACGCTGCACCGGCAGGTGGTTACGCGACGGCTGCAGGTACTGGCCAAGGGTCAGCATGTCGATGTCATGCTCGCGCATGCGCTTCATCACTTCGATGACTTCGTCGTCGGTCTCACCCAGGCCCAGCATCAAGCCTGACTTGGTCGGCACGTGAGGCACCAGCTGCTTGAACTTCTGCAGCAGGGTCAACGACCACTGGTAATCCGAACCCGGGCGCGCGGCCTTGTACAGGCGCGGTACGGTTTCCAGGTTGTGGTTGAACACATCCGGTGGAGTGGCCGCGGTAATTTCCAGGGCGATGTCCATGCGGCCGCGATAGTCGGGGACCAGGGTTTCCAATTGCACATTTGGCGACAGCTTGCGGATTTCGCGGATGCAGTCGGCAAAGTGCTGGGCACCGCCGTCGCGCAGGTCGTCGCGGTCCACAGAGGTGATTACCACATACTTCAGGCGCAGGTCGGCGATGGCCACGGCCAGGTTCACCGGCTCATCGACATCCAGGGGTTTTGGACGACCATGGCCAACATCACAGAAGGGGCAACGGCGGGTGCAGATATCGCCCATGATCATGAACGTCGCGGTACCACCAGAGAAACACTCACCCAGGTTCGGGCAGGATGCCTCTTCGCAGACGCTATGCAGCTTGTGCTTGCGCAGCAACTGCTTGATCCGATCGACCTCTGGCGATACCGGGATCCGCACGCGGATCCAGTCCGGCTTCTTCGGCAACTCGGTGGTCGGGATGATCTTCACCGGAATACGCGCGACCTTCTCTGCACCGCGCAACTTGACGCCGGTTTCAACTTTCGCACGGGCCGGCCGCTCGGAAACATCCAGCGTCGGGATCAGGGTTTGAACAGCGTCTTGTTGCGCAGTAGTCATATCAGTCGATTCCGCCCGTTAGGGTCGTCTGCTCAGCATAGTCGAGGTGTTTGACGAGCTGCGCACGCAGCCGGGCACTTACCTCGGCAAATTCAATCGGTCCTGCATGGTCGCTCAGCTGGGTCATTGCCAACCCGGCGTAACCACAGGGGTTAATCCGTCGGAACGGCTGCAAGTCCATGTCCACGTTCAATGCCAGGCCATGGAAGGAGCAGCCGTGGCGAATACGCAAGCCCAGGGAGGCGATTTTCGCCCCGTCTACATAGACGCCTGGCGCATCGGGCTTGGCCGCCGCCGAAACGCCGTAGCTGGCCAGTAAATCGATCAGGCAACGCTCCATGCGGCTGACCAGTTCACGTACGCCGAAACCCAGCCTGCGCACATCCAGCAAGAGATAAGCCACCAACTGGCCAGGCCCGTGATAAGTCACCTGGCCACCACGATCAGCCTGCACCACGGGAATATCGCCCGGCACCAGCAGATGCTCGGCCTTGCCGGCCTGCCCCTGGGTAAAGACCGGAGGATGCTGCACCAGCCAGACTTCGTCCGGTGCCTCGGTACCGCGTTGGTTGGTGAAGCGCTGCATGGCCTGCCAGACCGGCTCATAGGCCATCAGGCCAAGCTCACGAAAGCCCAGCGTCTGCGACATCACAGCACCATGTGGACGACACCGGTAGCACGCAGGGCACTATTGATATCACGCAGTTGGTCTTCACCGGTGGCGGTGATGTGCAGTTGTACAGTGGTGTACTTGCCATTGCTGCTCTGGCGCTCGGCCAGGGACTTGATGTCCAGGGTGGCGTACTTGGCAAGGATCTCGATCACGGTGTCCTTGAAGCCGACGACCGTGTCACCGATCACCTTGATCGGATAGTCATCGACGGGGAATTCAATCTTGTGCGACTTAACGTCAGTGTCTGTCATGGCAGTAACGGCCTCGTAAGCCGTGGCGACGGACATGGCCCCCGCACCACTAGGGAGCGAGGGCCATGCAGGTCGACAATATCAGTTGAACAAGCCGTAGAAGAATAGACGGATGCTATCCCACATGCGACGGAAGATACCACCTTCCTCGACCGCGTCCAGAGCGATCAGGTCGGCGCTGTGCACCACTTTATCGTCCAGTTTCACTTCGACCTTACCGATCACGTCACCCTTGGCGATCGGAGCGACCAGCTGCGGGTTCATGGTCATGCTGGCTGCCAGCTTCTTCAGCTGGCCCTTGGGCATGGTCATGGTCAGGTCTTCGGCCAGGCCGGCCTTGACTTGATGGGTCGTGCCCTTCCAGACCGGCGCCTGGGCCAGTTCGGTGCCCTTCTGGTAGAAGGTCTGGGTTTCGAAGAAGCGGAAACCGTAGGTCAGAAGCTTCTGGGTCTCGGCTGCGCGGGCCTGTTCGCTGTTGGTACCGAATACCACGGCGATCAGGCGCATGCCATCACGTACCGCCGAGGACACCATGCAATAGCCCGCTTCGTCCGTGTGGCCGGTCTTCAGGCCATCGACGGTCTTGTCACGCCACAGCAACAGGTTGCGGTTAGGCTGCTTGATACCGTTCCAGAAGAACTCCTTCTGCGAGTAGATCGCATAGTGAGCCGGGTCTTCATGGATGATCGCGCGGGCCAGCAACGCCATGTCATGGGCCGACGAGTAATGCTCGGGGTTCGGCAGGCCGGTCGGGTTCATGAAGTGGCTGTTGCTCATGCCCAGGTCGCCGGCAGTCTTGTTCATCATGTCGGCGAAGGCGTCTTCGCTACCGGCGATATGCTCGGAAATCGCCACGCTGGCGTCGTTGCCCGACTGGATGATGATGCCGTGCAGCAGGTCGCTGACGGAGACTTGCGACCCCACCTTGATGAACATCCGCGAACCGCCGGTACGCCAGGCGTTTTCACTGACGGTCACTGGATCGTTCTCGCCGATCTGGCCACGGCGGATTTCCAGGGTGGCGATATAGGCGGTCATCAGCTTGGTCAAGCTGGCCGGCGGCAGGCGCTGGTCACCGTTGTTCTCCACCAGCACGTTTCCGCTGCTGGCATCCATGAGCACATAGGATTTGGCGGCCAGCTGCGGTGGCGACGGCATCGCCTCTACCGCCCAGGCGGCGGGCGTGATGATCAGCGGGACAAGCAGGCACAGGCGTTTGGCAAAGGTGGTGATGTTCATCCGTCTCTCGAAGTCGCTAATGGAAACTTGCCCCAGGGGCAAAATTATTTCAGACAACCGTCTAAAGGGCTGTCGCGTGTAACGTTGTTCACTCACTGACCCTTGCCGGGCTTTTGTTGTACGACGAGCCAACAACCAGGATCGCCCCCCAGTACCGCAAGCGAACCATCATTTCTCAGCGTCCCTACTCTGCAGTGACCACGCTCGCCTGACCCAGGTTGGCCAGGCGCACGCTATTCTGCGCTTGCTGGGTTTCTCCCGGCGATCCGAACGGCCCCAGGCGTACCCGGTGCAGCGTCTGCTGATTACGTACGATCGAACTGATGAACACCGGGGCGCTCACCATTGAACTCAACTTCGACCTCAACAGCTCGGCCGCATCCGGATTGGCGAAGGCGCCTACCTGCAGGTACTGGCCGGAAGCGGCCGCAGAACCGTTCTTGACCTGTACAGGAACCACCGCGGCCGCATGTTGCTGCGGTGGCGGAGTCCACTGCTCGACCGTACCGGCCGAACTGGTGATCACCGGCGCGCTATTCTGCGCCACTTGCGGCTCGTTGAGCATCAAAGGCGCCGGACGGCCACGCTGGGCCCACCATTGCTGAGGATCGATGCCCTCGACCTTGACTCGAGCAGTCCCGGTCTCGGCATAACCGAGCTTCTTGGCCGCCGCATAAGACAGGTCGATGATCCGGTCTGAATAGAACGGCCCCCGGTCGTTGACCCGCAGGATCACGCTGCGGTTGTTGTCCAGGTTGGTCACCCGTACATAGCTGGGCAATGGCAGTGTCTTGTGCGCGGCACTCATGCCGTACAAATCATAGACCTCGCCATTGGCGGTGTTCTGGCCGTGGAACTTGGTGCCGTACCAGGAAGCCGTGCCCGACGCCACGTAGCTCTTGGACTCCTGGATCGGGAAGTAGGTCTTGCCCAGTACCGTATAGGGATTGGCCTTGTACGGGCCGGTGTGCAGGGTTGGCGTGGCATCGGGAATGCGCGATACATCGACATCCCACCAGGGCGCGCCATCCTTGTGGGCGCGATTGATATCCAGGCCCGGCATCGAACGCACGGTATTGGTGGGTTTCTGCTGTGGCGCGCGGCTCGTCGAGCAACTGGCCACCAACAGCGACAATGCGGCAAAAGCCAGCAGCTTCAGGGGTTTGCAGATTGGCATTGCCAGCATTACTTGACGCCCCGTGCTTGGACCAGCTGTTCAGACAGCTGATGTACGGCCATGGCATACATCACGCTGCGATTATAGCGAGTGATCGCGTAGAAGTTCTTCAGACCCATCCAGTATTCCGGACCGTTATCACCCTCCAGGCGGAAAGCAGTAACCGGCATATCATCGCGCAGCGCATCATGACTCGACCAGCCCAGGGCTCGCAACTCCCCGACGGTCTTCGTCGGCTCGATCCCGGTAGTCAGGCCCTCATCTACACGATCGCCGCGCACGTCGGCGCGACTGACCACCGGCTCGCCGGCGACCCAACCATGGCGCTTGAAGTAGCTGGCCACGCTGCCGATGGCATCGTCCGGATTGGTCCAGATATTGATGTGCCCATCGCCATCGAAATCCACGGCATAGGCCCGGAAGCTGCTCGGCATGAACTGCGGCAGCCCCATAGCACCGGCGTAGGAGCCCTTGAGACTCAGCGGATCCAGTTGTTCTTCGCGCGCCAACAGCAGGAACTCGCGCAGCTCCTTGCGGAAGAATTCAGCCCGCGGCGGATAATCGAAGCCCAGGGTCGACAAGGCATCGATCACCCGATAATTGCCCGTATTACGCCCGAAAAAGGTCTCGACGCCGATGATCGACACGATGACCTGGGCCGGTACTCCGTACTCCTGTTCAGCCCGGGCCAACACCGCCTCGTGCTGGCGCCAGAAGTCCACACCGCGGGCAATGCGCGCGTCGGTGATGAACATCGGGCGGTATTCCTTCCACTGCTTGACCCGCTCGGCAGGTCGCGAAATGGCATCAAGAATTGCTTGCTTGCGCTCGGCTTCGCGGAACACGCTCATGAGCTGCTCACCGGCAAAACCGTAGTCCCGGGTCATTTCCCCGACGAATTCGGCAACCTGGGGCGAGCCTTCGTAGGCACCAGCCGAAGCAGGTTCCACGGCCCCCAGGATGCTCGCCAGACCGACCCATGGAGCATACCGAGCGGTCCAGCCACGCATTACTTGCATTGAATTCTTCACCTTAATCAAACCTGTGCGATCCACTTGCGATGGGTATGGATCGACATCAAAACCCCAAACGCTGACAGTAGCGTCACCAACGAAGTTCCTCCGTAGCTAATGAAGGGCAACGGAACTCCCACCACCGGCAACAAGCCACTGACCATACCGATGTTGACGAAAACGTAAACAAAAAACGTCATGGTCAGGCTGCCTGCCAGCAACTTGCCGAACAGTGTCTGGGCCTGCGCCGTGATCACCAGGCCGCGCCCGATCAGCAGCAGGTAGATCAGCAACAAGGCGCAGATCCCCACCAGGCCGAACTCCTCGCCCAGGACCGCGATAATAAAGTCGGTGTGGCTCTCGGGCAAAAAGTCCAGGTGCGATTGGGTGCCCAGCAACCAGCCCTTGCCGAACACGCCGCCGGAGCCGATGGCCGCCTTGGACTGGATGATGTTCCAGCCGGTACCCAAAGGATCGCTTTCCGGGTCGAGGAAGGTCAGGATCCGCTGCTTCTGGTAGTCGTGCATGATGAACATCCACATGGCAATCGCCACCGGCACCGCGGCCGCCAGCACGCCGATGATCCAGCGCCAGCGCAAACCACCCATGAACAGCACGAAGGTGCCCCCGGCCAGGATCAGCAAGGCCGTACCCAGGTCGGGTTGGCGCACGATCAGCATGAACGGCAAGCCGATCAGGATGAGGCTGATCGCCACGTGCTTGAGGTGCGGCGGCAGGGTGCGCTTGGACAGGTACCAGGCAATGGTCGCCGGCATGATGATCTTCATGAACTCCGAAGGCTGGAAGCGGATGACCCCGGGGACATTGATCCAACGGGTCGCCCCCATGGCGTTATGCCCCATCACGTCCACCACCACCAGCAGCACCACGCCGAACACATAGCCCAGCGGTACCCAGCGCGCCATGAAGCGCGGCTCGAACTGGGCGATGACAATCATCGACACCAGGCCGATACCGAAGGACGTGGCTTGCTTGGCCAACAGGTCCCAGCTCTTGCCGCTGGCCGAATACAGCACGAACAGGCTGCCGGCGGCCAGGGTCAGCAGCAGGATCAACAAAGGGCCATCGATATGCAGGCGTTGCAATAGCGTCGCCCGACGCCGCATCACATCCTCGCTGGACAGAATGCGGTCAAAATTACTCTTCACGGGCCGTAGCCTCCGTGCTGATAGGGCTGGCGAATTCTGGCTTGAGCTGGCCATCCGGGCCCAGGAGCCAGGCATCCATGACCTGGCGCACTACAGGTGCGGCGACACCGGAGCCCGACTCACCGTTCTCCACCATCACCGACACCACGATCTTCGGATTCTCGGCAGGCGCGAACCCCACGAACAAGGCGTGGTCGCGGTGGCGCTCCTGGACCTTGGAGCGGTCGTACTTCTCGCCCTGCTTGATCGCTACCACCTGGGCCGTACCACTCTTGCCGGCGATGCGATACGGCGAGCCGACCGCAGCCTTGCGTGCGGTACCCCGGGCACCGTGCATCACCTGTTGCATGCCATGGTTGACCCGCGTCCAGTCCGCCGGGTCGCGCAGCACGATATCCGGCATCGGATTGTGATCCACGGGCTTTTCGCCCTCGATGCTCTTGGCCAGATGCGGCCGGTTCCAGCGCCCCTTGCTGGCCACCAGGGCGGTAGCCTGGGCCAGCTGCAGCGGTGTCGACTGCATGTAGCCCTGGCCGATTCCGAGAATCAGGGTTTCCCCCGGGAACCAGGCCTGGCGCCGGGTCGCACGCTTCCACTCGCGGGTAGGCATCAGCCCTGGCGACTCCTCGAACATATCCAGGGAGACCTTCTGGCCGATACCGAACTTGCTCATGTAGGCCGAGAGCCGATCGACTCCCAGCTTGTGGGCCAGGTCGTAGAAGTAGGTGTCGTTGGACCGCATGATCGCCGTATCCAGGTCAACGAAGCCGTCGCCGGTGCGGTTCCAGTTACGGTATTTGTGATCGTAGTTGGGCAATTGGTAGTAGCCGGGGTCATAAACCCGGGTCGCCGCCGTGACGACCCCGGCATCCAGTCCGGCAATCGCCACCGCCGGCTTGATGGTCGAGCCTGGCGGGTAGAGTCCGCGCAGCACCCGATTGAACAGCGGCCGGTCGATGGAGTCGCGCAATTCGGCATAGGCCTTGAAGCTGATACCGGTCACGAACAGGTTGGGGTCGAAGCTTGGCTGGCTGACCATCGCCAGGACTTCACCAGTGTTCGGGTCCAATGCCACCACCGCGCCCCGTCGACCACCCAGGGCCGCCTCTGCCGCTTCCTGCAACTTGATATCCAGGCTCAGGACAATGTCCTTGCCTGGAATCGGATCGGTACGCTTGAGCACGCGCAACACACGATTTCGAGCATTGGTCTCGACCTCTTCGTAACCGACCTGCCCGTGCAGTTCCGCCTCGTAGAAGCGCTCGATACCGGTCTTGCCGATATGGTGCGTGCCGCTGTAGTTCACCTTGTCCAGGGTCTTCTGTTCTTTTTCGTTGATCCGCCCCACATAGCCCACGGAATGGGCGAAGTGCGCACCCTGTGGGTAATGCCGGACCAACTGGGCAACCACTTCCACGCCTGGCAGGCGGAACTGGTTCACTGCGATGCGGGCTATCTGTTCTTCCGTCAGCTCGAACAGGATCGGTACCGGTTCGAATGCCCGCGGCCCCTGCTTGACGCGCTTTTCGAACAGCACGCGGTCTTCGGGCGTCAGCTCCAGCACTTCGACGACCACATCGAGCACCTGCCGCCAGTCACCGGAACGCTCGCGCGTCATGCTCAGGCTGAAGCTGGGCCGGTTGTCAGCCACCACCACGCCATTACGGTCATAGATCAGGCCCCGGCTCGGAGGAATGGACTGGACGTGAACCCGGTTACTCTCCGACTTGGTCGAGTGAATTTCGTACTGGATCACCTGCAGGTAGTACAGGCGGGCAATCAGCACGCCGATCAGACAGACCACCAGAATGGCGCCGAACACCACCCGGTTACGCACCAGGCGGGCGTCTTTTTCATGGTCCTTGATACGGATCGGCTGAGACATGAGGGGCGTGGGCTACTTGTGGTAGGGGTGGCCAGACAGCACGGTCCAGGCACGATACAGCTGTTCGCCGATGAGAATCCGCACCAGGGGGTGCGGCAGGGTCAGGGGCGACAACGACCAACGCTGGTCGGCCCGCGCACAGACCTCCGGTGCCAGCCCTTCCGGGCCACCGACCATGAAGTTCACAGTACGCGAGTCGAGGCGCCAGCGATCCAGCTCCACCGCCAACTGCTCGGTGCTCCAGGGCTTGCCGTGCACCTCGAGGGTGACGATGCGCTCGTTATGCCCGACCTTGGCCAGCATGGCCTCGCCTTCCTGACGGATAAAGCGGGCCACGTCGGCATTCTTGCCTCGGGTATTGAGCGGTATTTCCACCAGTTCCAGCGCCAACTCGGACGGCAGACGCTTGGCATACTCATGCCAACCCTCTTCCACCCATTTGGGCATGCGTGAACCGACAGCGATCAGACGCAGGCGCACAGCCGTCCCTTATTGCTGGTCTTTGTTGAGCTTGGCGAAGTGCTCATGGGTGTTTTCCGGGCTGTGGTGCTTGCCGTCGGCCGCACGACTCTGCTCAGCGCCCTGCCACAGGCGCTCCAGGTCGTAGAACTGGCGGGCAGAGGCGGTCATCATGTGCACGATCACGTCGTCCAGGTCCAGCAGGACCCAGTCGCTGTCGCCCTTGCCTTCTTCACCCAGCGGGCGTACGCCCTGGGCCTTGACCATCTCGCGGACCTTTTCCAGCATCGCGCCGATCTGGCGGTTGGAGGTACCGGTGGCGATCACCATGTAGTCGGTGATGCTCTGCTTGTCGCGCACATCGATCACCAGGATGTCCTGGGCCTTGACGTCTTCCAGCGCGGCAACAGCCACCTTGACCAGATCTTCGCCTTTCATTACTTGGTTAGTCATATAAAACTCGTTCAGCTCGTATGTACGGAACGCCGCACGGCCTGGGCCGGCAGCATTCCTTCAGTTCGGCGCACGGTAAAGTCCGTGAGCATCGATATAGGCCAGGACCGCGTCAGGCACCAGGAAACGTACCGACTTACCGCTGGCCAGCAGTTGACGGATCTGGGTGGCAGACACCGCGAGCGGTGTCTGCCAGACGAATGCAATATGTCCCCCCGGCCCTGCCAGGGCCAGCGGATCGCTCACCGAGCGGGCCGCCAACAGGTTGCGCAGGGCATCCGGCGGCTCGCTATCGGCATCCGGGCGTTGCAGCACCAGGATGTGGCAATGCTGGAGCAACTCCTCCCAGCGATGCCAGGTGGGCAGGCCGCAAAATGCGTCCCAGCCCAACAGCAGGAACAACTGGTCGTCAGCAGCCAGTTCGGCACGCATCTGCTCCAGTGTGTCTATGGTGTAGGACGGTTTGTCCCGTTTCAGCTCACGGTCGTCCACCACCAGGGGTGAGACGCCCGCCACCGCACGCTCGACCATCGCCAGACGATCGAGCGCCGACACCTGCGGTGTATCCCGATGAGGCGGCCTGGCACTGGGTGCCAGGCGCAGCTCGTCGAGTCGCATGGATTCGGCCACTTCCAGTGCGCCACGCAGGTGGCCGATATGCACTGGATCGAAGGTGCCACCCAGCAGGCCGATACGTTTGCCCATCAAGTACGCACGTGACCGTCGCCGAACACCACATACTTCTCGCTGGTCAGGCCTTCCAGGCCCACAGGACCACGGGCGTGCAGCTTGTCGGTGGAAATGCCGATCTCCGCGCCCAGGCCATACTCGAAACCATCGGCGAAACGCGTCGAGGCATTGACCATCACCGAACTGGAGTCCACCTCGTTGAGGAAGCGCCGGGCATCGGTGAAGTTCTCGGTGACGATGGAGTCGGTATGGTGCGAACCATAGGTATTGATGTGCTCGATGGCCTGCTCCAGGCCATCCACTACACGAATCGAGAGGATCGGCGCGGTGTACTCGGTACGCCAGTCTTCTTCGGTGGCTTCCAGTACATCGGCCCCAAGGATCGACCGGGTCTGCTCGCAGCCTCGCAGTTCGACACCCTTGTCGCGATAGATCGCGGCCAAAGGCGGCAGGACGCGCTCGGCGATAGCCCCGTGAACCAGCAGCGTCTCCATGGTGTTGCACGGAGCGTAGCGCTGGGTCTTGGCGTTGTCGGCGATACGAATGGCCTTGTCCAGGTCCGCTGCCACATCGATGAACACGTGGCAGACCCCATCCAGATGCTTGATCACCGGCACCCTGGCATCGCGGCTGACCCGTTCGATCAGGCTCTTGCCGCCACGAGGCACGATCACGTCGACGAACTCGGGCATGGTGATCAACGCGCCGACCGCTGCGCGGTCGGTGGTTTCCACCACCTGCACCACAGGGGCTGGCAGCTCGGCCGCCGCCAACCCCTGCTGGATGCAGGTGGCGATGGCGCGATTGGAATGAATGGCTTCGGAGCCACCACGCAGGATGGTGGCGTTACCGGACTTCAGGCACAGGGCCGCCGCGTCGATGGTCACGTTGGGACGCGATTCGTAGATGATGCCGATCACACCCAACGGCACACGCATCTTGCCCACCTGGATCCCTGAAGGCAGGTAGCGCATGTCACGGATTTCACCGATGGGGTCAGGCAGCTTGGCCACCTGGCGCAAGCCTTCGATCATCTCGTCGATGCGCGCGGGAGTCAGTGCCAGGCGGTCCAGCAGGGCCGGCTCCAGACCATTGGCCCGACCATTGGCCAGGTCCTGTTCGTTGGCCGCGGCCAGTTCCGGTCGCGCGGCGTCCAGCGCATCGGCGGCCGCCAGCAGCGCACGGTTCTTCTGCGCGGTGGTGGCACGGGCGATGACCCGGGAAGCTTGGCGGGCAGCGCGACCCAAACGGGTCATGTAGTCAAGAACGGACTCAGTCATGGTCTGGTGTGGTCTTGGCAAAGAGGAAAGCGGCTGATTATAGCTGTCGCGCCCGCCCACGGACAGCGGTCACGGGCGGATGGTCGAAATACTCGCAGTTCAGCCTGAATTAAGCCTGGAGTTGTTATCATCCCGGCACTTTTCTGACCACATCTCATCACCACCATGTCCATCCTGACCTCTGCGAAACTGCCCAAAGCCCTGCCTGATGGCTTTTTCGACCGTGATGCTCAGCTCCTGGCCCGTGAGCTGCTGGGCAAGGTCATCCGCCATAAAGTCGGCGACCTGTGGTTGTCCGTGCGCATTATCGAGACTGAAGCCTATTACTGCGAGGAAAAAGGCAGCCATGCCTCCCTCGGCTTCACAGAAAAACGTAAGGCGTTGTTTCTGGATGGCGGCCACATCTATATGTACTACGCCCGGGGCGGCGACTCATTGAACTTCAGCGCCCAAGGCCCGGGCAACGCCGTGCTGATAAAGTCCGCCTACCCCTGGGTCGACGAGATTTCCGGCCCTGCCAGCCTGGCGCAAATGCAACTGAACAACCCGGACGCCAGCGGCCAGCCGCGCCCCTGGCAGAAGCTCTGCGCCGGCCAGACCCTGCTATGCAAGGCCCTCGGCCTGAAAGTCCCAGTATGGGATGCGAAACGCTTCGATCACGAAGCCCTCTTTGTCGAGAATGTCGGTGCCGCCGTACCGCAGATCATCCAAAGCACCCGCCTGGGCATACCCAAGGGCCGCGATGAACACCTGATGTACCGTTTCGTCGACGCCGCCTACGCGCCGTACTGCACCCGGAACCCGTTGCGCCGGGGCCAGGTCGAGGGCCGCGACTACCTCATCCTCGGCTGACCCCATCACCGCTCGATACTGACAATGGAGTTGAATCTATGGGCCCATGGCTCGACAGCGTGACCGCCTGGCTAAGCGGCAACCCACAGTGGCTGGCAGCCGCGGTATTTATCGTCGCGTTCGTGGAGTGCCTGGCCATCGCCGGCCTGATCGTCCCCGGCACCGTACTGTTGTTCGCTATCGCGGTATTGGCAGGCAATGGCGCCTTGTCGTTGGGCGAGACCCTGCTGCTGGGCTTCGCCGCCGGCATCCTGGGCGATGTCACGTCCTACCTGCTGGGACGTCGCTTCCACCAGCGCATCCGCCGCTTGCCAGGGCTGCGCCAGCACCCTGAATGGATCAACGGCGCCGAAGCCTATTTCCAGCGCTATGGCATCGCCAGCCTGCTGGTCGGACGCTTCATCGGCCCCCTACGCCCAATGCTGCCGATGGTGGCGGGCATGTTCGACATGCCGTTCCCGCGGTTCTTCGCCGTCAGCCTGCTGGCTGCGGCAGGCTGGTCGGTGGCCTACCTGCTGCCCGGCTGGGCCACCGGCGCGGCCATTCGCCTGCCTCTGCCCGAAGGGTTCTGGCCCCAGGCCGGCGTGGTCATCGGCAGCCTCGCGGTATTGATCGGCCTGAGCGTCAACAGCAGCCTGCGTCGCCATCGCCGGGCGACCCTGTTGATGTCCGGCCTGAGCCTGGCGCTACTGCTGGGGCTGTTCATCGGCTACCCCTACCTGGCCCAGTTCGACCAGGGGCTGATAGCCCTGGTACAGGAACACCGCGACCCGGCACTGGACAGGATCATGGTGATGGTCACCCAGATCGGCGAGTTTCGCGCCATGTTCATCATCAGCGCGGCCCTGACCCTGTTGCTGGTGCTGCTGCGCCAGTGGCGCCATGCGTTGTTCGCCGGCGCCACGCTGCTGTGCACTGCACTGGCCAATACCGCCGGCAAGTGGTTCTTCGCCCGGATACGCCCGGAAGTGCTGAGCGAGCCGCTGGCCAGCTTCAGCATGCCCAGCGGTCACGCCTCCGGATCCTTTGCCCTGTTCCTGACCCTCGCGGTGCTGGCTGGCCGCGGTCAACCGCCGCGGATGCGCTTGACCTGGCTGCTGCTGGGCTGCCTGCCGGCAATGTCGATCGCCCTGTCACGGGTTTATCTGGGAGCTCATTGGCCGACCGACATTTTTGCCGGGGCAATGCTCGCAGCCTGCGTCTGTGCCGCCAGCCTGACCCTGGTCCAGTGGCAGGCCCCGCTCAAGCCGATGCCGGCCAAGGCCTGGTGGCTGGTGCTGCCAGTGATGGTGCTGCTGTGTGCCTTCATGTCGATGCGACATTTGCCGCAAGCGCTGCTGCGCTACGCCTATTGAGTCGCCGGGAGGGTGTGGCTCAGGCGAAGAGCTCACCTTGCAACTCATCCAATAGCAGTTGAATGGCATCCAGACGCTGCTGTGGATCGTCCAGTTGCAGCAGATCGATCTTGTCCAGCTCGGAAAAGGGCAACAGGTACGCCAGTTGATTGGCCAGTGACTGTTGCCCTGCGGCCTCGACGCCCATGTCCAGGGCCTCGACCATCGGATGCTCGGCCAGGGCCTTGAGCAGCGCCACCAGGTCGGCGTCGTCTTCCTTCAATGGCTGCTCCGCCGCCTCATCCAGCCAGCGGACCTGGGCCACGACCAACTGATCCTTCTGCACCTCGCTACCAAGGACACGAAAGCGCCGCCCGCCCTTGACCCGAATGCCCAGCAAGCCATTGTCCTGCTGGTGGAAGTCGGTAATCAGTGCCTCGCAACCTACCTGGGCATAACCTGGGGCAGCCACACCAGTTTCCGCGCCCTCCAGGATGCACACCACACCGAACCCGCTCCCCTGCTTCATGCAGCGGCCGATCATGTCCAGGTAGCGAGCTTCGAAGATCTGCAAGTCCAGAATGCAGCCGGGAAACAGCACGGTATTCAAGGGGAACAGCGGCAGACTCATGACATCCATCCTCAAACCAGCAACGACACCGCCAATGGCAGCAGGACTGCCGTGGCCACGCCCATCAGACTCATCGCCAGCGCGGCAAAGGCGCCGCACTCCTCACTTTCTTGCAGGGCCACCGACGTGCCCACGGCGTGTGCCGTCATGCCCAGCGCCATGCCCCGGGCCTCGGGTGCCCGGACTCCCAGACGATCGAGCAGGCCGGGGCCGAAAATCGCACCAATCACGCCCGTGATCAGCACGAACACCGCGGCCAGTGCCGCTACCCCGCCGATCTGCTCGGCCACCAGCATGGCGATCGGTGAGGTAACCGACTTGGGTGCCATGGTCATGAGGATCATGTGCTCGGCACCGAACCACCACCCAAGCAACACGCCCAGGCTAGTGGCCAGAACCCCACCCACCACCAGCGTAGTAAATATCGGCCAGAACAACTGGCGGATACGTCGCAGGTTGAGGTACAGCGGCACCGCCAGGGCGACTGTAGCCGGCCCCAGGAGAATGCTCAGGATCTCGGTGCTCTTGCGGTACTCGGCATAGCTCAACCCACAACCGAGCAGTACCCCGATCACCAGCAGCATCGATACCAGCACCGGCTGCAGGAACATCCAGCGAGTCTTTTCGAATGCCGCCAGCACCAGTTGATAGGCCCCGAGGGTGATACCGATGCCAAACAGCGGATGGTGGATGACCGCGGCCCAGGCCCCCTGCCAATCGAAACTCATGGGCGCTCCTCCCGGCGAGCCTGGCGCTTGACCAGGCGCTGCATCAGCACTCCGGCAAAGGCCATGGAAAGCACCAGCGACAGCACCAGCGCCCCGGCGATGGCCCAGAAGTCCGCAGCGATATCCCGGGCGTAGACCATCACCCCGACAGCAGGCGGTACCAGCAACAGTGGTAGATAACGCAACAGACTGCCGGCCGCCTGGTTCAACGGCTCGCCCACTTCACCGCGCACGACCAGGAACACCAGCAGCAATAGCAGGCCGATGATCGGCCCCGGCAATACGGGCAACAGCAGATGATTGAGCGCCGTCCCGAGCAGTTGGAACAGCACCAGCCATGTCAAACCGCGTAACAACATACCGCCCTCTCCAGCCAGATCCCGTCGCGCATTATAAGCACGCAGGCGCGATGAACCGGCATTCGCCAAAAGCATGGATCTTTACCGAGCCGGATCACCATGATGATCTACAGTGGAAGTTTCGGACCGTGAAACACCGCATCGATCACCAAAAATCGTTGAACCAAGGAGAGTGTCAATGCCCTATGTTCCTGTTGCAGAGCTCAAGGATTATGTTGGAAAGGAACTGGGTCGTTCCGCATGGCTCACTATCGACCAGGAGCGTATCAACCTGTTTGCCGAAGCCACCGGTGACTTCCAGTTCATTCACGTCGACCCGGCCAAGGCCGCACAGACGCCATTTGGCAGCACCATCGCCCACGGTTTCCTGACCCTGTCGCTGATTCCGAAGCTGATGGAGGACATCCTGGTACTGCCCCAGGGGCTGAAAATGGCGATCAACTATGGCCTGGACAGCGTGCGTTTCATCCAGCCGGTGAAGGTCGACTCCAAGGTGCGGCTCAAGGTCGACCTGGTGGACGCGACCGAGAAGAAACCCGGCCAATGGCTGCTCAAGGCCAGCGTCACCCTGGAAATCGAAGGCCAGGAAAAACCGGCCTATATCGCTGAGCCCCTGTCACTCTGCTTCGTCTGATGCACCCCTGAGCGAAACGCATCACGCTGTTTCGCTCAGGCTCTCTATATATAAGGCACACGGCTACGGCATACTCGGACCCCTAATCATCCGGAACCCGTTATGCGCCCATTTGTCCCCCTGGTTTTGACCCTCCTGCTCAGCGCTTGCGGTGATGGCGAATCACTGTTGCCGCCCGATGCCCGCCTACCGGATGGCGGACGCTATCGTGGCGACCTGGTCAACGGTCTGTTGCAGGGCCAGGGCCGCATCGACTACCCCAATGGCAGCTGGTATGCCGGTCAGTTCGACAAGGGGCAATGGCACGGGCAAGGGGAATGGCACGGTAGCAACGGCGAAGTCTACCGAGGCCTGTTCCAGCAAGGGTTATTCCATGGGCAAGGCACCCTGACCACCAAGAACAGCAGCTACAGTGGCGGCTTCAAGCTCGGGCGCCGTGACGGCGAAGGCACCCTCAAAGAAGACGGCATGACCTATCGGGGCGAGTTCAAGGCCGACCTGTATTCGGGCCTGGGGCGCCTGGAACTGGACGACGGCAGCCAGTACCAGGGCCAGTTCGCCAAGGGCAAGCCCAATGGCGAAGGCCAGCGCAGCGACTCCAGCGGCAACCAGTTCAGCGGCCACTTCGTCGACGGTCAACTCGAAGGCAATGGCACGTTCAACAGTGCCGAAGGCGATATCTACGTCGGCGGTTTCAAGCACAACCAGCTCAATGGCAAAGGCCGCTATGAAAACTCCGACGGCGATGTATGGATCGGTCAGTTCAAGGACGGAGCCTTGGGCGGCAAGGGTGAGCTGATCGGCGCCGATGGCAGCCACTACCTCGGTACCTTCAGCGACTGGCGTTTCAGCGGCGAGGGGCGCCTGAACCTCAGCGATGGCAGCTTCTATGTCGGTGGATTCGACAGCGACAACTATCAGGGGCACGGGGTCCTGGTGCTACGCGACGGCAGCGTGCAAAGCGGTGTGTGGAACAACGGCCTGCGGGTTCGCGATGCCGATGGCAAGCTGCTCCCCGACCCCCTGGAAACGGCCCTGCTGAACCAGGGCCGCCTACTCAAGGAAGCCCTCGATGCCGTGCCGGCCTCGACCCCAGCCATCGAGCTCTACAGCCTGACCCTGGCCGGCGATGGCAAGCAGAGCGTATTCCTGCGTGAAGCCGACTATGTCAGCAACATGCTCGCCAGCCGTTTCGGCGCCTATGGCCAGATCCGCCTGGTGAACCACCGCGACCACATGATGAACCGCCCCATGGCCACCCGGGAAAACCTGCGCCGCGCGGCCCAGGTCCTGGCCGAACGCAGCGGTCCCGAAGACCTGGTATTCATCTACCTCACCAGCCACGGCACCAGCGAACATGAACTGGTGCTCGACCAACCACGCCTGGAGCTGGCCGACCTGCCCGCCGACGAGTTGGCCAATGCCCTGGCGCCCTTGAAGAATCGCGACAAGATCGTGGTCATCTCGGCTTGCTACTCTGGCGGTTTCATCCCGGCCCTCAAGGATGAACGAACCCTGGTCATGACCGCCTCAAAGGCGGACCGGGTATCCTTCGGCTGCTCGGAAGAAGCCGACTTCACCTACTTCGGAGACGCCCTGTTCGCCCAGGCGCTGAACCAGACCGATGACCTGGAGCACGCCTTCATGCTGGCCAAGGCGAGCGTGGCCGAGCGCGAGCAGGCGGACAACTTCGACCCGTCCGAGCCACAGATCTGGGCCCCCAAGGGGGTCATCGCCCACTGGCAGCAACTACGCAAGCAGCAGGCACGAAAAGCCCTGCAGAGTGTCTCTATCAGCAGCAAGGAAGCACAAGGCAACTAAGCTGGAACAGTATCAAGGGGGAATGACTATGTACTTGACGCCACAGCACATCCTGCTCGCCGGCGCCTCTGGCCTGACCGGGGAGCAATTGCTCGACCGCCTGCTCAACGAGCCCACCATCAGCCGGGTCCTAGCCCCCAGCAGGCGCCCATTGAGCGAGCACCCACGACTGGAAAACCCGGTCGGCGACCCTGCAACCGTCCTGCCGCAGCTGACCGGCAAGGTGGAAATCGCCTTTTGCTGCCTGGGCACCACCATCAAGCAAGCCGGCTCCGAAGCCGCCTTTCGCGCCGTGGACCTGGACCTGGTCGTGACTTTCGCCAAGCGCGCCCTGGAAATGGGTGCACGACACCTGGTTGTGGTCAGCGCCCTGGGCGCCGACCCCAAGTCGTCGATTTTCTACAACCGGGTCAAGGGCGAGATGGAAGAGGCGCTGAAGCGCCAGGGCTGGCCGCAATTGACCATCTGCCGGCCTTCCCTATTGCTCGGAGACCGGGTCGAACCGCGTCTTGGCGAGCAGTTGGTCGGTCCACTATCGCGGCTGATCCCGGGCAAGTACCGCGGCATCGAAGCCTGCCAGTTGGCTCGAGCCATGTGGCGCCTGGCCCTGGAAGAACAGAGTGGCACCCGGGTGGTGGAGTCCGACGAGTTGCGCAAGCTGGGCAAATGATCGGCTGCGCCAGGCAAGCTCCGCAGGAGGCGGCCTGGCAACTCTCCCTACAACCCGCCGGTAGCCCTGAACCCCACGCCCAACACCGTCAGCACCGACAGCGGCAAGAGCAACGTATCGAGCACAGCGCTGGCCGGCAGGTCCAGGCCCGGATACCCCGGCGCCTCGGCACCAAAGCGATCCAGGGGACAACATCCGCCCTGCAGGGCATACAGATCCAGGCGCGTCCCCGAGTACACCACCGCAGCCCCGGGCTTCGCCGCATCCAGGGTCCGGGCCGTGGCGCAGCCGCCCAACTGCAGGGCCGCCAACAGCAAAGGCAGGGCTTTACTCATCGCTGCTCAAATGATGCTCGCCCCAACGGGGCAGCATGTCCTGGGGGATATTCAGCAGGTTGAGAATTCGCGCCACCACGAAGTCCACCAGGTCATCGATGGTCTGGGGCTGGTGATAGAAACCCGGCGAGGCCGGCAGGATGGTCACGCCCAGGTTCGACAGCTTGAGCATGTGCTCCAGGTGAATACTGGAGTACGGCGCCTCGCGCGGCACCAGGATCAGCTGACGGCGCTCCTTGAGCGTAACGTCCGCAGCCCGTTCGATCAGGTTATTGCAGGCGCCGGTGGCAATCGCCGACAGGGTGCCGGTAGAGCAAGGCACCACCACCATCGCGGCCGGTGAGCCGGAGCCCGAAGCCACCGGCGACATCCAGTCCTCCTTGCCGTAGACCCGGATCTGCCCCGCCGCCGCCCCGGTGTACTCGGTCAGGAACGCCTGCATCAGCTGCGGCTTGGCCGGTAGGGTGACATCGGTCTCGGTGGCCATCACCAACTGCGCGGCCTTGGAGATCAGGAAATGCACTTCCCGGTCCTCGCGGACCAGGCAGTCGAGCAGGCGCAGGCCATATTGCGCGCCGGACGCCCCGGTCATGGCCAGGGTGATGCGTTCCGGGCCGTTGCTCATTGCAGCGCCTCGGCCAGCTTGCCGTGCAGGCCGCCAAAGCCGCCATTGCTCATGATCACCACCTGGGTCCCGGGCTTGGCCTGGCTCTTCACTCGCTCGATGATGCCGTCCAGCGAATCGCTGACGATCGACGGCACCGTGCACTGGGCCGCCGTGGCCGCCAGGTCCCAGCCCAGGTTGGGTGGCGCGTACCAGATCACCTGGTCGGCCTGGTTGACGCTTTCCGGCAGGCCGTCGCGGTGGGCGCCCAACTTCATGGAGTTGGAGCGCGGCTCGATGATGGCAATCACCGGCGCCTCGCCGACGCGCTTGCGCAAGCCATCCAGGGTGGTGGCGATGGCCGTCGGGTGGTGGGCGAAGTCATCGTAGATGGTCACGCCATGCACCTGGGCGACTTTCTCCATGCGCCGCTTCACACTCTTGAAAGCGCTCAGCGCAGCGATGCCCATGGCCGGCACCACGCCCACATGACGGGCCGCGGCCAGGGTCGCCAAGGCGTTGGCGACGTTATGCTGGCCGGTCAGTTCCCACTCGACCACGCCCTGGCTCACACCCTCGAACAGCACTTCGAAGGCCGAGCCGTCTTCGCTGTGCAGCTTGACCTGCCACTGGCCGCCGGCGCCGGTGGTCTGCACCGGGGTCCAGCAACCCATCTCGATCACCCGCTGCAAGGCGGGCTCGGTGGTGGGATGGATCACCAGGCCTTCGCTGGGGATAGTCCGCACCAAGTGGTGGAACTGCCGCTCGATGGCCGCCAGGTCCGGGAAGATATCCGCATGGTCGAATTCGAGGTTGTTGAGGATCGCGGTGCGCGGACGGTAATGGACGAACTTCGAGCGCTTGTCGAAGAACGCGCTGTCGTACTCGTCGGCCTCGATCACGAAGAACGGCGTGCCGCCCAGGCGGGCCGAGACCGCGAAGTTCTGCGGCACGCCGCCGATCAAAAAGCCCGGGCTCATCCCGGCATGCTCCAGCACCCAGGCCAGCATGCTGCTGGTGGTGGTCTTGCCATGGGTGCCGGCCACCGCCAGTACCCAACGCCCTTGCAGCACATGGTCCGCCAGCCATTGCGGGCCGGACACATAGGGCAAGCCCTTGTTCAACACATATTCCACCGCCGGGTTGCCCCGGGACATGGCGTTGCCGATCACCACCAGGTCCGGTGCGGGGTCCAGCTGGGCCGGATCATAACCCTGGGTCAGCTCGATGCCCTGGGCTTGCAGCTGGGTGCTCATCGGCGGATAGACGTTGGCGTCGGAGCCGGTGACGTGGTGGCCGAGTTCTTTGGCCAAAACCGCCATCGACCCCATGAAAGTGCCGCAGATACCGAGAATATGGATGTGCATAGTCGACCTCATAAAACATCGGCGCAGGGTAGCCTAGAGGGCTGCAATTCGCACCCTTTAGCTGACGGGGAGATCCAGCCACGGCCTGACGCCATGGCTGGTCGGAAACAAGCGAAGGCTCAGCGCGCGATACTGTGCTTGCGCAGCTTTCTATACAGGGTGTTGCGGCTGATCCCCAACTGCTCGGCGGTGTGGGTCATGTGCCAGCGCTGCTGCTCCAGCGCTGCCAGCAGGGCCACCCGTTCGGCATCCTCAAGAGGCCGCTCCGGCTGATCATCGAGGGGTTCGCTGGGCGCTATCGGGCGGTGGCCCTGGCGAATCAGCGGTGGCAGGTCCTGCACACCGATCCGACCGTCCTCGCACAGCGCCGCCAAGGTCCGCAGTACGTTTCGCAATTGCCGCACGTTACCCGGCCAGGAGTAGGCCAGCAGGTTCTGGCGCGCCGCCTCGTCCAGCACCACCGGTTGCGAGCCCGCCTCTTCGGCCAGGAGAAAATCCAGCAACTGGGACTTGTCGCTGCGCTCGCGCAAGGCTGGCAGGGCAATCTCCAGGCCATTGAGCCGGTAGTACAGGTCTTCGCGAAAACTACCGTCGCCGACTCGCTCCAGCAGGTTGCGGTGGGTGGCGCTGATGATCCGGACATTGACCGATTGCGGCTCGCCTCCGATCGGCACCACCAGTCGATCCTCCAGCACCCTCAGCAAACGAGTCTGCAAGGCCAGGGGCATGTCACCGATTTCATCGAGGAACAAAGTACCGCCATCGGCCTGTTGCAACTTGCCGCGCATGCCTTCCTTGCGTGCCCCGGTGAAACTGCCACCGCGATAACCGAACAGTTCGCTCTCGATCAGGCTCTCCGGAATGGCCGCGCAGTTGAGGGCGACGAAGGCCTTGTCCGCCCGGGCACTGGCCTGGTGCACGGCCTTGGCGAAGGCCTCTTTGCCCGAGCCGGTCTCACCATTGATCAGCAGCGGCACGTCGCGCTCGAAGACCCGCGATGCCCGGCGAAAATCGCCTTGCAGGCCAGCATCGCCAAGGCAGATGCCCGAAGCCTTAGGCACCGCCACATTCGCCGGGGCTCGCAGCATGGGTTGTACAACGGCAGGTGGCGCGCCTCGCAGCAGGGCGAACAAATGCCGCCCATCCCGGGTGCGTAATGGCCAACTGGCACTGGCGTTCAGGCTGGCGCGCCCGAACAGCTCGTCCAGGGAGCACTCGAAGAAACTGTCCACCGGCTTGCCCAACAGGCCGCCGCGGATATGCCCCAGCAGGTTCAGCGCACTCTGGTTCACCGCGCAGATCCGTCCTTCGCCGTCGAAGGCCAGCAGACCCTCGCTGAACAGGCCCACCGATTCGGCCTGCAAATGAAAGCGTAGCAACCACTGGTTCTCGAAGTAACGCAGGAAGTAGCAACTCTCGATCATCTTCGCCGAGAGGTTGACCATGGCCATGGTGTGGAACTGGCTCTGGCGGGAAACATCCTGGCGAGCCGACGACACATCCAGCACCGCCAGCAACTCGCCATGGGGATCGAACACCGGACTGGCCGAACAGGTCAGGCCGGTGTGCCGTCCACGAAAATGCTCGCCCTGATGAATCGTCAGCGACTGGCGCTCGACCAGGCAGGTACCGATACCGTTGGTGCCCTCCCGGGCCTCGCTCCAGTCAGCCCCCAGCCACAACCCGGCATGTTCGAAGATCTTGCGCTCGCTGGGAGCGGTGATGCAGTTGAGGATCACCCCACGGGCATCGGTCAGCAGTACCGCATGGCCAGCGCCAGACAATTGCTGGTGCAGGTTGGCCATTTCGGTGCCGGCGATCTGCAGGACATCCTTCAAGCGCTCCCGGCTCTCCAGCAGGCGACCGTGCTCGAGCACCGTGGGGGCCATGGAAAGAGCCGGGTCGAGGTGATAGTCCTCCAGGCAGCGCAACCAGGAGCGGGCGATGGAAGGATCGCTGCCGGGCCCCTGCAGATGAGCCTTGCCCCGGGCGACCGTCAGCACTTGCTGGGCATGGCGGGTGAGATGATTACTGCTGTGCATTTCTTATTGTTCTCCTGCTGTGCTGTCACACGCGGGCGCGATCCTGCGCCACCGAAGGTCTGGAGATCAGGGTCCATCGACGAAAACACCGATGGGCCGACGGATTTGTCCGACAGGATTCGACATTCGAGCCAGCATCCTCCAGGCGTCGTCGCATTGCAACGCCAGCTTGTCCCCTGAGCCACAGCTTGTGCCATCCAGGTTACAAACTGTCACTCAATGCTGCGCCAGATTTGTCACACGCCAGGGACCGACAGCCCCTGCTACCTGCGCAAACGCTTGATTCACATGGCTCGCGCTACGCTGGCCCGGGCTTTGCTCTACGCTTGCCATGCGCTACAGCGCGTCCTCCCCCATAAGCATAAAAGCCAGGAGATACCCCATGCGTTACGCACACCCCGGTACTGAAGGCGCTATCGTTTCGTTCAAGAGCAAGTACGGTAACTACATCAACGGCGAATTCGTCGCGCCCATCAAAGGCCAGTACTTCACCAACACCTCGCCGGTGAACGGCAAGCCGATTGCCGAATTCCCGCGCTCCACTGCCGAAGACATCGAAAAAGCCCTGGACGCCGCCCATGCCGCCGCCGATGCCTGGGGCGCGACCTCGGTCCAGGCCCGCTCGCTGATCCTGCTGAAGATCGCCGACCGCATCGAGCAGAACCTCGAACTGCTGGCCATCACCGAAACCTGGGACAACGGCAAGGCCGTACGCGAGACCCTGAACGCCGACATCCCCCTGGCCGCCGACCATTTCCGCTACTTCGCTGGCTGCCTGCGGGCCCAGGAAGGCAGCGCCGCCGAGATCGACGGCAACACCGTGGCCTACCACATCCATGAGCCACTGGGCGTGGTCGGCCAGATCATCCCGTGGAACTTCCCGATCCTGATGGCCGCCTGGAAGCTGGCCCCGGCCCTGGCCGCCGGCAACTGCGTGGTGCTCAAGCCTGCCGAGCAGACCCCGCTGGGCATCACCGTGCTCATGGAAGTGATCGGCGACCTGCTGCCAAAAGGCGTGCTCAACGTGGTGCAAGGTTTCGGCCGCGAAGCCGGCGAGGCCCTGGCCACCAGCAAGCGCATCGCCAAGATCGCCTTCACCGGCTCGACCCCGGTGGGCTCGCACATCATGAAATGCGCCGCCGAGAACATCATCCCGTCCACCGTGGAGCTGGGCGGCAAGTCGCCGAACATCTTCTTCGAAGACATCATGCAGGCCGAGCCGAAGTTCATCGAGAAGGCCGCCGAAGGCCTGGTGCTGGCGTTCTTCAACCAGGGTGAAGTCTGCACCTGCCCATCCCGCGCCCTGGTGCAGGAGTCGATCTACGACGAATTCATGCAGGCGGTGATGAAGAAGATCGAGCAGATCAAGCGTGGCGACCCGCTGGACACCGACACCATGGTCGGCGCCCAGGCTTCCGAACAACAGTTCGACAAGATCCTGTCCTACCTCGACATCGCCAAGAACGAAGGTGCGCAGCTGCTCACCGGCGGCAAGGTGGAGAAACTCGAAGGCGACCTGGCAACCGGCTACTACATCCAGCCGACCCTGCTCAAGGGCACCAACAAGATGCGCGTATTCCAGGAAGAAATCTTCGGCCCAGTGGTGAGCATCACCACCTTCAAGGACGAAGCCGAGGCCCTGGCGATCGCCAACGACACCGAGTTCGGCCTGGGGGCCGGGGTCTGGACCCGCGACATCAACCGCGCCTACCGCATGGGCCGTGGGATCAAGGCCGGTCGCGTGTGGACCAACTGCTACCACCTGTACCCGGCGCACGCCGCGTTCGGTGGCTACAAGAAATCCGGCGTGGGCCGCGAGACCCACAAGATGATGCTCGACCACTACCAGCAGACCAAGAACCTGCTGGTGAGCTACGACATCAATCCGCTGGGCTTCTTCTGATCGACCCTCCCGGCGGCCCCAGGGTCGCCGGGAGTTTTTTCGCGGCCCTGCCGCACATCTATACCTTCGTGGTCCGGTGCCACTGGCTTGCCGGACGGGACGCTGCTGTCGGAAGTTCTGAGTCAACGACCTCGCGCGCACAGCCCCGGGCTCGAACAAGAGCCTTGAAAAACAATAAGACAAGGGAGCAAAGCAATGGACCAGATCGGCAACTACGTGCTCTACCTCATCATGCTCTGTGCCGTGCTCGGCGCCCTCGCTGCCATCTATGACAGCGATCGCGGGCTGGGCAAGGAGTTCATGGAAGGCATCCACGCCACGGGCTACATCTTCGTGCCGGCGGCAGGGATCATGGCTTCCATCCCCTATCTCACCGTATTGATCGAATCGGTCTTCGGGCCCTTCTTCGAATCCCTGGGCGCCGACCCGGCCCTGGCGGCGACGATGATCATCGCCTCGGACATGGGCGGCTACCACCTGGCCTCGGCCCTGGCGGCCAGCAAGGAAGCGCTGGTGATGGCGTTGATCACCGGCTTCATGGGTGGCGCCACCATCGTCTTCTCGATCCCCATGGGCCTGGCGATGCTCGACAAGCGCGACCACAAGTACATGGCCCTGGGGATCATGTCCGGCATCCTGACCATCCCGGTCGGGGTGATGGTGGCCAGCCTGATCCTGGCCTTCAGCAACCCGATGGTCCGCGAGCTGGTCAGCACCAACTCCGAGGCCAGCTACCAACTGGCCCTGGCCGTGGGTGGCCTGTTCGCCAACCTGCTGCCGATCCTGATCTTCGTCGTGGCCCTGGCCCTGGGCCTGCGGTTCCTGCCGGACCTGATGATCAAGGGCTTCATCATCTTCGGCCGGACCCTGGACGCAGTGATCAAGCTGGTACTGGTGGCCTCGATCGTCCAGCACTTCACCGGCGTGTTCACCACGGTCTTCGGCAGCTGGGGCTTCCACCCGATCATCGCCGACGCCGAGGACCAGACCCGCGCGCTGGAGACTGCCGGCTACATCGGCATCATGCTGGCCGGGGCCTTCCCCATGGTCTACCTGCTGCGCAAATACCTGGGCAAACCCCTGGAGAGCCTGGGTGGCAAGGTCGGCCTGAGCGCCGTGGGCAGCGCCGGCATGCTGGCCACCATCGCCAACATCCTGGCGATGTTCCGCCTGGTGCGCTACATGCCGCCAAAGGACAAGGTGATCAACATTGCCTTCGGCGTCTGCGCGGCGTTCCTGCTGGGCGACCACCTGTCCTTCACCGCCAACTTCCAGCCGACCATCATCCTGCCGGTGCTGATCGGCAAGCTCAGCGCCGGTTTCGTCGCGGTGGGCCTGGCCTACTGGCTGTCGGTGCCCAAGGCCCTGCAACTGGAAGCCCAGGACCGTGCGGCCGGGATCATCGCCGAGGGCGAGTACCTGGGCGATAGCGTGCAGGAAGCGCCAGTAGGGCCCGGGCAAAAGGCCACAGCCTAAGCCCGGCACGACAAGGAACGCCTGCATGCCAGCCATCACGGGCGGCGCACCGGTATTGCTGCTGGGGCTGGACTTCGGTTCCACCACCAGCAGCGCGCTGATCGCCCAGGCCAGCCTCAGTAGCCAGTGCGTCACCGGACGCATGGCCCTCAATGAACCCCGCGTGCTGTTTCGCGGCGACCCGGTGTTCACGCCGTTCAAGGACGACATCATCGACACCGGGGCCATCGGCGACTTGATCGAAGGCTGGCTGGAACAGGCCGGAGTCCGTCCGCAGCAGCTGTTTTCCGGCGGGGTGATCATCACCGGCCTGGCCGCTCGGCGACACAATGCCCAGGCCCTGGCGCACCAGGTAGGGCAACTGCTCGGCAACGCCCTGGTGACCCGGGCCGACGACGGCGGCCTGGAATCCTGGCTGGCCTTCATGGGCAGTTGCTCGGCCCTGAGCCGTTTCCATCGCCAGCAGCCACTGCTCAACCTGGACATTGGCGGCGGTACCACCAACGCTGCCTGGGGCCTGGATGGCAATGTCCTGGCCACTGGCTGCCACTTCATCGGCGCCCGGCACCTGCAATTCGAGCCCGGTAGCTATCGGCTCAGGGAGCTCTCGGCGTTCGGCCGGGCCCTGCTCCAGCACCTGGGCATCGCCAGGGAGCTCGGCCAGGAGCTGATGCCCCTGGAGCGGGACGCTGTGCTCGCCTGGTACATCGAGGCGTTGCTGGCGATCGCCGAGGGCGACCGGGCGTTCTTCGCCACTGCGCTGGGCCGGCTGGTCGAGCAATTGCCGTTGCTCTTGCCCCAAGGCCATGCAAGCGCCGCGCTGACCTTTTCCGGCGGCGTCGGCGAGCTGCTCTATCGCCACCTGCAAGGCGAAACGCTGCCCGGCACCACCTTCTATGGCGATTTGGGCATCGACCTGGCCCTGGCCATCGCTCGCCAGCCCCGGCTGGTGGGGGATGCCAACCGACTGCTGCCGGAAAACCGCGGGCGAGCCACGGTCTATGGCCTGACCCTGCACAACACCGAGATTTCCGGCAGCACCCTGTTTTTGCCACGACCGCAGGCGCTGCCGCTCAAGGACCTGCCTATCGTCGCGCGCCTGCCCATCGATGCCAGCGAGCGCCAACTGGGCGACGCCCTGGGCCTGGCCCTGGGCAGCCGCGACGGGGCCTGCCTGCAATTGCTCGATGGCGGCCAGGTTCCCCGGTTGGAGCAGGTCCGCCAACTGGGCACGCGCCTGGCCCAGGCCCTGCAAGCGGCGGCGCCGCAGCCGCAGTGGCCTCTGGTGCTGCTGCTGGAAAGCAACATCGGCAAGGTCCTGGGCAACTACGCCACGGACTGGGGGCGCAGTGCTTGCAACCTGATCGTCATCGACGAGGTACGCGAGCGCTCGGCGCACTTCATCAACCTGGGAAAACCCCATCAGCACATCGTGCCCGTCGCCTTCTACGGCGTGCACTGAGGCGATGCGAACCAAGGAGAGTCCTGCCATGCCACTCACCGAACTCCAGCACATCCGCCTGCCCGAGGTGCCCGCCGAGCGCAGCTACGGCACCCGGGTCCTGGATCGCGAGATCCACTTCGCCAACCTCAAGGCGGTGCTCGGCGCCGCCGACATCAGCAAGGCCGGGGACCGCGTGGCTGGCCTGGCGGCGGCCGACGAAATCACTCGCGAAGCGGCCCGCAAGGTGCTCTCGGAGCTGACCCTGGGCCACTACTTCGAGCACCCTCTCACCGACCGCCATGGCCGTATCGACAGCGTCATGCAGGTCAACTACGACATCGACCACCAGGTGTTCGCCGAGATATCCGGGTTGACCCTGGGCGCCCTCAAGGACCGCCTGCTGCGCAGCCACGGCACGCAGATCCGTCGCATCGGCACGGGCCTGACCGGGGTGATGGTCGCCGCCCTGGCCAAGCTCCTGGACGTGCACGAGCTGATCCTGCTGTCCAAGAAGCTCAAGAGCGGTGCGGCCGCCAAGGCCCGGACCCTGGTGGGCCTGCCTGGCACCCTGTCGTCACGCTTGCAGCCCAACCACCCCACCGACAACCTCAGCGGCATCACCCTGCTGGTGTACACCGGGCTGAGCATGGGCTCGGGCGATGCGCTGATCGGCCTCAACCCGGCCATCGACACCGTGGACAACATCAGCGCCACCCTGCGCCACCTGGACAAGCTGCGCCGGGAAACCGGGGCCCCCACGCAGATCTGCGTGCTGTCGCACATCAAAACCCAACTGGCCTGCCTGGACCAGGGCGCGCCGGTGGAAATCATGTTCCAGAGCCTGGCGGGCACCGAGCGCACCCTGACCGACGAGTTCGACGTCACCGTGCAACTGCTCGACCAGGCCTGGCAGGCTATGGCCGAGCGGGGCCCGCTCAGGGACGTGGCGGAAAACTTCATGTACTTCGAGACCGGCCAGGGCAGCGAGCTGACCTACGGCAAGCACGAAGGCATCGACATGACCACCTGCGAGGCGCTGTGCTACGGCCTGGCCCGGCGCTATCGGCCGTACATGGTCAACAACGTCACCGGGTTCATCGGCCCGGAAACCCACCTCGACAACTTCGAGATGACCTACGCCTGCCTGCAGGACCAGTTCATGGGCAAGCTGCTGGGCCTGCCCATGGGCATGGCGCCCTGCTACACCCTGCACTCCCAGGTGACCCTGGAAGGCCAGCAGATGGCCACCGAGCTGCTGACCGCGGCCGGCGCCAACTTCTTCATGGACGTGTACCTGAGCACCGACCGCATGCTCGCCTACTTCGATACCAGCGCCCACGACAACCAGACCCTGCGCGAAGTCCACGACCTGGCCCCAGCGCCGGAGTACCTGCGCTGGGCCCTGGCCAAGGGGATCTTCCAGGAGGATGCCCATGGCAACGTCGAGCGTGGGCCGAACTGGGGCAACCCGCGGATCTTCTGCGAGTCGGACATCGACTTCCAGCGCCTGCTGGAGTCCACCCCGGCCACCTACGGCTTCGATAACGCCGGGCCGCGCCCGGCCAACACTGTCTCGCGCATCGTTCGGGCCAACCTGGCGGTAGCCCGGGAGGCGATCTACGTCGACCTGCGACCGGCCGAGATCGGCGAGATTCCCCTGCGCGAGCTGCGCACCGCCGCCCCGGACAAGCTGGCCCATCTGCAGGACCCGGAACTGGGGGCACGCCTGACCGAAGAGGTACTGCGCCAACTGCAACCGGAATACAACGACGTGCAGATCGTGATTTCCGATGGCCTCAGTGCCGAGGCCATCCATCACAACATTCCCGAGCTGCTCCCGGTGCTGATGGACGGCCTGCGCAGCCGCCAGCTGCGTATCGGCCAACCGATCCTCGCGCCCTACGGCCGGGTCAAGCTGGCGGAGTCGGTGGGTGAGGCGCTGCAACCGCAGCTGATCATCGTGTTGATCGGCGAACGCCCCGGTGGCGATGCCCTGGCCTCGCGCAGCATGTCCGCCTACCTGGGCTACCGCCTGCCGGACGACCAGGCCCGGCGCGCCGCCGCTCAGTTCAGCGGCAACCCGGATATCGGCTACGAATACACCGTGATCTCGAACATCTACAGCGGTGGCCTGCCTCCGCTGGAAGGCGGCAGCCTGGTGGCGGAAAAGGCCTTTGCCATCCTCCAGCACCGGGCTGCCGGCAACCGTCTGGAAAACCTGCTGAAGAAGGTGGCATCCTGATGATCCGCCAGCACTCGGCAACGCCCCTACATCGTTGAAACGGAGACTGAGATGGCCCAATTTTCCCACAGCGTAGGTACTCAGACCTATCGCTTCGACAGCCTCAAGGAAGTCATGGCCAAGGCCAGCCCGGCCCGCTCCGGGGACTTCCTGGCCGGAGTCGCCGCCCTCAACGACGGCGAGCGGGTGGCCGCGCAGATGACCCTGGCGGACATCCCCCTCAAGCACTTCCTCGAAGAGGTGCTGATCCCCTACGAATCCGACGAAGTTACCCGGTTGATCATCGACAGCCACGACAAGGCGGCCTTCGCCCCGGTCAGCCACCTGACCGTCGGTGGTTTTCGCGACTGGCTGCTCAGTGACGCTGCCGACGAGCAGAGCCTGCGCGACCTGGCCCCGGGCCTGACCCCGGAAATGGCCGCCGCGGTATCGAAGATCATGCGCCTGCAAGACCTGGTGCTGGTGGCGCAGAAGATCCGCGTGGTGACCAAGTTCCGCGGCACCCTGGGCCTGCGTGGGCGCCTGTCCACCCGCCTGCAGCCCAACCACCCCACCGACGAGCCGGCCGGTATCGCCGCGAGCATTCTCGACGGCCTGCTGTACGGCAACGGTGACGCCATGATCGGCATCAACCCGGCCACCGACAGCATTGCCTCGATCTGCGCCATGCTGGAAATGCTCGATGCCATCATCCAGCGCTACGAGATCCCCACCCAGGCCTGCGTGCTGACCCACGTCACCACCTCCATCGAGGCGATCAACCGTGGCGTGCCCCTGGACCTGGTGTTCCAGTCGATCGCCGGCACCGAAGCGGCCAACGCCAGCTTCGGCATCAACCTCAACATCCTCAAGGAAGGCTACGAAGCGGGGCTGAGCCTGAACCGCGGCACCCTGGGGCAGAACCTGATGTACTTCGAGACCGGCCAGGGCAGCGCGCTGTCGGCCAACGCCCACTTCGGCGTCGACCAGCAGACCTGCGAGACCCGCGCCTACGCCGTGGCGCGGCACTTCAAGCCGTTCCTGGTGAACACCGTGGTCGGCTTCATCGGGCCGGAGTACCTGTACAACGGCAAGCAGATCATCCGCGCCGGCCTGGAGGATCATTTCTGCGGCAAGCTGCTGGGCGTGCCCATGGGTTGCGACATCTGCTACACCAACCACGCCGAGGCCGACCAGGACGACATGGACAACCTGCTGACCCTGCTGGGGGTGGCCGGGATCAACTTCATCATGGGCATCCCGGGGTCCGACGACATCATGCTCAACTACCAGACCACGTCCTTCCACGACGCCCTCTACGCCCGCCAGACCCTGGGCCTGAAGCCCGCGCCCGAATTCGAGCAATGGCTGGCGCGGACCGGGATCTTCACCCAGGCCGACGGCAAGGTGCATTTCGGCAACAACCTGCCTCCGGCCTTCCGCCAGGCACTGGCCCAGTTGGGATAAGGAACAGGCTCATGCAAAAACACCCGAGCGACTCACAAAACCCCTGGCTGGAACTGCGCCGCCTGACCCCGGCGCGTATCGCCCTGGGCCGCACCGGCACCAGCCTGCCCACTGGCGCCCAGCTGGATTTCCAGTTCGCCCATGCCCAGGCCCGGGATGCCGTGCACCTGCCGTTCGACCATGCCGGACTCAGCGCCCAGCTGGCCGAGCGGGGCCGCGACAGCCTGCTGCTGCACAGCGCCGCCACCGACCGCCACAGCTACCTGCAACGCCCTGACCTGGGGCGCCGGCTCAGCGACGAGTCGGCCCAGGCCCTGCGTGAGTACGCCCAGGCCCACCCCGGCGGGGTCGACCTGGCGGTCGTGGTGGCCGATGGCTTGTCGGCGCTGGCCGTGCATCGCCACACCCTGCCGTTCCTGGCGCGCATGGAAGAACAGACCGCCGCCGAAGGCTGGTCGCTGTCGCCAGTGGTCCTGGTGGAACAGGGCCGGGTGGCGGTGGCCGACGAAATCGGCCAGCTGCTGGGCGCCAAGATGACGGTCATCCTGATCGGCGAACGCCCGGGGCTCAGCTCTCCCGACAGTCTGGGGCTATATTTCACCTACCAGCCGAAGGTCGGGCTCACCGATGCCTACCGCAACTGCATCTCCAACGTACGCCTGGAGGGCCTGAGCTACGGCATGGCCGCCCATCGGCTGCTGTACCTGATGCGCGAAGCCTGCCGCCGGCAATTGTCGGGGGTGAACCTCAAGGACGAGGCGCAGGTCCAGACCCTGGACAGCGACTCGCCCGCGGACATGAAGGGCAACTTCCTCCTGGGCCCGCCCCAAGTGTGATTTTGCAAGACGATTGCGCTTTTTAACCGCTTTGGGCAGCATCGCAACGCGGCTGCCCCGAGTCATCCAACTTGTGCCGTCACATCCACTTGAAGTTGAGAGCCATCATGCGGATTACTCAAGCAACCCTCGAGCACCTGGATCTGTTGACCCCGCTATTCGTCAAGTACCGCGAGTTCTATGGCGCCCTGCCTTACCCGGACTCTTCCCGGGCGTTCCTGGAAAAGCGCCTGCGGCGCAAGGAGTCGGTGATCTACCTGGCCCTGGCCGATGATGACAACAGCAAGTTGCTGGGTTTCTGCCAGCTCTATCCGAGCTTTTCGTCCCTGTCCCTCAAGCGGGTCTGGATTCTCAACGACATCTACGTCGCCGAGGACGCCCGGCGCCAGCTGGTGGCCGACAACCTGATGCGCACTGCGAAGAAGATGGCCAAGGAAACCAATGCCGTGCGCATGCGGGTTTCCACCAGCAGCGACAACGAAGTGGCGCGCAAGACCTATGAATCCATGGGATTTCGCGAGGATACCGAGTTCAAGAACTACATCCTGCCTATCAGCGAAGACTGAAAGCGCCCCCGGGCCTAATGCCAATCAGTCAAGCGAGGTGATCCTCTGTAGGAGCAACCGGTCGATGCTCGTTAACGGTAGCGCGTATCGACTGGATAAACGCAGCGCTCTGAAGTCCCTCGCGCCTACCCTGTCCTTAACTGATCGGCATTAGTCCCCGATCCCAGACTGCGGAGTCTGTCAGCGTGCCGACAGGTTGCGGATCGACATGTGCCGCTACAATCTGAACACGCATTTCACCTCCCAGCCTTTATAATGCCGACCTTTTCCGCTTCCCAGAAAAGTCGCACACCCTTTAAGTCCTTTTCTCAAAGCTATCGCACAGGCCTGCCGAGCCAGGCCACCACTACAGGTGCCTCAATGGATTTCAACCCGATCGACCTAATCCTTCATCTCGACGTCTATCTCGACATGTTGGTGACCAACTACGGGCCCTGGATCTACGCCATCTTGTTCATGGTGATTTTTTGCGAGACAGGACTGGTGGTCACTCCCTTCCTGCCAGGGGATTCACTGCTGTTCATCGCCGGTGCGGTAGCGGCCGGTGGCGGCATGGACCCGGTATTGCTGGGCGGGCTGCTGATGCTTGCGGCGATCCTGGGCGACAGCACCAACTATGTGATCGGACGAACGGCTGGGGAGCGTTTGTTCAGCAACCCCAATTCGAAGATTTTCCGTCGCGACTACCTGCAGAAAACCCACGATTTCTATGAAAAACACGGTGGCAAGACCGTAACCCTGGCGCGCTTCCTGCCCATCATCCGGACTTTTGCGCCCTTCGTTGCCGGCGTCGCCAGAATGCCTTATGCACGTTTCTTCGCCTTCAGCGTGGCCGGCACCATCCTCTGGGTCGGCGGCCTGGTGACCCTGGGTTATTTCTTCGGCAACGTACCGTTCATCAAGAAAAACCTGTCGCTGCTGGTGGTAGCCATCATCCTCCTGTCCCTGGTACCGATGATCATCGGTGTGTTGCGCAGCCGTTTCGGCCGTAACGCGGAAAAAGCCGAGACCCGCTGACCAGCATGTGGTCCTTGAGCGCCTGGCGCCGCAAGCGCCGCCTGGCCAAACATCCGGTCAGCGACCAGACCTGGCAGCAGGTCCGCCAGCAATTGCCCTTCCTCGACGGCATCAGTGCCGCCGAGGACCAGTGGTTGCGCGAAGCCAGCGTGCTGTTCCTGGACGACAAGCACCTGACAGCCCTGCCGGGAGTCGAGCTGCACCAGGAACAGCGCCTGCTGCTGGCCGCCCAGGCCCAACTGCCGTTGCTGCACCTGGGCGACCTGAACTGGTACCAGGGTTTCCACGAAATCATCCTCTACCCCGACGATTTCCTCAGCCCCCAGCGCCATCGCGATGCCAGCGGTATCGAGCACGAATGGGACGGCGAACACAGCGGTGAAGCCTGGCAACAGGGGCCGGTCATCCTGGCGTGGCCCGGGGTCCTGGCCAGCGGTGGCTGGGAGGCCTACAACCTGGTCATCCACGAACTGGCCCACAAGCTGGACATGCTCAATGGCGATGCCAACGGCCTGCCGCCGCTGCACAGCGACATGCGGGTCAGCGACTGGGCCCAGGTCATGCAAAGTGCCTACGACGACCTCAATCGCCAGCTCGATCATGATCCGGACGCCGAAACCGCCATCGATCCCTATGCTGCGGAAAACCCGGCGGAGTTCTTCGCCGTGACCAGCGAATACTTCTTCAGCGCCCCGGACCTGCTGGTGGCGGCTTATCCGAAAGTCTACGAGCAACTGCAGCTGTTCTATCGGCAAAATCCGCTGGCCAGGCTGCAGCAACTTCAGGCGCATGATCCGGTCTATCAAGCGCAACACTAATGTCTTGCCGGGCCATTACGTTGTTCATCTGAAGACGTGCCAGCAAGACACTGCAACCGGGGACCTACGACCCCTGGTACGTGGCATCGGTAGCGGAGTGTGTCTATAATCGCCGCCACTTTTTGGTCAATCCGGCCAAGTCATTTGGTCAACTAACGGGGGCAATGCCCAATGAGCTACAGCAAGATTCCGGCGGGCAAAGACCTGCCGAACGACATCTACGTCGCGATCGAAATCCCGGCCAACCACGCGCCGATCAAGTACGAAATCGACAAAGACAGCGACTGCCTGTTCGTTGACCGTTTCATGGCCACCCCGATGTTCTACCCGGCCAACTACGGCTTCATCCCCAACACCCTGGCTGACGACGGCGATCCCCTGGATGTGCTGGTCGTGACCCCATACCCAGTGGCTCCAGGCTCGGTGATCCGTGCTCGTCCGGTCGGCATCCTGAACATGACCGACGACGGCGGCGGCGACGCCAAAGTGATCGCGGTTCCTCACGACAAGCTGTCCCAGCTGTACGTGGACGTGAAGGAATACACCGACCTGCCACCGCTGCTGCTGGAGCAGATCAAGCACTTCTTCGAGAACTACAAGGACCTCGAAAAAGGCAAGTGGGTGAAGATCGACGGTTGGGGCAACGCTGATGCGGCCCGTGCCGAGATCCTGAAGTCGGTTGCTGCCTACAAAGGCTAAGAGGCCGTTACAAGCTTCGAGCGACAAGCTTCAAGAAAAGCCCCGAGTGATCGGGGCTTTTTTATATCTGCCGGCACCCGCACGGGTCGCTTGTCGGTGAAGAGGCCCACCCGGCCATGCATCCTGCAACAGCCTCCTGGGCACTATTTTCGCCCTCAAGGCCTCTGGATCGCGCTTCGCACTGGGAATTCCCGGCGAACATGCGTATGCTGCGCCCCATCTTTGCGCATCGGCCCTCCAGCGGCCAGATCGCCCGGCAAAGCGGATGATTTTCCCGCCTAGCCCCACAGCCAGCCGCAAGAGCTGGGTGTACGTTTTGCAGGCTGGTGCGGTTTACCAAAAATAAGCCAAGCCAGTCCCCG
>MCNG01000018.1_pt1 | contig 74702 bp, 75 predicted proteins | sample 778231 | NCBI WGS metagenome assembly MCNG01 (sample SAMN04296815, study PRJNA304217) | bioreactor metagenome | isolation source: sea sediment enriched with benzalkonium chloride | place: Turkey: polluted region of the Marmara Sea
GGCGAGAGGATTCGAACCTCCGACTCCTGCGTCCCGAACGCAGTGGTCTTCGAGGCCCGAACAAGATCGCCGAACTTTTGAATCGATACGTCTTCGGCTCCGCCCTGGCCCGATTCCAGGACGAAGTCCCGCAAGCGCTCTAAGCGCTTACGGTCAAACGGTCCCGCAAATATGCGAAAAAGTCGATTCATGTCAATATGTTATCATCATTTGCCAGATATTTGCGAATGTCGGTCGTACGTGACCCCCTCCCTTAACGCTTCCTGGGCGTAACGGCCGGCCACTGACATGGACCATACTCTCGCAACAGCTCCATACCCCTCCGCCCTCCCAGCGTCCGCCCGTCCGCCGATCGATGGCGTGAGTGAAACTGGACACACCGATGACGACAGTGGCGTCGACGAGAATCCGACATACGAGACCGTGATGCAGGCCTACCAGGCCTCGGGCAAGGACACGGAGAGATTCAGGTATAGCCGGCTGCAGCTTGACCGCTTCTTCAAGGGCCGCGCACTTCGCAGTCTGCGCCGTGCGACCGTCCAACGCTACATCACGCTCCGCCAAGCCGCTGGGGTAAGCCCGGCGACCATCAACCGCGAGCTGGATGACCTCAGCGCCGCGATCAACTGGTACAACTTCCTACACGAGCTCAACCTGCCCAACGCTCTGGTGGGCATGTCTCTGCCAGTTCCAGAAGGTAGGACACGCTGGATAACGAGGGGTGAAGCCCAGCGAATGATCTCGGTAGCCGAGGCCATGGCAGTGCGACCACACCTTCCGTCGTTTATCCAGTTGGCATTGCACACCGGGTGCCGCCGAAACGAATTGCTTAAACTCCGCCTGCAACGCGTTAGGACCGAGGAAGGTCTCATAACGCTTGAAAGCGAGGATACCAAGACCAAAAAGCATCGGATCATCCCGTTGAACGCGCCGGCGCTTGAGGCTCTCAATAAAATGGCCGCGTGGCGCGCGGAGCACTGCCCCACGTCGCCTTGGGTCTTCCCCTCTCCGCGGGACCACACGAAGCCCCTGAGCACCATTCAGAAGGGCTTCCGATCCCTCTGCACCAAAGCCAACATCGACGACTTCAGGATCCACGACCTTCGGCACACTTGCGCCTCTTGGTTGGTTATGGCTGGCGTGCCGCTGCTGGTCGTTCGAGACCTCCTTGGCCACTCCTCGATCGAGATGACCGAGCGATATGCACACCTGGCACCGAACCAGGTCTACGATGCCATGCGTCGACTTGAAGAGGCCTGGCATCGGAGCAGCGGGCCCATCGTCAATGCGTAACGCCGCCGCGAAGCTCTTCATTCTCGGGACTTGGCGCCAGCCCCACATGAATCGAAAACGGCAACGGACGGCCAGTGGCTGCAAGCGTGAGCAGTAGGTCAATCTGCTGCGCATCCTGGTCGTCCAGCACTTCCATCAGTTGCACGCAGCGCTGCACAATGTGCATTCGGCGCTGGAGCTTGCGATGCATCGCGTTCGCGACTTGGATGGTCCGCCGTGCTTCATCGGCATCGGCCGATAGAATCCTATCCAACTGCTCCCATTCGTGCTTGCGTAGAGGAATACGATCGGGCCGCTTTCGAACAGCGCCGATAGTTTTGCTTTGATCGAATGCTTCCTCAGGCGTCAGCGAGCTGCCCACAGCAAGCAGGCCCATCGCGATCGCGAATAGCCCCGATCGGTGCTGATTCCCCAACGCCATGGTCCGGCCGGGCCGACCGCTCTCTCTCTTCTCGCGAATGCGAAGGTCCACGAAACGCCCACCTGGCTGGCCCTCCAAGCACAAAAACACCTGACCCACGGCAACGCGCATAATCTCTTTCATTCGTTCATCCTGACCGCCACGAGGCGTGCATTTTTTGTCTTACAAATATTTCTTGAAGTACTTGGCCATGACCCACACGAGACCCGCTCCTCCGACAGCTACGGGAAAGAAGAACATGGCCAGAGACATTGGCGCGGGCACGATTAGCCATACGACAGCCACCATTGGAACGATGCCGCGATTGAGCAGACGCTTGGCGCGCGTATGACGCGTTGCTGATTCATGGCCACCGCATTCGCGCCGGACGTAGCGTGCAACAAGGCCATCAATTAGCGCGACAGCAAGAAGCAGAGCGAGGGCTGGCAACGCACTAAAGAGCAGCATGAGTCGCACGCCCAACAACTCCACGGCATGCATAGTCACCAATATGAGTTCTCGCCCCTGCCCACGCGTAGATCTTTGCAGAGCCCCTCCCAACAGGCTTGGAGCCGCAGGGTTCGCCTCACTGGACAAGGCGGTGGCCACACCCGGCCAACCGAACACAAGCGCACGCGAGACCCCGGCCACGTCGTTCGCAACCTGCTTATTTGGTGCTTGATCAAGGTAGTACTCGACCAGATCGCCCATGTACCTTGACGGCGCCTGCTCGCTCTGCAGACCTACCGCAACCGCAAGGGATGCCACGACTGAGAGGAACATGACGATGACAAGCCACACCGCAAGGTGAAGGGCAGCATGAATCGGCCAAAAGAATGCACGTACGGCATCCTCTCCCGCGGGTCTTTCTTTAGAAGCCACTTCCTGTCCCCTCCACGGTCACACTCGATACGGCGGCGCCTTCAGGACCGTGCGAGGATCTGCCCTCAAAATCCTGTATGCCTGCGACTCGGCCAGCGTCTGCGGCGTCCGTATACGCCTGGTAGGTCGACCGCATGCTCTTCACTACGTCCACCAAACCGGCCGGCATGAGCGGATCTGCATCTTTGCTCGCCAATGGCAAGCGCAGCTTCACCAACTGCCCCCCTTCGATAAGGGCAAAGGCTTGGCCTTTCGGCAACTGCACCAGGTCCGACGGATCGACCAACGCGACTTCCCGCGGCGAGTACTTGTCCTGCGTTCGCGAAGTGAAATCGGTTACGCCATCATCTGTTCCGTCGCCGGTCGCCGAGTCCAACTGACGCGTGTAAACCTGCACCTTAGGCAATTGATCTGTGAGAATTTCGGCCGTGGCCAGATTTTTCACCCGCATCATCACCAGAGTGTTGAAGTTTCCAAAAATTTGGTCAGCCTTGGCTTTTGAGCCTATCCTGGATTCGACGTCCGACCCCGTCTGCGTGTATGCCGTCACCTGGTAGCCGGCGCCGCCAGCCTTGTTCACCATGGGGATAAACTCGTCGCCGACAAGCTCATTGAACTCGTCCGCGTGGATGCACACGTTTCGCTTCTTTCCTGGTGCAGTCTGTCCGTAACCTGATCCAAACTTGTAGAGGCGCCCAGCCGTCGACGTAAGATCAGCGAACATCGAGTTCCCGACAGCGCCAGCGACCTCGAAGTCACTCAGCGCGTCCAAGCCGACATATACGATGCCCCCCGTGTCGATCACCTTTTGCCAATCGAACACCGTGCGCGGATCCGTAGGATCCGAATAGTCTGGAGATAGCAGCTTCGACACTGGGCCAGTCGTCAGCTTTTCCAGCAGCGGATACAGCGAAGACACGAGTTTCTCGAAGTACGACCGATCATTCGTCAAGACGCTTGCTAGGCCGTCCGCAATTTGATCGTGCCAGCCCTTGTCTCGAATTAGCTTGAGGATCTGCAACGGATACATCGCCCGACCAGTCTTCTGCGCCTGCGCCTGGAGCTGCTTGTCGGGCTCCGACATCTCATCACGCCAGCCGATATGTTCACGGTCAAGCCAGTACTCGAAGTACTTTAGGCAGAGGTCATCGATGTTGACTGCATTCTGGTAGATCACTTCATAGCTAGGCTTCATTCCAAGGGCCACCATGGCACGCGCCATGACGTTGATGTAGCGCCACACGAACTCCCTGAATGCTGCCGCCTGCCCTTCTGAGGGCAACTGTCCGGCAAGCCGGGTTGCCACTTCGGTAATACGGGAGAAGGTCGCAATGGGTGAGTACCTCGACGACGCGTCCGGATACCCCAGGTGGAAGAAGCGGAAGTCCTTCTCTCGCCCGGCACGACATGCCTCCGCGTACATTCGAAGGAGCAGTTCGACGTCACCCTTTGGATCAAAGACGACGACGACGTCGCCGCGTCGGATGTCCTGCGTCACCAGGAGCTCGCATAACCTGGTCTTTCCCACGCGCGTTGTTCCCAGCACCAGCGTATGCCCAACTCGCTCGCCAAGGTTTGACCACATATCCCGTTCATCTGGCTCAACGCCATGAATGGCTGGGTCTCCCCCGACGGGAGGTAGTGGTTTAGCCGGGTTCCACCAAACGTCTCGTCTGAGCTGATTTGCGAGCCATCCGGGGTGCTCGCGCTCCATCCGGCGGGCCCATTGATACAGCTCATTTCTCGCAGTCAGATGTTTGTACTGAGGCAGGCGCGCGATGTATAGGCGCTGCGTATGCTCTTGCGTCCAATAGAAGCCCTTCCCCAGGAACAGCTCTGTAGACGAGCATGGGATCTCGTCCGCCGCGAGCGAGTATGTCGGCAGACGACGCAGGTTGCGCTGGAAGCGAACAAGACGCCTTGCCTGTCGAGCCCTAATAGCCGCGAGCGATAGGAGCCCCGCGCTCAACATCCCTCCTGTTGCAGGAGTGACCAGGAATAGGCCTTGGAAAGTCCAGAGAGCGCCGACAGACGCAAGCGCGGCGATTGAGGAGACAGCTTCATATGGTCGCCGGAACAGATTTTCGTATGGGTGTGCCATTCTCAGGAGCTCGCGCCGGCAGGAGCCGGCTTCAACAATTGATTGGGCGATGGGACAGGTTGAAAGAACCGTTCGGGCCCTGGTACCAAGATGCCGGTTAACTGCTTTCCCCCGGGTCCGCTTACGTTGTAGCGATGCAGAAACGAGCCGGTGGCGCTCTTCTGCGCGTACTCGGATTTCTGAAATTGCTGTTGCAGGACACGCCACGGTTCCTTGGCAGTTCCGCCATCCGAACGCGCTGGCAAGTCAATCCTGGCCTCGAAATTTTCCGCGTAGTCCTTGAAGATCTTTGGGGAGACCAGCAACATGCCTTCCTCGCAGAAATGCACTGCTGCATTCGCCTCGTTGTAAGGCAGAGACCCCGTGCTTACCCCTGCCTGAATCCAAGCCATGAATCGCTCAACGTTTGCTTTACGGGCGGGCATAGCCGGCAGTGCCGCAGGAGCTGGCGCAGCCCTAACGCGCGGAGCCACTGGCGCACTCATCAGTTCGGGTGCTTCAATGTCAACGGGTTGCACCAGGTCTGGAAGAGCACTGTCGATCTCGTCCAGGTAGCCATCGTCCACCTCAAGTGGGACGTCAGCAGCCGAAAGCTGAACATCCTGCACCAACTCAACCGCGATTGGTTCACTCGCGGAAACTGCGAGATGCTCCTCTTGACAGGGGTCTGCACCAGGCGCCATCGAAGTTGCCAGCACTTCGTCACTCCGGGAGCCCTCCTCCGATTGTTGCGCGGCCGGTGGGATCTGTCCGTCCGGCGCTGCATCTGGCTCACGCATAGGGGCGCTCTCCGCGGTCGCCTTCGGCCCTGTACTGCTTACGTTCGCCTTTGCATCAACCACGGTAATTGCACCAGCCGGCAAGGCTGCTGGATACAAAGCCGCATCTTCGAACAACAACGGCAGGGGGAATTTAAGAACTGTGAGGCGTTGGTTCCAAGTACCGATGGCGATCTGTACGGTCCAAATAGCTGCACCAGCCTCGTTGGACATCGCTGCGCCATATTCCTGCCACATATCGAACAGCCGCGAGTTGTCGTCTGGAATGCCGGCCGCACCTGGCCGTCGCTGCTCGGTTTGCGCCAGGTGATCTCGGACGAGCTTCGCAATGGATCCGGAAACGCACCAGAGCGATTCGCCATCACAGAAGCCCACTGCGCCAGCCCGATTCATGGAGACCGCACCTTCGGCCAGTACACGCCGAAGTCCCGCCATAAGGCGCTCGATCAACGGAACCGATCGAGCAGACGCAAAACGCGTTCGTGGGCCATTCGCTAGATTGGTCGCCACGGACTGCTTGTCCGCTCTGCCCACGAGCTCCGCTATCACCCCTTTACGCTGCTCCCCTCCGAGGTACTCGAAGAGCTCATCCATGAGCGGAGGATGCTCCCCGATCCACGCTAACGCCTGGCCGGGGACCAGTGTCCGCAACAGAGGCAGGCCGAGCCGCTCGTGTTTGCGATAGTCTTTCTGCGATGGAAAGTCCACCGTGTACCATTCGCCTCCCTGCTCTCGCATCGTTCCCCCCAGCGGCACCCAAGGCTTGGAGTGTCCTGATGCGTCTTGAAGCTGGACCAACACGTCGGTTATCGGCTTTCCAATATCGTGCAGCAGGCTCGCGACGAGCACGGCATATGTGTATCGAGCCGCGAGGCGCGTCTGCTCCTCGGGCGCCACGCCCATGGGCAGTTTGTATGCATCGCGGAAATGCAGTGCATGCGCTGCGACCTCAAGTAAATGCACCAGCAGACCGCCAGGTTGCGCGTGGTGATGCGATTCGGACGCGGGGAGCAATTGGACAAACTCCGCAAAGGCTTCCAACAAGGGGCGCACGTCCTCGTCGAAGTTCTCCGGCGTGAATCCAATTCGCTGGCGGATCTGCTCCAGTAGAGGCGCCGTACCGGTTACGTCAAACAGTCGATGCGCGGGAAGCACCTCCAAGTGCCGCGCGCTGGGAGCTGCCCGCGGCGTTGGCTTGCGGTCAGGAGGCCCGACGTCTGCGGCTGACGGCCGAGGATTTTTCAGCCACCATAGTGCGCAGGCTGCCGCCCCAGCGCAGGCGAGCAACACAATGTCAGACTGGAAGATCAACACGGTCTGCGTTCTCAAGCTGGACCAAGGCAGCGGCCAGATAGCCCCTTACATAGCTGCGCCACGTATCCGCTCCGACATCCGTGGCGTATACGACAACAAGCTTGCCGCAAGCAGCCTGGAAATCGGTGAAGCGCTCGGCGAGCGGGTCCCACTGGCTGGTTGAATCGATGGTTGCCGCTCGCCAGCCCGTACAAGGCAGATCTACCAGCCACTCGACAAACGAGATAGGGCTGCTAAACGGTTCGCTGCGGCCCTTCAATTCCTGGCAAGCAATGTCGTAGAGTTCGACACCGCCTTCCCCGCCGGTTGCCGTCTGCCAGCCGTCAAAACGGCCAAGCCAGATCAAGGCGACGGCACGTTGCGGCCCACTGCACACTCGACTGAGCTCCCGGTGCATTTCCGCTTTAGCCTTATCTGGCGGCGGCATTGCCCCGGGCGGCCAAGTCGGGCGAGAGGAGGAATGCCGGAGGTAGTTCATGGGCGTGGGCAGCAGAGAAAATGCGACAAGCCTCGCCGCCACCACGCCCCAGGGTCAATGCGGAAACCTGCTCCGCCAGAAACGTAACAGCGTGCGACATATTGACAAATGCCGATCGGCTCGTCTGACCTCAAGCGACGAGGCACCACACCCGCGCCTTTCGGTTCCTCCTTTCGCCCTTTCCCTTCCCTTAGCCCTTTGCAGGGCCCTTACCCCTTAAGCATTTGCGCCTTTTGAGGGCACAGATTTGAGTGCCCGGCCTTTGGGTAGGCCCCTTCCCCTTGGAGGCATTTAGTTTCGTTTCTCACAACTCACGATACATTTGCGCGAATAATTATTGAAACCAGCTATGTCTGCCTTCACAGTCGGGACCTCTTGAGGGTCGTCTTCAGGCCAATAGCGGCGCGCGCATATCACGTACTGAGGCCAACAACAAGCGCCGACACGCCGTAACGTTTGGATTCTCTTTAATTCACCAAGTGCCAAATTTCGCATGTGAGGCGAAAGTTCAGCCGTCGGCATCCCTCGTTGCCGATCCGCTGGCTTACCCGCTGGGCTCGCAGCCCGGCGGGGCTTTTTCCTCCAAGGTGCGACGTGCAGTTCCAAACCCGGTATCGATTCGCCGCCGCGATAGCGCTGTGGGCAATGCTCCCGTCGCACGCGCATGCCGACTGCATCGCCGCCGCAGCGGCCTATCACCGAATTGACGTTCAACTGCTGCAAGCAATAGTCATGCAGGAATCCTCCGGCCGAGCGGAGGCAGTGAACTGCGCCAATGCAAACGCATCCTGCGACTACGGCCTAGCTCAGATCAACAGCGTCCATCTGGAACGCCTGCAACGCTTCGGCGTATCGAAGCAAGACCTCTTCAATCCATGCGTCTCAGCCTATGTCGGAGCTTGGATTCTCGCTGAGAACTTCGATCGCCTTGGCGTCACCTGGGACGCCGTGGGCGCCTACAACGCCTCAACGCCCGCCAAGCGCGCCGCATATGCAAACAAAATCCAGGCGAAGCTCAACGCAATTCGTGCCGGCACTCTTATCCCGGTTCGCGTCCCCTTTTCACCGCGAACACCGGCCGACCAGCCGGCGGGCAGGTCTCCTGTCGCCGGAGCGGGCACAGCCCTCGCAATTGAGACAGCGGACCCTTCGCTGATCGCGGCAGGCCAGGCCTCCTCGCAGCGTTCGCAGGAGCAGCATTGATGGATGCGTCGACCACTTACGCGGAAGACATCCTGAGGCAACACCTCAGCGTGATTGAACCGTACCTCACCTCCAACGAAGTGAATGAGGTGATGGTGAACGCCGCTGACGACATATGGGTGGAAGAGCGCGGTGTCATGCGCAAGGTAGATGCGGGCCTTAGCGAGGAGCAAGTCGACCGCGCAATTACGTTGATCGCGAGCAAGAACGGCAAGCCAAACTCCCCACTCCTAGACGCGCGCCTGCCCGGCCTTCGAATCGCTGCCGCGCGCAAGCCCATCGCTCTGCGGGGCTCGATGCTCTGCGTTCGTCGTTTCGCCGCGAAGCGCATCTCTCTGGACAGCTACGTCGAAAGCGGTGCGTTCGACGTTGTCACGCAAGACCCACTCGAAACCGCCGCTGCCGACCAAGAACAAGCGTCCTTAAAAAGCGCCCTGCGTCATGGCGGCGCCGCGCTACGAGATTTTTTCCAGTGGATCATCGAGCGGCGTCACAACATCGTCCTCAGCGGCTCTACCTCCGCCGGAAAGACAACACTTCTCAACGCTCTTTTGGACCTTGTTCCGAGCACAGACCGCGTCATCACGGTCGAGGACACGGCCGAGCTGCGCCTGGCCGTACCCAACCATGTTGGCCTTGAAGCCAACCAAGCGCTCGGGATCAGCGTGCGTGACCTGGTCAGGCTCAGCCTTCGATGCAGGCCGGACCGGATTGTGCTTGGCGAGGTCCGCGGCGCAGAAGCTTTCGATCTCCTGGACGCTCTGAATACGGGCCACCCAGGTAGCCAGGTATCCCTGCACGCCGACTCCAGTGCTATGGCCCTGGCCCGCTTGGAGTCGATGCTGAGAATGGCACCAGAAACCCAAAACTGGCCTCTGCAGGACCTTCGCAGACAGATCGCAGCCACGTTCAGATTCGTCGTTCATGCCCAGCGCGTCGGGTCATCCAGAGGCCCCCGCGAGATCAGGGAAATCTTGGGCGTCGACTCAAATGGGTTGTACCAAACCCGCTTGTTGTTTTCCAAAATCCAACTCCAGGACCAACACTATGATTAGTCATCAATTGCACCAACTCCAGCAATGGATCCGTGGTCGTAGCCTCGCTACACGTACGGATAGGCTGCTCCTCGTAGCCTACGCGACGCTCGCGCTCCTCGCTCCAACCCCGGCTTTCGCACAGAGCATTTTTGGGGGCCGGCTTTGCTCCGGCTTCCAGGCGGTGGTTAACAACGAGCTGATCTCCGTTGTAGTGCTCGTCGCCTGCGTCGGCGCGATCTTGATGTGGTTGCTCGATGATGGCCAATCGAAGGTGAAAGTTTTCGCTCTCCGCCTGGCTGGCGGCATCGCATCCATCTTCGGTATCGCCACGGTGGTCGCGCTCGTGTCCGGGCGAAACCTGATGTGCTCTATCGGCGTCTGACGCAGCCATGGACGAGCGAGATCCGATCGATGAACTTGAGGTGGAGGTCGATAAGGCCCTCATCGAGAAACGCCGCATTATTGGGCTCGATCGGCGGGCGGCGGCGGCATTCTTGCTTTTGGCGCCTATGGTCGTGCTCATAAGCCGCAGCCTATGGATGGCCCTCATCGGCATCCCGATGTACCTAGGCATCCGGTACGTGATGCGCAAGGACCCGGACAAGATTGACGTGTACCAGGCATACAAGGCGCAACACGACCACTACGTTCCCCGCGCCACACGCGCCCAGAAGCGCAACAAGCGCCCGTTCGGCTTTGGCAGAGATTTCCCATGCTACTGACTGAGAAAAATGGCTACACGCTCGACGCCGGCACACTAGGCGAGCTCGAATCAGCGCGCGTGAGAGGCTTGGCATCCACGGCAGAACTCCTCCCCTGGATGTTCCGCTACAACGAACAGATCGTCGTCAACAAGGATTCCGCGTTGATGGCTTGCTTCGAGTACACGGGACCCGACACCGACAGTCAATCGGCGGCGCAGTTGCTGAGCCTCATGCACCAGGCTGAGCATGCATTCCAGGTCGCGAGCAGAAATCCGCTGACTTTCTGGTTTATCACGCACCGCCGACGGAGCGACCCGTATGCGCCCGCGGTCATGCCTGACCCCTACTCTCAGATCGTCGAAGACGAGCGCAGTAATGCGTTCAAGACCAAGTCGAACTACACGAATCGGCATTATCTCGCCATCGCCCTGAGCGCTTCTGCGGGTCTAGACCGCATCGCCGGCCGCTTCTTTCACGCGATGGCGCACGAGAAGGTAGGTCCCCTTCGTGCTGCGATCCACGCGCTGCGTGGAATTTGGTCTGACCAGGCAGACTTCGCATACACCTCCGTTGAGCTGGCGGCAGCCGTCAAAGACTTTGAGGAGCAACTGACTCGGATGCGGGCGAGCCTGCCTGCCCTTACGCTCACGCGACTCGTCGGGGATGAGCTCGGCGCATTCCTTGCATCCTGCGCCGCGCCTGCCGCGCCCCGTCGGAGTGCAGTAGCCATGGTGGACTTCCTCGATGAGTCGATGTCCCACGGCGAAGTTATCCCCGCAGAGGACTACATCCTTTTCAAAGCTGAAGGCCGGAAGCGAATCGGTGTTGTCACCTCGATACCCGCCGCGCACCAGTTTTATCCTTCCCGCATCCGCCCGCATGCACTGGATGACCTCCTCAAGGTTCCTGGTGAGCTGACGATCAGCCACGTTTATCGGATCCAAGACGCCAACGCCAGCGCGAAAATGATTGACCAGATGGGTTCGTACCATAGAACGAACGCGCTGGATCTGCGAGCGCTTGCTGCCGTTGCCGCAAACTCAGGCGATCCGAACTATGCACCGCGCGAAGACAGAGGACGAGTTGAAGCAGCGGACGAAGCGGAGGACCTGAAAAAGGGCGTTAGCCGCGGGAAGGCCTCCTATGGCCAATACACGCTGAGCATCACATCGCTATCCGCACCGTTCCAAAGCGACCTGGTTGAAGATTGGGACAGCGCTATGGACCAGGTCAGAACAACGGCCGGAAAGGTCGGTGACGCCCTGATCGGCGCAAAGTTCTTGCCTCTGGTCGAAACACTGGGCGCAATTTCTAGTTGGACGGCCACAATCCCCGGCGCATGGCGCGACATCGCACGATGGGCACCGCTACGCGCCGCTGTCGTCGCTCGCGCTGTACCTCTTCGCACCGTCTCGCAAGGCTCAAAGGAAAATCGCCATCTTTCGAACACGATGAAGCGGCCGTCTCCGGCCCTGGCTGGCCTGCCGACCGATTACGGCACGCCATACTTCTGGACCGGCTTCTATCACGATATCGGGCACACACTGGTGTCGGGGGAAACTGGCTTAGGGAAGACCACGATCGTCAACCTGGGCTGGACCCTCTTTCGGAAGTACCTCGGCTCCGACGTTTTCATCTTCGACCGAACCTTCTCAAGTCGTATCCCAATAATGATGCAAGGCGGCGTCTATTGCGATCCTGAAGACGCTAGCACCAATCGGCTGACGGTGAACCCCCTCTCACTTATTGGCGAAGTCCGGCACCTGAAGTTTGTCAAGGACTGGATCTGCACGCTCGCCGAGCGTCGCGGGTACCTCGCAACAAGCAACGACAGGGAAGAACTAGAAAAGGCGCTTCTGGCAACCCGCCAACTCCAGCGTAAGGACTGGAGGCTGCACGCAGTCTACGTGCAGCTCCCTGTCGGTTCCTTCCAGCATGCTCTGGCAGAGTGGGTCGGCGATGCCTTGAATGCGCGTTGGTTCGACAACGGCTTGGACATCTTCGATGAAATCGCGGCTGGACGAGCTGCCGCTGTTCTCGGCATCGAGATGGGAAAGCTCCTGGCGCAGCCGGACGTCCTCATCCCATATCTCATCTATTGCTTCTATCGCATTCAAGATCGGATTGAAAGTCGCCGCAACTCTGGACTGATTGCCCCGACGTTCATCGGCCTGCCGGAGGTATGGGGTTTTCTGGAGGAGCCGATCTTTGCAAGGAAGCTGGCCGAGTGGATCGATACCCTCCGCAAGCTATTGGGCTGCGTCTGGATGGACGCCCAGTCGCCGGAGCGGTACATCAACTCGCCGATATATGCGTCGATTCGGGACAACGTCCCGAACCGCATCATCCTGCCGTACCCGGCCGCCAAAACTTCGCCATCTCTGCGCAAGGCGTTTACGGAGCTCGGCCTAAATCCGCAACAAATCGACCAACTTGCCGAGGGCATTCCAAAGCAAGACTACTTTCTTACGCAGAAGGATGGCTTCATGCGGAAGGTTGCCTTGAAGTTGGATACACGCACACTGGCGGTCCTGCGGAGCGAACTGGACGCCCAAGCGCTGTTTGACCACTATCGCGCGTCCGACCGCGAGGACTGGCGCGACGCATACTTCCGAGAGGTGGTCCGTGCATCAAATCCGTAAATCGACAGCCCGCGCGCTTCTGGCGCTGCTCCTTATTGTCGAAGCGCCTGCATTCTCGGCACCATTCCAGCTCCCCGACACTTCCGACTATGAACCAGGTGGATCGGAGTGGGGATGCGGAGTGCTGCTATGTCTTGCCGGCATAAAGCCCCCTAGCCAATGCAGTGGCTACCTCAACCGGCTCTGGCGCGTCCTGAATGCAGTTCCGCCCGGACCGTTCCCTACGTGCGCAATGGCGGGCGCAAACAACTACGCAAAGAAGTCGCGCGAGCCATACGACCTTTGCCCGGCCGGCCACGAGCCAGCGCGGCGAGGTCAAGTGGTCGCTCAAGGGACGCCGACAGGCGAAACAAAGCGATTCAGGCCGAAATTCCGGCTTCAGGGGACCTATGCCACTTCGGAGCCCGACAGCAATGAGAGTGGCTCGCCCGGTCAACGCGCATGCGTCAGCGGATACGTCGGCCACTACGAGGTCTGCGATAACTGCGGCCCGGGCGGAGACGCCGGTGGCGGTACGCCCACTACCGTGCACGTGTTCAGCAGCGTGGTGTGGCTGCCCTATAAGGGCCCGCGTGCCATCGACGTCATCATCGACGGCGCGCTCTACAACCGTGTTCACTACTGAGGTACGACTATGCACTCGCCCAAACGCAGGACCGTCATTCGCGCCCTTACGGCGATCGCCATGAGTTGCTTCGCCATTGCCCCCAAAGCGTCCGGCATTCCGACCTTCGACGGCGCCAACTTCGCGCAACAGCTTTTGAGCGTGATGAACCAAACCCAGCAGCTCACGCAGCAGACCACGATGGTTCAACAAAACCTGGCGAACTTACAACGGCTTGGCGGAAATGTGCTCAGCCTGGCTGACCAGGCGTATAGCGGTCAGGGAGTCTCCATGCGCGACCTCGTTTCCAGTGTTTCCGATCTCTACCAAGCGGGCAAGCAGTTACAAGGGATGTACGACGCTGCGAGCGCCGAGATGAAGTCTCTCAACATGACCCCTGAGCGTTGGGGTACGGCCTTCGTCCACTTGGCTCAGACCAAGGGCGGGGTGTACCGCAAACAGCTCGACCAGGACTTCGCGACCATGGAGGCCTTCGCGTCGCGTGCTGCAAATCTACGCCAGTTGTCCCGCCAGATTCCCGGCATTGAGGGCAACGTCCAAGGCCTGCAGCTCCTCAATCAGCAGTCCAGCGTCTTGGCCGGCGAACTCCTGGAGATGCGCAGTCTCATGCAGCGCCAGGTCGTGCTTGATCTCCAGGACCGCGCCACGAAAGAGGACCTCAACAAGCTTTCTGTTGAAGGCGCGCAACAGCGGTACGACGCGGTCACCAAAGAAGCCGCGAACAAGCGCTCCGCCATCGGAAAGATGAAAAGCCTCGAATTTGGCCTCTAGACATGACAGGTAAGCCTCTCCGTCGAGTACTACTCGCCCTTTGCCGCAGCCGTCGCGAGCTCCGAATCGTATGCAAGGAGCGGCGCAGGTACAGGGTGGAGCTTGCTGCGCGTGGCCGACTTGAGCACAAGCCGCTACGCGCGGCAGCGAAGTCTCTGCGGCTGTCGTTGGCGATCGCCATCGTGCAGGTCGACAGCGCGTCCCCCAACGCGCTAGCCGGCTTTGTCGCAGTGATTTTCACATCCGCCGCCCTCTTCGCGCTTGATGCAGGTGCTCGCGCGCTCGGCTGGCATCTCGGAGGCTGACATGGACGTCGCAGCCCTATTCAATCAGGCGTTCTCGGCCGTCAACACGGCCGGCTTTGCCCTGGCCGACATTTTTAAAGAGGAGGGGCTGATCCTCCTATCCGTTGGAGCCTCGGGTACGGCTCTCTGGCTTCTGCTCCGTGATTATTTCCTCGCCAGCGACACCGTCAAGTTCCTCGTCAGCCTCTTCAATCTGATCCTGAGGATGGGTGTGGTTTTGGTGATCGTGCAGAGCATGAATGGCGTTCCGCGAGATATGTTCGTTACCGCGACCAAGGAAGCGTCGACCAAGATTACTCAGGGCTCGGCAAATCCGGTCGAGATTCTCAAGTTGACGATGGACACCATCTCGCTCATCGCCGATGGCAAGCGCAAGGAATCGGAAAAGTCCCTCTACTGCAAGATGCATGGAGGGTGGTCACTGAATCCTCTGGACTGGATCATCGACTCACGCCCCGCCGAATGCGTCAACAAAGATCAGATTGGGTTCTTCGAGATTCTCAAGAACTTGCCCCTCATCCTTGTGATCTTTTTATGCCAAATCTTGGCAATCATCGCGATGGTGCTGATGTCGATCGCGTTCATTGTCGTCTTGCAGATGTCCTATGTCATGCTGCAGCTCGGTCTCGCCCTCGGGCCGCTGCTAGTCGGCCTATCGATCATCCCCGCTGTTTCCTTCTTGTTCGACGGCTGGTTGCGATTCATGATCGCTGCCTCGCTGCAGCAGCTTGTCGCGTGGTTTGTCGCTGTGCTCATAACGAAGGGTGTTGTCCCGACACTGGTCAGCTTTTACGACAAGATCGACAGCCGGAAGGAGGCGGATCTCTACTTCGCGTCCAATGAAATTGCGATGATCGCGATCGCCCTTTTAGGATTCATCGCTGCATACATGATGTGGCAAGTACCAGGCCTTGCACAGGCGCTCGTTGCGGGGGGCAGCGCAAACGCGCAAAGTTTCGGACGAGGGATGGTGGGCCGCGGCATGGCCGCAAAAATCTTGCGCAGCGGAGGCAAGCGATGACCTCCTCAACCCTCGCGCACTTCCCGCGCCCACTCCTCTTCCCATTCTTTGTCGAAGCGGTCAGCGTAGCTCTCGCCGACACCGTCGTCGCGACCCGCCGCAGCGAAGCCCTTCAGAAAAGCGCGCGCCAAGATCGCAAGCGCGGCGAATCCCAACAGTCCGCTCATCTCTTATCTCCGGCAGATGCATTTGCAGGGCAATCCATCCCGGCCAAACAAAGCGGTGTCATCTGCTTAATGGCCTCCCGCTTCGCCACGCTCGACTGTTCAATCGACGTTGCTGCGGTGGATCCCCGCGACTTCTGCAACGCATACACAGCCACGCCGATCGCAATCGCGGCGACGGCAACGAGCAAGCCGAACTTTGCTTTGGACATGGTGGACACCCCATACGATTTTTGTTCGATGGGCCCGAGTCTATCAAACGCCAACTCGGACCACTCTGGTATGGAGGGCCTCCGCAAGGGCGCCCTGCCCGCTGGTGTGGCCAACGATTGCCACGGGCAAAGGTCGAGCCTACGGCTTGAGTTTATCCCTTCCTACGGACTTTCTTCAAGCGGTAACTGCATCCGCGCCGTCGACGCGTGCGCGTCCACGCATCCTCTCCAACGCTGAGCCTAACCATGCCCCTCAACTTCAAGGGCCGCTTCATGCGCCGTCGCCGTCCAGATCTCCGCCCAACAGACACTTCCCAGCCGCCCGTCCAAACCGCGGAGGACCCGTCGTTCGACGCGCACATCCTCCCATTGACCCAACGCGCGCATCGTCTCTACTACGCGGTGTTCCAGCGTCCATTGCAACAAGCCGACCGCTCCGCGCTAGTCGCCTTCGCGTTCTTCCTCGTCGCCCTGGTCGAGGGCATTGCCCTATATCAGTTGGTGCCACTCAAGCAGCAGACCCCCTATTTCGTCGAGTGGGACGCCCGCTCGGGCGCGGTCTGGATTTCCGACCGTGTTGCCGAGCGATTCACGCCGGAAACCGCCAATAAGACGTTCTTTCTGCGCCAATGGGCCACCTGGCTACTTACCATCAAACCGAACCCGTCGGACTCAATCGACGTTGACATCCCGAAAGCAACTCGCTGGACCATTGGCACAGCGACAGATCAGCTCACCGACTACTTCGCCAAGGTCGATCCGATCGGCGTCCGCATAGCGGATCAGCCTGGACTCACGCGTGAAGTCACCGAGAACTCCACCACCTACAGCGTGGACGGTAAACAGGCCTACATGCTTCTCACCCTGCAAGAGCGCGTCAATGGCAAGGAATTCGGAGAGCCGAAAACCAAGCTTCTGACAATCCGATTCCTCCTTTCTACCGATAAGCAAGCGATCGATGAGCAGCGTTCCAACCCGCTTGGCGTCAAGATCGAGTGGTGGACCCTCACGGACTACTTCGGCCCCACGAGCGTTCGAATTCAGGGAGCACAGTAATGCGTCAGGCCATTTCCCTACTTGCAGCGGTAATCGCCGTGCTCTGCGTGGGCGTCCCGGCGCACGCGCAGGAGAGCGACGTCCGAGCAGAGGTCGCGCAGGCGCAGAAGCGTGCCGGAACGGGCCCGAACGCTGCAGTTCCGATGCCGTTGGATGCGCGGTTGGTCACTTTCAACTTCGATCGCGACTATGACTACCCCGTCTTAATGCGGCCTTTCACGATGGTTCATCTGGAATTCGCCGCCGGCGAGATCCTCAAGGGCTATTACGCGTCGGATACCAGCGCCAGCCGTTGGACGTTCAAGCCGGCCCGAACGAAGCGCGATCTTTTTGTCATGTCGAAGGGCGACAACCTGCTCAACACCGCGACGATCATTACGAACCTCCGCACCTATCAAGTCACCTTCGTCTCAGCATCCAAAGGCTCGTATTACAAGCGCGTCAACTGGGCTGCGGACCCCGATCAGGATTCCGCAGTAGCCGGCCTGGACACCTTCGGAGGCAATGGTCCGATGCCCGCCAGCCCGAACGGTCCAATGGGCAGCGCAGAATGGGACGCTCCGGCCCCAGCCGTCCGCTCTGGCTCATCGTCGCGTGCCCACCAGGGTGGGCGCCCGGCCGACATCGTCGACATTTCGAAGGCGAACTTTGATTACCGGGTGGAAGGTAGCGCGCCGTTCAAGCCCGCCATGGTTTTCGATGATGGGAAGTTCACCTGGATACAGCTCCCAGCCGACGTACAGGAGATTCCCGCCATCTTCGCGCTGGGAGCGGACGGAACGGCAGAGCTAGTCAACTTTACGGTTCGCCGCAATTACTTTGTGGTCCAGCGACTTTTCCCCGATGGGGCACTGCTGAAGCTTCGAAAAGATGAGGTCCGCATCTTTAACCGGCGCGGCAAAGCGTGCGGGCTCTTCGGCTGCGGCGTGTCTGGTGTCAAGAATCTCAACAGCGCGACATACCCATGAGTGCCGCTCCCTCCCCTTCCAGCAGTCCTTCGCCCCAACGCCGTACTGCGGTGTCGCGAGGACTGATCAAGATCGTCCTAATCACGTTCATCGCCGTCGTTCTCGGCTTCGTTCTCGTGCGACGGCTCGCTGGAATAGCGCCGGAATCCGCCGCCGACGCCCGCGCTAGGAAGGAAGAGCAGGAGCGCGCCGCCAAGGAAGCAGGAAATCCATTCGCAGTGCAGCGGCTGATTGCCGACCAGCTACGCGACCGTCTCAGTCGGAACGAAGAGGCCGCGCCCAAGCCGTCTAATGCGCCGCAGATCGCTGATCAAGCTCCGACTACGGAGCCAACTCGCACCGAGGCCGATGCCAGGCGGATAGAGGACCACCGCAACACAGTGACAATCGCGCAACAGGAGGATCTCTCCGCAGTGGAGATCGGTTTCTGGGAATCGCAGGACGCCGACGAACCTCAAACCACGATCGGGCGATCATCGCATCGCGACCCAGCCGGCGCGGAAGCAGCACTTCGTGACGTGTCTACCGTCGCTACAGCAGCCGGCATCGACACCTCCGGCTTTTCCGCCGGGGGTATACCTGGTGCGCAGCCGGCCGGTGGCCCCGCCAACACGGTTGGCCAGGTCGTTGGACCGCAGGCCAGTGCCGGCCGACAGGCCGGCACTCCTGGCAACATAAAGCCGCCGTTGTTCGCCTCCGCAGCGCCATCCCCATACTACATCCGCGAAGGTTGGATCATCCCTGCTGTGATCCAGCAGTCCCTGAATACAGATGCCCCGGGCACGTTCCGCGCCATGGTGACGTCGGACGTCTACGACAGCCTACGTGGCGAGCACCTCCTCATAGAGAGAGGCACCGCGCTCACTGGCGAGGTGAGCACGGACATCGCTGAAGGCCAAAGCCGCATCCTCATGTCTGTCAACCGGATGGACTTCCCGAGCGGCGGCCGGGTGGCTCTAGGCGGCTGGGACATTTCCGATCGGACGGGCGCCGCAGGCATTGCTGCACAGGTTGACGACCACTTCTGGCAGCGCTTTGGAAGCGCCTTCGGCGTAGCTGCAGTGGCGGCGCTGGCAGGCCATTACGACAAGAGCCAGAACGTCACCATAAACGTGGGAAGTGGCGGCTCGAACAGCGGCAACGCCACTTCGACGCTGACAGGCACCGCGGGTCAAGCACTAAGCGACACCGTCCGTCAGATTCTCCAACGGAATCAGTCGATCAAGAGGACCCTCACGCTCGAACCTGCGGACAAGATAAACATCGTCGTCGCGCGAGATCTCGTGCTTGACCCCAACATAGTCAGGAGCTACTGAATGCAGAATCGCCTCACCCATCTAATAGTCATTGCATGGGCTGCGCTGATGCCGCCCATCGCCACCGCCGCCCAGCCCGAGTTCTCGGCCCCCGTGCCGGCCGTGTATGAATTCAACTGGAAGCAGGCCGGCGACAGCGGTATCTCTCCTGTGCAGATTTTTGACAACGGCAAGAGGGTGTATCTGCAGTTCGCACCCGGAACCGAGATCCCGGCCATTTTCGCCGACGCACCTGGCGGGCGAATTCTGCTCGCTTGGGAGGCGCAGTCTCCATACATTGTCGTGCCTCATATGGAAGCCCGCCTCGCTTTCAGACTCGGTAAGCGAGAAGCGGTAGCGTGGCGCGCTGGGATTCCGCCTGAAGGCAGCTACACGGGACTGGCCACGCCGGCTCGACAGACGGGCAGCGCCGCGGTCCCTGCCACGAGAGAGCAGTTGGCATTTCGTCGCACTGCCGCTGACGCCGCTGCCGGGCCTGACCCGTCGTACAAGCCAATCGTTGCACCCGCCCCTGCGTTGCAGGCGACCGCACAGCCCCTCGTCGCCTCGATGCCAGACGGCTCCAGTCTGGCCGCGTTCATGGGAGTCGCCTTAGGCGGACCCATCGCGGAGCCAAAAACGGGAGACAGCCGCTCCGGAGCTGACGTCATTGCGCCAGGTGGCGCCACTCTCGCACCCGTCACGACCGTCGATGTCACCGCGGCCACAAGCACCGCTCCGCCCGTTCCGCCGCCACCCCCCGTCCAGGAGTGGCACGCCGAGACGGGTAAGACCGTTCAACAGACGCTCGACGGCTGGGCCCAAGCGGCAGGGTGGCAGCCCGTCAAGTGGCACCCCGATTTCGACTACATCATCGAAGTCCCGGTCACGCTCCGAGGCGAATTTTGGGATGCGGCCAATGACCTGCTAGCTGCGTATGACGTCGCCAAAAGGAAATTCAATGGCCTCGCCTATCGGGACAACAAAGTACTGGAAGTGATGGAGAGGAAATGATGAGAAAAGCAATTGTGATCGCGATCGCATTCGCGACGACCCTGTCTGGCTGCGCTCTGCAGCGCATTAAGGATACCGAGGCGCGCGTGGACGATGCCTACGGCGAGCACGCCGCCAGCGCAGCCAGCATGCGAAAGACCCGAGATCGCGCAGTGGAGGTAATCGATCGCCCGTGGGTATCGAAGACGCCAATTACGCGGCCGTCTGCGGCCGCATATCCCGCACCCCTTCAATGCCCAATCACATTTGTCCCTGCCGCTCCGATCAGCGTATTTGAGTTTGGACAAACGGTGACGGCGTTGTGCGGAGTGCCCGTCAGGATCACCCCTGATGCCATCACAGCGCTGAGCGGTGGTGCACGCACCGCCGCCAGGACGCCTGATATGACCCCACCGACGGGATCCGGGGGGCCGATCCCCCCAGGCGGGGTCGGCGCCCTCAGCGCAGGCTCATCGCTGCCCTCGATGTCCGCACGAGACACAACGATCTCCGGCATTCGTTGGGACGGCAAGCCCCTACCGGGGCTGCTCGATGCCGTGACCTCACGACTGGGCTTGAGCTGGACTTTCCGTGATGGCGCCGTCCAGATCCACTACCTGGACACCCGAGTCTTTCGCATATACGCAATCCAGTCCAAGACCAACATGCAGTCTGTCGTGCAATCTGGCACCCAGCTTGCATCATCCGGCACTAGCGGTCAGGGTGCCGCCGGCGCCACGTCTTCCTCAGGCTCAGGCGGGAGCACCGTGTCAGGCGGCTCCACACAGACGACGATGGTTTCGATTGAATCGAACTTGGCGGAGGATGTGGACCGGATGATCAAAAGCATGCTCACTCCAGGTCTGGGCCAATCGAGCTTGTCCGTCAGCACTGGGACCGTGGCGGTCACGGACACGCCGGACGTGCTCAGCCGCATCGCGGCCTATCTCAAAACAGAGAACCGAAACATCACGCGACAGGCCCTTTTCAACATCACCGTGGCAGTCGTGCAGCGGACAGAGACAGATGACCAAGGCCTCGACTTGACTGCTGTGTACAAGTCGCTGAACGGCAACTACGGAATCACTGTCGCCAATGCCTTCACCGCAGCCTCTAGCGCGGGCTCGGCCTCAATCGGAATCTTGGACACCGCAACCGGCACAGCCGGCCAGTTCGCTGGCTCAAAAGCCATTCTCCGCGCGCTGTCGAGCCAAGGTCGCGTATCGATCGTGACACAGCCCTCGGTCACGACCCTCAACTATCAGCCTGTCCCAGTCCAGGTAGCAAAGCAGACCAGCTATCTTGCTGCAGTATCCAACACCGCCACGGCTCAAGTTGGCTCAACCTCGGCGCTCACACCGGGGACCGTCACGACCGGCTTCTCCATGGATCTTCTCCCGTTCATGATCGACAGCGACCAGATGCTGCTGCAGTTCACGATGAACCTCTCAACAGATCCTCGCCTGCGCACGGTCACGAGCGGCGACAACTCCATTGAAGTCCCGGAGGTGGACAGCCGAATCTTCTCCCAACGTGTACGCCTCCGATCAGGTCAGACGCTGATTCTCTCCGGCTTCGAGCAGAACGTCGACCGCGGGAACAGGAGCGGGATGTTCAGCCCATCAAACTGGCTCACGGGCGGTGGGGGCTCCACGAACAATCGACGCGAGGTGGTCGTGATTCTAATCACCCCTATCGTCTTGGATGATGACTCCGAGATTCACGAGTCTGGCGGCAGCGCTGGCGACTACAGAGCAACAGCGAGCTGAGCCTATGGGTCCGAAACAACCAGAACCCGGCCGGGTGATAGTGATCTCGGCCGGCGGAAAGTCCCTCGTTTCCGGTCTGTACTGGCAGACACTTTCGCAACCCCAAAAGGTCATGAAAGAGGCGCGCGAGATCGGCAAGCGAGACGGTATGGACATCGTCGCTATTCGCCGACTGCCCACAATCATCCAGGCCGGCTTTGTGCGCAAGCAAGCGGGAGTTCAGAAAGGCATGTTCAGCCTCGCCTCGATCGTGGCGGACCTGCTGCTGCGTAAAGAGGGGCAGTCCACGCTCGACCCCCTTATTGCGGCCTTCGCGGTCGGAGATGGGCGATTCGCCATTGTCGCGTTCAAGGATGGCGGCGTGGTGCCTGACTCGGACGTTGTTTTCGACACTCTGGCTCAGGCACAGGACGCAGTGCGCGCTCTTTACGCGCTGCTCTCTTCCAAGGGGAAGGAAGTCACCGTCTACGCCCCATCCGAGCTCGACTTTGGCGGTGATGCATCTGTCACGCTGGAGGTACTCGCCCGAGCTGCCACGCGCGATCACAAGCTAAAGCCGCTTCGCTTCGGGCTGAGTCGCCGCGAATGGCTTCTCCTGGCCCTTTCGGTGGCGGCGATCATCGCGCTCACCATCGTCTATATGGTCTGGCGCCAGCACGAACGCGAGCGCGAAGAACGCCTTGAACGGCTCCGCCAGGCCGAGCTGGAGCGCGTTCGGAAAGATAGTGGCCAGGACGTTCGGCCTGCCGCTTTGGTACATCCATGGACGACTACGCCCTCCGTGCCCGCGATGATTTCGCACTGCATAGCAGCCGCGAGATCGACACCACTGGATGTCGCTGCATGGGAACTCCGCGCGCAAAACTGCACGCCGAGTTCATACGAGGCGGCATATGCGCGGCGGCCCGGCGCCACGGTCATGGAGTTCAGAGCAGCAGCGGCAGCGGTGTTTCCCCCGGGATACGCCGTGTCGATCCAGGCGGACGCCGACCAAGCGACAGTGCGCGTCATGTCCAAAGCGCCTGCGGGAGGCGACGACGAGATGCTGGAGATCGGACACAGGGTGGATAGCCTTGTCTCCCACCTCCAGAAGCAGCTTATTCCGATCAAGGTCGCGCCAAAGGCTCCGCCTACTCACAGCACCCCCAACGAGCAGGTAGGCGAGCCCGCCCCGGACTGGAGCACTGCGACCTTCGAAATCGTCAGTGATTGGCCTGCCGCCTCCGTCTTCGCCGGTTTTGACACGCGCGGCGTGCGGCTGCTGGAGCAGTCTACGTCCCTCAAGGAGAGAAAGCTCTCCTACACGCTTAAAGGAGAGATCTATGGAAAGTAAGAACGTATTTGGCCTAGCGGCGTTCGTCGCTCTGATGCTCGGACCTGTCTCCCACGCGGTCGGGCAAGTCGCGCGCTCGCCCGACTCTGGCCCCGCAACCGCGAGCACCCTCGCAGACCTCGCCGAAATCCAGCTACGCAGGCTCACTTATGAAGCGCTGACCGGAATGAATGAAGCAAAACTGGCCTACGAAAAGACGTCTCGCGTCGAAGATCGCAGTGCGACCGGCGTTCCTACGGTTCGGTCTGTACAAGGGATTGGAGGGAAGCTATCCGCCATTTTGGTGTACGCGGGCGGCGCGCAGGCCACAGCTCGCGCAGGCGAGGACATCCCCGGAGGCTATCGCGTGAAATCAATTTCCGTAGACAGGGTGGTCCTTACGCGGAACGGTCAAGACCTACGCCTGGGCTTCTCGGCGGAAGCCCCCCAAAGCGTTACCGAGGGCTCTGTTCGCCTGACGTCTCCCTTCCCCGGGGCCGCGGTTCCATTCCAGCCTGGAAGGTAAACATAAATGGACACCACCATCCATGCCCCCAACTCGCCCGAAGGCCAGAACGAGACACTCGCCCCGCCCATGGCGCCTGCACGCCGAGTTCAGAATCTCAGCGCTGTCGGCGGGGACTGGCAGGCGCCTGAGTACGTAATCGACCGCGTCGTGCTGGCCGACGACGGCGTCCTGTACGTGGACGAAGAGCACAGCGACGATATGCGTGTGATGTCATACATATCGCGCCTTCGCCTCAACCGAGTAAGTTTCGAACTGCGGACGGTCAGTCACACCGAGATCAAACGCCTACAGCAGTCCGCGAAGGACGGCGCTGCGCTCTCCATGGCCGAAGGCCTCGGAAACACCAAGACCGCCCAGCAAGAACAGATCAATCGAATGATCTCCGAGGCAGCGAGCCTGGGCGCGAGCGACATTCACTTTCTTCCCGACGTCGATAAGACGTATGTGAAATACCGAATCAACGGCATTCCGGAGAGTCGATTCACCCTGGACCGCGCCGTGGCGGAGGACCTAATCTCCACGCTCTACACGTCGATGTGCGAGAAGCCCGACAACTACGAGCCGTCCCGAAAGCAGAACGCTCGACTCATGGAGCGCTACGCCCGCCAGTCGGGATTGTTTGTTTGCCGGATTGCGACTGGCCCAGCGGCACGCGGTCGAAAGCTCGTCATCCGTCTCTATCCCGATACCGGAGACTCGCCGAAGTCCATGGCGGAGCTCGGCTACCTGCCCGAACAATGTGCCCAAATTCGATCATTCGGCCGCAAGACGTCCGGAATCGTATTGGTGACAGGGACCACTGGCTCGGGCAAGTCCACCACACTGAACCACTACCTGAAGCAAGCGTTGCTGCAAGCAGAAGGGGAGCTCATCGTCGCGACGGCCGAAGACCCCGTCGAGCAGCCCATTCGGGTGGTCACCGTCCGCAATGGCGCCGAGGCCGTCTACGTGGCAGTTCAGGAACCGATTATCCCGGCAGGCACCAGCGAAGAAGACGTTGAAGCAGCGTGGGTCGATGCCATCGATCACATGCTGAGGTCAGATCCGGACTCGATTCTGATCGGCGAGATTCGTGGGAAGGCCTCGGTGAGAGCTGCTATCCGCGCAGCGCTAACCGGCCACCCTACCCTTGCAACGCTGCACGTCAAGGATGCTATGAGCGCTTTTGACAGGCTCGAAGATTCCGGCGTGCCACGCAATTTGCTCACCGATCCAACCCTGTTCATCGGCATCATCAACCAGGCCCTAGTTCCGGTCCTATGTCGGCATTGCAGCAAGCCGTTCGCCAAAGCGGAGGGCGAACTTGAGCCGGGGCTTCGCGACCGGGTTAGGCGAGTCTGCGACGTATCGGGTGTTCGGATTCGAGGCGAGGGCTGCTCGCATTGCCGCCGCGGCCTGGTCGGACGTACCGTCTGCGCCGAAGTGGTGTCCCCGACCCCCTCACTGATGTCGGTCTACCGTAAGAACGGGACGTTCGCTGCGCAGAAATATTGGGTGCAGGAGATGGGTGGCGTAACCCAGTGCGGGCATCTGATCCGATTGATCGAAGCAGGCCGCGTGGATCCGGATCTCGGCGAGCTTATGGTTCGGCCGCTAGACAGCGACGACTGGCTCGCTGAAGGCATAGGGCCGCGCAAGGCCAGGCGCACGCGCCGCGCCCAGCGGACACTCTTCAACCGCCGGAGCTCTCGTCATGGCAAAGCTTAGCTCGCGTCGCCGCATAGTGATCTACCGAACCCTCTACGCCATGGCGCGATCGAAGGTTCCGGTCTTCGACGCCCTTGTCGACATTCAGAAGGCGCATAGCCGCAATGGTCGCCGCCCGAAGGCGACTATCGCGGTCTTCGCACACGAGGTGCTAGTGCGCCTTTCCAGCGGGATGAGCGGCGATCGGTTTTCCGAGGCACTCGAAGGTTGGCTTCCGGGCACCGAGATCTCTATGCTCGCTTCAGCCCAGAAAGCGGGGGACATCGCCACCGGGTGCGAAGACGCCATAAAGCACATCAAGCGCCAGGCACGTGTCCGCGCCGCAATTATTAGCGCTGTCGCGTACCCGGCAGTGATTCTAACTATGGCCGCCGTGCTACTGGCTTTTGTCTCCTTCAAGGTGGTCCCAGTTTTCGCCAGAGGCTCGGATCCAACAACTTGGACGGGGTACACCGCCTTTGTCTACTGGATGAGCGAAACCATCCGGCATTTCGGCATTTTCATCCTGGCCGGCCTTGTCGCGGTTGGCTTTGCGATCCGTTGGTCGCTGCCCAACTGGACCGGATCAATGAGGCTGGCGTTCGAACGCATTCCCCCATGGTCCACGTACAAGACCATGCAGGGCGCGGTTTTTTTTTCCAATCTCGCAATCCTGCTTAATGCCGGTGCGGATTTGCTGCAAACCATGGTGCATATCCATAAGCACGCGAGCCCCTGGCTGCAACAGCGCCTGCAAGACACTATGTATGGCCTCAGTATGGGCAAAAACCTTGGCGTCGCGCTAGACCTGGCAGGTCACAAGTTCCCGGACGAAGAATCGATCGCGTACATCACCACAATCGCCTCGCGCGAGGGATTCGCCTATGCGCTGTCTGAGTTTGCTGCCAACTCGGCAGAGAACGCCGCGCTGCGGCTTGAGGCGTCGGGCAAGGTCATCTTCTTCCTGGGCTTGATTGGCGTAACCGCACTCGCCGCCGTGATTTTCTTCGGACTATTCGGACTTCAGACCGCCGCGATGGGCGATCGAGTTTTCTAACTGCGCGCCGAAGGCGCGTTGCACAACTACTCCCGTTTATTGGAGCATCACATGACCCTTAACATCGACCCTTCCTGCACCGCTGCACCAGCCGATCGCGAGTCGCTATCCGACGGCGCTTCGCAGAAGGTCACTGGCTATGCGCTTCCTCACGCCGGCACGCCGGTAGCTCGCCAAGCAGGAGCCTCCGTCGCCGATTTCCTGGCGTGGATGCTGCTTGCCGTTATCGTGGCCAGCGCCATCTTTGGAGGCTACTACGTCCTCAATAAGGACACCGAGAACAACACGGAAGCTCAGAACATCGCCCAGCTCGTCAAGGGGGCCAAGCTCCTCCGGGACATGAATGGGTACGCCAATGTCACAACTGCGGCGCTACAAGCCGCCGGCGCGATTCCGAGCAACATGGTCGGCGCGACGACGGGCACGCTGTATCACAGTTGGGATGGCGAGGTGACTGTCGTTGGATCGGCCACCCAGTTCGTGATTACCTACCGGGCTGTCCCCAGCAGCAATTGCATCCCTCTGCGCGCCAACCTCTCCCGGACGGCTCAGTTCGTCAGCATGACCAATTGCCCAACCACCGGCAATGTTGACCTTGTAATGACTGCACGCTGATGGACAACACACCCGTTACCTTGGAGGAGGCAACCAGCCTCCTCGACCTGAGATTCGTCGATATGATCATCGGGCCCGACTACGCCGAGCTTCGTGAACTGGAGGGAAGTCAATCGCTCTCAGACAAGGTCCCGGGCCACCTGCAGGCGGACGTCAATCTGCTGCGTCAGCAATGCAGGCAGGCACTGCGGACACTGACGAAGTCGGAGTTCACCGCCACCCTAGGCGAGGAGAAGTTCAGGGTGACGCAGCTCTTCGACGTGGACTCGCAGGACATATTCATCCTGGCCCGCGCGGATGTGAAGACACGACCGCTGAGATCGCTCGGTATGGCGGACCGGCTATTCAACCATTTGATACAGCCGAAGCTGAGTGGCCTAGTCGTCGTGTCGGGAGGAATGCGCCACGGAAAGACGTCCACCGCTGATGCGATCTTCATCGACCGGCTTGAACGGCATGGTGGGCTTGGCATCGCGTTGGCTGATCCGCCTGAAACATCGTTGAATGGCATGCACGGGAGGGGCCGCGCGATTCAAATCGAGGTGGCACGCGAGCATGGCGGTTACCAAGAGCAGCTTATGCGAGGGCTGCGTTCTCGCGCGAACATCTTCTATCTTGGGGAGACCCGCGACCCGTCCTCCGCAATCGAGGTCGTCCGTGTAAGCGGCAACGGATGGCCCGTCCTCACCACACTGCACGCAGACAGTCCGGAGCTCACTTTCACCAAACTGCAATCGCTATGCGCTGGCTCGGGCGCATCGGTTGAGTCGTTCAACGCCATGCTGGCTGACAACATCAGCGCGGTGATTCACCAACAGCTTGAAACAGTCAAAACAGGCACTGGGATTGCCAAGCGCCTGCAAATCAACTGGCTGGTGTTGGATGGCAAAGAGGACACTGCCATCCGGGCCAAGATCCGCAAAGGCGACTTCGCCGGACTGAACACAGAAATTGCAGCGCAGAAAGCCGCTGCCATCTTCGGGAACAGATTATGAACCGACGCTACCAATTGACCGCTTCAAGGCGAAAGCAGGCGGGCTTCACAATGGTCGAGGGCATGCTGGTGCTCCTTCTCTTCGCGATAGGCCTGGGAGCATGGCTCTGGAACCAGACCGACTACATGGCCACGCTCACAAGCCGCCAAGCGGCATTTCATCAAAAACAGGTGGGCAACGCCGCTGCGGCATACGTCAAAAACAACTATGCATCTCTTCTGGCTGCTACCGCCGGCGGTCCTGTCACGATCTCACTGGACACGATCCGCAACGCTGGGAACCTGCCCGCCGCCCTGCCCGCGCTCAATCCTTACGGCCAGGCCTATACGCTCGCAGTACGCCGCGTAACGCAGGGTGGCCAGAACATTCTCGAAGCACTCCTGGTGACAGGTGGCGGCGACATTCCGGAACAAGACCTGCGTCGTACCGCTGCATTGCTGGAGGGAGGCGGGTTCGTTCTCGCGCGCCAGCCCGCCATAGCTCAAGGCTCAATGGGAAGCTGGCAGGTGCCGGTTTCCGGCTTCGGACTGGCATTGCCCGGCGGCAACTTGGCCACCGCGCTGTTCTTCAACAGCGCCGGCCAGGTTACGGACTATCTCTATCGAAATTCGGTCGCTGGGAGGCCAGAGGTCAACCGGATGAACACGAGTATCGACATGAATGGCAATGACCTCAATAACACACGCACCGTTCGCACTCAGACCGTGGAGGCCTCCGGCAATATCAATACTAAGAGCGCACTGGTAATACAGAACGCTGACGGATCTACCCGTAGCGGCTGGTATACAGCAGGCAACGATGGCTGGCTTCGCGTTCTAAATGACAATCATGTGGTCACTGCAGGCGAAGTCCGCGGCGGGGCACTACGTTCGATGGGCCAAACCTATTCTCACGGACGCCTCAACGCCTACGAATACGTGTACGTCGGCGGGGTCGCCAACGAAGGCTGGGCATGCGAAGCAAACGGCCTGGTGGCCAGGACGGGAATCGGTGAACCCCTATCCTGCCAGGCCGGAGTGTGGCGAAAGTCTGGCGGAGGACAATTTCGCTGCGAGTACTACTTCGCGGGACGTGCCGATAATTACCTCCCTACGGACAACTCTTGGTGCCCGGCCGGCATGATCGTAACCAGCGTAACCAGCGCAGGCAGGAACCAGAATTTCTACAACGTCATGGGAAAGAGCCTGTACGCGGGCAACGTCGGGCACGGCTACACGTGCTGCGGGATCTCTTGACCACCTCCGGCGGCGACCCCGTCCCAAAGGACGCACAGCTATGAGCATACTGATGATTCCGCTGCTGGCGCTGTTCATCCTAATTGCATCTCTGGCCTCCACGTCGGAGCAGACTACGTTGGATATGCAGCAGCAGCACGAGGCGGTCGTGTCCGGAGGCAGTCTGCGCATCTACGCGAATTCAGTAGCCAGGTTTGCAAAATCTAACCCAACGTTTTCTGGATCAGCCCCGTCCACGGCGCTCGACCTTCCGACCTGGTTCAGCCCACAGTTCGGCACGGGCAATGTCGTTGTGGGTGGCACCGCCTACATCTACTTTCTTCCAGGCGGACGCGCGGTAGATCTATACCGGATGTTCCCGGACGACGAGGATGGCCTGCCGATTCTCTTTGGCGTCGCCAGGAGCGGTATTCTGAGCTCGCCTTCTGGCGGGGCGGCAGTCCTTTCGTTGCCGCCCGGTGTGCCCGACGGGGCGATTGTGTACGTCCTTTAACCGCAAGGCCAACAAAAACCCCCGTCCGGCGGTGCCGGGCGGGGGTTGGAGCGCTTCATGCGCTAAGGTTGCGAGCGTTACGGGCCGCTGCTGGCCTGGGATAGCGGATAGGGTTGGCGCCCGAGTAAGCTTGACTATAGGCTTGCCACAGACGACGAAGTCGCCTCTGGCAAGCCTACTCGGGCCAAGTGTGCCCTGCCCTGGACAGAGCCGGGATCGGAAGAGAGAGCCGCGGCCGGTTCAGGGCCGCGACGGGTAGCTCAATTTCGATCGAGGAACGCCAATTCACCGAATCGACTGAGGGTGGAGGACACTGCTTTTTTCATCTGGCCTGTTCAGCAGCCTAACCAGATATTCGGGATGCGCCTTTTTGAGTGCGGCGCGCACTGAACAACCTGCGAAGTCTTCTTCAATATGCACCACCGGCGCACATTGAAGAAAACTCCACGTGTGTGGAGTTTCCGGGGTTGGCTAGGACTCAGTTGTCATCCGTGCCAGTTCGAACGCCATCGGCCGAAGCCTCGGGTTCAACGTACTGATAAACCATCACGCCATCAACTTTCGCCATGTGGATCTTCAGTAAGCGGCCCTTGAGGACCACCCCTGTTTGACCGGCACGGGTGCCGCTCGTGATCTTGTAGGTGTCGATGTACGGATCGCCGATGGTCACGGACGCCAGGACCTTGCGGCTGGAGTCGTTCGCGGCTTCTTGAAGCTTTTCGCTCATGACCTTGATGGCGTCTTTGCCGACGACCTTTACGTCGCAATTGAGCCAGGTGAGTGAATCCGCACTGCCTTCCTGCGCCTCACCGTGAAAGATGCTGATGCTGCACGCAAGGAACGGAGCACCTTTCTTGGGCTTAACTTCGCGAACACGACGAACATAGCCGAGGCCACGAAGATGAGCATCGAAGTACTTGGGGGTGTTTGCTTGAGCCATGACGGATCTCCTAAAGAAAAGGGGAACCGCCGCCCCATTCGGGGAGGAAAGTTCCCCGATGGGCTGAAAAGACACTCCTGGTCGCTAGGACCTGCGGTCACCGAATGGTGGAGCCAAACCGCAGTGCTACAAAAGATTCCGACATAAGCTGTCGGACGGCTTTCTAGCCGACATCTTACGTTTCGGCGATGAAGAAATCAATGGAATTTCCTGCAGCACCACACCAATTTTCGAGAGAGAGGAAAGTCCCTCACTCCGGACTCGGAGCCTTAAAGGAAAGTATGGTCGCGGGAGCTCGGCGCGGCAGCAAGTCTCGGCACGGGTCGACCGACGTCAGTTCCGCCGCCGGCACCGTTTCGACAGCGCGCACTTCGCACCCTTCGCTGTCCAGCGTCACTGTTTCGACTTCTCGGCTATCCCCACATTCAGCGAGGATTGACACGTCACCAAGACGTTCGTGTCTTGCCTGAGTTCCAGCACGGCACTTGCTTGCCCAGGGAGAAATAATGTTCATTGCGAGTTCCTTCATCGAGGTTGTTCACCTGTGGGCGGCAGTGGCCCCAGCCGGAGATCGTTATAGCCGACAGGCCGCGCTGGCACTGGCCCGCCTTGTTGTAGGACCGGAGCTGCAGCGCCGTTTTGAACCTCCGAAGCACTCCAGTCGAGGTTGGATTCAACTTCGTCGCCGTCGCCCTCGTCGCCAGAGGCGGTTGGTGGGCTTTGGACGGGTATGTGGTCGGAGTCGGACCCTGCCGCTGCGAGAACAGACGATCGAACGACATCAACGCGGCCTGCAGGCAGCAGCACGGAGAAGCGGTCCGGCCTGCCAGGTACAAAAACGTAGTTGCCTCGCACCTCGGCATCTCCCCGAGCCCCTCCTGGCAGTTCAATTGGCACCGACCGCAGCTTCGACGGCAACGGCTGGTCCAGGACCAGAATGATTTTTCCATGGTCACCAAATGCGCGTACCGCAACGTGGCCGCCGTCCGAACTGACCGTGTAGTCGAAGTCCAATCCCTCCGGCGCGACATGCAGGGCACCGGAGGTTGTCGCGCAACCAGACAGTGCGATCACCGCGACCAGGCCGAGCCCCGCAAACACCGATCGTGTCACGTACTTCGGGATTGAAAATACGGAGTTCAAGTTTATTCCTAAGCCACGGCAAAACAGGACGCTGCCACCGCAGCACCGCAACCATCATAGAGCGGCGGCAAGCTCCAAAAAAGCTCGGTAGCCCTCTTGCCAAACCGTTGAGATTGTGTGTAGGATTCCGCCCAGTATGCCCGTCAGAGCTCATCTGGCATCTTTTGCAGTGCTGCGGTTTGGCTCCACCATTCGGTGACCGCAGGTCCTAGCGACCAGGAGTGTCTTTTCAGCCCATCGGGGAACTTTCCTCCCCGAATGGGGCGGCGGTTCCCCTTTTTCATTCAGGAGAACCGACATGAGTTCAACGTTCAGCGTTGCAAGCCTTTCTATCGCCTTTGGCATCTGCGTCGGCGCCATTGTCTGGGGGGCTATTTCCCTGGCACCGCGGGCCTACGTGGCCGTGCGCGCATGCGCCCACGGCTTCACGCATAGCCGAGGCAACACCCGACGTGCGGCTATTGTCACCTCGATCGCGGTGACCGGCCTTCTCGCCGGATGTGCAAATCAGAGCGCCTCAGGCGGCGTGTACAGCTACCAGCAAGCTCAGCAGGTGCAGCAGGTCCAATCGGGGACGGTCATTTCGGCACGACCAATCACCATTCAGGCCGGCTACAACTCCGGGGCAGGCATGGCAGCAGGTTCCGCACTAGGCGGATTGGCGGGCAGCGCCATCGGAAACCACAAGGGGTCCTATGTCGCGGCAGCCATAGGCGCGCTCATCGGCGGTATCGCCGGCAATTCTGTCGAACGCAAGGTGTCCGAAGCCGCTGGCATCGAAGTCGTTGTACGACTCGATAGTGGTCAAACCCAAGCAATCGCGCAGGAGGCTGACATCCCGCTCAAGCCTGGCCAACGGGTCCAAGTCCTGAGCGGTGCCGGCGCAGTTCGCGTCATCCCGATTTAAACCCAAGCAGTGGCGCCCATTGGACGCCCTGCTCCTTCCCCTACCGGGCCCACGCCCGAACGGGCGAGTGGGCTCTTCTTCGGAGCTTGCGATGAGCAATCATTTCTTCAAAACCCTGCACAACGGCCATGCCATCACGGTCAATCTAGGCTGGGACCGCCCCATGGGCCATTTCTTCCTGGTCATACCGAAGCCGGTCGAGCTTCTTGACACTGATCCGGATGCAGACGACGACGGCGAATTCGGCGGCGACTTCCTTTATTCAAATCTTTACGAGCGAAATCCCTTTGGGTTGGACCTCGATTACTTCCGCGGAGTCTTGCATCGACTCGGCATTACCCTTCCCGAGAGCATGTACGTCGAGGTGCTTGCGGATCGTCGCAATAACGTGGGCAACCGCCTCGTCACACACCAGGCGGATGGCACGTTCTCCGAACATCCGATCTAAGACTGCTGTTCTCATTGACCCATCGGGGCCTCCCGATTGGGGGGCCTCCCTCTTAAAGGCCCAACTATGCCTCACCACTCAAACCGAGAAAGAATGACAAACGTTGAGTGCGTCACGGACTTAATGGAGTTCTCCTCCTATGGCCCGCTCGCTCAAATGTTTGTCGTAGACGCGCTCCTCAAGCACGCGACGAGCGTCGCGAAGTTCAGCGACGAAGATCTCCAAAACTGGCCTGAGAATCATCTCATCCACCCCCATTCATGGAGAGGTGTTGCGCAAGAAATCAAAACGAAACTTGAGCAGCACCTCAACCCCGACGCATCTTCGGAAGTGACGTAAAAATTCTGGAAACTGCCACAGGAACCGCGAATTCGTAGGGCCTGACGCAATCCAGTCCATCCCTCGCGCGGGTTTGCATTCCCGCGCAGCCCCTCTCATTCATCTTGGCCCCTAAGGGGCCGCTTTTTTTTCTGGAGCAACACCATGATCAAGATCCCCGGCACGCTGGAGGTCAAGACGATTCGAGGCGGCAACGGCGACTTCAATGTCGGTGAGCTGCAAACCGCAATCGGTGAATTCAAAATCAAGGACAAGATCTTGGAGCAGTTTCAGTCGGGCTCCTACCCCGGCGAGTTTCTAATCTCGAAGATCTATCCGCACTCATACACGTGGTACGGGAAGATCACAATTGAGATTCGCGCCATGCTCGCGGACGTGATGCTAGACAGCGACGACCCTGGCGACTCGGAGATTGCCACTCAGGCGACCGAGCCCGATCCAGCGGATGAAGAACGCAGTTCCCCATCGATCGCTACGCAGAGCGAGGCCGCAACTCCAAAGGTCTTGTCGGCGGAAGAGGCCCCTCCTCCTCCCGCAGCGAGCGCTCCACTTGCGACCGCCGAGCAGCCCACGGCGTCAAGCGTGCCCTTCGAGGACAGCGAGCTCTTGGAAGTCTTCGGCGCTGAGCTTACGGAGCTGATCAAAGCCCGGCAGCCAGTAAAGCTAGATCCGTCGGTCGACCGCGCGCTGTTCCGGTCGCAGCGCGATTGGCTCGGGAAGCGACTCAACTACAGCTTCCGTGCTGCATCTCAAACCTGGCACGTCAAATAACACCAATCCCTCGATGCGCAGGTCCGGCTTCAGCCGGCCCGCGCTTCAAACCTCCACTACAGGCAGAACCCCATGGCACTTATCTTTCCTAGGCTCGCGCAGAACTTCATTCGCAACGGCTATTTTCCAACCGACGAGGAGACACTGAAGCGAGTTTGCTCCGCCCTTGAGCTGCTCGATCCTGATGCGGGGGCAAGGCTCTATGACCCCTGCTGCGGAGAAGGAAGCGCCCTTAACTGGGTGGCTTCCGCTCTGGACGCGTTTCATGCCTCAAAGTCCACAGTGACGTATGGCGTCGAATTTGACCGGAGCCGCGCCTGGCACGCAAAGGAGCTCCTCTCGTCAGCACTTCACGCTGATGTCCACGATGTGTTTGTATCAGCGCGGTCTATGAGCCTCCTGTTCTTAAATCCCCCTTATGGAGCCGTGGTGGCCGACAAGGGGCACACTGGCGACCGGCACTATGACCGCTTGGAAAAGGTCTTCTACCAGGCCGCGGTGCCATCGCTCGCTTTCGGCGGCGTGCTGGTCTTGATCGTCCCACACTATGTGATGGACAAGCAATTTGCGACCATGATCTCCCGGAACTTTGAAGGGGTGCGGGCCCACTTGGCGCCTGAGCAGGAGTTTCGGCAGCTTGTCGTCTTCGGTGTAAAGAGGCGTTCCGACTCACCTGACCCCAATGTTGTGAAAAGGTTGGTCGAAATTGGGCAAGGAGCACTTCCGTCCGAGCTACCCGCTGAATGGACCACTGCACCCTATCTTGTGCCGCACGTTGCCGGTCAGCTCGCATTTCTGTCCACGAAAATCGACGCCGAACAGTTACGTGACGAGCTTCAACGCATAGCACCTTCGACTTTATGGCCGCAGCTCGGACGCTTCTTTTCGACCGGTGAAGTCACTCATCGACGCCCGCTCTGCAACCTCTCTGACTGGCATCTTGCGCTTGCGCTCGCGGCCGGACAGATAAGTGGCGTAGTGGAGGGCGACGACGGGACCAAGCTGCTTATCCGGGGAGACACGATCAAGGTCAAAGTCCAGGAAGTTCAGCTTGAAGAAGCCAGCAATGGCGATGTTCGCACCACGATCGTGATGCGCGACAAGTTCGTACCGACCATCGTCGGAATCGACTTCACGCCAGGAGCGCGCTTGGGCCGTCTGGTCAACATCCGGTGACTCAAGCCTTATTGAAACAGCCCCTCGCGTTCGCGAGGGCGCTGCCCTAAGCGTATCTCCATGCACTTAGGCCAGCGTTCCACGAAGCCCAGCGTTACTGGGCCGCCGCCGGCGTAACCGGCATCCTTTTGGTTCGGCTCCATGGGCTTTTGCCCAGGCCAAGGTCCTCCAGACCTGGAGTGTTTTCTTAACCCTTGCGGGCAACCTCCCGCAGGGTGCCCGCTGTCGCTTGGATATGACCAATGACAACGCCCTCAAATTTCATCGTAACTTTCGAAGTCGCGTATCGGCATCTCATAAAGGTCGGCGTAGAAGCGCCGAACGATCTAGCCGCATTGCAGCAAGCCGAAGCGGCTTTCGGGAATGCCACACTATGGGCAGAAGATTCCCCGCAAAAACTCCTTCATGATGACTTCCATGAGGATGGGGAATGCGTGAACCGATACGTTACCTATTTGGGAAGCGCCCCGCTTCCGTCTCCGGGCGCAAGCGTTCAGGAATTTGAGCTCCATTCGAGGGCCCGAAGCCTTCTTCAGTTCTGCCGCATGGTTTCTGATGCCGCACCTTCATTAACCGAGCAAGTCGTCGATCTCGACCGCCTGCTTGAGGTAAGGCTGTCTGCACGCTCGATTCAGCAGATTCGCGAGCTGTTGCCGTACTTGGCTTCTATCGAGCTCGCATCCTAACTGTGACCCGTTGCGATTGATCTAAATTCTGGAGCGCATCTATGATGTTCCGCATTCGCGAACTGCAAGATCTATTTGTAGACGCCTGCGTGAGGTTTCCTAACGGAGACCTTGCTTTTCTGTCGTTCTATGGCCGTGATGGGTCCGCGCAGCAGCTCTTCGCATCGCTGCAACTTGGCGTTCAAGAGGGAGGCCTGCGTCAATTGACACTGATGACGACCTCATCAGCCGTTGAAACCGTAGTCTCTGTCGGAGATGTGAAGCGGCTCGAAAAGCATTCGGGCAGACTGCCTAAGCAAACTCTCTTCGGCGGGCTCCTGCACTGCTGGATCTATGACCCCGCATTGTTGAAGCCGTCCCGAGCTACGCGTAGTGGCTGGGTGCTACGCGACGTTGGTGGCGACGAGCCACCGGGCGCTGCTGCAGACCTGGTATGGGACCTGATCAAGCAGGTCTCTGACGTCCCACTTTTGGATCACTGGCGGGACTTCCTTTTAGGAGAACTAAGCACAGACCTACTGGCCGACTTGAATGATGAGGCCTGCCGGCCTGTCGGGAGGATTAGTCCCACTTTCGTACGTCTTCCCACGGACTTTTCGAGGCGAATTTCTTCTTACGTCCGCAATGGACATCTGACACTTCACCCTAGCGCTTAACAGCGTCTTCTCTTCCCTTCCGGGACACCATCCCGGAAGGGGAGTTGGTGTCTCTCAATCCCCTTTTCTTGGAGCACCATTATGAACGCGATCGTTGACGACGAAGTTGTCGCATTGGAAGAAGCCCAGCTTGATGAAACCGATCACATCCCCCTTCCGGAGTTCATCAGCAAATTTGGCGCTGGCCTGTTGCAGGCCGTCCGAGCGCAGAACCCCCCTATATTTGACGAAGCCCACCGCCCCGACTGGGACGGGATCATAGACTCTCTCTCTCGCACACCGTTCCCGGCTCAACGGCGCGTCGTGCACGCCTTGACCACGCTGCTGACGCAGCATGCGCCAGCCGGCGTCATCAACGCTGAAATGGGCACGGGAAAGACTCTTATGGGCATTCTCGTGGCCACGCTCCTCCATCACGCCGGTTTCCCGAGAACTTTAGTACTTGCACCGCCTCATTTGGTCTACAAATGGCGGCGGGAGATTCGTGCAACGGTACCGAACGCACAAGTCTGGATCCTCAACGGTCCAGACACGCTTCGGAAGCTGCTTCAGCTCAGGACCATGCGAGGTCGACCTGCTGCACCGCAGTTCTTCATCTTGGGCCGCGTTCGGATGCGGATGGGGTTCGATTGGCGCCCTGCCTTCGCAACACGGCCGGTCCTCTTCGACTCGGAACTCGGTCGCGTTTGCAGAAGTGCCGCTTGCTGCCCCCGATGCGGTCAGTTCGTGTGCGACGAGGATGGTGTACCGCTCACACCGACGCTGGCTACGGCGGCCTTGAACGAGCGGCGCACCGCGTGCAATTGCGGCGAGCGCCTTTGGACGCTCGTTCCGAAGCGTGCGACGCCCATGAGCTACCGGGACATGGTCAAAAATGCACTCGTTCAAATGCCCACGGTAGGCCCCCGCACTGCGGACGGCTTGCTTTCTCGCTTCGGCGAGGAAATGCTCGGCGACATGCTGCAGGACAACGTCTACGAGTTCATCAACTTGATGGACGATGAAGGCGACTTAGTCTTTTCAGATCGCCAGGCCAAGCGCATGGAACGGGCACTCGCCTATACCGAAGTGTCTTTCGGACAAGGCGGATTCCAACCGACTGAGTTCATCAAACGGTATCTTCCGCAAGGCTACTTTGGCTTGCTCATTGCAGACGAGGGTCACGAGTACAAGAACGAAGGTTCGGCTCAAGGCCAGGCGATGGGCGTGCTCGCGCGCAAGTGCTCAAAGGCGTTGGCATTGACCGGAACGCTGATGGGAGGCTACGCGGACGACCTATACCATCTCCTCTATCGCCTCCACCCGCGGATGATGATAGAGGACGGGTATAACTTCAACTCAAAGGGGTCGATGGCATCTGCGACGATGGCATTCATGCGTGAACACGGCGTCCTCATCGACATCCACAAGGAATCGAACTCGGGATCTCATCGAACGGCAAAGGGGGATAAGAGGACCATCTCCACCGTCAAAGGTCCGGGCTTTGGTCCGAAGGGGATCATGCGGTATGTGGTCCCATACACGGCGTTCTTGAAGCTGTCTCAGCTCGGTCAGGACGTGCTGCCGCCCTATCGCGAGAGCATGGTGGAAGTCGCTATGTCGCCCGACATGGAGGCGGCGTATCACTATCTGGAGCGCACGCTGGTTGACGAGTTGCGGCGGGCACTGCGTGCTGGTGACAAGTCGCTCATGGGAGTTGTTCTGAATGCACTTCTCGCTTGGCCAGAATGCTGCTTTCGGGCTGAGACGGTTCGGCATCCTCATACCAAGTCGCTGCTTGCTAGCCTTCCAGCGCTGTACGGCAACCAGGATGCGTCGCCTAAAGAGAACGCATTGCTGGAGCGCGTGCGACGGGAGACTGCAAAAGGCCGTCGTACGCTCGTTTACACGACGTACACGGGCACACGCGACACATCGGCCAGGCTAAAGGCACTCTTTGACCAGGCCGGCGTGCGCAGTGCCGTGCTTCGTTCCAGTGTGGCCGCGGAAAAGCGGGAGGACTGGGTAATGGAGCAAGTCGACCGAGGGATCGATGCGTTGATCTGCAACCCGGAGTTGGTCAAGACAGGCCTGGATATGTTGGAGTTTCCGACCATCTTGTTCATGCAGACCGGCTACAACGTCTACACACTGCAGCAGGCCGCAAGGCGTAGTTGGCGGATCGGGCAGACGCGAGACGTGGACGTGGATTTTCTTGGCTATCAGGGCACCGCCCAGATGCGCTGCCTGCAGCTCATGGCTCAGAAGATTGCAGTCTCTCAATCCACATCTGGCGATATGCCCGACTCAGGGCTCGATATCCTGAATCAGGGGGGTGACAGCATTGAAGTCGCCCTTGCGAAGCAGTTGGTTAACTGACTTCGGTGCTTTCTCTCAGGACAGGCTACCCCACACCCGGGGTGGCCTTTTTTTTTGCAAGATGTAGCGCTACGCGCGCCGCCGCTCGCCAAGGACGTCCAGACACGCCCTTAGAACTCGCGCCGGCTCGATAGAGTTGATTTCGTCCGTTCCGTTGTCCGGAACCACATCCCGCGTGTACCTTCGCGCCCAGAACCATTCTGGATTCGGCTCATTGAAGATTCCGACATATGGAACGCACAGGCCTTGGGCGATATGCGACGGACCACAATCATTCGATACGACCAGGCGGGCATTGCGCATGAGCGCGGCGAGCTCTGCTGGCGGCCGACAGAACTCAATCTTGAAGTCGCTTCGGCCTAGGTATGCAATGTGCTCCCGCATTCTTCCTTCGTCGGGACCCAGAACGAAGGTGAACCCTGCAGATCCGGCGAAATGGTTTTGAAGAAGATCCGAGAGCGCCACGTAGTGGTCCAACGCCCATCGCTTGAAATCTCCGGCGCCACCGCCCGGTATGAAAACGATATCGGCCGGTGTGACCTTCCCGACGTGCGGCTTGGAGATCTCCAGAAATGCCTGACGCGCAGTTCGCTCAGGCTCATGCCCCTGATGCGTCGCGAGCAGGCGCAGATTTGCAAGCCCAATGTACTCATTGATGTCTTTTCGATGACTGTGGGTCCATACGCGATCGCCCAGCCGGCCATTCTCGAATCCCATGCGCAGCGCTGGCCGCCGAATAAGGTTAATCAGCGAGTAGCGCTCGCTAGAATGGTGAAGACTTAAGGAAGCGTGAGCTCGGCGTGGCAGCGCGCGCACTTGCGCCGCGAACGCATCCGCTTGGACGAATTCGTCCACCCACGGCAGGCTCGTGTAAAAGTGGCCAACTGCGTACCGGGACACTACACGGACGCGCTTTTCACGCCAAAATTTCTTCAGAAGGCTTAGCGCTGGAAAAGCTACGATTTGATCGCCGAACCTCGGCTGGCTCCTGACAAAAACCACAACATCAGACATAAACCGGACACCTAAACAAGTAGGCGGGGATTTATGGTCGTTTTCGGCACGACGCCGGCAATTTATCACGAGGCTGCACCGTGGCCTATAGGCTGTGCTGGCGCGAAGCGCTGCCAACAAAAAGCCCCCTTTCGGGGGCTGTTTGCAGCGAGCGCGCTTGTCGCGAGACGTCAGATCGCAGCGCTAGCGCCTGGGCTCGCCGCCGCGCGGATGCGCTCAACCTTCTGCAGCTCAGCGATGCCCGCGTCAAAAGCCGCGAGCAGTGTGCGCCGCGGCTTGCAGTCGTCGTAGCCGCGCACGACGATGGAACGCGCTTCGGTGAGCATCGCCAGGCGCTCCATGTCCGAATCGCCGCACACTGCGATCGGCCCTCCATAGTAGATATCGTCCAAGGCCCGCCCCTGCTCATCCCGGTGTTCCAATGGCCACCAATTGTCCAATTCGGAACGGGCAGCGCCCAGCTTCGAGTGGACTCGGCTGGAAAACCCGATGGCCGACAGGCCTCGCATTAGAGGGGCAAGTTGTAGATGTAGCTCAATTGGCATCGCTTTGGCCGGGCGCCAGCGCGACGGGATACCGGTTTGGCCACCATACGGCACCGCGCCGTTGTATTCGCCGTAAGACGGCCCCGGCCGCCGCCGGCGCGGCTTTGCATCCGCTTCGCGTTGAGGACTGACAAAATCGTCATTGCACCTGCCCGTCTCGTGTGGCCACGGGTGGGGCTCCACGACGGGGCGCAGATTGGCCAACGCGTCAGCAACACGCTGCAGCAGGGCGCCGTCCAGGCCAATCAGGAGAGGAATGCACTCGCCGGCGTAGTAGATGCCCTCCCACTTGGGCACCACCATTTTGCAGCCATTACTCTGCAGCCAGTGGGCGCGCTTGGCCTCCATGCGCTTGACCTCAGCCGCATACGGCTCGTCCAGGCACACATAGCTCCCGCTCACAGGGTCGAACCAGTCCGAGTTATGGTCTCTGCCGGGCATGCCGTTCAGCACGCTAGCGATGGCGTCGAACTTCTTGGTCGATACTGGTTGCAGGCCTGTCGCTTCCATGAAGCGCAAGCTGCGCTCCGCCTTCAGTAGAAGGTCCCGAGCCGCCTCTTGGTTGTCCACATTGGTCCGGTGTTCCAGATGATCGACGTATTCCATCCGGAAGCCGTAGAGCCCACGCGCGTGGCCGACGCGGTGCTTGGCCACGATTTCGGGCAATGGACGAGAGAGGTGCACACATAGCAGTTCTCGGCCATGCCTCAGCCCATTGGGCGTCTGATCGTCCTTGCGCGGACGCCGGGTGAACCAGTGCACGGAGATGTAGACGGGAAACCCGCGCGGTGCACTTGCGACGGGAAGCTGGCGCTTCGCGTGCACGAAGTTCTCGTAGCCAGCCTGGCGACTGGCAAGATTGAGAGCGTCTGTGTGGGTGATGTTTTGCTCGCGGCTAATTTTCTTGGCGAGCTGCTTGATGCCGTTCACTGAGAGCGGCTTAATGCTGGCGGTATTCATGCGCTTCGATCCTTAAGGCCCCGTTTACAGAGTCACCGTCGCTCTGAAAGGCCGGAAGGAAGGCATCGGCCAATAGAAGATCAAAGCACTGCTCTAGGAGCTTCGGAAGACGGCGTCCTGCGCGTGCCAGCGCAGATCGACTTTACTCCTCACGAATCGTTGAAGTCAATCAGGCCTGGCAGCGGGTGCGCTGGGACGGGGCACCTGTCGGCCAACCGGTAGAATCAGCTCCGTTCCTGTGTGGAGTTCCACACTTGCCGCCTACCGTGGCGCCATGCCTTTGCGTAGCTTACCGGGCCCCTCCAGCAGTTCACGAACCATCAGCTCCTGTTCAGCCACGCAAGGTTCCGCCGCGAGCGCTTCCCACCATTCATCGTAGACAGGGGCTAGAACGCCGGAAGGGCGTTTGAACCTCGCTCGACAACTGCTTCGTTCGCAGCACAAACGAGCGGTACCGCTTGACCTCCAGCAGCAGGGCGAGCACGTCTGCGTCGGAGATCTTGCCATCAGAGCCACGATGACGGTCCTGAATAGCGCGGAGCTCAGCGAGGGATAAAGGAGATCTGAACGGCATAGGCGAATACTGTATGTTTGCACAGTAAACCTATGTCGTCCTATCCCGCTAGCTAGAGCTGCGCCCTCTCTTGACGGGCCTGCACGGCAGCGGCCACAGCTTTGGCGGTGACTCGACACCGACTTGCCCTTACGTCTATTAGTCGCTATAGTGAAATTACGGCTCTAAGTCGCGTCTATTAGACGCATCCGATCGGAGCAAGACATGAACCAGAATCTCAGCCTGGCGGACACCATGAGGCCCACGTCGGAAGACCTCAAGAAATTGCGGGGGAAAACTCGCCGCACGCAAGCGCAAACGGCGGCCATTCTTGGCGTTGGCCTACGCCAAGTGCAACGTTGGGAGGCAGGTGAGCAGTCGATGCCGCCGGCAACGTGGCGCTTTTTACAGATGTGTGGCCACCGTTTGCCCTCGGACTTCCTCGTCCCGGAAGATGGCGCCACCCGATCTTGGGATCTCGACAGCGACACGATACGGGACACCATTGAGCAAGGTGATTTCGTCCACCTACAGCCTGTCGTTGGCCCGATGATCCAAGCCCGAGTGTGGCTGGACCGCGTGCATGACGGCCTGATCGACGAGGAGTCGTATGGCGGCTTTGTTATCGGATTCCCAGGGCACCCCGAAGCAGGCCAAGAATTCGGTGGCTTCTACATCGGCGAACGCATCACCTTCGCTAAGCGGAACGCCGTCCATGTGGAACAGCGCACACATACCACTGCAAGCGCGTCTAACCAGAAAATGTGACCAGATGAGGCATACTCGCCGCCTCGCACAACTCAAAACACGGAAAGAAAAATGGGGGCCAACTGGAACGAAGGAATGATGCGCTGGGCACCATATGTTGACGCCGAAGGCCGGTCCTTTCCGCTCAACCACTTGCATCCTTTCCGATACCAGTTGGAAACGACTGACGGCCGGACGGTAGAAATCCGTGTAGCTTTCGCGATGCACTGCTTCACGCACGGAAATGAGGTTACCGAGCATGCCCCGGATCTGTACCAGGATGAGCGCGAGGTCCGCAGGTTTTGCCATGACCGCTATGCTTTGTCCCCGCGCTTACCGCTCATTGTTCGCGAGCTGGCCAAACGCAAATGCGGCTATGCCAAGCATGAGAACTACGTCACCATCGACGTGGAGACCGCCGAAGGCTCTACCGGAAGCTATGGTGTCTTCTTCAACGTGCGGAGAATCAAGGACGCCGACGGTCTCGCAGTGCTCCTGACCATCCAGAGCGCCTACGAGCTGGACGCGGGAAAACAGCCGCCAATCCACGGCTCCATCAAGTTCACGCGTTTGATCGAACTGACGCTTGACGGAATCAAGCCGCGCCCGCCTCGAAAATAGTATGACCGGAAAAAGCGAAGGCCCCCGAAGGGGCCCCGTAGTCTGGCGTTCTGTTGCCTCCGCTTTTGGCGGAACCGCTTGCGCGGCAGTCAACGCTTTTGCCCGAAGGCTCACCAGCTATTGCGTTAGGGCTATTGTTGCTCAAATTTGAGCATCGCGCAACCCATCCTTCCCAGCCAGACCGGGTACGACGAAGAATTTGCCTCTGTACGTATCACTGTATATGTAACCAGTATCAACATTGGCGGAAATACAGCCTCTCAGGATCCACCGTCAAAAATTCCTCCTCTACCGCGCATGCCCGCGCCGCCATCGCTTGGGGCCGATAATCCCATTCCGGCTTTCCTGCGTCGTCAAATTCGACGATCGCAAAAGACCCGGCGGGCGCGAGGCCCCGCCCTTTTGGCCAATGCTCGATGATCGTGCTCAGGGCAGCCGCATTGGCAAGCACTTCCTCTCGAACAGGCTTGCGTTGCCACCACTTCCTTGCGGGCATGAGGTGCTGCAGCCCGACGTCGTCGTGCAACTGCACGATAGCTGCTTCGCGCACCTCTTCGATGGCATTCGTCACCGATGTCCCGTGATAGTCGTAAAGCTGCGCACAGACGATTACCAGGCTGTCATGTCGCACCCTGGCACGCAAAAAGCACGTGCCAACAGACATCAGGCCGGGGTATTGGAACCTGGGATACTCCTTGTCGATGCCCTGAAACTGCGAATTTCCGTCCATCCCTACATCTCCCTATATCCTGCTCCTATCGGAGACACGCCGGACCATGCGCGCGCCCTGAAGGAACAACGGCAAGATTCATGGGAAATTAAAGGACAACCTTGACCCGCCTGCCACTCACGCCCGCTAGTTCAGGTACGCGGACAGCCGGTAATTGGGGCTAATTCACCAACGGAGCTTGAAAAGGGGACTCGGATTGGATGTCGAAACCACTAAGGTTAGTGACTTTTTTGCCCTGCTAAAGGCTACATACATCTTGGACTTGGCGTACAGGGTCGATGTGAACTGCCCCTTGTCGCAGGCCATCAGCATCGCGTGGTCGCACTCCAGGCCCTTCGCCTTGTGAATGCTGCTGAGCACCTTTGGGGGTAATGACGGATGGGAATGGGAGCGCATACGCGACACCTCCGCAAATCCTTCGTCCGGATCTGCAAACTGACCAATGCGCACGGCATCCCGCAGTTCGGACCAGTGATCAATCTTCACTGTGTCAAAGCCTGCGGCGTTTTCCTTCACCAGCGCAGCAATTTTTGCGAGCGCGTTCGACACGCCCGTATGTGAGGGACTATTCAGGAGACATCGTGCGACCGCTTGGATGTTGGCCGGCTTTCCGGTGGTGGAGCGCGCCGCGCCGGTGCGAACTTCCTGCAAAAGTCGGTCACCGTGGCTGGACGAGCTGAATCCCGCTGCGACGCTGCCCATGAAAGTGATGACACCCTGCGCCAGTGCTTCCGGATCACCATGACCTGCGCGCAGTGTCTGTACGAGCGCCCCTAGCGCATTACGCGTATGACCTTCCCAAATTGGTACTGTACGAAACCAGAACGCCCGAAGTGCCGACACCAAGTCGTTCTGCGATGCGAGAATCATAAGCTGTGAGCTGCTTTTCAGCACCTTGTCGATCGGTGCTCTATGCTCCTTGGACAGTTTGTAGCCCGTACGCATCTGAGCCGTGTTGTTTCCGACAAGCACCCTAACTGATGGAGGCAGCGCTCCAGTCAGGTCTATTGGAATTCCGCGTTCCAAGCTCTCCCGCGCCTCGATGACCCAAGCCCCCAACAGAGGACAACCGGTCTGCCAGCGGTGGGGCGTGATCAGCTTCTCGCCTGCTCCCTGCGCCTTCAAAGCGTCCCAGCGGGCACGATCCTCGCGCGCGGCTTTGTCGGTCTTGGCGCCGTAAATCCGCTGCATGGGATCACCAAAGATCCGGACAACTGCTCCAGCAGACAGCAAGGACATGACAACACTGTGCTGATCGACACTCGTGTCCTGGTGCTCATCGCACACGATGACTGGATAGCGTTGGGCCAGTGCACGAGCCACCATTGGCTGATGCCGCAGAAATCCTGCGACCTTGGTTGCCATGATTTCAAAGCCTCGCCCGCCGTCCTGCCAAGCCCAGGAGGTCAGATCGCGTGGAAGACCAAGTGGCTCATGGTAAGCCAGTGCGATCTGCGCTATCAAGGCATCGATGGTCTTGATCTCGACGCGCGCCCCTGCCTTCTTCGTGCGTTCTGCGAAGACAGAGCACGCGGCGTGGGTGTGCGTCAGGATGAGCAAGCGGCCATCACCGATCGCCCCAACCACCTCCTGCGCGTACGCGGCGGCTTGGTATGTCTTGCCGCAGCCCGCCGCAGCTTCAATGATCACCAGCCGCTCGGGTGAGCGGAGAAGATTGGCAACGGCGTGGTCGCTCATAGATCGAGCTCTTGCAGAGCCTTGTGACCCACGGCTGTCAATACCGCGTTGATCAATGGAAGCAATTGCGGCTCTATTTTCTTCCAAGCGCCTAACGCGACCATTTTTTGGGCCAACTCTTGGCCACCGACAGTGGACTTGAACCATTGCTGGGAGTGCTTCTTCCAAGCCTTTTCTTGACCTGCAGGCGCACCATCCTTACTGCCGCTGGCGGCCGCTATTATCAAAGTACGCCACGTCTTTCCCGATGCTTTCAGCGCCGCATCTATCGTCTCCACGCTCTTGTCTTGAAGTCCGAGGCGCTCCGCCAAAGTCCGGAGTCGATAGCCATCCACCTCGCCTTCTGCATCCCTCAGCAGTGCGAGGAGATTTTCTTCAGGGACGGCCCCGATCACATGGTCCTCGGTGCAGCCCTTGGGCCACTGGTGCAATCGTCCTTTGAGCTTGTCCTTCAGCTTCTTCCACCGCTCTGGTGCGGTACCTTCGTCGTCAGCCAGGCCGGCAAATAGCAAACCGGAAGACGCGAGCGTCTCCAACAGATCCAAGGTCGCACCGTTTCCCTGACCATCGCAGACTCGCACCCCGTAATCAAGCGGGTTGCCCTTAAAGGCCCTCTCTAATAGATACTGCAAAAAGCCGACTTCGGTGGGTCCTTCTGCGATGACGGCCACACGCGCCAGGAATGTTTCAGGATCGCGCTTCTGCTGCGGCCCGATCTTGTCCCGAGGCAGCGCACCGATGGAGCCCGCGCTGTCCAGATACCAGAGGTGCGCGTCCTCGGCACACGAAATGGCGATAGGGCTATGCGTCGTGAGGAAAATCTGCCCGTGTTGGCCGGCCAGGATCTTGATGAGCTTGCGCAGACGGTACGGCTCAAGCCCGCGCTCGATCTCATCGATGAGCGTAATGCTAGCTTCCTTGTCCGTTGACGATGCGATTTCGAGCGCGGACATACGTCTGGTGCCAGCCCCCCAACTACTCAGAGGCAACGCCACGTCATTCTCGGTCGCCACTAGTCCGATGAGCGCGCCGATGGACAACCCCTGGCTGGTCGTGAGACCGAGTTTCAAATTGCTGGGAAGCGCGGCACCGGCCATACGCGCATCCAGCGATTCGATCGCCTTCTTACCCTTGTCATTGAGCGAATCGTGCAAATCGAGCCCTGCTACCTCCTTGCCGATGCGGGCCCGCAATGCGCTATCGGCCAACAACCGATCCAGCGCCGAGCCATAGACAAGCCGCAGATCGCGATCATTGCGCTCATCAGCACTCATTCGAACCGAGCCGATACGCCGGCGAACGGCTGACGAAAAATGGGCCAATTCTTCGTTGGGTTGCATGACCTCCCACGCGAGTTCCAATTCCGCGGTACCCCGTACCCGAACGCGATATACCGGCTCGCCGGGCGCGGCAAGGTCTCCTTCTTCGTCGGCTGACGGAGGTATCGCATTCTGCCCGTCCCACGCCCACGGCCAGGCGAAAGTGCTCTGCGAGCCGATCCCGGTCGTATCGGGTAGGGTCATGACGGCTTCGATGACGAACTCCTGCGCGTTGTCGCGCGCCCAGTAATCGGCCTCAGAGAGGACCGCAGTGTTCGACGGTGAAAGCAGCAATGCAATCGCTTCGAGGATGGTCGTTTTTCCGACGTCACCCCCACCCAGGATGACGTTCATTCCTTCCGCAGGCAGCCATGTTAGGGAGTGGATGCCCCTGAAGCGTTGAATAGTTAGTTTACGAATATGTGCTGTGTGGGCCATGTCATTATCAATTGCGGGCAATAAGAGCTAAGCCGGCAAGCCACTCTCTCACCTCATTCATGGAATGCGAGCTTCGAATACCCTCACAGGTTTACGATCACGCTCATTCCGCAACTGCAACAAAATGCTAAACGCACGTAGCTTAGCAGCACTCAACTCAATAAACAGTATTCGTATGAGCCGCCGTCGCGACAAGAAAAACCGAAGACCGCTTTCGGCCAGAAGCGGTCTTTGTCTGAGATATGAGCACCCTCGCCCTCGCTACCCTAGCCTGATTGCCAAGGCAGCCAGCGTCACCAGAAGCACCGGCAGCGTCAGCACAATGCCAACCTTGAAGTAATAGCCCCACGAGATCACGGTGCCTTTGCGCTCCAATACATGCAGCCAAAGCAACGTCGCCAGGCTCCCGATCGGGGTGATCTTCGGCCCCAGATCGCTACCGATCACATTGGCGTAGACCATCGCTTCCTTGACGACGCCGCTGGCCTGGCTGGCGTCGATCGACAAGGCGCCTACCAGCACCGTCGGCATGTTGTTCATGATGGACGACAGGAATGCCGCCACCAGGCCCGTACCGATCGTGGCCGTCCAGATCCCCTGCTCCGCGATCCCGCTCAGCAGATCAGCCAGGTATTGGGTCAGGCCGGCGTTGCGCAGGCCGTAAACGACCAGGTACATCCCCAACGAGAAGATCACGATCTGCCACGGCGCTTCGCGTATGACCTTGCGCGTGCTGATGATATGGCCGCGTCCTGCAACCAGCAGCAGGATTGCCGCCCCGACTGCCGCCACGGCGCTCACGGGCACGCCCAACGGCTCCAGGCCGAAAAATCCGATCAGCAGCAACACCAGGACGACCCAGCCGGCACGAAAAGTGCCCGCGTCGCGGATGGCTGCCGCAGGCGGCTTGAGCTGGCCCGCGTCGTATCGCGCGGGAATGCTCTTACGAAAATACAGCATCAGCACCGCCAAGGTCGCTGCCACCGCAACGAAATTGACAGGCACCATCACCGCGGCATAACGGTTGAAGCCGATGTCGAAGAAGTCGGCGGAAACGATATTGACCAGATTGGACACAATCAATGGCAAGCTGGCGGTGTCCGCGATAAAACCTGCCGCCATGACGAAGGCCAAGGTGGCGGCCGGGCTGAATCCCAGTGCCAGCAACATGGCCATGACGATGGGCGTCAGGATCAGCGCGGCGCCGTCGTTCGCAAACAGCGCCGCGACCGCCGCGCCCAGCAACACGATCAGCGCGAACAGCGCCCGACCGCTACCCTTGCCCCATCGCGCCACGTGCAAGGCGGCCCATTCAAAAAAGCCCGCCTCATCGAGCAACAGGCTGATGATGATGACGGCGATAAAGGTGGCGGTGGCGTTCCAGACGATATTCCACACCACCGGGATGTCACCGACGTGGACCACGCCGGCGACAAGCGCAAGGACGGCGCCCAAACTGGCGCTCCACCCGATCCCCAGGCCACGGGGCTGCCAGATCACGAGCACGAGCGTAAGAACAAAAATTGCTATTGCACCAAACATTGGGCGAACTCTTTTTTATTTGTGGATTGAAGGTTGAAGCGATAAAGGGTCATTACGTGGGTAACTACGCAAGGCTTGGCGCGGCGTCATGGTGGTGGCTGGCCAATTGCCGCAGGCGCTCGATGCCGACGGGTTCGGACTTCAGCAAGGGCACGACGGCGTATCGCTTCGCGTGTAGCTTGGCGATGCCGTCCATTTCGCGCAGTTCATTGAAAGCGCGTTGGCATAGCAAGGCCGATGTCGGTCCCGCCGCGGCGATGCTGCTATTGACCAGCCAGGCCCAGGGCTCGATGCCGGCGCGGCGCAGGTCTTCCTGAAGAATGGCGGCCTCCAACACGGGCGTGGTCTCCGCCAGGGTGACCAGCAGCACCTTGGTCTGCGTAGGGTCCTGCAATTGCATCATCGGCGTGGTGTAGTGGACATTGCTGCCCGACATCTGGCGGGCGATGTCCCGGTGATAGGCGCCGGTTGCATCCAGCAGCAGCAAAGTGTGGCCGGTGGGCGCGGTATCCATGATGACGAACTTGGTGCCGGCCTCGCGCACGATGCGGGAAAACGCGCCGAAGACGGCAATTTCCTCGGTGCATGGCGAACGCAAATCCTCTTCCAGCAAGGCCTTCCCGTGCGCGTCCAGCTTGGCGCCTTTGGTCGCCAATATGTACTGCTGGTAGCGCTCGGTTTCGACTCGCGGGTCAATGCGGCTGACCGTCAGATTGGGGAGCGTGCCTTCCAGCGTACGTGCCAGATGCGCCGCGGGATCCGACGTGGTCAGGTGCACCGCCAGGCCACGTTCCGCAAGGTTGACCGCGATCGCCGCGGCCAGCGTGGTTTTGCCCACGCCGCCCTTGCCCATCACCATGACCAGGCCGTGCCCGTCGGCGGCAATGCCATCAACCAGCGATGCCAGATCAGGGGCTTCGATCTTGGGAACGTCAACACGGTTCGGCTCGTCGGCATCAAGCGCGGCGTCGCTGAGCAGGTGGCGCAAGGCTTCCAGCCCAACGACGTTGAAGGCTTTCAAGGTGACCTGGTCCTTGGGCAAGGCCACAAGCGGTGCGGGCATGGCCTCGATGGCGGCCTGCTCTCGTGCATAGACGGCCGCGGCCAGATCGTCATGCTGGACGGCCGCGGCAGGCAGGACACCATTGATGACCAGGTGCTGCTGCAACAGCCCGATGCCCGCCAGCTCCTGGCTAGTCCGCGCGGCCTCTTCGAGCGTGGCCCGCTGCGCGCGCGTGACCAGCACCAGGCGCGTGCGTTGCGGGTCCGCCAACGCCGCGACGGCTTCGCGGTACTGGGAACGTTGCTTTTCCAGGCCGGCCAGCGGCCCCAGGCATGACGCATCGCCTTGGCCAGCATCCAGAAAGCTGCTCCAGGCTCCCGGCAACTGCAACAGGCGGATGGTATGCCCCGTGGGCGCCGTGTCGAAAATGACGTGATCGAAGTCCGACGTCAGGTTTGAGTCCGTCAGCAAAGACGTGAATTCGTCAAACGCCGCAATCTCCGTGGTGCAGGCGCCCGACAAGGATTCTTCAATGCCCCGCACCACATCGTCGGGCAAGACGCCGCGCACCGGGTTCACGATTCGGTCCCGGTACTGTTGGGCCGCGCCTTGCGGGTCAATTTCCAGCGCCGACAGGTTGCGCACGGCGGCAATCGCGGTGATGTGGTTGCCGATATCAACGCCGAATACCTGCCCCACGTTCGATGCGGGATCAGTGCTGACCAACAGCACACGCCTGCCCTGCTCCGCCAGCAAGACGGCCGCCGCGCAAGCCAGCGAGGTCTTGCCGACTCCGCCTTTGCCGGTAAAGAAGAAAAACCTGGGAGCTGCATCTAGAAATTTCATGGCCGTCCCCTTAGCAGGTGCGATTGCCGCCACAACAACCCGACTGCGGTTTGGCGTCGCCGGGGGCTTCGATACCTGTCCATCGCACGAGTTCCTCGCGCGTGGGATATCTGCCCGCCAACGCAATCTCGTTATCAACCAAGGTCAAAGGAAGCGCTTCCGCGCCCGAGCGCGTCAGAAACGCGCTCACCACCGCGTTCTGCGCAAACGCCAAGGGCTGTTGGGCCAGGTTGAGCCGTTCGATGTTTGCGCCTTGCCGCTTCGCCCAATCGATGTCGGCCGCACTCGTTACCAAAGCCTGATCCACGTCCAAGCCACACACGCCTGTGCTGCAGCACAGGGCCGGGTCAAATATCTGTATGGTTTTCATTTTGACGCTCCAAGAATTTTCGAAATATTCGTCAAAAAAAATGGCCCATCGACAGGCGTCATGAGCATTAGCACGGCATTACTCGGCCGGCTTGCTTTCACCAATCTGCTTCAACTCGCGATGAATCGCTGCCTTATCCAACGCCGCGATGGGCAGGTTGGCAAAAATATTGATGCGGGCGGAGATCTGCCGAAAGATCTTTTCGAAGACGCGGCGCTTCTCTTCATCGGTGCCCTCCGCGGCGGCAGGATCTTCAAAGCCCCAATGGGCAGAGATCGGCCGGCCTGGCCAAACCGGGCAGACTTCGCCGGCGGCGTTGTCGCACACGGTGATGATGAAATCCATCTGGGGTGCGTCCGGCGCGGCGAATTCGTCCCAGCTTTTGCTGCGCAGTTGCTCTATCGGGTAGTCCAACACTTGCACTCGTTCGATCGCGAACGGATTCACGGTGCCACCCGGATAGCTGCCCGCGCTGTACGCATGGAAGCGGCCCTTCCCCAGCGTATTGAGCAAGGCTTCCGCCATAATGCTGCGCGCCGAGTTGCCGGTGCACAAAAATAGAACGTTATAGACTTTCTCGGTCATGATGCGGACTCTTCAAGAGAGGTTGTTCACGCGCCGCGCGCGAGCGGCTGCATGTGGGGCACAAGCGGTGACGCTTGTCGGGGCACAAGGTTGGCCACCGCAGCAGTTGTCAGTCAGGTAGGCCAACAGTTCCGCCATCGACTCGAATCGAGCTTCATAGATGACAAACCTTCCTTCCTGCCGCGACGTCAACAAGCCGGCATACACCAGCTCTTTCAAGTGAAAAGAAAGCGAAGAGGGAGGGATGCCCGTCTTTTCCGATAGTTGGCCGGCAGGCAGACCTTCCGGCCCCGCCTGGACCAGCAGGCGGTAGACGGTAAGGCGCGATTCGTGTCCGATCGCGGCGAGGGCTTTGACAGCATCTTTCATTTCCATTTTTCGATTATCGTGGAATAGTGGAAGACTGTAAACCCTGATTTAGGGTCGCGGGTGATGGCTAGCCGAAGCGGCCGGTGATGTAGTCGGAAGTTTGTTCACGCTTCGGTTTGGTGAACAGGTCGTCGGTCCGGCCCATCTCGACCAGTTCGCCGGCGCACATGAACCCGGTGTAGTCAGAACAACGCGCAGCCTGTTGCATGTTGTGCGTCACGATCAGGACGGTGTAGTCCTTCTTCAGCTCGGCAATCAGCTGTTCGATCTTTGCGGTGGAGATCGGGTCCAGTGCGGAAGTCGGTTCATCCAGCAGCAACACGTCGGGGCTCAGGGCAATTGCGCGGGCGATGCATAGCCGCTGTTGCTGGCCGCCCGACAGCCCCAGCGCGTTCTGCTCCAGCTTGTCCTTGACCTCGTCCCAGAGCGCGGCGTTGCGCAATGCCGCTTCCACCCTGACGTCCATCTCGGCCTTGGGTAAGCGGTCGTAGTGCCGGATGGCGTAGGCAACGTTGTCGTAGATCGACATCGGAAACGGGACCGGCTTCTGGAACACCATCCCCACCTTGCTACGCAAGCGGTTGATCGAATACTCGGGGTCCAGAATGTTCTGGTTGTCCAGCAAGACCTCGCCGCGCGCTTCCAACCCTGGATAAATCGCGTAGATACGATTAAAGACACGCAAGAGGGTCGATTTGCCGCAGCCGGACGGGCCGATCAGCGCGGTAACGCGATTGGAAGCCAGTTCGATATTGACGTTGTTCAGCGCCTGGACACCCTTGTAATAGAAGCACAGGTCGCGAGTCACCACTTTCGGCTGCGTCGCGATGGCCGGATTGTCCAAGGTGGCGCTGCGGGCCGCAATGGCCCCGGCCGCCGAGGAGTTCAATACCGATGACGGGAAAGCAAATTCAGTCATGATTCACCTTGTTGCGTGACAAGATAGCGCGGGAGAGCAGGCTCAGGAGCAGTACGAACATCGTGACGACGAAGGCGCCGGCCCAGGCCAGCGCATGCCAGCTTTCGTAGGGGCTCATTGCATATTGGAAGATGACGGCGGGCACGCTGGCCATCGGCGCGCTCAGGTCCGCGTTCCAGTATTGGTTGTTCAACGCCGTAAAGAGCAAGGGCGCGGTTTCACCACTGATGCGCGCCAAGGCCAACAACACGCCGGTCGTGATGCCCGGCAACGCGGCCCGGAACAACACCTGAACCGTCACTTTCCATTGGGGCACCCCCAAAGCCAACGCCGCTTCGCGCATTTGGCTGGGAACCAGTTGCAGCATTTCGTCGGTGGTACGGACCACAACCGGCAGCACGATGAACGCCAACGCGATGGCGCCCGCCCAGCCGGAGAAATGCCCCATTTGCCGGACGACCAGTTCGTAGACGAACAGGCCCAACACGATGGAAGGCGCAGAAAGCAGAATGTCGTTCACGAAGCGGATCACCGCGCCGATCCGATGGCGGTTCACGTATTCTGCCAGGTACGTTCCGGCCGCAATCCCGATGGGGGTACCGAGCAGAATCGCGACCACACTCATCAACAGGCTGCCGAACAAGGCGTTGGCCAAGCCCCCATCGGCGCCCGGCGGCGGCGTCATCTTGAAGATCAGGTCCCATTTAAGCGCCGCGAAGCCCTTGGTTGCCGTGGTCCACAGGATCCAGATCAACCAGAACAGCCCAAACAGGGTCGCAGCCATCGACAGCGCTACCGACACCAGATTTCGCGCGGTACGCATGCGTTGCAGACGCAGGCCTTGCGGGGTCATTGCCTTCCCTCCTGACGATTGAGGCGGTTGAGCATCAGTTTGGCAATGGCCAGGACAACAAAGGTCACGACAAACAGCAGGAAACCCAGGGCGATCAACGACGACAGGTAGATGTCGGAGTCGGCCTCGGTGAACTCATTGGCGATGGTGGCCGCAATGGAATTGCCCGGCTCCAGCAACGAGGGCGTCAGCCGATGCGCGTTACCTAATACAAAGGTCACCGCCATGGTTTCGCCCAGCGCCCTGCCCAACCCCAGGAATACGCCGCCGATCACCGCCGAGCGCGTGTGCGGCAAGACGATGTTCCAGACGACTTCCCAGGTGGTGGAACCCAGGGCGTAGGCGGACTCTTTCAACGGGCGGGGCACCGTCAAAAACACTTCGCGCATGACGGATGTGATGAACGGCACCACCATGATGGCCAGCACGATGCCGGCCGTCAGCATGCCCATGCCCAGAGGCGGGCCGGAAAAAAGCACGCCGATGAAGGGAAGCGCGCCGATGTGTTCGTCAAGCCACGGATTGACGTATTCAGCCATCACCGGCACGAAGACGAAGAGGCCCCACATGCCGTAGATGATGGACGGGATGCCCGCCAGCAGTTCTATCGCCGACGCTACCGGCTGGCGCAGCCACTTGGGCGCGACTTCAGTCAGGTAGTACGCAATACCGAAGCTGACCGGTACCGCGATCAGCATGGCAATGAACGCCGTCACCAAGGTTCCGTAGATCGGCACCAACGCGCCAAACTTGTGATTGACCGCATCCCAATCACTGGACCAGAGAAATTCGAACCCAAAGGTGCTGAAGGCGAGCCTGCCTCCCCACAGCATGGACAGCGCGGCCCCGCTCAGCGACACCAATACAAAAATGCCGGCTACGGCAACAATGCGGCGAAAGACCTTGTCCGAAGACGCATCGCGGCGCGATCGCGACTCCTCGGCCTGGAAATCCAGCGCGGGGTTAAAACCCGGATTATTCGACATTTACGTCAACCTGTAAGAACGCAGCCAATTGGCTGTCGGTCTCGCCCGGCGGCGCCGATCCTGCAAGCGCTGCCGGGCGAGACCGACTCCTGGGATCAACGCTTGATCTGCGCGGCCCAGTAGCTTTCGATCTGGGCAACCAGCTCCTTGGGCAGCGGCACGTAGTCCAATGCCTCGGCTTCGTGCTGGCCGTTTTCCAGGGCCCACTTAAAGAAGTCCAGCGTGGCGACCGTACGCGCTGCGTCCTTGGGCTGCTTGTACATCATGACAAACACCGTTGCCGCGATGGGCCAGGCGTCGTCACCCGGCGCGTTGGTGATCACCAGATGGAAATCCTGCGAGTTCTTCCAGTCGGCGTGCGCGGCTGCGGATTGGAACGTCTTGTCACTGGGCACGACGAACTTTCCGTCCGAGTTCTTGACTGCCGCGTAAGACATCTCGTTCTGCAGCGCGTACGCCAGTTCTACGTAACCGATCGAATTCTTGATCTGCTTCACGTATGCGGCGACGCCTTCGTTGCCCTTGCCGCCCACACCAACGGGCCACCGTACGGACGTGCCCTCACCCACCTTGGTCTGCCATTCCGGGCTGATCTTGGACAGGTAGTTGACCCAGTTGAAGGTCGTGCCCGAGCCGTCCGAACGATGCACCACCGTGATCTTTGCGTCGGGCAGTTTCATCCCCGGGTTCAGATCGGCGATTGCTTTGTCATTCCATTTTTCGATCTTGCCCAGATAGATATCAGCGAGCAAGGGACCGGTGAAGCGCAGCTTGCCCGGCTCGATGCCGGCGATGTTAACGACGGGAACCACGCCGCCGATGACCACCGGGAACTGGCCCAAACCGGCCTCTGCGAGTTCCTTGGGGGGCAAGGGCTTGTCAGACGCGCCGAAGTCGACCGTACCGGCCTTGATCTGCGCGATACCGCCGCCCGAACCGATCGATTGGTAGTTGATCTTGTTGCCCGTCTTGGTGTTGTAAGTGTCGGACCACTTCGACAGGATCGGGTAGACGAACGTCGATCCGGCGCCCGTGATATCCGCGGCCTGGGCTGAAACCATGCCGAGTGCGAAGGAAATGCCCAATCCGGCAGCGTATCTTTTGGCCTGTGCAAACATGCTTATTCTCCACTTGAGGGTGCATTGAGGAAGTCCGTTTGACTCCCTGATCACAACATCTCTGTCTGTCGTGATTTATGGAAATAATGAATCAAATTCATTAACGGTTTATGACAGTTTCCAATTCCTGCCTGCCCCGTCCCGACGTGCCAATGACAAGCTCGGCGTCGTCAGGCAAGCAGCCACACGCATGCGTCGCGCAGCAGTCTTCCAGGATGAATTCAAGTAGCCCGTAGATGCCTCCGAGCCGCGCACGATAGCGAACGACCTCGCCTGTTCTACTGCCGACGATCAGACCAGCTCTCGCAAGCCCAGCCAAGTGTTGCGACACCGTGCTGCGCGGCCCGCCGACGACGGCGGCTATCTTCGCCGCATCCATTCCGCGCGGCTCCTGGCGTATCAACATCCGGAAAATGGCCAAGCGCGTCGAGTGGCTCAGCGCAGTGAACACCGAGACAGCTTCCGCTGCATTCGTTGCCGAGGCGATTGGAGAGGCGAGCGCTGAGACCATGGCTTGAGGGCGCCCTGAGGGCCAATCGAGGGTTTCCATATAAAGTCCATATGTCTTGATTTAACGACATATTGTGCTTGTCACATGACGATTCGATGACAGTCTAAATTTATCTTCTCAACGTTTCAATTATTGTTGTAGTATTGACGAATGGATAAAAACACTGCTGTGAGCGTTTTCGAATCTCTTGCCTCCGGCGTTCGCTTGGACATATTCCGTCTTCTCGTGCGCGCCGCTCCAGTCGGCTGTGTTGCCGGGGAGATCGCGGCGGAATTAAACCTGCCGCCCACTAATCTTTCGTTTCATCTAAAGGCGCTAACGCAATCAGGTCTACTTACCGTAGAGCAAGAGGGGCGGTACATGCGCTACCGCGCGAATATCGATTTGATGAACGAGTTAGTGAGCTATCTCACTGCGGAATGCTGCAGCGGAATTCCAGCGCCCTCTTCCTCCGAAACTCTGGGGGCCGCCTGATGTCCGAGGTCGCTCCTGACCGCCATGCGGATGTGGTCATTGTTGGGGGTGGCCAGAGTGCCCTCGCCGTTGCCTACTTCCTCAGGCGTACCGCTTTAAAGGTGATTCTTCTGGACGCTGGCGCGGGTCCGGGCGGAGCATGGCGGCACGGATGGGAATCGTTGCACCTGTTCTCACCCGTACAGTGGAGCTCCCTGCCCGGCTGGCCTATGCCCCCGACACAAGGTTACCCGGCGCGAGATCAGGTTATTGAATACCTCGCGCGCTATGAACAACGATACCGCTTCAAGGTGGAGCGGCCTGTAGCGGTTGCGTCCATCAGCAAGCGGGAGTCAGGATTCTTCGTCGATACTGACAAGGGCGCTTGGCATGCCAAGGCCGTAATCAGCGCCACAGGCACCTGGAGCGCTCCATTCATTCCACCGTACGACGACCGGGACGTCTTTCGTGGCGAACAGGTCCATTCCGCGCACTACCAGTCGCCAGCCCCTTACGCGGGCAAGCGCGTGTTGGTCGTTGGCGGCGGTAATTCCGGAGCACAGATTCTCGCAGAGCTTTCCGAGGTTGCCCAAACCACGTGGGTAACGTCCACCGAACCGCTGTTCTTGCCGGATGACGTTGATGGACGGGTTCTATTTGAACGCGCTACCGCGCGTTGGCAGGCGATGCAGTCGGGCAAACAACCCGAAGACCTTCCAGGCGGATTTGGCGATGTGGTCATGGTCCCACCCGTGCGCAAGGCGCGCGAGCGCGGAGTACTGCAATCGGTTCGCCCATTCTCGCGCTTTACGTGCGATGGCGTCGTGTGGGCCGACGGTTCTTCGTCAGTGGTCGGCGCTGTCGTGTGGTGCACCGGATTCCGGCCTGCATTGGCGCATCTCGCCGCACTAGGCATCCTCGACCCCGATGGCAAAGTTCGAGTTTCTGGCACGCAGGCTGCCGATGTTCCAGGCCTGTGGCTCGTCGGTTATGGCGAATGGACGGGTTTTGCGTCCGCCACCCTCATTGGCGTCATGCGAACCGCCAAATCCACTGCGGCCGAAGTGGCCGCTTTTGTTGAAACCGCATTTTCTCTCACCTCCTGATCACACATATGAGCACCGTTACCATCTACCACAATCCCCAATGCGGAACCTCCCGGAACACGCTAGCGCTGATACGCAACGCGGGGATCGAACCGCAAGTTATCGAATATCTACAAACGCCGCCGGATCGCGACACCCTCGTTGATCTGATCGCCCAAGCAGGTTTGACCGTTCGTGACGCTATTCGCCAGAAGGGGACGCCGTATCTCGAGCGTGGGCTGGACGACGCATCCTTAAGCGATGATGCGTTGATCGACGCCATGCTGGCGCATCCCATTCTGATCAACCGCCCGTTTGTCGTGACTCCTTCGGGTGTTCGCCTGTGCCGACCTTCCGAGGAGGTATTGGACATCCTCGAGGCTCCCCAGCGCGGCCCGTTCACCAAAGAAGATGGCGAAGTGGTCATCGACGACAGCGGAAAGCGCGTGCGCTAAACCATGCCAAGTCCTTCGACAGCCGCGGACACTGTGCATCCATCCGACAAGGCGCACGGATTGGTCACAGCATTGGGGATAGGTCAGATCTGTTCCTGGGGATCGCTCTACTATAGCTTTCCGTTGATTGCCGAGGCGATGGGCAAAGAGCTTGGCTGGAGCAAACCCGACCTCTATGGCGCTGCCACGCTCGGGCTGATCCTCGCCGCGTTGGCCGCATATCCGGTGGGTGTTGCGGTTGATCGTGGACACGGTCGTTGGGTAATGGGCCTTTCCTCACTGCTCGCGGGAGGGTTGCTGTTGCTTTGGTCTCAAGTGACGTCCCTGCCGGCTTTCTACGTCCTTGTCGCAGCCCTGGGCGCGTTGCAAGCAGCCACGCTTTACGAGCCGGCCTTCGCCGTGATCGCGCGCCGCGTGGGTCCGGGTCATTCACGGGCGGGCATTACCGCTCTGACGCTATGGGGTGGCTTTGCCAGTACTGTCTTTATCCCGCTGGTGCAATGGCTGTTGAATCTATGGGGCTGGCGTGAAGCATTGATCGCACTAGCTGCGGTCAACGCAATCATCTGCACCGGCGCCTACCTGCTCTTTATTCAGCCTGCCCGAGATGCCAGGCCGACCGACAACGTCAATCCTGGTGAACAGCGCGAAAGAAATCGCCTAGCTGTTCAGGAAGCGCTGCGTCGGCCTGTTTTCTGGGCGCTGCTGTTGTCGCTGACAGCATACGCGGCCATGTTCTCTGCCTTTACGTTCCATATGTACCCCTTACTGCGCGAGCGAGGCATCGACACCGCTTCGGTTGTTCAAGCCATCGCTTTGATCGGCCCCGCCCAAGTGGCGGGCCGAATCGTCGTAAGCATTTTCGCGGCACGCGCCTCCATGCGAATGGTGGGTACAGCGGTGGTGACGGTCTTCCCGCTCGCCTTTGGCGCCCTTGCCTACTTGCACACGGACTTCATTGTCGTCGCGGCAATCTGCGTGGTTTACGGCGGAGCCAACGGCATATTCACGATCGTTCGTGGCATGGTTGTGCCTGAAATGTTGAGCCGACATGCCTACGGAGCCATCAACGGGCTCCTGACCGTGCCGATGACATTTGCGCGCGCCGCCGCCCCGGTGGGCGCCGCGGCCCTTTGGGCCATTGGATCCTCCTACGACGGAGTGCTTGTCTCAATCTTGGTGGTGGCGTTATTACTGGCCGCAAGCTTCTGGCTGGCAGCGTGGCTCAGCCGCCCAAAACTACAATTTTTGCCCGAGTGAGTGTATTGCAATGACGACGTATTCTTCACCCTCTGACCTCGATCTTCCGAGCCTGGATGACTCTTTGCTGGACGTCCCCACGCACGACAAGCTGTCGCTGACGGCCGGCGCGACGCATCCGCCCCGCATACTGCTGCTGTACGGTTCCCTGCGTGAACGCTCGTACAGTCGGTTGCTCACTGAAGAGGCGGCGCGGATTTTGACGCGGCTCGGCGCCGAGACCCGGATTTTCGATCCGAGCGGCTTGCCTTTGCCCGATAGTGTTCCCGCGGACCATCCAAAAGTGGCTGAATTGCGTGCACTATCCCTGTGGTCCGAGGGGCAGGTATGGTGCAGCCCCGAGCGGCACGGCACGCTTACGGGTGTGTTCAAGAGTCAGATCGACTGGTTGCCGCTGGAGACGGGTAGTGTGCGGCCGACACAGGGCCGCACGCTTGCGGTTATGCAGGTTTCGGGGGGGTCCCAATCCTTCAACGCGGTAAACGCCTTGCGCGTGCTGGGCCGCTGGATGCGCATGGTAACCATCCCGAACCAGTCCTCAGTCGCCAAGGCGTTTCAGGAGTTTGACGAAGCCGGCCGCATGAAGCCTTCGCCCTACTACGACCGGGTGGTGGATGTCATGGAAGAACTCTATAAATTCACACTGCTGGTGCGGGACCGAAGTGACTATCTCACGGACCGATATAGCGAGCGCAAGGGCATGGCCGAGGAGATCGCACGCCTGGCTCGTGAAGCGATGACGCATGAGACGGAGACCCAATAAGGTTTACGCCCTCCTCTCCTTATCTTCATCAACTTGACGAACGGACTTTATTTCCATATACCTGGACATACGGAATAGCTTCCGTTCTTTTCAAGAAATGCGGGTGGGACCGGACCGGTTATCCAGCCTATCGACGTTCCGATCAGCCTGAGGGACGCCGGCGAATCACGTTGCCTGGCCTCATGGGTGAAGATGATGTTTACGCGCATTCTGGTGGATTTCGACCTCGCACACCTGAGTCGGCCATCGTTGGTGGCGCTCTTGGACTTGGCACAAGCCAACCATGCTGCATTGACGTTCCTCGCAGTGCGCCCAAAGCTGGATGAGCTTTTGAGCGAATCCGAGGAGTCATTCCTCGCTGATGTGCATAAGCAGATTGGGACCGAGTGGGCTACGCTCTTGTCCGCAGCTCGAGAACGCGAATTGCAGCCGCGTCTTCATATCCTTGCGGGCGATTCTATTGAGTCTCTTTTGGCATTCGGGCGTGAGATGGACGCCGACCTAATCGTCGCAGGCAATTCGCACTGCGGCGGCCTCAAGAACGCCATTCTGGGAGTCCCGTGCAAAGAGCTTTTAGGGCGCGCAGATGTGGCCATCCTGATCCTTCCTTAAAACCACCTCGTCGACGTGGACCGTCTTCATCGGCAGCGGGGTCGCAGATTGAACCTCCGCCTGCGCCCTCCGATGACAATTGCAGATTAGGTGCAGCACTTTGCTTCAGCGCTTGCACGACGAACTTGCGTGTTACACACACCGGTCTCAGGAAGCACAAGCTCCACTCGTTTTGCAGCTTCCAAGTCGCCGGCTAGTGCGGCCACAACAGATCGGACCTGTTCATAGCCTGTCAGCATTAGAAACGTAGGCGCACGCCCGTAGCTTTTCATTCCAACGACGAACACCCCCTCGTCGGGATGCCCCAGTTCCGAGGCGCCATGGGGCCGAACTGTCCCGCAACTATGCACATTCGGGTCGATCATTGGAGCCAAGCGAATAGGGCTTTGCGTTGCAGGATCGAGTTCGAGCCTAAGCTCCGCCATCAACCGAAGGTCGGGACGAAATCCCGTTGCGACGACAATCTCGTCGACGGGGGCAAGCGCCTTGACGCCACTGTGAACCGTCAAGCCCTCGTCGGAATCGCTCACGCGGTCAACGTCGACACCGGTGAAAAGCACTATCCTTCCCTCGTCCAGAAGCTTTTTGACTGTCGTTCCCAACCTACCGCGCTCCTCAAGCTGGTCATTCTCTCCGCCTCCGAAAAGCCGATCGGTCGAAGCCCCGCGGATCGCCCAATAAACCCGTGTACCAGGTTCAATGCTGGCCAGTTCCACTAGGTCCTGAAGCGCATTGAAGGCGGAATGGCCCCCGCCAATCACCAACACTCGACGATTGGCGTATCGCTGCCGGGCGTCTCCCAGAATGTCGGGAATGCCATAGGCGATCTGGGCCGCGAACCGCTCTTCTCCCAAGGCCGGGATGCCATGCGCGCCCATCCAGTTTGGTGTGTTCCAGGTGCCAGAGGCATCGATAACTGCCCGTGCCCGGACATCCCGCTCGCCATCGGGTCCGCTGACCCGCAGCAGGAACGGTGCGGCAGCGCGATCCTGGCTTCTCATGACATCGTGCCCAACGCGGCTGACCGCCATCACGCGGTGATGGGTCTTCAGGCAACGCTTGATCGGCGCCAATTCCGACAAGGGCTGCAAATACTGCGCCAGCAATTCGCGTCCGGTGGGATAAGCGTCACTGGGCGGCGCAACCCAACCTGACTGCGCGAGCAACTCGCCGGCCTTCTTGTCGATGTTGTAGCCCCACGGAGAGAACATCCGTACATGTCCCCACTGGTTCAGGCTTGCGCCCGACTGGTCCCCTGCTTCGAATACGACGAAGGGTATGCCTCTGTCCAGCAGATGAGCGGCGGCGCTCAGCCCGACGGGGCCGGCTCCGATGATTGCGACGGGGTGGTCATTGATGCGCATTCCAGGTACCTCTCTTCATGGGGTTGGGACACGGCCGAAGCCGTATTTAATTGGTACTACCAACTATTTGCTTAAAAAAAAGCCGCAATTTCTACGGCTTGGACTCTACGGCTCAAACTCCACGGCACACGTCGAGGCGACGCCACAACGTGCTTGTGCGGCGCGCGTCAACTGCCGCAGCAGATCAAGCGATGCCTCCAGGACCTCGGGCTTCATGTGTTCGATCATGGCAAATTCTTCGGCAACCAGATCCGCCCGAATGGTCTGATACAGCTTGCGCCCCGCCGCGGTCGGCTCAAGCTGCACCGCCCGGCGGTCGGCGGCATCTTCGATCCTTGTGACGTAGCCCTTGCGTTCCAGCGAATCAACAATTCGGCTGGCCGTGCTCTTGTCCAGGAACATCACCAGCGCAAGCGCCTGCAACCGCAGCGGCCCTTGCTTGACCAGGGTTTCCAAGGCATAGCACTGCGCCACGGACACGTCATAGCAACAAATGCGATCGCGATCGCGGAATTGATGGACCCTGATCAGCTGGTTCACCGCTTCATAGAGCGCTTCGGCGTCCCGACTGGCCAGACGTGTTCTTGTTGAATTCATTCTTGGTGGCTAAATTAGTTGTTGGTGCCAACGTTATTCGCTTTGGCGCTTCAGGTCAATACCGTAGCGCTTCATTTTTTGCCACAGGTTCTTCCTGGATATGCTCAAGACGTCGGCCGTTTCTTGAATGCGGCCGCCGTGCCGGCGCAACACCTCTTCGATGTACAGCCGCTCACAGATCTGTTGGTAGGCGTTGAGCGTGGCCTCTTCCCCACCTTGCGGCTCATCGTGAAAATGGTCGCCGTCCGGACCTTCAGGAAAGATGTCCCCCGGCAACAAGACGCTGGACTGGCTTACCAGACAGGCGCGTTCGATCCGGTTATGCAATTCGCGGATATTGCCCGGCCAGGGGTACGCCTGCATCTTGGCCAGTGACAACGGGTGCAGGGTTTTTGCAGGCTCTCCCAGGCGCTCGGCAATGCTGGTGGCAAACCGTTTGGCCAGCCAGAGGATGTCTTCAGGCCGATCGCGCAGCGGCTTTACCTCAAGGGTGACGGTGTTGATCCGGTAGTAAAGGTCTTCCCTGAACAACTTGGCGCTGACCATCTCGGCCAGGTTTCGGTTGGTGGCGCAGACCAGGTCGAACTTGGTGTGGGTGTCGTGTTCGGCGCCCAGTCGGCGGACACGCTTTTCCTGTATCGCACGCAACAGCGCGCCTTGCAGCGCCGGCGATAGCTCTCCGACTTCATCCAGGAACAGCGTGCCGCCGTCGGCTTGTTCGAAGTAACCCTTGCGTAGCTTGTCCGCACCGGTATAAGCCCCCTTTTCATAGCCGAAGAATTCCGCTTCGGCGATGGTGGAGGCAATGGCGCCGCAGTTCACGGCTACGAACGGCCGCGCGGTAAGGTCCGGCCCCGCCTGGCTGTGGATCAGTCGTGCCAATACCTCTTTGCCAACCCCTGACTCTCCAACCAACAGGACGGCCGACGCACGGCCCGCCAGCCGGGGCACCATGCGGCGTAGATTCTGGGCCGCCTGCGACACCCCTAGTTCCGTATCGCTTTCCGGCGAGGCCTGCGCCGGGACAACATCGCGCACGGTCTGGATCAGCGTCGCGATGTCAAAAGGCTTGGTCACGTAGTCCTTGACGCCGAGCTTCAGCAAATCCACGGCCCTTTCCACCGTGGCATAGGCGGTCATCAGGATGAACGGTGGCAATGTACCGCCCTGCGCCACCAACTGTAGATAAAGTTCGTCGCCATCCAGGTCTGGCAGGCGGACATCGCTGATCACCACGCCATAGGCATTGGCGTGGATGGCCTCCCTTGCCTCATACCCCTTGGAAAACCAGTCGGCACGGATTCCCTCCAGACGAAACCTTTCCACAATGGATTCGCCCATGATGGCGTCGTCTTCGATCAAACAGACATATGGCTGTATCACGGCGTCAGCTCCAAGTTCGTTTTTTCAATGGGTGCGGCGCAAGGCAGTGTGATGGTGAAGGCGGTGTAGCCTTCTTCGCTTATCACTTCGATCGTGCCTTGCAATTGCGTGACGATTTGGTAAGTCACCCACAGGCCCAGTCCGCGGGAGCGGCCCTCTGCCCGCCCCGCTCCCCGGGCATCCACCCGGTAAGGCTCAAACAAATGGGGCAGCACATCGTGTGGAATGTGCTGCCCGGAATTTGCAATTTCTACTGAAAGGCGGTCGGCGGTTCCGGTCACGGTGCAACTGACGCTACCGCCGCGTTCCACGGCGTTCTTTGCGTTGATGAGCAGGTTCAAGACCAACTGGCGCACCAGATGCGCGGGCAGCGGCAATTCGTCCCGGGTGGTGACGTCCCACAGCAACGAGGCGTTCTTCTCCGATAATTCGGGCTCGATCAGCAAGCGCAGATCCTGCCAATCCGTGGTGTGCATGAAGGCCGAATCCAGGCGCGCCTCCACCAGCAAGGCACCGACCGTATGCCGAATCTGCATCAAGCCCCGTCGCGTCAGGCCGACTGTTCTTTGGGTTAATTCATCGTAGGAACCGTGCTTTTCCAAGGTATCCAACGCGTTGAGCATGCCGCCAAGCGGGTTATTGATCTCGTGCGCGACCCCGGCAGCCACTAGGCCTACCGCTGCCAGCCGTTCGGCGGCAATGATTTCCTGTTCAAGCGCTTCCTGTCGTTCCAGTTGCGTCAGCATGGATGCAAAGCTGCGCCCCAACACCGCGATTTCGTCGCTTCCTTCCTTGCGCAAGGAAAGTCCGATGTTGGCCGCCGGTTCGCGCCCGACACGCTGAGTCGCCTGGGCCAAAGACAGGAGCGGCCGTGCAATGCGGTTTCCCCATAACCAGCCCAGCGCCAGTAGCAACAGCAGCCCGGGAATACTGACCAGCAGCACCTGGCTGACCAGGTCGTACAGGCGCTGGCGCCAGATGCTAGCGTCGTAAGACGCCAGCACGTATCCAGCCAATCCCGCATCTTCAGACACAACTGCGGCGCCGGCGACTGCCAACGTGGCGTCCAGGCTATCGGGGGTATTGAATACAAAGGTGCGCGGATCGTCACGCAGGGTTTGCGCCGCAGCAGCCAGCTCGGTGGGCAAACCGGCGCCGGGCGTCAGCACCGGATAGCGATGCGGATCGGATGACGCATACACATGCAAGCTGGGGTCCAGCACAATGATCGACCGCAAGCCTGGGGCGCCATCTCCTGCCGTGAGCGGTATGCGCAACGCCTCGTAGACCCGCCACAGATCGTCACGCATCAAGGGTTCGCGCACCGACAAGGATAAAACCTGCGTTAACGCCATCGCGCTTTGCCGCGTGTCTCGCAGCATGCCGACGTAAGCGGTTCGCATCAGCGTCGCGGTAACCACCAGTTCCGTTACCACGATCGCGGCGGCCAAGGCCAACGGCACCTTGTAGCGATAGCTGATTCTGGACCAGGGGTTCCAACGGGCTGACTTCATGCAGAATCTCGTGCCGGGTTTTCGCCCGCTGACGTGCGCACCAACCCACGGATACCGTCGTACAGGCTATCGGCCCCCTCAACAAACCGATCGAGGAATAGGCGCTTGAGTATCAAGCGGCCATCCGAACGCGCGTGCATCTGGAGCAAAGCATCGCGCAGCGCAAGCGCGGTGTCGTCGGCAACATGCTCGCCGACCACGATGGGCGGAAACCCATATTCCGGGGATCGCCATGCGACGCGGGTGCCGGCGGCGCGCGCGCCATGTTGCGACGCAATGCTGTCCCAGACGTATCCATCGACCGCCCCGCCGCTGGCCAGCCCCGCCGCGACCGCCTCCACAACTTTGCTGTGCGCAAAGGTGAAGAAAGCCTTGCTGAAAAACCGTAGCGGGTCCTGATGCTCGGCAAGCAGTTCCGTCCGAGGCACCAGAAAGCCGGAATTAGAAAGTGGGTCGCTGTAGGCGAAGACCCGTTCGCGCAAGCCTGCAATTCTTGCCGTGCTTCGGTCCTCCTTGGGCACGATCAGGTACGACCGGTACTGCGGTTTGCCTTGGTACTGCGGCACCACCAGCAGCTTGAGCTTATCGGCGTTCAAGACGTAGGGGTAGCCACAGATCCATGCCGCGTCGATCTGGCCGCGCAACAGCAGGTCCACGATTTCCCCGTAGCTGCGTCGTTGGACGAACTGAATGTCCTGCTTAAGCGCTGCTTGAAGATCGGCCCGCCAGATATCCAGCAGTTGGAGCTGGTCGTCCAGGAACACCGCGGTCGTGCCTAACAGAAGCGGCGCGGACGCCGCTGCGTTGCGCGGCAAGGTACAGGCCGCGATAGACGCTACGCCGGCCGCGAGAAAGCTGCGGCGGTTACCGAACGGTAACGCCAGCCCCTGTTGGGGCGCCTGGACGTTACCTCTCCGGCATCGCGTTGTGCCCATGGTCTTGGTCTCCTCCTGTGTAGGGCAGTGCCAGAGACACTTGGCATGCCCTTTGCTTATCGCTCTACAGAGTACTGAAGCCGTCATTTCGTTTCAATAGGAAATATCGACATGTCAGAGCCACAAATCCTTACCCGGCGCGGATTCCTCAAGTTGAGCGGAACGGGCGGTGCTGTTGCTGCCGCAACACTCATCCCGATCATGCCCGCCCAAGCCCAACCGGCCACGGCGCCGCACACAGGAACCACGCTGCCCTACCCCGTGAAGTCCATCGCCGTCGCGCAGAAGCTCACGGCCGACACGCCCCTGCAGTTCGCCTATCCCGACAATGCCTCGCCGTGTACCGCTGTGAAGCTCGGGCATCCCGTTCCCGGCGGCGTTGGCCCTGACCACGACATCGTCGCGTACAGCACGATGTGCACGCATATGGGCTGCCCCACAGTTTTCGACAACAAAACAAAAACGTTCAAGTGCCCGTGCCACTTCAGCGAGTTTGACGCCGAGAAGGCAGGCCAGATGATCTGCGGGCAAGCCACCGAAAACCTCCCACGGATTCTGCTGCGCTATGACGCCAGTTCGGACGCGATATCCGCGGTTGGGGTCGAAGGCTTGATCTACGGCCGCCAGGCCAACATTCTGTAAGTCGGGAGACGCTCATGTCCGCACCCAAAGACCGCATCACCTTGCCGCCGAAGGATGCCGCGCGCACGAATATGACGTGCCACTTCTGTATCGTCGGCTGTGGGTACCACGTTTACAAATGGCCGGAGCAAAGCGAGGGAGGCCGGGCACCCGAGGAGAATGCGCTGGGCCAGGACTTTCGTCAGCAGCTACCGCCTTTCGCGTTGACGCTTACCCCGGCGATGACCAACGTAATCACGCAGCGGGATGGCTCGCGTCACAACATCATGATCGTTCCGGACAAGGAATGCGTGGTCAACAGCGGCTTGAGTTCGACCCGTGGCGGCCGGATGGCCAGCTATATGTACACGCCCGATGGCGATGGCAAGGCGCGCCTGAAACAGCCGCGCATGTATGCCGCCGACCAATGGGTGGACGTTCCGTGGGACAACGCCTTGGCACTGTACGCCGGCCTGCTGAAGAAGGTACTGGATACCGATGGCCCCGAGGGCATTGTGTTCTCCTGTTTCGACCACGGTGGGGCTGGCGGAGGCTTCGAAAACACCTGGGGCACGGGCAAGCTGATGTTCACCGCGCTCCAGACGCCAATGGTCCGTATCCACAATCGTCCAGCCTACAACTCGGAATGCCATGCTACGCGCGAGATGGGCATCGGCGAGCTCAACAATGCCTACGAAGACGCCGAGCTTGCCGACGTGCTGTGGTCGATTGGAAATAATCCTTACGAATCCCAGACCAACTACTTCCTGAATCACTGGATCCCCAATCTGTATGGGCAGACGGTCGAAAAGAAAAAGGCGCGCTTCGCAGGCGAAGAGCTCCCGGATACCCGCATCGTCTTCGTGGACCCTCGCGACACGCCTTCCATCGCGATCGCCCGCCAAATTGCCGGAAAAGATCGGGTGCTGCATCTGGCGATCGAACCTGGCACTGACATCGCGCTGTTCAACGGGCTGTTCACCTACGTAGTTGAACAGGGCTGGGTGGACAAGCCGTTCATCAAGACGCACACGGCGGGATTTGATGAGGCCGTCAACACGAATCGCATGCCCCTGGAGGAATGCAGCAAGATCACGGGCGTACCGGTCGACGACCTGAAGAAGGCGGCGGAGTGGTCGTACAAGCCGAAGAAGACAGGGCAGCTTCCGCGCACCATGCATGCCTACGAAAAAGGCATCATCTGGGGCAACGACAACTACGTCATTCAGTCGGCGTTGCTGGATCTGGTCATCGCCACGCACAACGTGGGGCGCCGTGGCACCGGATGTGTACGCATGGGTGGGCACCAAGAGGGTTATGCCAGGCCCCCCTACCCTGGCGACAAGAAAATCTACATTGACCAGGAACTCATCAAAGGCAAGGGCAGGATGATGACCTGGTGGGGGTCCAACAACTTCCAGACCAGCAATAACGCGCAAGCGCTCCGAGAGGCGGTGCTCAAGCGATCCGCCATCGTGAAGGAAGCCATGCAGAAAGCGCGCGGCGCTTCAACCGAAGAGATGGTCGACATCATCTATGCGGCCACGCAACGAGGCGGATTGTTTGTTGCAAGCATCAATCTCTATCCAACCAAACTGGCCGAGGCTGCCCATCTGCTGCTTCCAGCGGCGCACCCGGGCGAAACGAACCTGACGTCCATGAATGGCGAGCGGCGCATTCGCCTGTCGCAAAAGTTCACGGACCCGCCCGGGGAAGCGCAAGCGGACTGCCTGATCGCCGCGCGAATCGCCAACACGCTGAAAGCCATGTACGAGAAGGAAGGCAACAGCAAGATGGCGCAACGTTTCGCCGGATTCGACTGGAAGACGGAAGAGGATGCGTTCAATGATGGGTTTCGTCGGGCGGGCCAGAAGGACGCGCCGAAGATTGACAGCCAAGGCGGCGATACCGGTCACCTGGTCACGTACGAACGGTTGCTCGCCGCCGGCAATAACGGCGTTCAGTTACCCGTTCAGGCCTACGCGGATGGGAAGCTCAAAGGCACCGAAATGCTCTACACGGACGGTAAGTTCGACACCGCCGACGGAAAAGCTCACTTCAAGCCGGCGCAGTGGAAAGGCCTGCCCGAGCCCGTGGTCGCCCAAAAGAAGATATACAAGTTCTGGTTGAACAACGGCCGCAATAACGAGATCTGGCAAACGGCCTATCACGATCAGTACAACAGCTTTGCGCAAGACCGTTATCCGATGGCGTACATCGAGATCAACCCTGCCGATTGCCAGGACCTAGGCGTGGAGGCTTCAGACGTGGTCGAGGTCTACAACGACTACGGCTCCACCTACGCGATGGTGTACCCGGTGCCTGAAATAAAGCGCGGCCAGACGTTCATGATGTTCGGCTACGTCAACGGAATCCAAGGCGACGTCACGACCGAATGGACCGACCGCAACATCATTCCTTACTACAAAGGCACCTGGGGGAATATCCGGAAAGTTGGCTCCGTCGAGGAGTTCCGGAACACCATCAGTTTCAAGAGCCGCCGATTCACCCTGGGCTGATTTTCAACAAAAGGAGCATTGCCCCTCATGCGTATCACCAAGCTGTTCGTGTCGGTTGGGTTGGCATCCGCCAGCCTGACCTGTGTTGCGGCCCCGGACGCCACAATCCAAGCGATCTTGACCAAGAACAATTGCCTGGCGTGCCACGCGGTTGACCGCAAGGTCGTCGGCCCCTCATACAAGGACGTGGGCGCCAAGTTCAAGGACGAACCCGGCGCCGCTGCCCTGCTGCTAGGGAAAATCAAGAATGGCAGTGCGGGCACCTGGGGACCTGTGCCGATGCCGCCGAACCCCGGAATTTCAGCCGAGGACGCGAAAAAGGTCGTCGACTGGATACTTGCCGGCGCGCCAGGCTGACGCAGAACATGATCGAAGCTCCACTTTTGGATCGCCGCAAATCTCCTTCGCTACGGTCAACATCGACCGCCTCGTCAGGCATGGACGGCCCGCCCGAAGACCGGCACGGTCGGCCTCTGCATGACTTGCGCATTTCGGTCATAGACCAGTGCAATTTTCGTTGCACCTACTGTATGCCCCGAGATCAGTTCGGCGCGGATCATTCATTCCTGCGCCGCGAAGAGCTGCTGACTTTTGATGAGATTGAGAGAGTCGCAAGCGCCTTCATCAGCCTGGGCGTACGTAAGGTCAGGGTCAGCGGGGGTGAACCGCTGCTGCGCAAAGACGTGGAGCATCTTATTGCGCGACTGGCGGCGTTGCGTACGCCGTCCGGCGCGCCGATTGATCTGGCCATGACCACCAACGGGTCTTTATTGGCACGCAAGGCCCGGGGGCTGGCCGCCGCCGGGTTGCGGCGTCTGAACGTCAGCCTTGACGCGCTTTCGCCGTCCATCTTTGCGCGGGTCGCGGACACGACTGCTTCCGTGGATGATGTATTGGCGGGTATAGCCGCAGCCCAGGCTGCGGGCATCCCGCACATCAAGATAAATATGGTGGTGCACCGTGGTGTGAATGACGATCAGATCCTGCCGATGGCCCGGCGCTTTCGCGGAACCGCGCACGCGCTGCGCTTCATCGAATTCATGGATGTCGGTGCGACCAACGGTTGGAATGCCTCGGCCGTCCTGCCGTCCGACGAAGTCCTAAAGAGAATACATGCCGTTTTCCCGTTGACACCCTTGGCGCCTACGGTGCGCGGCGAAGTCGCCCGCCGCTGGGCTTACCAAGACGGTCAAGGAGAAATCGGTTTGATTTCTAGCGTCAGCCACCCATTCTGCGGCGATTGCTCAAGGGCAAGGCTCTCGGCCGACGGCAAGCTCTATACCTGTCTGTTTGCCGAACAAGGCGATGACATACGTTTGCAATTGAGGTCGGAGTCGAATCCACAAATGCTGATCAACGGCTTGGCTGAGCGGTGGCGATCCCGCAACGATCGATACTCAGAGGTTCGAACGTCACAACCACGCCAACACAAGATCGAGATGAGCTACATCGGCGGCTAGGTAGCCGCCGAGGCGCCAGCATTTTTCTTGGCGCCACGAAGCGGCTTCTTATTCGGGATGATGTCGCAGTCGCAGTGACCCGCCAGCGCAGCGATGACCGGCGCGCACGCCTCGGGGTGGCCATGGCAGCAATCGGTCAACATGAACGACATCAACGAGCCCATGACGCCTACGTCGGCACGATATATGATGCTTCGCCCCTGGCGGTCTCCCCAGATCAAGCCCGCGCGGGCAAGCACCGACAGATGCTGCGACACCGTGTTGTGGGGGCCCTCCACCATTTCCGCGATGGCGCCCGCAGGCACCCCTTCCGGCTCGCGCGCCATCAAAAGGCGAAAAATCTCGAGCCGCGTTGGCTGAGAAAGGGCGTGGAATGCGCTTAGCGCGTGCTGGAAAGACACTCCGTCCCGAGGTAAATCCGGGTTGAAATGGCTGGCAACCGCTGGGGAAGGCGTGGACGTGCTGGCGATGGGCATGGAAATTCGATAAGTCGGTAGTTCTGTATATCCGGACAGACTATATCGCATAGATGACAGATTAGTGTCAGCAACATCTGACATGCTAAAGCGGCCGCCGCAAAAAAATTGGGGCGAGTGCCAGCCCCCCAGCATCGCCCCGCAAAGTCGTCGACGAATCGACGATGTTGGCCCTACTTATGGTTTTGGGTATCAGGTTCCGATACGGCCGCCGTCATCCTTCGTAATCACGATCGTCGCGGAGCGGGGTCGTTTGCCCGCTCCATACCCAGCATTGCTTGGCCATTGGCTGGTGTACTTGGAAGGATCAGCGAGGTTGGCTTGGTCCGTGTTTTCGCCAGGATGTTGGATGTTGACAAAAATGGCCTTGCCATCAGGGGTTTCGCAGAATCCCGTAATTTCGCATCCAACCGGACCCACCAGAAAGCGCTTGAGCTGCTCTGGCGCTGGCGGCTTACCGACATAGGTATCCACCGTAAGCGTGCTGCCGTCCCCCTCGGGATACGCCAGGGATTTCTTCGCCCCATCACCAACCTGCCCGGGGCGCGCGGCCAACATCATGCAGTTGGTCACGTCGGTGTAGGCGCCGTCATCGGTCTGCAGCCAGCACAGACCCGTTACCGCACTGAACACCAGACCATCCGGGCTTGAAAAGTCCTGGTCATCGGTAAGACTGGACAGGTTTACGGTCGTGACATCGGCGTCGGCTTGCGCGCCGAACAGGTACACATCCCATTCGAAGCGATCGCCATCACCGGCCGCTGCCAATTCCTTGATACGAATGATGTGTCCGTTGGGGTTGCCAGACTGGCTAGCGCCACCCTTCATATCGGTGTACACGCGAGGATTGGCGGAGTCGGGCTCATACTGCGAGCCGGTGGGATCAACGCGGCGGCTGCTGTTGTTCGTCAACGTGCAATAGAGTTCGCCGTTCGCGGGGTTCACGCCACACCATTCGGGCCGATCCATCTTAGTTGCACCGGCGGCATCGGCCGCCAACCGGGCATTGACCGCCACATCGGCCTGATCGGAAAAGGGGTAGGTCGCATACCCGCTGACCGCCGAGTTCTGCATCGACAGTTCCAACCACGAGCCGGTGCCATCTTCTGAGAACTGGGCCGCAAATAGTGTGCCGTTATCAAGGTACTTGTCGCCCACAGAGATACGACTGATCGCGTCTGCGTCCGCGGGATCCCAATTGGCCGACGAGACCCACTTGTAGAGGTACTCGCCACGAGCGTCGTCGCCCATATATACGATGATCGGTTGACCCGCGACTGCCGTGCGGAAAGCGGCCGATTCATGGGCAAACCGGCCCAAAGCCGAGCGCTTTTTCGCCTTTCTGCTGCGGTCGTAAGCATCCACCTCGACGACGTAGCCCTGGCCGTTCATCTCGTTGCGGTAGTCATCGCTACCGTCAGCCGACGCGCCAGACTGGCTGATTATCCAGCGAGCATATCGATCGTCCGCGCCGGCCGATTCCCAACCGTGGCGCGACGCAGCGCCTTGATTGCGTCCATAGCGCCGAAGCGAGGTGACAGATTTGTCATTCCCGCGGGCGGCATCGTCCGCAGCGTCTCGCGTGAAATAGCCGTACCAGTTTTCCTCGCCAGTCAGAAAGGTGCCCCAAGGGGTCTTTCCCGTGCCGCAGTTGTTGAGCGTGCCGCGCGTACGCGTCGCGTCGGGCGAGTACTTCGTCACCAGCAGCGGGTTACCTCGGGCGGGGCCGGCGATCTCGACTTCGGAAAGCGCCGTGAGCCTGAAATTGAACAACGAATCGGGAACCGTACCCCAGGCATTGCCGGCTTTCTTTACCTCGACAACCGACACTCCATGAATGGCGATCTCCTTGTCAACCTCGGCGGCTGGCCGGGGTAGCGTATTCGTGCCCCCATTTGCATGCAGGAAGAACGAACTGAGCCCTTCGTTCGTCGTGGCCTCATGGTTGACCGCCAGCAGCCCGCGATCCGTCGAGCTTGCCGACGGCCGGTTGTCAGCACCAAGGCCGAACCATTCCATGCCATCGTGGTGGTCACCAGCACGCTTGTCGAAATCGTTGTCCGTGCCATCGTTCTTGTAGGCAAGCACCCCCTCAGCGAGCGGGTCACCCAAGCCATAGA